>Ga0209390_10000465_pt1 | contig 79808 bp, 75 predicted proteins | sample BON01_FD_187212 | JGI IMG/M metagenome (GOLD analysis project Ga0209390, IMG submission 187212) | Freshwater microbial communities from Lake Bonney liftoff mats and glacier meltwater in Antarctica - BON-01 (SPAdes) (version 2) | ecosystem: Environmental > Aquatic > Freshwater > Ice > Glacier... | reverse complement strand
CTCTACAACACGCAGTTGCCGCAATCAGCCTTGGGGAGCCGAACGCCAATGCAGGCGATGAAAGACTGGCACAAAACACACCCACATCTCTTCGTCAAATCACCGCGCAATCATCCGGGACGCGACACTTAGAAAGGGAAAATTTAGTGAAATATTCATTCGCCGCCATTAGTCACCCCTTCCCCTCCAAATACCGCCGTTTTGCCTCTTCCTGCCGCCCGAAATCGCGCACCATATTCGAAATAGCCACCTCATCCGACTTGTCGGCATAGCGGAATTCTGAATCGGCGTAGCGGTTGATTTCCTGCACAACCATATCCACCGTGATCTTTTGGGTCATGCCTTTTATCATCGCCAGTTTTTCATCATAGCCCTTGAACAAGAACAGGTCCGGCTGTTCCATCCACGCATCCGGCAATTCAAAATCCATCGCGCGGACCTTGACCGCGTCGGTGATGTTTTTGATCGCGCGGCCGGTAAAACGGGGGTCGGCCTCTTGGATCGCTTTCAGATAGGTGCCGAGTTTGGCGATGGTGTCCAGCGTGCCAATATCGCGCGAAGTTTGATCCCAGACGCGCAGCAGGCCGTCTTCGTGTGGGCGGGCGTGGCCCTCAAAGCTGGCGGCGACGGCGCGTTTCATTTCTTGGGCGGCATAAAGGTCGTGCTGACCCACGGGGATGTCGTGGTTTTTACCCATAAGCAGCGCGAGGATGTCGATGTAATCCTCGCGGGTTTGCGGGCCATCGACCAAGAACCGTGCGCCGGCGCGTTGGCGCAGGGCATCGTCGACGTTTTCGGGATAGTTGGAAAACATCCCGAACGTGCAGTTGCCGCGCACGACCGTATTGGCGCCGGCAAAGGCTTCCATAAACACGGCTGTCACCTCTTGCTGGCCCGCGCTGGATTGCTTGTCGCCGCGCTTGCCTGCGATTTGGTCGATGTCGTCAATCGTGCCAAAACCGATCACGGCGGGGTCCAGCACATTGGTGATGAAGGCCTTGGCGTTTTGGCCGGATTTGCCTTGGTAGCTGTCGATCTGGTCGATGGAGAAATTCTGATAGCGGAAGGGGTAGCCTGCGGCCTTGCAATAATCGTTCAAGAGGCCTGCCATCATCTGGATCAAGGTGGTCTTGCCCGTACCCGGCGCGCCATCGCCCATGAAGGTGAAAATGAAGCCACCCATTTCAGCAAACGGGTTCAGCTTTCGGTCAAAATCATAGGCCATCAGCATCTTGGCAAGGCGCAAGGATTGGTATTTGGCGATGTGGTTGCCGACCACCTCCGACGGTTTTTTGAAGGTCATGGTCAGGGCGGTGCCGCGGGTGGCCAGCGCGGGTTTAAAGCCTGCAATGGTCAGTTTGTCGGCCTCTACCATCCAGCTTGCCGCGGTGAAACCTGCGATGCGCGGCGCATCTTGGCCACGCTGGGCCACCGCAGACATCAGCTGTTCGGCATAGGCGAGGACGGTGGCAACCAAGGTGGCATCATCGGTTGCATAGGCGGCGATGGCTTGGTCCAACTCCCACAAAGCGCCGTGCAGGGCGAGTGGGGCGTTGTCGGTCAGAACCTCCTCCACCGGGCCGATTTCGGTGGTCCGTTCCGTGGCAACTGGGGCCAAAAGAAATGCGGTGGCATTGCCAAAGGTGTAGAGGACGGCCAGCGCCTCGGCAGCCAGCAGTTCGGTGAATTCGGGTTTCCGCTCGGTGGGCAAGCGGCCTTCGAGATTGGCTTTCTTCAGCTCCACCAACGGGGTTTGGCGTGCGTATTCCTGCCCAACGGCCAGTGCTATTGACAAAGCACGGCGCAAGGCTTGGGCCACGGTGGCTTGGATGGGCGAGGTCAGGGGATCGTCGTCATCCTTTTCGGCAATACGGTCGAGCAGGCGAATGCCTTCGGCACGCGCAGTGGAACGGGTGACAAGGCCGGGGGTGGTAGAGCGAAACCTGCGGCCTATTGCGGCCACACCGGGGGACTTTTCAGGCGCAATGGTGGAATAGCGTGCGGTGCCGATGCGGGGGGTATGATCGACGCCCATCAGCATTTCGGTCGCGCCCAAATAGTGCGATTTGATATCATCCTCGCGCAGTTCCATCGTGTCGCGTGTCGTCATTTGATCACCTTTCGCTTAAAGCGGTTTGCAATTCATCTGAATCAGATTGATTGCAAACCAAGACATACACGGGGCTTGGTCATATTACGCTTAGCGTTGCGGGATGATGCGGCCACCGGCCCCCACCACAAATTTGCGCACTCCGGCAAAACCCGGAGGGTTCTTTTCGACCAGCGCTTGGAACGGGCGTTCGGGCATGACCAGCATGCGGTCCATGCTGGTCGCGCCAATATCGGCAAGGCTTTTGCCGGCAAAGGGGCTGGAAGTGAAAATCTGCCGTTCGGCTGATGAGAACCAGCCGGTTTTCACCGTTTCCTCGCGCTCGGCCAGCAAATCCTCCACCGTCCAGACCAGCGCCCAATCTTGGCCGGGTTCGGGCCGAGCAGCCGCCAGCACATCGGAAATTGGCCCCGATTGCAGCGTGAAACTGCTGGAATACATCGGCCCCAAATGGATGCGGCGGAGGCGTTTGGGGTGGAGGTCATCGAAATCGGTGTCAAAACCCTTGGCGATTGTGACCAGTTTCAACCCATCAAAGCTTTGCGCCATCAGATGCGCCTGGGCTTGCGGCCAACGCCTATCATCGCGGGGCAGCGGGGTTTTGCCGCTATCCTCAAGGTTCATCATATAGATAACCGGCAGATTGGTTTGCGTGTCATAGACCGCCCAATGCACCAACCACGAGCGCCGCGATTGGGTTTCGCCCAGCCACTGCACATCGGCATCATTGCGCGCCCAAAACTGCGCACCGCCCACAAGGCTTTCATAGTACAGCCGCTGCGACAGGGTGAATTGCAGGCGCGTAGGAATGGCCAACTCGCCAATAATCTGGCGGATCATCGCGTCTTTAATCTCGGCCTCGCTGGGCAATTGCGCGAGGTGTTTTTCCGCCTGCTGCGCGTCATTGGCCATGACCAGCAGTTCTTGCGCAATCGGAAAGCCGGACTCATGGCGGTCAAAGGTTAGCTTGCCGGGCAAAGGGCCATCGACCCGGCCTGTCATCAGGTATTTGTACGCCAGCGATTGAAACGTCAAGTTCAACCGCTGGATATAGACGCCGATCACGCGGGCCTCAAGTTTGGTCAGACTGCCCTCGCCCTCTAGCTCAGCGGCGACCCGGCCCAAATGGCCTGTGATCTTGTCAAACTTGTCAAAATAGCGCCGGACAATGGCGGTATCGTAAAGCTCTGCGTGATCGTCGGTCAGGGTGTTCACTCGTCGTCTTTCCTTTTGCGGCGGATGTAGACGCCGATCGCGCTGATGGCGATAAACACCCCCAAAAACCCGATTTGGCCCGCGTTGGGCGCCATGGCAAAACCGTCCGTGACCGCCCCAAGATAGAGGACGGCCATGCCCAACATAACCACGGCCCAGACCGACCAACGGTCGCCCTCGCCAAAGAACATGATGTAAATCACCTCAAGCGCGCGGCGCGTGGCCCGCCACAGCCGCACCTCAGCCACCATATTGGTTTTTGTCATGCTTTTCCACGATGGCGGCAAAACGGCGGGCGAAACGCTCATCCGCCTTGGCCTTTTGTTCCAATATCTTACGGGCAAAGACCATGTGATCCTCGTGCGCCTCCATCATATCTGCCATCCGATTGTTGGTTGCGGTGCCAATGGCGGCCATGGCGGCCTGTGCCTCTTGGTCGGTTTTAACACCGATTTCATTGATGCGGTGGGCCACATCCTGCTGCTGCGCGGTTTTAAGGCTGGAGGTCAGGGCATCATAAAGCACCACGCGCTGCTTGGTATCGGTTTGCAACTTGTTGATCAAAACCATCTGGGTGGCGGCTTGGTTTTGCAAGCTGTCCATCCAGGTTTTGCCCTTTTCGATATAGCGCTCCAACGTTTGCGATTTGGCCAGATCGACCTGCTCTTGCTGGACCAGCCCGTTGTAGCGGGTGTTCAGGCCTGCCAGTTCGCTTTCCAGTTTGGTGCGCTTGGCGGCATCTTGTTCAACGCTGATTTTGTTTTCCAGCTCGATGATCTTGGGGTCCATCGCGGTAATTTCGGCGCGCACGGCTTCAAGGCTGCCCACGGTCGTCTCACGCTCAACTAGCGTGCCTGTCAGGTTGGTTTCCACGCTGGTTTTTTGCTGGTTCAGCATGTCCAACTGGCCCTGAAGCAGTTTGACAATGATATCAGACTTGGCGATCAGATCTTGCAATTTACCATCAATCGACGCGGTGCGCATGCGTTCTTGGCGCAAGGATTCCGCCTTGGCGTTTGAGAAAATGCCAATAAAGCTTTCCATGCCAGTCTTGTTGCGCATTTCATCAAAATCGCGGGAAAACCCGGCGGTCACATCATCCAACCCCATAATCAGATCGGCGATGTTGGCGTTCATCAAGTCGGTGTGCTGATGCACATCGTCCAGCGTGGCGTTTTCCACGTCAATCGCGGCCTCACCTGCCTCAATCTTGGCGCGGGCCGTCTCAATCCGGCTGGTGATCTCGGTGATCTTGCTTTGAGCTTTTGCCACCTGATCTTGGCTTTCGCGGATCTTGCTGTCGAAATCTGCCATGCTGGCCTCCGATGTAAATACATGTAACATATGGGTAGAGGGTGCGGATCATTCCAGCCCTCACCGCAAAATAGGCCGCAGCAAGAGTTTGCCCCCCAATTGCAAATAAATTGCGGCATAGGGGCGGGAAATGCAATTGGTTTGGCGGCAGGCCACCCTTTCCCTTTCATCTGTTCAAAAATATCCTGCCGAGGGGGAATTGGCCTTAAGGCCAAGGGGGAGGCGCAAAGCCTCCCCGCCACCTGCATAAATCACACCGCGATATTGTCTATCATCCGGACACTATCAATCCGGGCCGCCGCCAACATGCGGGCGGGTGCATCCAGCGTAGACACGCGCTCCAACATCGCAGCTGACCGCAACTCGATATATTCAACCTCTTCAAAGCCAGCTTCTAGCACCTCGGCGCGGGCGGCTTTCATGGCTTTGGACACCAGCATCCCGTCGCGAATAGCCGTCGCGGCGCGTTGCATGGCCGTGTGCAAGGCCGGCGCTTTGGCCCGCCCATCCACCGTCAGGCGCACATTGCGCGAGGACATCGCAAGCCCGTCCGCCTCGCGGATCGTTTCGCAGCCCACTACGGTCACTGCCAAATTCAGATCGGCGGCCATGCGGCGCACAACTTGCAACTGCTGCCAATCCTTTTGGCCAAAATAGCCACGATCGGCTTGGGTGATGCCAAAGAGTTTCGCCACCACGGTCGCCACCCCGTCAAAATGGCCGGGCCGGTGCGCGCCTTCCAAAGGGCCGGACACGCCTTTGACCGACACCTTGGAGGAAAAACCGTCGGGGTAGACATCGGTGGGGGCAGGCACAAAGACCACATCAACACCCAAAGGGGCCAAAAGCGCCGTGTCGGCCATTTCGGTGCGCGGGTATTTGGCAAGGTCTTCAAGGTTATTGAACTGTTTTGGATTAACGAAAATCGTCACGATCACGCGCTGGCATTCGGTTTGGGCGGCTCGCACAAGGCTAAGGTGGCCATCATGCAGCGCGCCCATGGTTGGCACCACGCCCACCACGTCGCCCGCCTTTTTCCAGCCTGCGACCACGGCGCGCAACTCGGCGATGTCGCGCAAAACAATGGGCGTCACTGTTTGTCACCTTTGGCCGGGGCTTTGGTGGGTACTTCATCGGCAAAGCTATGTTCTGGCCCCGGAAAGGCGCGGGCGCGCACTTCGGCTGCGTAATCAGCGATGGCATCAGACGCCGCCTCACCCAGATTGGCATAGCGTTTGACGAATTTGGGGCGAAAATCAGTGAACAGGCCCAGCATATCGTCAATCACCAAAATCTGGCCGTCACAGCCAACACCCGCACCAATACCGATGGTCGGGATGGTCAGGGTTTGGGTGATGCGGCGCGACAATCCTTCGGGGGTTTTTTCCAGCACAACGGAAAACGCGCCTGCGGCTTGCACGGCCTCGGCATCCGCCATCACGCGCGCCGCCTCATCCGCGCGGCCCACCACCTTGTAGCCGCCCAGCGTGTTCACCGATTGCGGCGTGAGGCCGATATGGGCCATCACCGGCACACCGCGCGCGGTTAGAAAGGCGATGGTATCGTACATATGCACCCCGCCCTCCAGTTTCACCGATGGCGCACCCGTTTCCGCCATCAGGCGGCTGGCGTTGCGAAAGGCTTGGCTCGGGCTTTCTTCATAGCTGCCGAAAGGCATGTCGATGACGGGCATTGCCTTTGTGATCCCGCGCATGACCGCTTGGCCATGCATAATCATCATCTCCATCGTCACGCCAAGGGTAGAGGGCAGGCCGTGCAGCACCATGCCCAAACTGTCACCCACCAAAACCACATCGCAATGCGGGTCCACCAACCGGGCCACAGGGGTGGTGTAGGCGGTCAAACACACCAGCGGCGCGGCGCCCTTGCGGGCCAGAATATCGACCGGAAGGGTCGGGCGGACAGGTGTTGATGCGCTCATGTCTCTCTTGTTCTCCTTCAAGAGGAATGGTTTGCACCCTTATACCGCCCCACCCCAAGCCGTACCAGCAAGAATGTTGCGCGAAGGGGTGGCGAGGTTGGTTTGCGCTTGACCTAGGCACCGCTCCGGGCTGAAGTCCGGTTTGATTTTACAAGAATGGACCCAATCATGCCCCATCTTTTACCCCTGTCACGCGAAGGTATCACGCCCGAGGTGGAACGCCCCACGGCCGATAAACTGCTGGCCGGTGATCCGGTACATACCACCTGGAACCTTGAGGATGTGGACGGGCTGTATTGCGGGATTTGGCAATCAACGCCCGGCAAATGGCGCGTGTCCTATGCCGAATGGGAGTATATCCGCATTTTAGAAGGGGTATCGGTGCTGACTGATGCGCAAGGCAATGCGACGACCCTGCGGCAAGGCGATAGCTGGATTATCAGGCCGGGGTTTGAAGGTACTTGGGAAGTGCTGGAAACCACGATCAAGGATTATGTAATTCGGTTGTAGGGTTTCCATAAATGAAAACGGCCCCGCATATGCAGGGCCGCTTTTTTTCGGGTTTAACGTCAATTACAGCGGCACATTGCTTTCGTCGATCACCGCATTGGCAGCATTGTCGAACACGGGCGGCGGGTCATTGGCAATTGCCTCATCGCTGTAAATCGTTGCAGGATCGACACGCTGGGCAGGCAGTTCGATTCCACGGTTAAAGTTTTCAGGGTCGATGCGCAAAGATTCCTCCTCGGACCGCACGTGAACGCGGGTACCAATCGGGATCATCTCAAACAATGCGATGATGTCGTGGTTGAACAAGCGGATACACCCGGCCGATCCTGAATTTCCAATAGAATCCAACGCGTTGGTTCCGTGGATGCGGTAATAGGTATCGCGGTTACCCTTGTACAAATAGAGCGCGCGCGCCCCAAGCGGGCTGCGCAAACCGCCACGAATACCTTTGGCAAAGGGTCCGTAAATCTCTGGCTCGGAGCGCAGCATGTTCGCAGTTGGCGTCCAGCCCGGCCATTTCTTTTTGACCTGAATGGTGCCGTCGCCCGAAAAGCTACGGCCTGCGCGGCCTACCCCGATGGGAAAGCGTACCGAATTGGAACCTTCACGCACGAAATAGAGGAACTTTGCATAAGGATCGACATCCACTGTGCCGACTGACTGCTCACCCAAATAGGTACCGGTGATGCGGCGGTTGACGCCTTGCAAAAACTCAACCGGGATGGCCGGTAAGTCGTAACCACTGTCAAAGATCGGGCCGTAGCCTTCGATAAACCCGGCGTTGGGGTTCGGCGCGGCGGGCGGTGTTGCGCAGCCTGCAAGCAAGGCAGAGCCGGACAGCGACAAAAAGGTACGGCGGTTGAGAGAGACGTGGGTCAAGGCTGCGCTCACTTTATAAAGGTAATTCATGGCAGAACCGCCATCAATGGGCGCCAAGGTCAAGGGGTTCGACAATCACACCATAGAAAAGCCCCCAAGCGTTGCACTTGGGGGCCAGTCTTTGGCGCTTTGGATGGGTTCACGGCAAAATCCCGCCGATTGTGGGCAAGGTTTTGCCGAAAGGCCCAGGTGCCGCCGGCTGAAACAGAATCAGCCGGCGCTTACCCCACCACGTTGAACTCTGGCCCATATGGATAGGCCGTGATGTTTTCATTGCCATCCTCGGTGATGACCAAAATATCATGCTCGCGGTAGCCCCCTGCCCCCGGCTGACCATCGGCTAGCGTCAACATCGGCTCCATTGAAATCACCATGCCAGGTTCCAGCGCGGTATCGATATCTTCGCGCAGTTCCAGCCCCGCCTCGCGGCCATAGAAATGCGAGAGGATGCCGAAGGAATGGCCATAGCCAAAGGTGCGGTATTGCAGCAAATCACGTTCCACCAGAAAATCATTGATCTGGGCAGTGACTCCAGAACATGTGGCACCCGGTTTCAACAAGGTCATGCCATATTCATGGGCAGCCACGTTGGCCTCCCATATCTTCAGGCTTGCAGGGTCAACCGACCCTAGGAACATCGTGCGTTCCAGTGCTGTGTAATAGCCTGAGATCATCGGAAAACAGTTCAAGGACAAAATATCACCCTGCTGCAAAACCCGCCCCGTGACGGGGTTATGCGCGCCGTCGGTGTTCAGGCCCGATTGGAACCACACCCAGGTGTCGCGATATTCGGCATCGGGGAAACGCTTGGCAATCTCCATCTCCATCGCGTCGCGGCCGGCCATGGCCACGTCAATCTCACGCAGTTTTTTGCCTTTGCCCGCAATCAAGCAATCGCGGATTGCATAGCCGCCCACATCGGCCACATTGGCCCCGTGGCGGATCAGCGCAATCTCGGCATCCGATTTCATCATGCGCTGCGCCATGGTGGCGGGGGCAATATCCATACCGCGCGTGGGTTTCAAAAACGCGTTCAGCTTCTCAGATTGCAGCAAGGTCAGATGGTCACCTTCACAGCCCACGGCCTTGCCATTACCAACAACGCCCGCAACCACGCGCCAGAAATTATCCCGCTGCCAATCGGTATAGGTAATGTTGTCGCCAATCGAGCGCCGCCACGGCTGGCCCGCATCAATCCCGGCGCTGACCGTCACACATTGATTGGCGGTCACCACACAAGCATAGGGCCGCCCGAACGAGCAGTACAAAAAACCCGAATAATAGGCGACGTTGTGCATCGAGGTCAGGACAATCGCGTCCAACCCATGCAGCTCCATAATATCGCGCAAGCCTTCCAGCCGCGCCTCATATTCATCATCTGCAAAGGGCAGCGCACCCTTGGTGCCATTGTGAAAACGGTAATTCTCGGGACGAGCAAGCGTCATGGTCAGACCTCATATATCAAGGGGGTGGCGTGTGTGGCCAGAACCCCGAAAGGCCCCGGCGTACAGGACGGAATTTCGGGCCAACCCTGACAAAGTGCAAAGGGGCCGCCCCGCAACGACGCCATCGCTGCTGCGCAAGCTTTGCCGCGTTTTCGGCCCATGCGCAAGGCTTTCCATATGTGGCAGCTAGGCGGCTCTATGCAATTTCATCTTGGCAAAAATACTTAAAACCTGCCCCACGCGGCATGCGCAACGGTGCAAATCAGACCCGCCACCACCACATCACCGCAAACGGCGACGCGCAATCACCTCATTGCCGGTAGACTTGCGAACACGCGCAATGGCCTCGGCCACGGGTTCGATGACGGTTGCCATGAACGCGCCTGTGGAATGGATCATCAGCGTGTCATCGACCATCATCGCGACATGGCCTTTCCAAAACACCAAATCACCGCGTTGCAATGGCGCGCCGTTAGGCATCGCTTGGCCCAGCGCTTGTTGCATGTCGCTATCCGCAGGGCAGGCATGCCCACAGGCCAACATTGACAGTTGCACCAACCCTGAACAATCAATACCCGAATGGCCGTTGCCGCCCCATAAATACGGCACCCCCAAAAACAGGCCTGCAACCTCAACCGGGTCGTTATACCACTGGCCCAGCTTTTGCAGATGACCCGCGGGGACAAACCCATGCGGCGTCTCAGTAAAGGCACCGGTTTGGCCCAAAACCGCCAAGCGGCTGCCGAAGCTGATGCCCACCGATCGCGGTGCCTGCGCGCGCGGTTCGGAATAAAGATGGCTGGCGGGGGCGGCAAGCCAGTGGGTCGGTTTGGTCGGCGCGCACAGCGCATTTTCAGGCACATAGCCGCAATACCCATCCTTGGTGCTGCGGCCAAAGGCGAAACCGTCTTGCGCCTCAATCACCTCAAACCCATCGCCCAGAAGCAATTGGCGTTCGCGGGGGCCATCCTTGCTGCGCAACAGATCGACGATTGGTACGGCCACCTCATAGGCGCGGGCCTCGGTATAGGTGGGCGCATCAACCTGCCCTTGCAGCGAGATATGCGCGGTGCGCGGCGTGGCGAATGTTAGGCGACGGTCAGTTTGCTCGGGGGCGGTTTGCGGAACATCGGTCAAAGCTTGGCCCCCAGCATTTGCGGCAACGCCGCCAAAATAGCGCGCGCGCCTTGGCCCACGCCGCCCTTTGGCCGCGCGGGGGCCGATGTGGGTTGGTGGCCGTAAATATCAAAATGCACATAGGCAGGGTTGGCGATAAAGCGGCGCAAAAACAGTGCGGCAGTGGTGGACCCGGCAAAGCCGCCCGATGGCGCATTGTCCAGATCGGCGATGCCCGGCTCGATCATGGCTTCATACCCCGGCCAGAGTGGCAAGCGCCAAACCGGGTCGCGGGTGTGCGTGCCCGCGTTTGACAAGGCGGTGGCCAAGCTGTCGTCATCGGTGAAAAACGGCGCCAAATCGGGGCCAACCGCGACACGCGCCGCCCCCGTGAGTGTGGCCATCGAGATGACAAGATCGGCGGCCGATTCATCGGCCAGCGCCAATGCATCGGCCAGCACCAACCGCCCCTCGGCATCGGTATTGTTCACCTCAACCGTCAACCCTTTGCGTGACGTCAAAATATCACGGGGCCGCATCGCGCTGCCGGAAATGGCGTTTTCCACGGCCGGGATCAGCACTCTCAAGCGCAGTTTCAGCCCCAGCGCCATGATCATATGGGCAAGGCCCAAAACCGTTGCTGCCCCGCCCATATCTTTTTTCATCAGCAACATACCGGCAGAGGGCTTGATATCCAGGCCGCCCGTATCAAAGCAAACGCCTTTGCCAACCAGCACCAGTTGCGGGCCAGCATCGCCCCAACGCATATCCAGAAGGCGCGGCGCGCGGGTGGACGCGCGGCCCACGGCATGGATCATCGGAAAGTTTTGTACCAGCAAATCATCGCCGCGCGTCACTGCAACCGTTGCCCCATGCAGGGCTGCCAGTTTGCGAAACGCCACCTCAAGCTCATCCGGCCCCATATCAGACGCCGGCGTGTTGATCAGATCGCGGGTCAGGGTTTCGCCTTGCGCCATGGCCAGCAAACGCGCGGCATCAACCGCCTCTGGTGCCTTTAGGCGCGGCAAGGGGGCGATGGTTTTGCTGGGGCGGTAGGTGTCAAAACGGTACTGCCCCAAAAGCCAAGCCAGAACCACTTCCTCCAGCTCCGCACCTGTCAGGGTGGTTTCAAAATGCCAATCGCCTGCTGGCAAGGCGTTGGCCGCAGGGGCCACGCCAAACCGCGTTCGGTTTCGCGCGGTTGGGGTGCCGTACCCCACCACGGCGGCGACAATTCGGCCCGTGGCATCGGGCAGCACCAAAACCGCACCCAAGCTTGCAGTAAACCCGTTTGCCGTGACCCAAGCTTGGGTCGCTTCGGGCTGGCTGCTAAGCCAAGCCTGCAAATCCGCCTCGGCCACAATGTGCAGCGGGCGCGAAGGGCTGGCGGCGGGGGCAAATTCGGGCATTGGCGAGACTCCACTTAATCACGATTGAAGCGGAGCCTATGAGGTTTTGGCCTGCGCCTTAATCCCCTAAATCATCCATGCCGTGGAAATTTTCGCCCCAAGCCGCCTTAATTCGCCCAACACCTTTAGATCTGCAGGTCCAACGCCCCTTTTTCGGTGGCCAAGGACCCTTCGGCCACGCGGACCAACCGCGCCCAAACCGCCGAAAACGCGGTCGGATCAGCGCCTTCCAAACAGCTGCGCGCATCATTTGACACGGCGCCAAGGCTAACCAGCCCCAGTTGCACCGCCATGCGTTCCAGCCGCCGCAGCTGGCGTGCAAGGTCCAGCGTGTTGTGCGCGCGGACCTGCGTGGCGATCCCTGACATGGTCAACGCCAATTCGCCCAGCGCCCGGTTTACCACCTCTTCGGCGGCATGCGTGCCCATCGACCGATAGATCAGCGCGATCGGTTCGGCATCTTGATAAATCCTGTCCTTTGGCCTGAGATTCACTATCGTCCCAGATATCTTGTTTGTCATATAACCCTCACCTTCCAGTCACACCCATGGCCAGCATGGACAAAGGTGTTGAAGAAAAGGTTGCTGCGCGCCAACGAAACCTCTCGAATTTTCGTAAAGCACGGCGTACTAGGCAATGACGCCCCAAAGGAGCCACCGATGGACCACGCCAAATTGCTGCCCTCGTATCTTATCCAGCGCTATCATGGCTGGAAAGCCACGGCCTATGCCGAAAATCGGGCGTGGTATCGGCGCTTGGCGGAATCGGGGCAGCATCCGCGGGCGATGGTGATTTCGTGCTGTGACAGCCGGGTGCATGTGACGTCTATTTTCGGCGCGGATGAGGGTGAGTTTTTCATCCACCGCAATATCGCGAACCTTGTGCCGCCCTATACGCCGGATGGCAAGAATCACGGCACGTCGGCGGCGGTGGAATATGCGGTGACGGCGCTGAAAGTGGCGCATGTGGTGGTGCTGGGGCATTCCAATTGTGGCGGGGTGAAAGGGTGCCATGATATGTGTTCTGGAAACGCGCCGGAGCTGCTGGAAGCCTCTAGCTTTGTGGGCCGCTGGATGGATATTTTGCGCCCCGGATATGAGCGGGTGGCCCATATTGAGGAAAGCCTGCGGGCGCGGGCCTTGGAAAAAGAAGCGGTTGTGGTGAGCTTGGAAAACTTGATGACGTTCCCGTTTGTGAGGGAAGCGGTGGAGGATGATCGGCTGACGCTGCATGGGTTGTGGACCGATGTGGGCGAAGGCGGGTTGGAGCAATATGACCCGGCACGGGGTGGTTTTTTCGGGGTGTGAATCGCGAGGTGAATCGCGCGCGGATGAATTTGTAAAGGTTTGTTTATAAACACTATTGCTAAAAATTTTAAAACTTTGTTAACCTGCGGAATCGCGCTGTAGCACTCAGATAGGGCCAAGTATGACCGAGGCAGATAAGGCCTTTACCGTTGCGGCCGAGATGATCGCCAAGGCGAAGCGCGAGGGCGAACCCGTGCTAAACTTTGACACAGATGAAACCCGCGCCTTGACCGACCTGCCCCCCGGCATCGCAGAACTGACCGGGTTGCAGGAGCTTTGGCTCACCAACACCCAGATTAGTGACGCCGGGTTGGTAAAGATTGCTGGCTTGACCGCGTTACAGGCGCTTTACCTCAGCAGTACCAAGATTAGTGATGCAGGGTTGGCAAAGATCGCAGGCATGACGGGGTTGCAGGCGCTTTGGCTTAACAACACCCAGATCAGTGATTTGCGGTTACTGCGCGTGTTTACCAAGCTGTTGGAGCCGGACCATTGGGGTGGGTTACGCTTTGAAGGTTGCGCTGCCGCCGAGGCAGACCCGCAGATCGCCAAAATTGCGGCTATTGCAGACAACAAGGCGCGCGCGCAGGCGTTGTTTGATTTGATAGATGCGGGGTGGGTGCCGCCGTTAGGCGTCGCTGAAGGTGTTGACTCACAACAAGCCAAGGTTCCCGACCGTCGCCCCGCGCCGATGGAAGTGGTGGTTGGCGAGGACAGCATTGATTTGCTGCATGGTGGCAGTCTGCCCAAAGCCGATGCCAACAGCCGGGCGGAGATGGGTTGGGCCGCGTTAAAAGACTATCGCGACGATTTCGCAGCCTCGTTCAACATCGGTAATTATGCACCCCTGCCCGCCTATCTTGCCGCGTTTGATCGCGCTATGGGCGACGAATATGACGCCGCTAACGTGATCCGCATCGGGGTACAGGGGCGGCGCTTTGTCGGCTTATCACTGGATGAGAGTTTCTTAAAAAACTTGCCCGATGGGGCAGGGTCCGACCTGAAAAACTTCGCCGCAGAGGTACTGATCTACATCAACCGCTTCCCTGATTGGGTTGCATACCGCGAAGACGCCGATGATATTTCGCCCGAAGCCGTGCGCGGGCAAGCAGACAGTTTTAATGCTGTTCGCCGCGCAATTGACACATCGCCCGAGGCCAGTGATGCAGTCAAGGCCGAGTATGCCGCCGAAGTAGCGCTTGGCACCGCGCTCAACGCCACAGCCGAAGAAGCAACAGGTATTGTTGCCACAACAGGCGAGTTTACGCGGGCTTTGGCACAGGCCGACAAAGATCGTCAGAAGCGCAACCGTGACGGGGCCAAACACGCAAGCGACCTTTGGAACAAAACAGTCGTAGCGCCTTTGGGGATGCCCAAGATGGTCGCCCTGCGCCTAGAGGCCCCCTTGCGCGAACTTTCAGCAGCCTATCCGGGTCGATTGGGTTGGATTATCGATTGGTATGACGTGACCTTTGGCAAACCCGAAGATCGCGATTGAAAACCGTCAAGATACGCTCACCAAAGTATCTGTCTATTGGGCGGGCGTAAGCCATGACCTACTGTACTGTCTGCTTGCCTCGCGGGATGGGTTTGCATCTGACCGCCCCCCGCCTCAATACCGCCCGCCGTTCAGCTCTTTGCCTTCAGGCCAGCTTTCACGGGTGGACAGCGTGATCTCTTGCGTTTTGCCCGCAGGGACTGTCAGGGTCCATGCCAGCACGCCGCGCAGGTCATCGGCGTCGGTTTCGGTTGCGGGCGGGTCGGCGGTGAAGGTGATGATCAGGTCTTCTTGTTCGGAATGCGGGATCACATCCATCACGCGCACAGGCCAATCTTCATCGGTCAGGTTTTCGACGGACAGCACGGCGGTTTCTTCGATTTGGTTGGATTTGGTAAAGATGCCACGGTCGCCTTCGGCCCGCGCCGGAATGGTGCGTTTCAGGCGCAAGCCTTGGATTGCGCCAAAGCCCAAGGTAGCCTTTGCCCCCGGTGCGATGGTTTCCAACTGGGTTTGCCCCATGCGCGCGCCATCACGGGTTAGGGTGGCGGGGCCGGGCAGCAGGATTTGGCCACTGTCATTGGTAAATTCGGCCATCATAAAGGCGGTTGCATCATAGCGGGGAACGGCGCGGGCCTGCGCCGTGGCGGGCAAGGTGACCTGATCAAGGGTCAGGCGCAGGTTTTGGACGCCATCGGCGATATCGACGGGCTGGGGGTAGATATAGGTGACGATATCGCCTTGGAACGCGACTGCGGCCATCACAGGCTCGGCCATCGCGCCCATATCAGCCTCAGCAATCGCCATCGGGGCTGCGGCCTCCATCCGGCTGCGCGACAGTTTCGCCAGCTCTTGCGGGTCATCAATGCGGTGCAATTGGGGCCAGAGGCCGGTTGGGTCGGGGGACGTGTTGGGCTGGGCGGTGGACAGGGTGAGGGCGATGCCTGTCCAATCCTCACCCGTGAACTGCGACACGAGGAATGAACGGTCGAGCACGACCTGCCCTGCGTCACGGTTCAGTGCTATGTCATAGATCGGCGCCCATGTGGCGTTGCCCAAAAACTGCGTCACCTCGATTGTGGTGGGGCCGGCGGTTGCGACCGAAAGTGCGAGGGAAAGGGCCGCGTAATCTTTGGCGGGAATGGTCAGCGCGTCCAATGCGGCCTGCGCGCGCGCTTGCGCCTCGGTCGCGGCTTTCAGTGCCTTTTGCGCGGTGGGCAGATCGGCGCGGGCGGCCAAGGCGGATTGTGACGCGGCCAGCACCTCAGCCCCGATCATGCGGGCGGTGCTTTGCAAGGTTTCAGTATCGGCCTTGGCATCACTTGCCCCCAAGCGGCCCAAATAGGCGATTTGGGCGTTGGCGGCGTCAATCCTTGCGGTCACGCCTTCTACCGCCAATTGGGCAGTGGTGGTGGCATCAATGGCGGCCTCAAGTGCCGCCTCGGCCGCGATTTGAGTGGGGGATTTTACCGGGTCGCGGACAGGCAAGCGGCCCGTGCGCAAGGCATAAGACCCGATTTGCACACCGTCCGCCGGGGTGAGGCGCAAGGATTGCGGGTCGGTGCCTTGCGGCAGGTCGGTGATCACCACATCATGCAAACCCGCAGGGGCCGAAAATGCGACCATCCGGGTCAGAACTGCCCCTTGCGGAAACACGGTGACGGCGGTGATTTTGCTGTTGGCCGTAATGGTTTCGGCCTGCAAAGGTGCTGCCATTACTAGTAAAAATCCGAATACATAACGCCCGAATACATAACGCATGGTGTGCCTACCCTTTACTCTTGCCCAACAACCCTACGCTGCGCGGTGTAAAACGCAAGTGGCACAGGACATCACCTTTGCGGCATAAAAAAACACCCGTCCGGGAACGGGTGTTTTTGCAATTTTTAAAACCAAGCGCAGGAAATTAGCCCTTTTTCAAACAACGCTGGCCCAACACTTCGGCGATTTGCACCGCGTTCAAAGCAGCCCCTTTGCGCAGGTTGTCAGACACGCACCACAGGTTGATGCCGTTATCAATCGTGCTGTCTTGGCGAATGCGGCTGATGAAGGTCGCATAATCGCCGACACATTCCACTGGCGTCACATAGCCACCGTCCTCACGCTTATCGATGACCATGATCCCTGGGCTTTCGCGCAAGATATCGCGGGCTTCGTGTTCGTCCAAGAATTCCTCAAACTCGATGTTGATCGATTCCGAATGGCCAACGAACACCGGCACGCGCACACAAGTCGCTGTAACCTTGATGTTCTTGTCCAAAATCTTCTTGGTTTCGGCCACCATCTTCCACTCTTCTTTGGTGGATCCGTCATCCAAAAACACATCAATATGCGGGATCACGTTGAACGCGATCTGCTTGGTGAACTTTTTCGGCGGCTTGTTGTCGGTCGGGTTATAGATGCTCTTGGTCTGGTCCCACAGCTCATCAATACCCTCTTTGCCGGCACCCGACACGGATTGATAAGTGCTTACCACCACACGCTTAATCGTCGCGCGGTCATGCAAAGGCTTCAGCGCCACAACCATCTGCGCGGTGGAACAGTTGGGGTTCGCGATGATCATCTTTTTGGTATAGCCGTAAATCGCATCGGCATTCACCTCTGGCACGATCAACGGCACATCGGCGTCATAGCGGTAAAGGCTCGAGTTATCGATAACCACACAGCCCGCCGCCGCCGCCTTGGGCGCATAAATCTTGGTCGCGTCCGACCCTACGGCGAACAGCGCGATATCCCAGCCGGTAAAATCATGGGTATCAAGGTCTTTGCATTTCAGGGTTTTGTCACCAAAGCTGACCTCGGTTCCCATGGATTTGCGCGACGCGAGTGCGACAATTTCATCCACCGGAAACTCGCGCTCAGCGAGGATATTCAGCATTTCGCGGCCCACGTTCCCCGTGGCCCCAACGACAGCGACTCTATAGCCCATTTTGGCCTCCATTCATGCGATTGCTGCGCCATAGCGTAAAGGGCGCGTGGGGGAAAGAGGCTTTGCGGTGTGGCATCAATCAGTGCGATCTTTGGCAAACAGATAAATACATAAGGCAAGGGCCACCAAAACGGCATAGAGCGCGAAAATCATCGGGAAGGCTTGGTCTGGCGCTTGGGTCTGGGCCATGTGGTCATAAACCCGGCCTGTGGCCATTTGCATCAGGCCCGTTGCCCCAATGCCGAAAAAATTCAGCAAGGTCACACCGCGACCCACCAAATGCGGTGGAAAGAACGCACGGCCATGCGCCATGACCATGGGAAAGGACGCCCCAAAAAAGCCGATGGCGGCAAGTATCGCTGTGCTGAACACAAGCGAGTTTGCGGGGTAAAGCGTAAGGGCGATCAATGCCAAAAGCATCACACCATTGCCGCCAAAGATAAGCCATTTGCGCGTGCCAAACACGCGGTCCAAAGGCCCATAAGCCAAATTGCCCAGAACCATCGCGATGCCCATCACCAAGGTCACTTGCCCAATGCCCGGCCCATCAAGGCCAAAAATCTCGCCCAAATAGGGGCCGGCCCACAGGCCGCGCAGACCCGCAGCAGGAAGGTAATTCACGGCCATAATCGGCAAGATCAACCACAGCGCCGGGATGCGCAAAATGTCCAAAACCGATCCGCGCGGCCCGATTGGCAAGCGCGCAGGATCTCGCACCAGCATAGCAATGCTTGCGGCCACACACAGGCTAATCGCGGCCAGCGCCCACAAGGTGCCACGCCAGCCCAACAACTCAACCGCAAAGGCCAAGGGCAGCGAACTCGCAATATTGCCAAGCGAGCCGATGCCAATAACCAGCCCTGCCAAGGTTCCAAAAACCCGTGCCGAAAACGCCCGCGCAAAGATGTAATAGTTGGCCATCAACACGGGCGAGCACCCAATGCCAATCAACGCCATCGCGGCCTTCACCTCTAACGCAGAGCCAGCCATGGCAAACAGTGCCGCCCCGCCCGCACCACCAATCGCAAACAAAACCGCCGCTGTTGCGCGTGGCCCTATCCGGTCCAAGGCCGCACCAACAGGAATTTGCATCGCGGCAAAGGCCAGAAACCACATCCCCGATGCATCGGCCAAATCCGCAGCCGATACCCCAAGGTCGGTCATCAAAACCGGGCTCATCACCGCCAAAAAGGCGCGGTAAAATTGGCTCAGCACATAGGCCAAAACCAAACTGACAATCCCTGCCTTCATCCCAGCCCCCATTTCATCTTTGCCCAAATACTCAAAACATGTCCGCTAAACCGCTCTACCAAGCCGCGCCGCATCAACGCCCAAAGATGGGCCGCCCCACGCCCCATGCAAGGTTTTGGATTGCTATCGCCATGGAAAAATCGGCCCGCATCCGGCCAAATTCGACCGCAATCAGAATTTGAAACACGCCAAAGCTGGCCCGGATCGCAAAGCTCACCATCAAGTTGGCGCAACCCGCGATCAACACGGGCGTAAACAGGGCAGATTTGGGCATAACGAGGCTCCGATCTTACAGGCCGGAAGCCTTGCGGCGTACACCCCGCAAGGTCAATCGCGCAATTGTGCGGGGTGCAATTGGTGTCGCGGATTGGTCAATCCCAGGCCACACCCGCTGGTGGCAACGTCCGGCCACCATGCGTGACGGGGGCCGCACCATAGTTGAACCAAAACCGATGCGCGCCGGATTGGCGACAGCGCAATCCATCTGGCAAAGGTGCCGCCTCAATCCCTTGTGCGGCGCACAGACGGGTCAGAATACGCGCCAAGGCCGCCTCATCCGGCAAGCCTGCCAGATAGTGCAGGCCACCCTTTGCCATCAGCGCAGGCCAGCCGTCGGTTGCAGCTTCAACCACCTCTGCGCCACCCTCCAGCTTTTCGCGCCACAAGGTGAAATTGCCACCCAGCGCCAAGGGCACAGGCAAGTCGGGCGGCAGGGTTTCCACGCGGGCCACGCGTAGGTCCAACCCCGTCAGGTTGGGCGGCAAGGGCGTGGGAATGCTGAAATCTGCGGTTTTGGAATTGGTCCGGGGGCCGATTAGCGCCGCCCCTTTGTGTGCTGCAAGCGCTGCCATAAACGCAGGCGGCAGCGTGGCAATCGCGGGGGCGAGGACCAGTTTATAGGCACTCAGATCACTGGTATCGGGGGGCAAAATATCAACCGACAGGCCAAGGCGGCGCAGGCCTTTGTAAAAGCCAAAGACCACGTTGAAATAGTCAAACCCGCGGCCTTGGGGTTGCGTGGCCCATGCCCAAGCGGAGGCATAATCAAAGATCAAGGCAACAGGGGCTTTGGTGCTTTCCACATCGGGCATTTCGGCCAATTCGCGCGCCACCTCGGCGGCCGCATGATAGGCGGGGGCGGGTTGGCTGTCAGGGCGCAGCATGCCGGCGTGCATTTGCTCTTGGGCAAAGGGGGCTTGGCGCCAACGGAAATAGCACACGGCCTCGGCCCCATGCGCAAACGCCTCCCACGCCCAAAGGCGCGCCATGCCGGGCAATGGGTCGGGGTTGAAGGGCGCCCAATTTACCGGGCCGGGTTGTTGCTCCATGATCCACCAACGCCCCCGCCCGACCGACCGATAAAGGTCATGGTGAAAGGCTTGGAAATCGGGGTCGCCTTGGCGCGCATAGCTGAGTTTATGGGCCGGGGTTGCCGCAATCCGGTCGGATAGAAAGCCCAATGGGTAGCTGTCCCATGTGGCGATATCAAGATCGGCACCTGTGGCGAAATGGTCGAAATCCACCACCGCGCCCATGTAGTTGTGCGAAATCGGGGCGGGGGAGTGGCGGCGGATAATGTCGGTTTGCACGCGGTTGAAATGGGCCACTTGATCGGATGAAAAGCGGCGAAAATCCATCACATGGGCGGGGTTTGCCTCGGTCACGGTCAGGTTGGGCAGGCCTATATCGGCAAAATCCGTGTAGTCCATTGACCAAAACACATTGCCCCAAGCGCGGTTCAACGCATCGGGGGATTGGTATTTCTGTGCCAGCCAATCACGAAAGGCGTGAAGGGCGGCACCTGAATAGCTGACCGTGGTGTCATGGCAGCCGTATTCATTATCGGTTTGCCAAGCGCTAACTTTTTGGCCGTAGCGTTTGGCCAATTCTGTGGTGATGCGGGCACAGTCCGCGCGGTAGCCCGCGTGGCTGAAACAATAGTGACGACGAGAGCCAAAGCCACGGGTGTGGCCCTGCGCATCTAGCGCCAGCATGTCGGGGTGGCGGTCCAGCATCCAGCGTGGGGGGGTGGCGGTGGGGGTGCCGAGGACGACCTTGAGGCCATGCGCCACAAGCGTATCGACCGCGCGGTCCAACCAGCCCCAATCATAGGTGCCTGGGGTGGGTTCCATCCGGGACCACGCAAATTCACCGATGCGCACCCATGTCAGGCCAATCTGCGCCATGCGGGCGGCATCTTCGGCCCATTGGGATTCCGGCCAATGTTCGGGGTAATAGCAGGTGCCAAGCGTGCGTTTCATAAGATGACCTGTGGTTCGGGGCGACCTGTGCCTGCGTTTGGAATGGCAAAGGTTTTGCCCGCATCGGGATGCGCTTTAAGGGCTGCGGGGCCCATGCCTTGGGTGGCCGAGGTTGCGTAAAGCGTGCTGCCCGCAAAGGCTGGGCAGGTGATGTGCGGGGCAGGCAACTCCAGCGTGCTTTGCGGATTACCCTGGTTGTCATACACTGCAATGCGGCCTGCGCCCCAAAGGGCGATCCACAGATTGCCAGCCGCATCGGTGACAGCACCGTCCGGGTTCAAACCCTCGGCGCGAAAATCGATGAAGGGTTCGGGGGCGGCACTGGGCCAACCCATGGCATCCAGCGCCACGCGGTTCACGATTTGGGTGGTGGTGTCGGTGAAATAGGCGGTGCGGCCATCGGGGGCAAAACAGATGGCATTGGGGATGGTGATATCCGCGAACAATCGCCGCAATTCGCCTTTATAGAGCCTGTAAATTGCGCCTGCACCCGGTTCTGCCGCCTTGCCCATCGTGCCAATCCAAAACCCACCCACAGGGTCGGCGCGACCATCGTTTGAGCGGGTGATGGGGTTGTCGGCTTCCAGCAGCGCCACAGTTTTGCGGGCGCGGGTGATCAGGTTAAAGGTGAACAAAGCGGTTTCCGAGGCGAGCAAAAGGGTGTCATGGTCCACCCAGCCTGCGGCAGAGACCATTTCAGCAAAATGCCACTCTTGCGCATTGGTTGACAGCATCCGCTTGCCCAAAATATCAAACCAAAACAACTGCGCGCGGAGCGGGTGCCACAAAGCTCCTTCGCCCAAAGCACAAATGCGGGCATCAAAGATGGTCATCCTAGCGCGTCCCATGCGGCGACAAGGGCGCGGGCGCGGGTGGTTACATCGGCGACCGACATGCCGGGGGCATAGAGGGCCGAGCCGATGCCAAATCCGTTGGCCCCTGCATTGACCCATAGGGCAAAATTCGATGGGCCTGCACCGCCCACCGCATAGACCTGAGTTTTCGCGGGCAAAACTGCACGCATTGCTTTGATGCCGTCGGGGCCGATGATGGATGCCGGGAAAATTTTGAGGCCGGTGGCGCCGGCAGCAAGGGCTGCGAAACATTCAGTCGGGGTAAGCGCGCCGGGCCAGCTTTGCAAACCTGCGGCAATGGTGGCGCGGATGACCTCGGGGGCAGTGTTGGGGGAAACGACCAGCTTGCCCCCGGCCTGCGCCACGCGGGCCACTTGACCCACCGTCAGCACCGTTCCTGCCCCGATTAAGGCGTGGTCGCCAAATTCCCGCGCCATGGCGGTGATCGACGCGTATGGATCGGGCGAGTTCAGCGGCACTTCGATGCTGGTCAGGCCTGCATCTATCAAGGCTTGGGTAATCGGCACCGCCTCATCTGGGGTAATGCCGCGCAGAATGGCGATCAGGGGGCGGGTCATAGCGCACCTTTCAGTTTGGACAGGCCTGCGAGTGTGCAATCGCTGGCGGATAGGGTGGTGGGGGTTAGGCCTTGGGACTGTAGGGCGCGGGCGTAATGGCCGCACAGGGTTTCGGCCCCGATCAAGGTGACGGGTTGGCCCAGCCAATAGGGTTTGGCCGCTGCCAGTTCGATCCCTATTAGCAAGCCCGACAGGCGGCTGCGGGCAGAGGTGGGCGAGGCATCGGTTAGCAAGCCTTCGGCGCGCAGGGTGAACAGGCGGGCGGCGATACGTTCGGGGCGTGACAAGGCATCGGACAGGCCTGTGTCAAACGCTGCCTCATCAAACCCACCCTCAGCAATGGAATGACGCAGGACGGATTGGGTGGAGAGAAGCGCAAACAACTCTCCAGTCATGAAGGTTTGAAAACTCACCACCTCGCCCGCGCTGACATGGACCCATTTGGAATGGGTGCCGGGCAAGCACATCACACCGTCAAAACCCGGCATCAAGGCCAGTCCTCCTGCAATCTGGGTTTCCTCGCCACGCATCACATCGGCGGGGGTGTTTTGGCGCAGGCCGGGCGCAATATGGACGCTGAGACGCGGGTCAATTGTGGCCACGCGGGTTAGCGCATCGGGGGCCACGGGGGGGCAAGGGACCGTGCGATATTTCGCCTCGGCCCAGCCTTGGCGAGAGCCTACCATGCCGCAGGCGATCACGGGGGTGATTTGGTTTGCGGCAAGCCACGGGTCGATCAAGGCCAAGAGGGCGGGTTCAAACTGATCGGGGGTCAGGCTGCCCATACCATCGGTGCTGCTGGCCTGCGCCAAGGGGCCAGCGTTGCCCATCGCGGTGGCGCGCAGATGGGTGGTACCCCAGTCTACGGCGATCCATTCTGGCGCGTGGGGAAGCGGTTGGGCAGGCTGGTTCATCCGGTCACCGCCACGCCGCCGTCAATCACAAGGGCTTGGCCTGTCATCATTTTGGAGCTGCTGGAGGCAAGGAACAATACGCCGCCGACGATATCTTCGGGGGCCAGCGCGTCCTTGAGGCATTGACGTTCCAGATGGGCGGCCAAGCCTTCGGGGGTGACCCAAAGGTCTTTTTGCTTTTGCGTCAGCACCCAACCGGGGGCCAGCGCGTTGACGCGAATACGGTCGGGGCCAAATTCACGCGCAAGGCTGCGCGACAGGCCGTTGATCGCGGAATTGGCGGCGGTATAGAGCGGGTAGCCCGAACCGCCCATCATGTAGCTGATCGACGAAAAGTTGATGATCGAGCCACCGCCTGCCGCCTTCATGCCCGCCACAACCGCTTGGGCCGTAAAGAAATAGGCCTTTAGGTTGATGTCCATCATCCAAGTGTAAAAGTCTTCGGTGACCTCGGCGGTGGAATGGCGTTTGTCATTGGCGGCGTTGTTGACCAGCGTAGTGATGGGGCCGTGGGCGCTTGCGGCCTGCGCGATGGCGGCTTGCAGCGCGGGAACATCGGTAATGTCGCACTTGATGAATAAGGGCCGGTTGCCGGTGGTTTTTTCCATCTCATCCACAAAGTCAATGGCGTCTGAACGTTGGACAAAAGCGACCTTTGCCCCTTGGCGCAAGAACCCTTCGGTCAGGGCGGCACCAATGCCAGACCCACCGCCAGTGATAAATACGGATGCGCCGTTCAGGTCGGGGTAAGTTGCGGTCATAGCAGGCTCCGTTTGCAATCGTTCTGGGGTGGAGTATTGGCGGGGTTGGATTATTGGCGGGTGCCTTCAAGCACCCACATGGTTTCAGGAAAATGCCACGGCAAGGTTACGCCGTGATGCATCAAATATTGGCCCGATAGGGTGAGCGGCCCGGATTTCAGCGCAGGGGTGCCGCGTGACAGGCCGGGGGCTGTGCTGCGGTTGATAAGGTCAATACGGTAGGTCGCCGCCGGGTCCAACCCCGTAAGGCGCAGCGGGCGCGGCAAGATTTGGGCCGAGGTCGCGGCCTTGCCTGCAAAGGTGACAAAGCGGCTGCCACCTTGCGCAAGCTGCTGTTCCGCGATCACGGCTGGGTCGGCACTGTCCAGGCGCAAGATGTCGGCGCGCATCATCCAATCGCGGTTGGCTTTCCACCATGTGGTTACATCGGTTAGCACACGCGCCTCATGGTCGGTCAGCTCACGCGGGTCCATCTCAAACCCCATGTGGCGCTGGGCGGCGACCCAAGCGCGCATAGAGATATCAATCGTGCGGCCCGAGGTGTGGCAATGGCGGGGGCCAACGTGGCTGCCAGTTACGCTGGCGGGCAAAAACAGCGCGGCATCGTGCTGAATGCGCAAGCGTTCCAGCGCGTCGTTGCTATCAGACAACCAAACCCGCTGGGTCCGTTTCAGGATGCCAAAGTCGATACGCCCGCCGCCCGACGCGCAGCTTTCAATCTCGACAGTCGGAAAATCGGCGCGCAGACGGTCAATCAGCGCATAAGAGCCACGGGTTTGCGCCGCATCGGGCATGGGCAAAACGCGGTTATGGTCCCATTTGATATAGTCAATCGAGTGGGCGGCAAGGATAGCGGACATGCGGTCATAAAGGAAATCGCGCACCGCAGGCAGCGCCATATTCAGCGCCTTTTGTTGGCGGCCAAGGGTTTGATCCTTTGAGCCCAGCGCCCAATCGGGGTGGGCGCGGTGGATATCACTGTCAGGGTTGATCATCTCAGGCTCAAACCACAAACCAAAGGTCATACCAAGATTATGGACGTGGTCGATCAAGGGCGTCAGCCCATCGGGGTATTTGCGGGGGTCCACTGTCCAGTCCGACAAGGACCGCGTGTCATCATCGCGGGTGCCGAACCAACCATCATCCAGCACAAAACGCTCTGCGCCCAGCTTGGCGGCACGGTCTGCGATGTCTTTGAGAACCGGCAGTTTGTGGTCGAAATACACCGCCTCCCAGCAGTTATAATGCACAGGGCGCGGGCGGTCTGGGTGGGGCATGGTGACGATACGGTCGCGGACATGGCGCTGAAACGCCACGGCGCAACCATTCAGGCCGGTGTTGGAATAGGTGATGTACAACGGCGCTGTTTGATACTGCGTGCCGGGGGTGGTTTCCATTCTTGCTGCATGGCCAAACTGCACTTGGCGGCGACCATCGGGCAATTCTTCGGCCAGCATACGGTGGCCGCCTGACCAGCCATAATGAAAGGCATAAGCCTCACCTGCTGTGTTGGTGGTGCCGCGTGTGGGGATGATCAGGCCGGGGAAATGTTCATGCCCGGTGCGGCCCGTGCGGTTTTCGCGGTAGCGCATGCCCGCAGACCATGGGGTGCGGGACAGCTGAAACTCGCCACACCAGCGGCCCGACACGTCAATCATTTCATCCGACAATTGGGTGCCAGGCAGCACGGGGGCGGCCAACCAATGCAGATGCACGGGGCGATCAGCGGTCAGCGTGGTTTCGCAGGTGATAACATGAGTTTCCAAATCAGCCGTGAAGCTGAACGTCAGGCCGATGCGCGCGTCATCATCGCGGTACATCAGGTGCAGGCTGGTGTCATCCTCGCGCGCCTCGGCAAAGCAGAACTTGGGCAGCAATGGCGTGCTATCGGTGTCGCGCAGAATAAGGCCGGGTTGGCCGGGAAAGCTGCGCGACGCCTCGGGGCAAAGCGAGAGGTCAGGGTTTTCGTCCAGCATCCCGCCCGTCACATCCAGCGCGTGGGCGGCCAGCAGGGTTTCCAGATTTTCGCTTTCCGGCAGCGCCGCACCCCAATAGACACATTCGGGCAAGCGGCCACGACGTGCGGCAAGCACCAGCGTTTGCTGGCCATCATCAAGACGCCATTGCTGGATCACTTTACCGCCCCAAGGGTTAGCCCTGCGATGAAGTGTTTTTGCATCAGGAAAAACATCAGCACAGGGGGCAATGCGGCCAGAATGGACCCGGCGGAAACCAAATGCCACGCTGCAACCCATTGGCCATTCAACGAGGACAGGCCTGCGGTGATTGGCTGGGTTTCTTTGGTGGTGGTCAGCACGGTGGCCCAGAAAAAGTCATTCCAGATGAAGGTGAAAATCAGCACCGAGAGGGCGGCAATCGCGGGTTTCATCAGCGGCAGCACAACGTACCAAAAAATGCGGATTTCAGACACGCCTTCAACGCGCGCCGCCTCTATCAATTCAAACGGCAAGGCCTTGATGAAATTGCGCATGAAGAGGGTGCAAAACCCGGTTTGAAAGGCAATGTGGAACATCGCAAGCCCGGTCCATGAATTGTACATTCCCAAGCTTAACGTCAGATCCCGGACCGGCACCATCAGAATTTGGAACGGCACAAAATTGCCCGCCACAAACAGGAAAAACACCAAAAGGTTGGAGCGAAACTTGTAGATCCCCAGAGCAAACCCGGTAAGGCACGACAAGGCGACTGCGCCGATCACCGTGGGAATGGTCACTTTCAGCGAGTTCAGCATATAGCGGCCAAGATCGCTGTCGCGAAACACCGAGACGTAGTTTTCAAAGGCGATATAGCTGGGCATGCCAAAGTAATTGCCTTGCGCAAGGTCCGATGCGGGGCGCACGGATGTGACCGCAACCCCCAGCAGAGGGAACAACCACAAGATCAGCGCGATGGGCAGAGCGATGGTATAAAGGCGCTGGGTCAGCGGGCGGGTCTGTTCTATTGGGCGTGGAAACATGGCTTAACGCTCCGTCTCGTCGCGCCACATCTTCCAGATGAAGCCCGAAATGAAAACCATCATGATAGCGAACAGCACGACGGCGATGGCCGCGCCGTAGCCCATGCGGAATCCGTATTCCGACAAGGCCTTTTCGTACATGTAAAACGACAGCACGCGGCTGGACCCGTAAGGCCCGCCATCGGTCATGATCGACACAAGGTCAAAGCTGCGCAAAGCACCAATCACCGTGACGACCAGTGCTATAAAAGTGGCAGGGCGCAACTGTGGCAAGATCACATACCACAGCATTTTTAAACCCTTGGCACCGTCCAACCTAGCTGCCTCTACCTGATCGGGGGCGATGTTGTTCAGGCCGGTGATATAGAGGATCATCACATAGGCAATCTGCGGCCACAGGCCTGCGGCGATGATGCCATAGGTCACATAACGCTCATCCGCCAAGATCGCGACACCGTTGCCGGTGACAAGTTCAATCAGCTTGTAGAACAGGCCAAAATTCGGGGCGTAGAACCATGAAAACATCAGGCCTACGACGACTTGGGAAATCACAAACGGAAAGAAGAACAGCGATTTGTAAATGCGAATACCGCGCACGGTTTGGTTTAAGAATATCGCGATGAACAACCCGGCAGGAACCGCCAGCAAATACAAAAGCAACCAGATCACGTTGTTTTTCAGTGAGGTGTAAAAGGCATCGTCATCCATCAACTCAACATAGTTCGCCGTGCCGATATAGGTTTTAACTCCAAGCCCATCCCAATCGTAAAACGACAGCGACAAGGATTGAAAGACGGGGATGATAACGTAGACCATAAACATAATCGCACCGGGGGCCAAAAACAGCCAGGGCGCGATGCGCAATTGGTTTCGTTTCCAGTAGCTGGACATGGTGACGGCCCCCTTCGTGCAATCCGGTCGGATAAAATTGGCCCCGCGTTTTCACACGGGGCCAATTGGCAGCTTACTTGTAGATTTGGCCGCGCGCTTTTTCCAGACGCTCAAGGATCGCGTCCAAACGGTCAGGCTTTACCATGAACTCTTGAAACCCTTCCATGCCAGCCTTTGCCATTTCTGCAGGGGCATCACGGTCAAAGAATTGCGCCAAAGCATAGGCCGAGGACAGCGATTCAAACCCGGCCGAGATGAACGGATCGGCGGCATCAACGGTCGCACCCTTGTTGGTGGGCAACTGCCCCAAGGCTGCGTTCAGCTTGGTTTGCACATCGGCGCGCGCGACAAATGCGAGGAACTTTTTCGCATCATCAACGTTCTTGGCACCGGCTGGGATGTGGATCGTATCGGTCGGTGCTTCTTCGGCGCGTGGGATGCCTGCGGTGATTTCTGGGAATACCATGAAACCAAGGTTGTCATTCGTCATGCCGCCTTCTTTAAAGGTCGCCACGGCAAAGTTACCCATCACATAGTTGGCCGCTTTACCCTGCACCAGCAATGCCGCTGCATCCTGCCAATCAATCGCTGCATGGTTTTCGGTGGTGAATGGCACCACTTTTGCCCATTCGGCAAAGGTCGCTTTTACCTTGTCATCGGTCCATGCCACTTTGCCCGCGGTCAGGTCCATGTGGAACTCATACCCGTTGGTGCGCATGTTCAGATAGTCAAAGATACCGGCGATTGGCCACAGCGCCTTGGACCCGGTGGTCAAGCAATCAATGCCCGCCGCCTGAAACTTGGCGCAGTTTTCGATAAAGCCGTCCCAAGTGGTCGGCACTTCAACGCCAGCCGCTTTGTATGCGTCTTTGTTGTAGTAAATGCCCCACTGGTAATAGGTATAGGGTACGCCCCACTGCTTGCCATCAATCGTCATCGACGCTTTGGCCGATGCCAGCTGCTCGCCCAGACCATTGTCGGTCCACACATCCGACACATCCTGAAACTGGCCCGAGGTGACAAATGGCGCCATACGGTTTCCCGCGTACCAGTTGGCCAAATCCGGGCTGTCCGCTGTCAGAAAGTTGCGGATTGCGGTTTTGTAACCTTCGTGGTCAAAGTTGTTCAGCGTCACTTTGATGTCTGGGTTTTCAGCCTCAAAATCCGCGATCAGCGCTTGGAACGCTGCCAGCGGCGTTGGGTCAAAATCGGCGTTATAGCTTAGCGCGCGGGTTTGCGCGAAGGCCGAGCCGGACATCAGCAAAGCCGCCGCGAACGCCACTGCGCCCGTTTTCAGATAGGTCATAAGGATCCTCCCTTTGGATTTAGATATATCGTTTCAGTATCTAGTCAGTTTCATTATTTGAAACTTGGTTTTGAATATTGAAAGTATGATGGGAATCGTTTACGCTGTCAATAACGGCGTTGGCGTGACCCACCTTAGGGAAAGGATCCCATGTGACCAAAGCAATTACAGACGGCCCTGCAAGCGGTGATGGCACGGTTGGCAAGGCGCTGGATGTTTTGGATATGGTCGCCAATGCCGATGGACCTGTGCGCTTTACCGATCTGCTTGCCGGGTCGCCCTATCCCAAAGCCACGCTGTATCGGTTTTTGCAAACCCTGACCCATCAAAATATGCTGTCTTATGATGCCGACCGGCAAACCTATGCGTTGGGGATGCGGTTGGTGCGGTTGGCGCATACCGCTTGGGCGCAATCCAGCCTTGCCCCTTTGGCGCGCCCGCACTTGGACAAGCTTTCGGCGGCCTTGGGGGAAACGATCCACCTTGCGCAATTGGATCAAGGCCAGGTGCTGTATGTCGATAAACGCAACGCCGCCCAGCCGGTAGATATGTTCAGCCAAGCCGGTAAGGTGGGGCCGGCCTATTGCACGGGTGTGGGCAAGGCGATGATGGCGTATCTGCCGTCTGATGCGCTGGAACAGGCATTGAACCGTCAAAGCTTTTACCAATTTACCCCGCATACCTATACCAACCGCGAGGAGCTGCTGGCCGAGTTGGCCGCGATCCGCACCCGTGGCTATGCCTTTGACCGCGAAGAGCATGAGGCCAATATCATCTGCGTCGCCGCCCCTATTTTATCTGACAAGGGCCGGGCGATTGGGGCAATTTCGGTGACTTCTACCAAACTGCGCACCAGCTTGGACGCGCTAGAGACATTGGCACCGCAACTGCTTGTGGCCGCCGCAGATATCGCAATCGAAGCCCGCAATTGGCGGTTTCCTGAATAGAAACGAAAACTAAAACCTTGAGGGAGGGGACCGTTATGACTGGCGTAAACTTGCAGGCCGTGACCAAAAAGTTCGGCGATGTTCAAGTGATCCACGGTGTAGACCTCAAGGTCGAGGATGGAGAGTTCTGTGTGTTTGTTGGCCCGTCGGGCTGTGGCAAATCCACCTTGCTGCGCATGATAGCCGGGCTGGAAAAGACCAGCGCAGGCCATATCGCGATTGGTGACCGCGATGTGACCGATGCCGACCCCGCAGATCGGGGCGTGGCGATGGTGTTTCAAACCTACGCGCTTTATCCGCATATGACCGTGGCTGAAAACATGGGGTTCGGGTTGAAAATGACTGGCCATCCCAAGGCCGAAGTTGCCGAAAAGGTGGCCGAGGCCAGCCGCATCTTGAAACTGGATGATTATTTGTCGCGCAAACCCAAAGCTTTGTCAGGTGGCCAGCGTCAACGCGTCGCTATCGGTCGGGCGATTGTGCGCGGCCCCGAAGTGTTTTTGTTTGATGAGCCGCTGTCGAACCTTGATGCCGAATTGCGGGTGGAAATGCGGGTCGAAATCGCCCGTTTGCACCGCGAAATTGGCGCGACCATGATTTATGTAACCCATGATCAGGTTGAGGCGATGACGCTTGCCGATAAAATCGTGGTGCTGCGCAAAGGTGTTATCGAACAGGTCGGCGCACCGCTTGATCTGTACCACAACCCCGACAACCGCTTTGTGGCGGGCTTTATCGGGTCACCCGCGATGAATTTCGTGGCGGGTGTGGTGGATAAGGCTGGGGTGGTTTCTGCCAAAGGGTTGCTTGGGTCGATTGCAACCGATGTGGCCCTGCCGGGGGCCGGCGCCCACGTTGTCGTTGGTCTGCGCCCGCAACATCTGCGCGTCACACCGGGCGATACGCACCGCGTTGAGATGACCGAAGCCTTGGGCGGCGTCACCTATATTCACCTAACTGCCGAAACCGACGAAAAGCTGGTGATCGAGGCGCATGACGACACGCGCCTGAAACTGGGGGACCGTGTTGGTTTGGCTTTTGACGCAGATCACGCCGTGTTTTTTGAAGATACCGAGCGCGGGCTGCGGATCCGTTAACCCAAATACGCCGCCAATTCGGGCGGTGGGTTGGCCAGCAAATCGGCAGTCGGTTGCGGCGCATGGGCCACGCCGCCCGCCACAAGACAGGTCAGCGGCGCAAAGGCGCTGGCGTCTTTCGGATCATGCGTGACCATCAAAACGGTAAGTGTATTTTCTTGCGCCAAATCCGACACCAAACCCAGCATTTCTGCCTTTAGCGCAGGCCCAAGGGCGGCAAAAGGTTCATCCAGCAGCAAAATCGGCTTGTCGCGCAGCAAGGCCCGCGCCAGCGCCGCGCGGCTTTGTTGCCCGCCTGAAAGCTGTGCGGGTTTGCGTGGGCCGAACCCTGCAAGGCCCGTGCGGTCCAATGCAGCGTCAATGCGGGACTGGTCTTGCGCCGTCAGCCGCAGGTTTGGTGAAATCCCCAAACCAAGGTTTTGCGCAATCGTTAAATGGGGAAACAGGTTTTGGTCTTGGAACACCGTGGTGATGGGCCGCGCGCCCGGCTCGGCCCCTGTAATATCCGCGCCTTGCCACAAAACCCGCCCTGATTGCGGAGCAAAAAACCCGCCAATCACCGACAGCAGGGTTGATTTCCCTGCCCCTGACGGGCCAATCACCGCAATCCGCGCGCCTTGCTCGGCGTGCCAATCGGCGGTCATGCGAAACGCCCCTTGGGTGATGGTCAAGCGTTCAAGCGTCAGCATAGCGGCGACCCCATTGGTCAAAGGCCCAAAACAGGGCAAAGGACATTAGCACCAACAACAACGCGGCACTCGCGGCAGCCTCCATCCGATACGCGCCCATCAAGCGTTGGACAAGCAGCGGCAAGGTCGCTTGCCCTTCGCCAGCAAACAGCGCGATGACGCCAAGATCGCCCATCGACAGCGCCGCGACAAGCCCTGCGGCAAAGCCCATGGGGCGGGCAAGGCGGGGGAAAACAACCCATCGTATCCATGCCCGCCCCGCCATGCCCAAAGACTGACCAAGGCGGCGGTAATCGGCGTAAAGCGTTCGGGCCTCGGGTGTCAAAATGCGAAAGGCAAAGGGCAACGACAGGGCCGCGTTGATCGCCATTGTGACAGGCAGCGCAAGGTCAGCGGGGCGGAAGAACGGCTGCAAAATGAGGAATAGCCCGGTGCCAAGCACAAGGCTTGATGCCGCCAAAGGCAAGGTTGCGGCCAGTGCGGCCCATCCTCGGCCTTGTGCGGACGCCAGTGCTAGAACAAGGGCGGCGGTGATGCTGATGGCGGTTGAGGCGAAGGCGATGCCCAAGGACCGGCCTGCCGCACCCCAAACCGATGCCGGTAAATCGGCCAACCCCGGCAAGCCGTTTAACAAAACGGCCAGCAGGGGCAACGCCAAGAACAGTGCAGCGGCGATGATAACCAGCGCATCCACCCCACGCCGCCACCCCAGTGGTGCAGGCGGGCCACCCTTGCGCCCTTGCCCTGCGCCAAAGCCGGAGGGCAGGCTGATCCGCGCCGCAACGACGTAGGCCGCCGCACACAGGGCAAATTGCAATAAGGCCAAACGCGCCGCCGTGGGTAGGTCAAAGTCAAACCGCAAGGCTTGATAAATCGCCAGTTCCACCGTGGTCGCGCGTGGCCCACCGCCGAGCGTCAGCGCTACGGCGAAACTGGTTAGGCAAATCACAAACACCACCAAGGCAGCACCCGGCAAAACCTCGCGCAGCATTGGGCGTTCGATATGGCGCCGCGTGGCTGTGGGCGTGAAGCCGAGACTTGCGGCAAGACGAAAACGCTCGGCCGGGATGGCTTGCCAGCCGTGCAAGAGCATCCGCACCGCCAGCGGCATGTTGAAAAACACATGGGCCAGAACCACGCCTTGTAGCCCGTAAATCGAAAACCCCAGCAGGCCAAACGCGGCCAACGTGTCATTTATCCAGCCTGCACGGCCAAACACCGCAAGCAAGCCCAGAACCGCCACGATCACGGGCAAAATAAACGGCGCACCCAGCGTGGCAATTAGCGCATCGCGGCCAAAGAACTGCCGCCGCGCCAAGGCACGCGCCACGGGAATCGCAAGCAACAGTGAAATCACAGCCGAAAGGGCGGCTTGCAAAAGGGTAAACCGCAAGGCGGAAAGCTCAGCCACGCTAAGGCCGAACCCTTGGACCTTTAGACCCAATGCACCCAACGGGGCCAGCAACAGCAAAAGAATTGCCGCTGCCAGCCCTGCGGCGATCAGCGTGACAGCGCGGTCAGCCATTCGTCCAGCGCGGGTGTCCGCGCGGCCTGTGCTTCCTCGGCCGACATCAAAAGCGATGTGGCCGGGGTGATCATTTGCTCAAACCCGGCAGGCAGGCCCGCAGCAGGGGTATGGGCGGGGTACATCCAATTGGTGGTTGGAATGATGGATTGGAACGCATCCGACCCCATGAAGGCCAAGAACTGATCGGCCAATTCAGGCTGCGGCGCGTTGGCAAGTTTGCCTGCAACCTCGACCTGCATGTAATGCCCTTCGGTAAATGGCGCTGCGGCTTTGGTCGCATCGTCTTCGGCGATCAGGTGATAGGCGGGCGAGGTGGTGTAGGACAAAACCATATCCGCCTCACCTGCCGTGAACATGCCATAGGCCTCGGACCAGCCGGGGGTGACGGTGATGATGTTATCAGCCAGACCTGCCCAAATCTCAGATGCACGGTCGCCATAGGCAGCCTTGACCCACAGGAGCAAGCCCAGACCGGGAGTAGAGGAGCGTGGATCTTGGATCACGATCTTCAGGTCAGACGCGGCGAGTTCCTCAAAATTTGTTGGCGGAGTGGCCAGTTTGGTGCTGTCATAGACAAAGGCAAAATAGCCCCAGTCATAGGGCAGAAAGTTTGGGTCGGCGTATGGCACCGGCAGGTCATTGGCCGCGGTTTGGCCATGCGGGGCAAACAGGCCCGTGGCACTGGCTTGTGCTGTCAAATTGGTATCAAGGCCCAAGACCACTGACGCCTCGGACCGCGCGCCTTCCAGCTGTAAACGGGCCAGCAATTCAGCGCCGTCCCCAACGGCAGAAAACACCAAATCACAGCCGCAGACCGCCTCAAACGCGGTTTCAATGGCCGGGCCGGGGCCCCATTCAGAGGTAAAGCTGTCGTATGTCAGGACATTCAACACAGGCGTTTGTAGATCGGGCGTTTGCGCATGGGCCGTTTGGGCCAAAGCGGTAAATGCCAACGCAAAGGGTATAAGTCTCATCTCATCTCTCCATATGCGACGGGCGGTATAGGGGATGGATCAGACCATGCACCTTCCCTCCGCCGGTTCTAACCGGTTCAGGTTCAACGGGTCTTTGGCTTTTGCCAGATCTCAGCCCTACGCAAGGGCACCCCGAGGTAAGGCGTAACTTAGCGGCAATTGCAGCAAGGGCAAGGGGTTATCGGTTAGCGGTGATCTGATAAGTGGAGGACACAAGCCCAGACGGAAAGCTGCGGCTGCCCAGCAACGCCAAGGGAACATCCGTGGCAGTGCCGCCAAACAACGGGCGCCCTGCCCCCAAAAGCACGGGGACACGGGTGATGGTCATCTGGTCCAAAAGCCCCGCGTTGAGAAAGGATTGGATCACTTGGCCCCCATCGACATAGGCCTTTTGCCAGCCCTCCTCGGCCAAGGCGGCGACCAGCTCGGCGGGGTTCATATCGGTGATGGCCACATGATCGGCCAGGCTTTCGGGAATATCGTCAACCGTCAGGCTTTGGCTCAGCACGATCACGGGCAAGCGGTACGGCCAATGGCCAAAGCCCAGCACGGTTTCATAAGTGCCACGCCCCATGATGATGCCATCCATATCCGCGATAAACGCGTCATAGCCATGGTCTTCATCGGCGGCGTTGAACGGTTCCAACCAATCAAGACTGCCATCGCTGCGGGCGATGAACCCGTCCAAACTGGCGGCAACAAAGGCGTGACAGGTAAGCGGCATAAGGGCGGGCCTTTGGGTCTGTGGGCAAGGTGGATATGAAAAAGCCCCACCGTTTCAGATGGGGCTTTTTCTTGCGCGTTTGATCAGATCAAGCGTGCTTTTTCTTGGGGCCTTTTACGGCAGACCAAATCCGCTTGTTCGTCAGATACAACAGCACCGACAAAATGGTCAAAAACACCACAGCGGTAAAGCCAGCTTGCTTTCGGGCCATCATCTTTGGCTCGGCCGCCCACATCAGGAAGGCAGACACGTCTTCTGCCATGTGATGCACGGTGGCTTCATGACCATCCGCATATTCCACCTGACCATCCGACAAAGGCGGCGGCATTGCGATCCAAGACCCTGGCACTGTCGACAAACCATGCTCATCCTTGCAGGTGTCTGGCACGCCACCGGCCGCGAAGGCGGTGTTATAATAGAACCCATCAATACCATCTGGCGCGCAAGCCGGATTGTCCTCGTATTGGCTGATCACGGAATACAAATATTCCGGCCCGCCGATACCCTTGAAGAACTGGTTAATCCCCAAGCCATACGGCCCATGAAAACCAGCACGCGCCTTTGCCATCAAGCTTAGGTCAGGCGCGCCTTCCATCCCGGAATGCGGGAAATGGTCGGTTGGCTTGCCGGGGCGGGTATCGTCCAACTCGGCGTCAAAAACGTCGAACTGTTCGGCATATGCCCGGACCTGATCTTCTGGCAGATGAGGACCACCCTCATCCGACAGGCTGCGAATTGGCACAAACTTCATGCCGTGGCAGGCAGAACAAACCTCGGTATACACCTGAAGCCCGCGCTGAAGCTGGTGCTCATCGAATTTGCCAAACGGCCCTTCAAAGCTGAACGCCACATCTTCAACATGGGCCGCGGCCCCTGCTGCCATTGCCGCCCCTGTCCCCAGAACGAGGGCAGAAACAGCGCTGATTGCTACTTTGCGAAACATAATCATCAGTTCCTTTATCCTCACTCGGCCGGATTCGGATCGGCGTAGTGCGATTTGAAGTCTTCCTCAATCGTCGCGGGCGGTGCCAGCGGCTTTTCGATCACACCAAGCAGCGGCAAGATCACAAGGAAATAGGCGAACCAGTAAGCAGACGCGATAAGCGAGATCCAGTCATACGGGAACTCTGCTGGCATCGCGCCAACCCACATCAACACAACAAAGTCGATGCAAAGCAGGACGAACCACATCTTGAACATCGGGCGATACCGGCCCGAACGAACCGACGATGTGTCGAGCCAAGGTGCCAACGCCATGACGGCAATCGCCCCAAACATCGCAAGCACACCAAAGAACTTGGCGTCAACGATGCCGAAGGTCACAAAGCTGGTCAGCTGCACAACCCAAACATCAGCGGTAAACGCGCGCAGAATGGCGTAGAACGGCAAGAAGTACCATTCCGGCACAATATGCGCAGGGGTCGCCAATGGGTTTGCCTCAATATAGTTATCGGGGTGGCCAAGGAAGTTTGGCATAAAACCCACAACCGCAAAGAACACGACCATTATCACGGCCAGCGCGAACAGGTCTTTCATCACGAAGTATGGCCAGAAGGGCAATGTGTCTTTCTCGGCTTCGGCTTTGGAAGTGCGGCGCACTTCAACCCCGGTTGGGTTATTGTTGCCAGTGGTGTGGAATGCCCAAATGTGGATCGCAACCAAGGCTGCAATCACGAATGGCAGCAGATAGTGCAAGCTGAAGAACCGGTTCAGCGTGGCGTTATCAACGGCAGGGCCGCCCAACAACCAAGTCTGGATCGATTCGCCAATGCCCGGAATAGCGCCGAACAGGCCAGTGATCACGGTCGCACCCCAAAAGGACATTTGCCCCCAAGGCAGAACGTAACCCATAAACGCAGTACCCATCATCGCCAGATAGATCAGCATACCAATGATCCACGTCACTTCACGTGGGGCTTTGTACGAACCGTAGTATAGGCCGCGGAAAATGTGCAGATACACCGCGATAAAGAACAACGACGCGCCGTTTGCGTGCAAATAGCGCAGCATATAGCCGCCATTCACGTTGCGCGTGATATGTTCAACGCTGGCAAAGGCCAGATCAACATGCGGGGTGTAATGCATCGCCAAAACGATGCCGGTAATGATTTGCATCACCAGACAGAAGGTCAAAACGATACCCCAGATCCACATCCAGTTCAGGTTCTTGGGTGTGGGGATCATCAATGTGTCATACAGCAGCCCAACAATCGGCAAGCGCTTGTGAAGCCACTTTTCGCCGCCCGTCTTGGGCTCGTAGTGGTCGTGCGGAATTCCGGCCATGATATTTCCTTACCCGAGCTTGAGGGTTGTTTCGTCGGTGAACTCAGCCACCGGGATGTGCAAGTTCTGCGGGGCGGGGCCTTTGCGAATACGGCCAGCCGTATCGTAATGCGACCCGTGGCAAGGACAGAACCAGCCGCCAAACTCACCCGCGCCATCGCCAATCGGCACACAGCCCAAATGGGTGCAAACGCCGATCATCACCAGCCACTCACCGGCCTCATCCAGCGTGCGGTTCGCATCCGACGCATCGGTGGACGGCTTGTTCGCGTTCTGCGACAACTGGTCGATTGGCAGATCAGCGGCGGGAACTGCGCGGCCTGCGTCAATCTCGTCTTGGGTGCGGCGGCGAATAAACACCGGCTTGCCCAAATATTTCACTGTCAGCTGCGTCCCCGGCTCAACCGCAGAAATATCAACAAAGATAGAGGACAAAGCCTGCACATCTGCCGATGGATTCATTTGGTTGACGAGCGGCCAAACGGCAGCCCCCGTGGCAATGGCGCCAGCGCCTGCTGTGGCATAATACAGGAAATCCCTGCGGGTGCCTGCGTGTTCGTCTGCGTGGGACACGAGAATTCTCCCTTCCGAAGGCCGCAGTATGCGGCCCATGTCATGACCGGGCCGCGAAACCTGCAGCCGTACAAGGTGGGTATTTAACGGTGGAAACCGCCCACGTCCAGCGGACAAAGAGGCGCAGGTGGTACGCAGAGGGCCAAAATGCAACATCTATCGCCAAGGTTTTTGGAAAAAAGCGCGCAACCGCGCAAATTTTGCACAGAATCAAGGCCCAAACAGCCGCAAAACCAATGTTCCGGCCAATGCTGCAAAAAATACACCCGATACAAGATAAATGATCCAACCCGCCCGCAAATAGAATCGCACCGCAGGCCCGGTTGAAAATACAGTGGCATAGGTACTGTGAAAAAACAGGCCAATCAGGGCGGACCCGCTTGCAAGTAACGCGATGTCGGCAACGCTCGCCCGTGCCACCGGGAACAGCGTGGCGATTGACAGCCAAGTGGTCAAAACTTTGGGGTTCGTGGCGCTGATCATCACCGCCCGCACCAAGGCGCGCCCAAAACTCAAGGTTGCTGCGGCTTGTGGCAGGCCTTTTTGTGCGCCGCGAAACCCGTGCCACGCTTGCACCAAAGCCCGCAGCGCCAACCATGCCAGCAACCCCGACGCAACAACAGTCATCACCCCCGCTGCACCCGGAAAAGCCGCAAACAAAGTTGCAAACCCAAGGCTGGAGGCAAGGCACCACAGCGCCACCCCAATCGCCACGCCCATCGCGGCCCCTAACCCAGCCCGCCGCCCCGCCGACATGGCGGTGGCGATTGTGTTCACAACATTTGGCCCCGGTGTTGTCGTGTTCAACGCAACAATCGACCAGACCAGAAGAAAGTTAGACAAAGGCAGCATTTAGCCCTGCTCAGGTCGGTGGAACCGAGGCTTTCATACTGTCACGCGCTGCAAACCCCGCCTCCCACGCCGCCAGCAAAGGCCGCCCCTTGCGCCAATCGCGCGCGCCATGGCGAAAATCAACATAGCCCAGCGCGCAGCCCACCGCGATTTGCCCAATATCCAGCGGACCGTGCAAATGGCTCATCCAGCGGCTTTCCAACGCGTCCAAGGCGCGCGCCACCTTGGCCCATTGCCCTTCAACCCACAGCTCAAACCGCTTGTCCTCAGGCCGCACCCGCGTCTCATAAACCATCAAAATCGCGGCGTCCAAAATGCCGTCCGCTGTGGCCTCCAACGTCAGGCTTTCCCACAAACGCGGCCCTTGCGGATAAAACCCTGCCGCAAAATGATCATCCAAATACCGCGTGATCACCCGACTGTCATAAAGAGCTGCCCCCCCCTCACGCTCCAACGCAGGGATCTTGCCCAAAGGGTTCTGCGCCAATGGTGCCGTGCCTGTATCGATCGGCGTGCCACTGGCCAAAACCAGTTCAACTGCCGCCGATTGCCCGGCCTCGGCCAGTAAAACAACAATCTTGCGGGCATAGGGCGAGGTTGGCGAATAGAAAAGACGCATGATTTATCCTTTGATCTGCTATTTGCTTTCAGCGCGGCGGCGCGGCTTCATCTTGGCTAAAATACCTAACGACACCGCGCGCCCCAAAGTCCAGCGCTATGACGGCTTGGTGCGGTCAAGGTCCAGACGCATCATCGCCGCAATCTGGTCCGCTTCCATCCCCATCGGTGCCGCCGCAATGCCTGCCGCCGCCCCTGCACGCTGCGCTTCGGTTTTGTTCTGGTTCAGCTTTACCGTGCTTTCAACCATTGAGATCACCAACCGAAACGTCAAAATCATGCGCATCATCCGCATCGTCGCCTCGTCGGACATCTTGCCCATAGTCCAAACAGGCTTTGGCGCCAGTTGGCCCTCCATATGCGCGCTCACCCGTTCCAAGTGCGGGCGCAGCGCTTCTGCAGGCAACGGCTCCAACACTCCACGCAAATGCACGGCGACATAATTCCAGGTTGGCACCTGATCCACCGCGCCATACCAATCGGGCGAGACATAGGCGTCCGGCCCCGAAACGATTAGAACCGCCGCCAAAGGCAAGGCCGCACGCGCAATCGGGTTAGACCGTGCCAGATGCAAAAATGCCTCGGCCTGCCCCAACTCAAACGGAATATGCGCCGCCATCGGCCCGGCTTCGCCATTCACCGACAAAATCCCAAAACTGCGGGCGCGGGCCATGGCAAGCGCCTCCGCTTCGGTGCCATTCCGAAAAATCGGGTTTGGATGCATCTGACTCTCCCAAGGCTTGCGGCATGCTGGACAATGACCCAGAAAGGTTCAAGCCATTGAGAGGATGTTTATTGTGACCCATACAACCGCGCTTAACCTTCCCCCCGCCGACCCGCTAGACGCTGACATCGCGGCCTATTTCGCGAAATGCACCGAAAAACTGGGGCTAGTCCCGAATGTGCTGCAAGCCTATAGCTTTGATCATGCCAAACTGCGCGCCTTCATGGATATGTATAACGGCCTAATGCTGGCCCCCTCGGGTCTGTCAAAGGTGGAGCGAGAGATGATTGCGGTCGCCGTCTCGGCCGAAAACCGTTGCGTCTATTGCCTCACGGCCCACGGTGCGGCGTTACGCCAACTGTCCGGCGACCCTGCCTTGGCCGAGGTGGTGGCGCAAAATTGGCGTGCGGCCCCGTTGAACCCCCGACAAAAGGCGATGCTGGAATTTGCTGTCAAACTGACAAACACCCCAAAAGATATGGTTGAGGATGACCGCGAAGCGCTGCGCACCGCGGGGTTTAACGATTCGGATATCTGGGACATTGCTGCGGTAACATCGTTTTACAACATGTCAAACCGGCTTGCCGCCGCGACCGAAATGCAGCCGAACCCTGAATATCACGGCATGGCACGCTAAGGGATAGGCGGGTGGGCTTACACCCACCCCAAACCTTCAGGCTGCCAGATACTTCGCGTGGGTGCTGCGAAACGACAAAAGCTTTTTCTGGCTTTCGTCCCACAGGTGCAACCGCGCACACACAATGCTTTCGCGGATCGTCATGCGCTGGCATTCCGCCAAAACCGGATGATCCTTGATCACCTCAGTCAACCGATAGAACGGGATGCGGCTGTACAGATGATGCACATGGTGAATCCCGATATTGGCCGACAACCACTGCAACGGCTTCGGCAGCACATAATGCGATGAGCCTTCCAGCGCCGCCTCATGCAACTGCCACTCTTCAGCCTTGCGCCAATGGGTGTCTTCAAACTGATGCTGCACATAAAACAGCCAGACGCCAGCCGATGCGGCCACAATCCATGTCGGCAAAATCACCAGCGCCAACGGCGCCCAGCCCGCAAAATAAACCAAAGTCGCAACGCCGACCAACAAGGCCGCATTGGTACCCATGGCCGAAACCCAGAAAGACGCGCCCGATTTCATCAATCCGAACGGCACCCGATTCTGCACCAGAAAAATATAGGCTGGGCCAAGCAAAAACAGCGTGAACGGGCTGCGATACACCCGGTACATAAACCGCCCAAAGGCTGACCGCGCCAAATATTCTTCAACCGTCAGCGTGGTCACATCGCCAATCCCACGCAGATCAAGGTTCCCCGATCCGGAATGGTGAATGGCATGCTGCCTGCGCCACACATGGTACGGGGTCAAGGTTAGCACCCCAAGACAACGCCCAACCCAATCGCTGACCTTGCGGTTTGCGTAAAAGGATGCATGACCGCAATCATGCTGGATACAGAACAGGCGCACCAAAAACAGCCCGTTCACGGCAGCCAAAACCAGCGCGGCAATAAGGCTGTAAGGCAACACCCAAATCGCCGCTGCCCAAATCGCCACAAAAGGCACAAGGGTCACCAACAGTTCAAACGTGCTGCGGGTTGGGTCCGGGTCGCGGTATTTGGCAAGGATTAAAAGCCAGTCGCGTGCAGACCGATTCTGGTCCGTCACAGCAGAGAGAACGGGATCGCTCAGGTTCTGAATATTCATGCGGCGGGTGTCTTCCCTGTAGTGGTGGCTATTTTTAGCAAAGGTCGTGCGAACGTTGTTACCCTATTTAGCGATACCGTTACGTTAATCCAGCATATGTTGCAATCTTGCGCGCCCAGACCTAGGACTTTGTGTCGCAGGCTACACCCCGCGCCAAAATAAATGCCATCAACCCTTTGCTTTTACACATAAAAAAACCGCCAGAGCTTCCTCGTGGCGGTTTTTATATCAATCGCATGAAGCCATGCTTTGGCTTGCGCAATTAACCCTGACGGGCTTTAAAGCGCTTTTGTGTCTTGTTGATAACATAGACACGACCTTTGCGGCGCACGACCTGGCAGTCGCGGTGACGCAACTTCAGCGAGCGGAGCGAGTTTTTGACCTTCATGGGTCTTCTCCTTATCGCGGCGCGCGTGCGCCGATTAAAACTTGTGTCCCCCACATAGCGCGGGAACGATGGACCTGCAACCAAAAGAAGGCGGCAAGATGGTGGGCGGTACTGGGATCGAACCAGTGGCCACTACGATGTCAACGTAGTGCTCTACCGCTGAGCTAACCGCCCACAAGCCGCAGCAATTCCGCCATGTCTTTGCCTTGGACCCAAGTTACCAAAGAAAAGGACGCGGGCGGAACCGCGTCGGTTGGCAGGGCTATAAAAGGAGTCGCGCGCCGGTTCAAGCGTTTATTCAGGGGTTTGCTGCGGGTTTTTATCGCAAACTGACCCGCCCGCAAAATCGTGCAAGCCTTACGCCGCGCGCAATTGCACCTAGGCAGCAGTAAGGTTTGGTTAGTGCTGACAGCTTAGGGATTTTGCAAAACGGAAATTCACGCTATACCCTGACCATAGGAGAATTGCATTTGACCGACGCCTTTGATCTTTTTTTGCCCGATGTGCAAACCGTGCCTTATATCTTTTCGTCGCCGCACAGTGGGCGCGATTATGCGGGTACGTTTCAAGGCCAAAGCCGGTTGGACGCGCTAACCTTGCGGTCCTCCGAGGATGCGTTTGTCGATCAACTTTTTGCCGATGCGCCGCTGTACGGTGCGCCGCTTTTGGCCGCCCGCGCGCCCCGCGCCTATCTTGACCTGAACCGCGCCGCCGATGAACTTGATCCCGCTGTGATCGAAGGCGTGGTGGGCCACACCCCGCACAATCCGCGCATTGCGTCGGGCCTTGGTGTTGTGCCGCGCGTGGTGTCAGGCGGGCGGGCGATTTACACAGACCGCATGGCGCGCGCCGATGCTGATGCCCGCTTGACCCGTTTTTGGCACCCGTATCATAACCGCCTGCGCAAGCTGATGTTTGACACCACCGAAACCTTTGGCAAAGCCGTGCTGATTGATTGCCACTCTATGCCGCACGAGGCGATTGAGGCCCATCACCGCAGCCACGCCCCCCGCCCCGAGGTGGTTTTGGGCGACCGCTTCGGTGCCGCTGCCGGGTTTGAGGTGGTTCAACGGCTAGAGGCCGCGTTCAAAGAGGCAGGCCTGCGGGTTGCCCGCAATACTCCCTTTGCTGGTGCCTATATCACCCAAGCCTACGGTCGCCCCACCCGCGGACAGCATGTGGTGCAAGTGGAAATTGACCGCGCTTTGTATCTGGATGAGGCCCGCGTCGAGCCCCGCGCCGACTTTGCCGAATTTCAGACGCTGATATCCGGCGTCATTGCACAAATCACCGGGAAAAATGGCAAATCCTTGCCGCTGGCTGCGGAATAATCAGCCGCGCAAAATATTGATCAAAAAGGATATTTTTATGAAACGTTTTCTTGTTCTGGCTATTCCGATCTTTCTGTTCGGGTTCATTGCGGGCAATGCGTTTTGGTATCTGGCTTCGCCGCTGTGGATTGACCGCGAAGTTTCGGAAACCTTGCCTGCGGAATTGATGCTGACCCCCGTTGCAAGCGGCACCTTTATCGACGCTGACAGCGCGCATAAGGGCAAAGGCACCGCGTCATTGCTGCGCACGGGCACGCGGTGTGGCGCTGCTGCGTTTGACAGATTTTCAAGTCACCAATGGACCGGATCTTGAAGTGTGGCTGGTCAAAGCCGCCAATCCAACCACATCTGCCGATGTCAAAGCGTCGGAATGGGTGTCGCTTGGGCAGTTAAAGGGCAATATCGGCGACCAAACCTATACTTTGCCCGATGGCATCGACGCTGCCGCTTACGGCTCGGTCGTTATTTGGTGCGAAATGTTTGGCGTTTTGTTTTCGCCAGCCGCTTTGTCGCCCGCAACGTGACGCCATAAAAAGGGGCGGCCCGAAAGCCGCCCACACTCCTATCATGCCAACCGAACCGAACGGAACGGCACGCTTGCCTTAATGCACCACCGCTTCTGTCGGTTTGTCACGCTTTGAGGCGCTGACCCGATCACCGATCAACAGCCCTTCGGCACTTGCCGAAACCGCAATCGTGCTGCCGTCCAAAACATCGCCCGCCAAAATCATCTCGGCCAGCGGGTCTTGCAGGCTGCGTTGGATAACCCGCTTCAACGGCCTTGCCCCAAACACTGGGTCATAGCCTTCATCGGCCAGCCATTGCAGCGCGTCCTTGTCCAGTTCCAGCGCAATCTTGCGGCTTGCAAGGCGCTTTTCCAGCCGCTTTAGCTGAATGGTCACGATGCCTGCCATATCGGCGCGGGCCAAACGGTCAAAGATGATCGTCTCATCCAAACGGTTCAGAAACTCTGGCCGGAAATGGTTGCGCACGGCCTCCATCACCTGCGCACGTGCAGGGGCCGGGTCTGCGCCATCCGGCATCTGGCTTAGCGCGACTGCCCCAAGGTTGGACGTCAGGATAATCAGCGTTTGCTTGAAATCCACGGTTCGGCCCTGACCATCGGTCAGCACCCCATCATCCAGCACTTGCAACAGCACGTTGAACACATCGGGATGCGCCTTTTCCACCTCGTCAAACAATACCACCTGATACGGGCGGCGGCGCACGGCCTCGGTCAAAACCCCACCTTCGTCATACCCAACATAGCCGGGAGGCGCACCGATCAGGCGGCTAACAGCATGTTTCTCCATGAATTCACTCATGTCGATTCGTACCATCGCTTGGTCGTCATCAAACAGATATTCGGCAACCGCCTTGGTTAATTCGGTTTTACCCACGCCGGTTGGCCCAAGGAACAAGAAGCTGCCCAAAGGCCGGTTCTCATCATTCAACCCCGCGCGCGCACGCCGCACCGCATTGGAAACCGCTTTCAGCGCCTGGCGTTGGCCGATGACCCGCTTACCCAGCTCATCTTCCATCTTCAAAAGCTTATCACGCTCGCCTTCCAGCATTTTGGTCGTCGGAATCCCGGTCCAGCGTTCCACCACTTCGGCAATCTGCTCAGGGCGCACGGATTCAGACACCAGCGCATCCGACTCCAACCCTTCGCTTTCGGCCAACTTTTTCTCCAACTGCGGGATGATGCCATATGACAATTCCCCCGCCTTGGCCAAATTGCCCTCGCGCTTGGCGTGGTCCAATTCGGCGCGCGCGCGGTCCAGCTTTTCCTTCAACTCACGCCCCGCTTCCATTTGGTCGCGTTCGGCCTGCCACTTGGCGGTCATGCTGTCAGACTGCTCCATCAGGTCGGCCAGTTCTTTTTCCAGCTTTTCCAAACGGTCCTTGGAGGCGGCATCATCTTCTTTCTTCAACGCCTCGGCTTCGATCTGGAGTTGCAGGATCTGGCGGTCAAGCTGGTCCAATTCTTCGGGCTTGCTGTCCACTTCCATCCGCAACCGGCTGGCAGCCTCGTCCATCAAGTCAATCGCCTTATCGGGCAAAAAGCGGTCGGTGATATAGCGGTGGCTAAGGGTTGCCGCAGCAACCAAAGCGCTGTCCGAAATCCTGACCCCGTGGTGCAGCTCATACTTTTCCTTAATCCCACGCAGGATGGAAATCGTATCTTCAACCGTCGGTTCCTCTACCAGAACAGGCTGGAACCGCCGCGCGAGGGCTGCGTCTTTTTCCACATATTTGCGGTATTCATCCAAGGTGGTCGCACCAATACAGTGCAACTCACCCCGCGCCAGCGCAGGTTTAATCAGGTTGGCGGCATCCATCGCGCCGTCACCCTTGCCCGCGCCAACCAGCGTGTGCATCTCATCAATGAACAGAATAATCTCACCGCTTGCGGCCTCGATCTCTTTCAAGATCGCCTTCAAGCGTTCCTCAAACTCACCCCGATACTTTGTCCCAGCAATCAGTGACCCCATATCCAGCGCCATCAGCTTTTTATTGCGCAGGGATTCTGGCACGTCCCCATTCACGATGCGCAAGGCAAGGCCTTCGGCAATCGCGGTCTTACCCACGCCAGGTTCGCCAATAAGCACCGGGTTATTCTTGGTCCGGCGCGAAAGCACCTGCATCGTGCGGCGAATCTCTTCGTCGCGGCCAATGATCGGGTCAATCTTGCCTGCGGCGGCAGCCTCAGTCAGGTCGCGCGCATATTTTGACAGCGCCTCAAATGTATCCTCGGCCCCGGCGGTATCGGCAGTGCGGCCTTTGCGGATGTCATTGATCGCGGCGTTCAGGCTTTGGGCATTCACTTTGCCCGCGATCAACGCATCCTTGGCATTGGTGTTGATCATCGCCATTGCGACCAAAATCCGCTCGACCGGCACAAAACTGTCGCCCGCTTTCTTGGCAACCTTTTCCGCCTCATCCAGCACCCGCGCCGTGGCCGGGTCCATATAAGGCTGCGCATCGCCCGACACTTTGGCAATTTTGCCCATCGTCAGGTCCAACGCCTGCACAACCAGCGCAGGGTCACCCCCGGCACGGCGAATAAGGTTGGCCGCCATGCCCTGATCATCATCCATCAAGGCTTTCAGCAAATGTTCGGGGGCAAGTCGCTGGTGGCTTTCACGCATCGCAATGGTCTGGGCAGCCTGCAAAAAGCCGCGCGACCGCTCCGTGAACTTTTCAATGTTCATCGGTATTCTCCTTTTTGGTTAAGCTCCCGACCTTGGAAATGCCCTGTTGCGGCACATTCCCATCTCGGGCCTCAGGTTAAATTTGGGGGCTGGCTTGCGGTGTTTCAAGCAGTTGTGAACCATCAACCCCTAAAAAACCTGAAACCAAATCTTCATCTATCCGTTGTTACCCTAAGCAAGCCGCCGTTGCGGCCGCTGGTTTGAAAGGATACGACCCATGGCCATCACCGCCACTCGCATTGCCGATGTCATTTATAACGCGGCCCGCCACCATTTTGAGGCGGCTGTCGAGTTTTTTGCCCCCGGCCTGCCCGTACCATTGCGCATCGGCGTCACCTTGCCCGCAGCCCAAAGCATTGAACATCAGGCCTTGGTGCGTGGGCTTGTGCAGGCCGCTCAGCGTCAAATCTTGCGGTCTTAATCCTTGGTCTTCGCCTTCAACAGCTTTGCAGGCCGCATCGCCTCGGCGGCTTTGAACAGGCTAAAGGTCTGGTTCACATAATTCACCGCGCCAGAAACCTTCTCCATATAGGCCTCCAACGCCTCGGTGCGCTCGGCCTCAACCAATTGCACAGGGCGTTCAGGGCCACTCGCCTCAAACTGGCAATAAAACAGCGGCTCGCCCCGGCGCAAAACCAAATCCTTGGTCGGATCATGCCATTCAAACGCCCACATCAATGGGCGGGGCCACAGGTTAATCGGGAATCGCCCCCCGAAAATCGTGCCGGGCAGCGGGTCTGCGCGGTAATGCGCGAATGTCCCCAGCTGCGTCATGTAAACCGTCTCATCCGCGATAAAGCAGTAGGGCAGCATCAACTGCACCGTGGGCCGGTCGGGAAACCGCCACTCCGCCTCATTCGCCAGCACCATCACCTCAGAAATCTTGCTCGACCGGATAGACGACCCCGCCCCCGCCCGGTTGATCAAATGCGCCTGGCCCTTGTCATCGCGACCAAAGCCAATGTGCAGATCGAACGGGCATTTCACCATAAAATACCGGCTTTCCATCTGAATGACCGCCGGGCAACGGCTGGCCGATTTGGCATGGGTCTTGCTGGTTTGCCGCACAATAAGGCGTTCGGGCGGGTCATATAAAACCGCGCCCTTATCCTTGGCCAAAAACCACCCAACCGTCACTGGGCCAGCCGCCGGGCCATCCTCGGGCCGTTCAAACTCTAGGTTGATCTGCATGCGCGGCCTCATATTGCTTTTGCGGTAATTGAATCCCTCTGCGCCCGCCAAGTCAATGCGCCCAGCTTGACAGGCCCCCAAATTGCGCCCATCACGCAGCGGTTTTGCAAAAGATAGGGGATTGATATGGCCGATGACCGTTTGATCGTGGCACTGGATGTGCCGAATATCGTCCACGGGCAGGAATTGACCCGCCGCATCGGGGATGCCGTGTCCTTTTATAAAATCGGTCTGGGGATGCTGACGGGCGGCGGCATGGCCCTTGCGATTGAGCTAAAGCAAGAGCATGGCAAGCGTATTTTTCTGGATATGAAATTCTTTGATATAGGTGCCACAGTAGAAGCTGCGGTGCGCGGCATTGCGCAATATGACCTTGATTTTCTAACCGTCCACGGCGATCCGCAAGTGGTCCGCGCCGCCAAACAAGGGGCTGCTGGCACCAATCTGAAAATCCTTGGTGTCACGGTCCTTACCTCTCTCGACCGCGCCGATCTGGATGCCAACCTTATCAAACCTGGCGACATTACCCAAATCACGGTTGAACGCGCGCACAACGCGCTAGAGGCCGGTGCGGACGGTGTCATCGCCAGCCCGCATGAGGCCGCCTTGATCCGGGCTTTGCCTATCGCCCATGGTCGGCTGATCGTCACCCCCGGCGTGCGCCCTACTGGGTCGCCCAGTGATGATCAAAAACGCATCGCAACCCCCGCCAGCGCCATTGCGGCAGGCGCCGATCATATCGTCGTTGGTCGCCCCATCTGGCAACACGCCGACCCGCGCTTGGCCGCCCAAACCTTGATCGCAGACCTGCCAAAACGCTAACAGGAGCCTAAAATGCCCCAAATCGACAGCCTTTTCGTCACCCGCTTTTACCGCGCCGCCTTGTCCGAACTTGGCCCCGCCCCCAGCCACGATGCCCTAGAAGACACCTGCCTTGCCATCGCCGAAGATGACACCGCAGGTCAAGATTGGTGCGAAGAGAACGCCTTTCCCGGCTACACCTCCTATGCGTCACTGGCGGACCTCGCATGGCGTGACCCAACCTTCAAAGACCTTGTAAAAGCGATTGACAAACATGTCGCCGCCTTTGCCCGCGACCTTGCCTTTGACCTTGATGGCAAAAAACTGAAACTTGATTCCATCTGGATCAACATCCTCCCCCAAGGCGGCACCCATTCGTCGCATATCCACCCGCACAGCGTGATCAGCGGCACCACTTACGTCGCGGTCCCCCCCGGTGCAGGTGCGCTTAAACTCGAAGATCCGCGCTTGGCCATGATGATGGCCGCCCCCGCCCGCACCAAAGACGCGCCCGAAAACCTGCGCACATTCATCTATGCCACCCCCAAACCGGGTGACATTTTGCTGTGGGAAAGCTGGCTGCGCCATGAGGTGCCGATGAACCAGTCCGAAGAAGATCGCATCAGCATCAGCTTTAATTACGGTTGGGAATAACGCCCTAATATCGTAAAAACCAACCAGCCTTTAACAAATCCAACGCAATTTCCTGCAATTGAGATGAAAAACCAGCCGCACGGGTGCTTGCAGGGCCACAAGCCGGCCCCTATATACGCTCGGTAGCCGGAAAAGGCGGCCGTGCCTTGCCGTCTACAACTGGGATCGGGGATCAGGGGCCATAATGGGCCTGATCGCCATAACATCGCCGAATATGAAGAGGTATTTATCATGGCCAAAGTCATCGGGATCGACCTCGGGACAACCAACTCTTGCGTAGCTATCATGGATGGTTCGCAACCCCGAGTTATTGAAAACTCCGAAGGTGCGCGTACAACGCCTTCCATCGTTGGTTTCACAGAAACAGAACGCCTTGTCGGCCAGCCGGCCAAGCGTCAGGCTGTGACCAACCCATCGAACACAGTCTTTGCGGTTAAGCGCTTGATCGGCCGCCCGATCAACGACAGCCACCTCGCCAAAGACAAGAAAAATCTGCCCTACGAACTGGTAGACGGCGGAAATGGCGACGCTTGGGTCAAAGTGCGCGGCGAGAAATATTCGCCCAGCCAAATCTCTGCCTTCATTCTGGGCAAGATGAAAGAAACCGCCGAAAGCTATCTTGGCGAAGAAGTAACGCAAGCGGTTATCACCGTTCCTGCCTACTTTAACGACGCCCAGCGTCAGGCCACCAAAGACGCCGGCAAAATCGCTGGCCTTGAAGTGCTACGCATTATCAACGAACCAACCGCGGCTGCCTTGGCCTACGGTCTGGATAAGAAAGAAGCGCGCACCATCGCGGTTTATGACCTTGGTGGCGGTACCTTCGATATCACCATTCTGGAAATCGACGACGGTTTGTTTGAGGTGAAATCCACCAACGGCGACACCTTCCTTGGTGGTGAAGACTTTGACATGCGCATCGTGAACTACCTCGCTGAGGAGTTTAAGAAAGAGCATGGCGTTGATCTTAAGAGCGACAAAATGGCGCTTCAGCGTTTGAAAGAAGCGGCTGAAAAGGCGAAAATCGAACTGTCGTCCAGCCAGCAAACAGAAATTAACCAGCCGTTCATCTCGATGGGCGCAAATGGCACGCCGTTGCACATGGTCATGAAACTGACCCGCGCCAAGTTGGAATCGCTGGTTAGCGATCTGATCAAAGCGTCGATCAAGCCTTGCCAAGCTGCTTTGAAAGATGCTGGCCTGTCCACATCCGACATCGACGAAGTGGTGCTTGTTGGCGGTATGACCCGCATGCCGCGTGTTGTAGAAGAAGTGACCAAGTTCTTTGGCAAAGAGCCGCACAAGGGTGTGAACCCTGATGAGGTTGTGGCCCTTGGTGCCGCCATTCAGGCAGGCGTTTTGCAAGGCGACGTGAAAGATGTTGTGTTGCTGGACGTAACACCGCTTTCCTTGGGCATCGAAACCCTTGGCGGCGTGTTCACCCGTCTGATCGACCGCAACACCACGATCCCGACCAAGAAATCTCAGGTCTTCTCGACCGCCGAAGATCACCAGAACGCCGTGACAATCCGCGTGTTCCAAGGTGAGCGTGAAATGGCTGCCGATAACAAGGTGCTTGGTCAGTTCAACCTAGAAGACATCCCGCCCGCACCACGCGGTATGCCACAAATCGAAGTGACCTTTGATATTGACGCAAACGGCATCGTGTCGGTTGGCGCCAAAGACAAAGGCACCGGCAAAGCGCAGAACATCACCATCCAAGCGTCTGGCGGCCTGTCCGACGAAGATATCCAAAAAATGGTGAAAGACGCCGAAGAAAATGCCGAGGCCGACAAAGAGCGCCGCGCTTTGGTGGAAACCCGCAATCAGGCAGAAAGCCTGCTGCATTCCACCAAGAAATCGCTGGAAGAGCATGGCGACAAGGTGGACCCATCCACTGTAGAAGCCATCGAATTCGCAATGCAGCCATTGGAAGAAGCGCTGAAAGGCGACGATTCTAGCAAGATCAAAGGCGCTATTCAAAATCTCACTGAGGCCGCGATGAAGCTGGGCGAGGCGATCTATAAAGCCAGCCAAGAGGCTGAAAGTGGCGAAGACCCTGATCAGGCGCGGTCGGTTGACGATGATATCGTCGACGCCGACTTTGAAGATCTGGGCGAGAAAAAGCGGAAGTAACACCGCAGGAACGACAGACGGGGCGGCCTTGCGTATCAGGCCGCCCCTCTGCCGTTCAAAGAGCAGAGGTTTGCCATGGCAAAACGTGACTATTACGAAGTGCTTGGGGCAGCGCGCGGCGCGTCAGCAGACGAGCTGAAGAAAGCTTACCGCACCAAAGCCAAAGAGCTGCACCCAGACCGCAATTCCGATAACCCCAAGGCCGAAGATCAGTTCAAAGAAGTGAACGAGGCCTATGAGGTGTTGAAAGATGGCGACAAAAAAGCGGCCTATGACCGCTATGGCCACGCCGCCTTTGAAGGTGGCATGGGCGGGCCGCGCGGCGGGCAACCCGGTGGTAGCCAAGGCGATTTTGCCTCGGCCTTTTCCGATGTGTTCGAGGATCTGTTTGGCGACTTTATGGGCGGCCAACGCGGTGGCGGCGGCCGTAGCCGCGCACAACGCGGGTCAGACCTGCGCTATAACCTGCGGGTCACGCTGGAAGAAGCCTTTTCGGGCATCCAAAAAACCATCAATGTGCCTGCCTCAGTGGCATGTGAGCCGTGCCGGGGCTCGGGTGCCGAAGGCGGCGCCGAACCCGTGACATGCCCCACCTGTTCGGGCATGGGCAAGGTACGCGCACAGCAGGGCTTTTTCACCGTAGAGCGCACGTGCCCAACCTGTAACGGCATGGGCCAAACGATCAAGAACCCGTGCAAGAAATGCGGCGGCGCGGGCCGTGTGGAACAAGAGCGTGCGCTGTCAGTCAATATTCCGGCAGGCGTTGAAACCGGCACGCGCATCCGGCTGGCGAGTGAAGGCGAAGCAGGCCTGCGCGGTGGTCCGTCGGGTGATTTGTACATCTTTATCGAGGTGCGCGAACACGCTATTTTCCAACGCGAAGGCGCGCATCTGTTTTGCCGCGTTCCTGTCACCATGGCCACAGCCGCCCTTGGTGGTGAGGTTGAAGTACCGACGATCGACGGTGGCAAAAGCCGCGTGAAAGTGCCAGGCGGCAGTCAAACCGGCAAGCAAATGCGCTTGCGGTCCAAAGGCATGCCCGCCCTGCGCGGCGGCGGTGTTGGCGATATGCTGATTGAGCTGGCGGTGGAGACACCCGTTAATCTGACCTCCAAGCAAAAAGACTTGCTGCGAGAGTTTGAAAAGATGTCAGAAGACAATAACCCCGAGGGGCGGACGTTTTTTTCCAAGGTGAAGACCTTTTGGGACGGGATGAAGGGCTAAGGGGCTGCCAAGGCCGGGGGCATCGAACCCCCGGCCTTGGCCCTGACGGGTCTTTGGTCTGCAAGGTTTTGCTATCTGCGATACCGATTAGGTATTTTTTCCAAGATGAAGCTGTGGGGGCGGTTTAGTTAACGCTTCGTTTACTATGGCTGTGGCAGCGTGGCTGTATGAGCCCGAACAATGCCTTTCAAGAAGCCGCCCTGCCGCTGTTTGCGGAGGTGGATGAGGCTGTTCCTGTGGCAGGGCTGCCCGGCAAGTTGCCCTCTTATATCGCAGATCATCGCAAGCGGCTGCGCACCCGGTTTATGGAGGGTGGGGCCACGGCGATGCCCGATTATGAGCTGTTGGAACTGGTGCTGTTTCGCGCCATCCCGCGGCAGGATGTAAAACCCCTTGCACGCCGGTTGCTGGACACTTTTGGTGATTTCAACAGGGTGATTACCGCAGCGCCGGCCCGTCTGGTCACCGTTCAAGGGGTTGGCGATGCCGTGGTCCAAGAGTTGAAGATTGTTGAGGCTGCCGCCCAGCGGATGATGCGCGCGCGGGTGATGAACCGCCCAGTTTTATCATCTTGGGATGCTTTGCTGGACTATTGCCATACCGCGATGGCGCATGGCGAAACGGAACAGTTTCGCATTCTGTTTTTGGACCGCAAGAATGTGCTGATTGCCGATGAACAGCAGGCGCGCGGAACCGTGGACCATGTGCCGGTCTACCCGCGTGAAGTGGTGAAACGGGCGTTGGAACTGAATGCCAGCGCGTTGATTCTGGTGCATAATCACCCGTCTGGTGATCCTACCCCGTCTGACGCCGATATCACCATGACTGGAAAAATTATTGATGCCGCCGAGGTGTTTGGTATCACCTTGCATGACCATTTGATCATCGGCAAAGAACGTGAGTTGAGTTTTCGGGCAGAGGGGTATTTGTAAAAAGCGACAGGCTCAAACCACAGGAAAAAACCACGAAGCCTGAGGCATTTACGGTTCCGCATCACGCGTCGGGTGCGACCAAAGTTCAACCCTACGGTTGATCTGACGACCCGTTGCTGTGGTGTCGCAAGCCATTGGCAGCGCTTCGCCAAAAGCCTCAACCACAGGCATCTGCGCAGGCGTCAAATCAGAGGCAAGGGCGCGCAAGGCGCTGCGCACCGCCTCGGCCCTGCTTTTGGCCAAAGCAAAATTCACCGCCGCAACGCCTGTGCCATCGGAAAACCCGGCGAGCATCAGGGTTTCCCCATCAAACCGCCCCGATGCAATTTGGCGGGCCAGATCGGCAAGGTTATCGCGGGAATGGGCGTCCAACTGCGCCGACCCATCCTGAAACCGAAATGTCAGCGACAAGCGCTGCCCGCCCGTCATGGCGGCTGCAAGCCGTTGCAAATCGGCCAAAGGCACCTCGGTTCCGGCATTGCGAATAGCACCCAGCAAACGGTCACCATCCTCGGTTAAGGGTGCTGCCCCCAAACGCCGATCGACGTATCCTGCGGCGGCAACCGCGGCTTGGGCGCTGTCCGTGGCCAGATATTCCAGAAATTCGCGGATCAGCAAGGGTTGGCGGTGCCGGGCAGTGGCCAAAAACAACGGGGCTGTCAGTGGGTAATCTTCGGCCTTTACCGTGAGCGGCGTGGCCCGCAACGGAAAGCCGCAAGCATCGGTCAGCGGCAGCGCACGCGCGGCCCCCAGTTCGGATTGCCCGGTCAGCGCAATCGCCCAAGGATCGCGCGCCACAGCGGCAGCCAGCGCGTGCGCCGTGGCATGGCGCGGGCCTGCCACCATGCGCCCTACGCGGGCGGCAATGGCGGGGGCCAGCGCCGCACCGTCCTCCAGCCCATGCACCACAATCGGCATATCTGGGCCACCAAAGGCTTGCCAATTCGTCACCGTCCCCGTCAAAGCGGCCGACAGATCGGTGCTGCTGATCGCGGGAAAACGGTTTTCCTCGGCCACAATCGGGATCAGTGCCTCAAGGCCCACGGCCCGGCTGCGCAGGCTTGGTGGAGCCTCAAACCCAATGGTCAACGCCGCGTTGCGGGCCAAGACGGCAGCCACGGCGGCATCCGCGCTCATCGGGTCAAACCTGATCCGGGCAAGGGGTTGCCCTGTCCCAGGCTCCAAAATCTCGGCCACATCGCCCGGCACATAGGTCAGGCCCCGCGCGGCGGCAAAGCCCGCAAACAGGCTGGGCAGCAACCGCTCGGCTGGTCCCGGCGGCCCCACAACCGTGATCGACGCCATTGGCGCGGTTAAATCCGGGCAGGCCGGCCCATCACAGATCACCCCTTCGGCATCAACCGTCAGCCCACCATAAGCGGTCTCAATCCGGTAAAACTCGCCGTCATAGCTAATCAATTGGCCATTCAGCGCCAGCCCCCCATCACGGGCGGTCAGCGTGACATCTTGTGCCATCGCCTGCTGCGCAAGCCCCAGTTGCGCAAGAAAGAGTGCCGCGAAAATCGCAGCACTCCGATTAATCAGCCGCATAAAACCCCGCGTGACGACTTTAGTTCGCTGCGGCTAGTTTCAGGTCAGGAAGCGGATTGTTCAACACCAGAACGTCACCAATCGCATCACAAGTTGGCGTTGCCATGGTTAAATCGGTCTTTACCACCGTCCCACCCTCGCTTAGCAACACTTCGCCCAGCAATTCGCGGTCACAGGTGGCGGCTGTCACACTTGCTTCAACGGTCAGGTCAACCGGCTCGGTCAGGTCCATTGGGTACGTATAAACCTCGGCCAGCATCGGCAGCGCGGCATCGCTGTCACCCAAACGGGTCAGGTAGCCGCCTTTGATCGGGATATTTGGCAAGGGGCGTTGCGGGCTCGCGGCCGAAATATGACCTTCGCCGCCATAGACCGCGCCATTCTCAAATGCATTGATCGCAAAGGCATCTTCGGCCATCCACTGCACCGCAAACCGACGGTAAAGGCCCATGTCCGGCAATGCCTCAGCAGCCTTCAGCAATAAGCCGTCAGAAAACAGTGCCGTCACCTCACCCGCTGGGTCCATCCCAGTTAGGCTGGCAAACAACATGCCACTGGTCGACGTAACCCCCGTTACAGCAAGCCCACCATGGCGCAGCACCACACGTTCCGACAGATGGCACGGCGCAATAAGGGTCAGGTCAAGCATGGCCTGACCGGTGGCAATTACGTCCAAGCTGGATGCGCACGCGTCACCCGCATCGGCAACGGCAGGCGTGGCTGCGGCTTCGGGCGCAACGGGCTCCGGCGCGCTTGCTTGCTCGGCCGGGTCAGGCACTGAGGCCGGATCTGGCACTGAGGAGGGGGCAGGCGCAAAGGCGGCTTGCGGCAAAGCGGGGGCTTGCACTGTTGCGGCAGGCGCGGGCGTGCTGCCCAGCCCTGCGGCCAGTGGGACAATTTGTTTGGGCGTCTTTTTGGTGCCAGCCACCGCATCGGCACTTGCCACACCGACGTTCTGCCCGCCCAGGCCATTTTGCATCACATGGCCGGCGCCAAGCGCCACGGCCACGGTTGCGACGACCATCGCCAATTTGCGTTTCATTTCCATTACGGGCCTCCATGGGACATGCCTCAGCGTCAATCCCTAGGCGGCAAGCAAGGCACAGGCGTGGCAAGATTGAGGAATGTTTCCAGCATTTCAGAACAATTTCGCCTTATGCCCGCCACAAAGTGGGGGACGCAAAAGAAAACGGGGGCTGGTTTCCCTACCCCCGTCTCACCGTTTTTTGTCACTCGCCTCGGGTCATGTAAGCCGCCCATGGCAATGCTTGAACTTATCGCCAGACCCGCAAGGACAAGTGTCATTGCGGCCCGGGTTGCCCCAGCTTTCGGGGTCATTCTCATCAAACCCCGGCTTTGCGGTCGCACTAGGCGTCGCCTCGGTTGCCGGAGCAGCCGCGGGGGCCGCCGCCGACGACGCCCCACCCTGTTGCGCCAAAAACTGCTCCATCGCGGCCTTTTGTTCTGCCTCAGTCAATGGCCGCACCTGCGACAAGCGCAGCGTCACATCTTGGCGCAAAGAGTTCAGCAGCGATTCAAACAGCCCAAAGCCTTCGGTCTTATACTCCGACAATGGGTCGCGCTGCGCATAACCACGAAAGCCCACGACCGAGCGCAAATGCTCTAGCGTCAGCAAATGCTCGCGCCACTTGGCATCAATCGTTTGCAACAACACCTGCTTTTCGATGTTGCGCATCGTCTCATCGCCAAAGGCTTCCAGCTTTTTGGCCATTTTCACATCAGACGCCGCACAAATCCGCTCGCGCATGGCTTCGTGGTCAACGCCTTCTTCGCGGGCCCAGTCCATAATCGGCAAGTCAAGCGCCAGCTTTTCAATCACCGCCGCATAAAGCCCCTCAGAATCCCATTGATCGGCATAAGATTTTGCGGGCAGATAGAAATCCACCAAATCCTCAACCACCTGATGGCGCATATCCTCGGCAATCTCGGACAAATCCTGCGACTGCATAATCTCCAGCCGCTGGCTAAAGATCACCTTGCGCTGGTCATTCATCACATCATCAAACTTCAGCAATTGCTTGCGAATGTCAAAGTTGCGGCCTTCGACCTTGGCCTGCGCTTTTTCCAACGATTTATTGACCCAAGGGTGAACAATCGCCTCGCCGTCTTTCATGCCCAGCTTGGACAGCACCGAATCCAACCGCTCAGACCCGAAAATCCGCATCAGGTCATCTTCCAGCGACAAAAAGAACGCCGACCGCCCCGGATCACCCTGACGGCCAGACCGGCCGCGCAGCTGGTTATCAATCCGGCGCGATTCGTGGCGCTCGGTGCCAAGAACGAACAGGCCACCTGCGGCGATCACGCGGGTCTTTTCATCGGCATGCTCTGCCTCAATCCGGGCGCGTATCTCATCTGGATGCGCCTCGGGGTCGGCGGCCAGCGCTTCCAGCACCTTCATCTCAACGTTGCCGCCCAGCTGAATATCGGTGCCACGCCCGGCCATGTTGGTCGCAATCGTCACCGCGCCAAACTTGCCCGCATCGGCTACAATCTGCGCTTCTTGCTCATGCTGGCGGGCGTTCAGCACATTATGCGGCACCCCTTCAGTTTTCAGCAATTCTGACAAGGATTCAGATTTTTCAATCGAGGTGGTGCCCACAAGAATAGGTTGCCCCTTTTCATGCGCCTCTTTGATCGATTCCACCACGCCTGCAAACTTGTCCTTTGCGCTGCGGTACACTTGATCATGCTCATCCACACGCGCAATCGGGCGGTTGGTCGGCACTTCGATCACGCCAAGGCCGTAAATCTCCATGAACTCCTCGGCCTCGGTTTTCGCCGTGCCGGTCATGCCGCCCAATTTGTTATACAGGCGGAAATAGTTCTGGAACGTGACCGATGCTAAGGTAATGTTCTCGGGCTGAATCGCCACGCCTTCCTTGGCCTCAATCGCCTGATGCAACCCGTCCGACAAGCGGCGGCCCCGCATCATACGGCCCGTAAATTCGTCAATCAGCATCACCTCGCCGTCGCGCACCATATACTGCTGGTCACGGTGAAACAGCTTATGCGCCCGCAAAGCTTGGGTGACGTGATGCACCAAAGTACTGCTTTCGGGGTCATAGAGGTTCTGGCCTTCAGGCAACATCCCCGCCGCGCGCAGACGCTCTTCAATAAACTCGTTGCCCTCATCGGTATAGGTCACATTGCGGGTCTTCTCATCCAGCTTGAAATGCTCAGGCAAGATTTCGGGGATCAGCTTATCCACCGTGGTATAAAGCTCACTGCGATCCGTGGACGGGCCAGAAATGATCAAAGGCGTGCGCGCCTCATCAATCAAAATACTGTCCACCTCATCGACAATCGCATAGAAATGCCCGCGCTGCGACATGTCCTCGATGGTCGATTTCATGTTGTCGCGCAAATAGTCAAAACCCAACTCATTATTGGTCGCATAGGTAATATCGGCGCGGTATGCCTCACGCTTTTCCTCATCGGGCTGGTAGGGGTACACAACCCCTGTGGTCAGCCCCAATGCCCCGTAAACCTTGCTCATCCATTCAGCATCGCGCTTGGCCAGATAGTCGTTGACCGTCACGATATGCACGCCCTTACCGGCAAGCGCGTTCAGATAGGCTGGTAAGGTCGCCATAAGCGTTTTGCCCTCACCCGTCTTCATTTCCGCGATATTACCTTGGTGCAGGAAAATCCCGCCCTTCAGCTGCACGTCAAACGCGCGCAACCCCAGCGCGCGGCGCGCAGCCTCGCGACAGTTGGCAAAGGCTTCGGGCAGCAGCGCATCAAGGCTCTCGCCGCCTTGCGCCCGCACAGACAAGGCCTCCGTCTTGGCCTTAATCTCCTCATCCGTCAGTGCTTTGAACTCAGGCTCCAGCGCGTTGATCTGTGCGACCAGCGGGCGAACCGATTTGACCTTGCGATCATTTGGCGTTCCAAAGACCTTTTTGGCAAGCGTTCCAATACCCAGCATGTTTTCTCCGTGGCGCGTTCCTGCCATATCAGGGTTTCCTGACATGATCGTGCAAGTGTCCTCCCTTGCTCGCACCCCAATCGTTCCATAGAAAGGCGGCCAAGCTTTGTGGACAGTCTTACGCGACCTTCGCGATGTAAGCGGCGCTGCCGGGCAAGTCAACGTTGCGCAAGCGCGCAGCTTCAGCCTAAGGACAATAAAAATGGGTAAATCAGTGACTTTTGTGGCGATCATCGCCTTTGCGGCAACGCTGGGCGCTGTCCCCCTTGCCGCCCAAGAGGCCGCACCTGCTAATACAACAGCCGAAAAACCCGCGCCCACCATCCCCGAAGGCGGCGCGGATGCCGTTGTGGCCACCGTAAACGGCCAAGCCATCACGCTGGGTCACTTGATCGTGCTGCGCGCCAATCTGCCCGCACAATACCAAAATCTGGCCGATGATGTGCTGTACAATGGCATCCTGAACCAATTGATCCAGCAGGCCGCCCTGTCGCAAAGCGTCGAAGGCGCGGTTACCAAACGCGATACGCTGGCAATGGAAAATGACCGTCGTGGCTATCTGTCCGGGGTCGCCTTGCAAGCTGTGGCGGGTGGCGCCGTCACCGATGCCGCCCTGCAAGCCGCCTATGACGCCAAATTCGCAGGCGCGCCTGAAACCAAAGAATACAACGCCGCCCATATCCTTGTCGCAACCGAGGAAGAGGCAAAGACGATCAAAGCCGAAATCGACGCCGGTGCCGACTTTGGCGATTTGGCCAAGCAACACTCCTCCGATGGTGCTGCCGCAGGCGGCGGCGATCTGGGCTGGTTCAGCCAAGGCATGATGGTCAAACCGTTTGAAGATGCCGTTTTGGCGATGGAGGTCGGTGCCGTCTCGGACCCGGTGCAAACCCAATTCGGCTGGCACCTGATCAAGCTGGTGGAAACCCGCATCCAAGCCGCCCCCACCCTTGACGACCTGCGCGAAGAGCTGGCCGCCGAGATCGAACAGGCCGCTGTGGAAGCCCATATCAAATCAATCACAGATGCGGCTAAGATTGAGCGTCCGGGCGAAGGATTCGACCCCGCATTGATGCGCGAAACACAGCTGCTCGATAAGTAATCACCTCAAAAGGGGGCAAGACCATGGCCAAGACCGATTGGAAGACCACCGCAAAAAAGATGAAAAAGCGGCTCAAAGTGCTGAAGTCCGAAGTGGAATTGCGGGTGCAGGATGCAAGCGCCAGCATCGCGGCCACCATGACATCGGTGCAAGAGGCTGCCGTGGCGCAAATCAACAGCGTCAAAGCTGCTAAAAAAGTCTCGCCCCTTGCCCCCAAAGGTGGTTTTCCAACCTTGCCTACAATCGCCGGCGCCGAATTTTCGGCGGTTGAAGCAGGGGTAAAGTATAAAAACCGCAAGGATGTGATGCTGGTGCGCTTGGCCCCCGGCACTGCAATCGCCGGGGTGTTCACCAAATCCACCACCCGCGCCGCCTGCGTGCTCGATTGTCAGGCCAAACTGGCGAGGCGGGTGCCCAAAGGGGCCGGTGCTGCGATCATCGTGAACTCCGGCAACTCCAACGCCTTCACCGGCGCACGCGGCCAAAAATCGGTCGATGCCGTAACCGGTGGTGTCGCCTCCGCCCTCGGCCTCCCCGCCAGCCGCGTATTTTCCTCTTCAACCGGCGTCATCGGTGAGCCTTTGCCGCATGGCAAAATCACCGCCGTGATCGGCGATCTCGTCACGGGCCTGAAAACCGATGCGGTCGATATGGCCGCGGCAGCCATCATGACCACCGACACTTTCGCCAAAGGCGCAGGGGCCACGATCAAGGGTGAAGGCGGCGACATCCATATCGCAGGCATCGCCAAAGGCTCGGGCATGATCGCGCCCGATATGGCCACCATGCTGGTCTATATCTTCACCGATGCCAAAATCACGCCACCTGCCTTGCAAAAAATGCTCTCGCGCAACGTCGGCAGCACCTTCAACGCCATCACGGTTGACAGCGACACCTCTACCTCCGACGCGCTCCTCCTCTGCGCCACAGGCCAAAGCCCTGCCGCCACCCTCAAAGGCGATACGGCCAAAGCATTTGAGGCAGCGCTGCACGGCGTCATGCTAGACCTCGCCAAGCAAGTCACCCGCGACGGCGAAGGCGCCACCAAACTGGTTGAGGTCCAGATTACAGGGGCCGCCACCGACCACGATGCCCATCTGGCCGCCATGGCCATCGCCAATTCCCCCCTCGTCAAAACTGCTGTCGCGGGTGAGGATGCAAATTGGGGCCGAGTCGTTATGGCCATTGGCAAATCCGGTGCCAAAGCCGACCGTGACAAGCTCTCGATCCGCTTTGGCGACCTCGTGGTTGCCGAAAAAGGCTGGCGCAGCCCCAAATATTCCGAAGACGCCGCCTCCGCCTATATGAAAAACGATGAACTCGTCATCGGCGTCCATATGGGCATGGGTAAGGCCCGCAAAACCGTGTGGACCTGCGACCTCACCCACGGCTATATCGACATCAACGCCGACTACCGCTCCTGATTTCATCTGTTCGAAAATATCCCACAGGGGGTCTGGGGGGCGTGAAGCCCCCCAGCGCCGCCCCATACGACCGGCGCAAAAGGCCCCAGACCCATGAAAATCATCCTCGTCTCCGCCGTGGCCCTCATAGACCCCGACGGCCGCGTCCTCCTCGCCCAACGCCCCGAGGGCAAATCCCTCGCAGGCCTGTGGGAATTTCCCGGCGGCAAAGTCGAACCCGGCGAGTCCCCCGAGACCGCCTTGATCCGTGAGCTGCAAGAGGAACTCGGCATCGACACATGGGCCTCCTGCCTTGCCCCCCTCACCTTCGCCAGCCACGCCTACCCTGATTTTCACCTGCTCATGCCGCTGTTTGCCTGCCGCAAATGGCAGGGAATCGCCACGGGTCGCGAAGGCCAAACCCTCGCTTGGGTCCGCCCCGAAAATCTGCGTGACTACCCAATGCCCCCGGCAGACCTGCCGCTCATCCCCATTCTGCGCGATTGGCTCTAAAACCCGTCCGATTTGTTTCCAAAATGCCGAAAATCCGAAAAATCCCACTAGATTTAGCCCCGTTAACCCTATCTTATTATCATAGCTGGTTGGGGGATTAGCAATGCTGCGAACAATAACACTGGGAAGCTGCGTGTCCGTTCAAGGACTGCAAGTTGGCCAATTGCCAAACGGCAATATCATCGTGCGCGTCGATGAAAAGACCTACGTCGGAAAACCTATCATGCCAACGCGAAAATTCTGACATCAGGGTAAAACTGGCCTTACCAAGGCCATACCAAAACCGCGTCAGCACCAAATACGAAAAAGGCCGGGCAAATTGCCCGGCCTTTTCAATGCCTGCTCAAAAGGGTTACGCCAAACGGCGCTCCACCTCTTCACGCTCAAAGATTTCGATCACATCGCCTTGGCGAATGTCTTCATAGCGTTCAAACGCCATGCCACATTCTTGGCCCGAGATGACCTCTTTAACTTCATCCTTATAGCGCTTCAGCGTCTTCAGCGTGCCTTCATGGATCACCACATCGTCACGCAGCAAGCGCACACCCGCCGAACGGCGCGCAACGCCCTCAGTCACGATACAACCCGCCACTTGGCCAATGCCCGTCACCTTGAACACTTCTTTAATCGCCGCATAACCGATAAAGGTTTCGCGCACTTCGGCTTTCAACAGGCCAGATGCCGCGTCCTTAATGTCATCCACCAGATCATAAATGATCGAGTAATAGCGGATTTCCACACCTTTTTGGTTCGCCGACTGGCGCGCAGACGCATTGGCCCGCACGTTAAAGCCAATAATCGGCACGTTTGACGCCTCAGCAAGTCCAACATCCGAATCGGTGATCGCCCCTACGCCGTAATGCAGCACGCGCACGCGCACCTCATCATTGCCGATTTTCTCCATCGCTTGCACGATAGCCTCGGCAGAGCCTTGAACGTCGGCCTTAACGATAATCGGCAACTCCGACACGTCCTTGTCAGCCTTGGCCTTCGCCATCAACTGCTCCAGCGTCGTTGCAGCACCGATCGCGGCACGCTTGTCCTTGGCGGCTTTCTCACGGTAGGACGCGATTTCGCGGGCCTGCGCTTCGGTTTCCACCACGTTCAGCACGTCACCGGCGGCAGGCGTACCCGACAGACCCAGCACTTCAACCGGGGTCGATGGACCTGCCTCTTCAACGCGGTCGCCCTTGTCGTCGATCAGCGCACGGACCTTGCCCCACTGCTCACCCACAACAAAGATATCGCCACGGCGCAATGTGCCGTTGCTGACCAACACGGTCGCAACAGGGCCACGGCCCACATCCAGCTTGGCTTCAATCACTGCCGCTGCGGCCGACCGGTTCGGGTTGGCTTTCAGCTCCAGAATTTCTGCCTGCAAAGCAATCGCTTCCAGCAGTTTGTCGATGCCCATGCCGGTTTTGGCCGAGAGTTCAACATCCTGCACATCGCCCGACATCGCCTCAACCACAACTTCGTGCTGCAACAGATCGGTGCGCACTTTGGTTGCGTTGGCGTCGTGCTTGTCCATCTTGTTGATGGCCACAATCATCGGCACATTCGCAGCTTTAGCATGCTTGATCGCTTCAATCGTCTGCGGCATCACGGCATCATCTGCCGCAACCACCAACACCACAATATCTGTCACTTGCGCCCCACGCGCCCGCATCGACGTAAACGCCGCGTGGCCGGGAGTATCAAGGAAGGTCAGCAACGCGCCACTATCGGTTTTCACCTGATAAGCACCGATATGCTGCGTAATGCCACCGGCTTCGCCCGACACCACTTTGGCACTGCGGATCGCATCCAAAAGGCTGGTCTTGCCGTGGTCAACATGGCCCATGATCGTAACAATCGGCGGACGCGGCAGCAAATCACCAGCATCATCAGGCACTTGCTCGATGACCTGTTCCACATCGGCATCCGAAACCCGAACCATCTTATGGCCGAATTCTTCGATCACCAGCTCGGCGGTATCAGCGTCAATCGGCTCGTTCATGGTAACCATCAAGCCCATTTTCATCAGGCTTTTCACCACATCGGCGGCACGTTCGGCCATACGGTTTGCCAGTTCCGAAACCACAATGGTTTCCGGCACTTTCACATCACGCACTTGCTTTTCAGGACGCGCTTGCTGGCCAAGCGCCTTTTGACGGGCCTTTTCCTGCTTGCGCTTCATCGCGGCCATGGACCGTGTGCGCCCGCCTTCACCGGCCAGCGCATCGTTCAAACTCAAACGACCCGTGCGGCGGTTGTCTTCGGCGGTCTTGGCTTTGCCACGGCCACCATCATCGGCGCGGTTATCGCGGTCGCGGTCAGTTTTGCTGCGCGCTGGGGCCAGGCCGGGCTTGGCACCCATCGGGCCACGCTCATCCACCGCAGGGGTGGCGACAGTGGCCGACGGCTTGGGCCGCGGCGCGGCTTTGGCCGCCTCAATGCGCTTGGCATCGGCTTCAGCTTCGGCCTTTACGCGGGCCTCTTCATCAGCACGGGCTTGCAGCGCGTCTACGCGCTCACGGTCTTCGCGCTCTTTGACTTCAATCTCTTCACGCTTGCGCGCACGATCTTCTTCGCGCGCGACCTCTTCGGCAGCGCGGCGCGCGGCATCATCGGCCTCGCGGGCTTTGGCGGCGCGCAATGCCGTCAGGCGGCGCTCCATTTCCACATCGGAAATGCCTGCTGGCCGCTTAGACGGATCGCCCAAATGCGTTTTGGCGCCCGCTGCGGGGGCTGCTCCGGGCGTTCCGGGTTTCGTTGGCACGACAACGCGCTTGCGCTTCGTTTCCACAACAACACTTTTCGTGCGGCCATGGCTAAAACTTTGCTTCACCTGTCCCGAACGGGGGGTGCCACCAAGGCCGAGGGGTTTTTTACCGTCTGTATCGCTCATGCGTCTTGTCTATCCTCATCGGCGGTCGTCCCGCCTGCTTGCTCACGGAAACCCGCAAGCCTTGCCGCTTCCTCTACAACACGAAGTCCGAGTCCACCAGCGGCAAGCGCCGCGTGTATCGCATGTTCCCGCCCGAATGCCAAACCCATTTCCTGAGAGGTCAGACAGCCGATAAACCCGTTCTTGCGCTCGGGGGGGCGCAGCTTTGATTTGCCACGCTCCGACCCGTCACTGGCTTGAACCAAGGCAATCGCTTGCCCCTTCACCAACCAGTCCTTAACTTTCTCGTAACCCGTCACCGCTTGCCCTGCTTTGCGGGCAAGACTTAACAATTCAATGACACGCCGCACCAAAAGCGCCTCTACCTGTTCGGCCAGCCCTTCGGGTGCCTTAACCACTTGCTTGGCCGCGCGGGAAAACAGCCCCTTGGTCGCGGCCTTGGCAATCGCATCGCGGTCGGCGACGACATACATCCCCCGCCCCGGCAAGCGGCCCATAAGATCTGGCACCACCTGCGCATCAGGCCCAACCACAAAGCGGATCAACCCCGCCTTAGGCTGGCTTTCGCCCGTGACAATGCACCGGCGCTCCGGCCCATCCTCACGGTCTTTTTCCTGACCCCCGCGCGCCATATCGGTCAGAAGCCCTTAGGCTTCTTCCTCCTCGGCGTCGGCGTCACTGTCATCCGCGCTTGCAAGCTCGGTCGGATCAACCCAACCGAGCATCACCCGCGCGGTCATAACAAAGGTTTGCGCCTCTTCCAGGCTTACGTCAAATTTTTCCAACACGCCTTCATCCTTGACGCGCACACCTTTTTCGGTGGTCCAACCACCGGCCAATTCCCAGTCGGCACAAGTCGCGAAATCTTCCAGCGTCTTGATGCCGTCATTGGCAAGGGCTTCCAGCATTTGCGGGGTAAGACCTTCAAAGTTAACCAAACTATCCTCTACGCCCAAGGCCCGTGCGGCCTCCATCGCTTTGGTATTGGCGGCTTCAAGGTATTCGCGCGCACGGGTCTGCAACTCGCCCGCCGTACCTTCATCAAACCCGTCAATCGACAGCAACTCTTCGGTCTCAACATAGGCCACCTCTTCCAAGGTGACAAAGCCTTCGGCGACCAGCAATTGCGCCATCATTTCGTCGATGTCCAACGTTTCCATAAACAACCCGGTCCGCTCGGCAAACTCTGCTTGGCGGCGTGCCGATTCGTCAGTCTCGGTCACGATATCAATGTCCAAACCAGTCAACTGGCTGGCCAAACGCACGTTCTGGCCCCGGCGACCAATCGCCAGCGACAGTTGCTCATCCGGCACAACAACTTCAATCTTGCCCGCTTCTTCGTCGATCACAACCTTGCTCACTTCGGCTGGCTGCAATGCGTTCACCAAGAACGTAGCCTGATCTTCATTCCACGGAATGATGTCGATCTTTTCACCCTGCAATTCGTTCACAACGGCCTGCACACGGCTGCCGCGCATACCAACACAAGCACCCACCGGGTCAATCGAGCTATCATAGGAAATCACGGCAATCTTGGCGCGCGACCCCGGATCACGGGCAACCGCCTTAATCTCGATGATATTGTCGTAAATCTCTGGCACTTCCATCTTGAACAATTCGGCCATGAACTGCGGGTCGGTCCGGCTCAGGAACACCTGCGGCCCACGGGCCTCACGGCGCACATCCTTGATGTAGCAACGGATACGGTCATTCGGGCGATAGCTTTCGCGGCCAATCTTTTCGTTCCGGCGCAGAATGGCCTCACCCCGGCCAATATCCACGATGATATTGCCATATTCTTCGCGCTTGACCTGACCATTGATGATCGTGCCTTTGCGGTCCTTGAACTCTTCATACTGACGGTCACGCTCAGCCTCACGCACCTTTTGCAAGATAACCTGCTTGGCGCTTTGGGCGGCAATCCGGCCCAAATCAACGGGCGGCACTTCTTCAATAATCAGATCACCGATCTGCGGGTCCGCCAAATGCGCCTTTGCATCCTTGACGTTCATCTGGCTTTGGTAATTTTCCACCTCATCATCGGCCACAACCGTGCGCACCCGCGTAAACGTGGCACGCCCTGTGCGGCGGTCAATCGCCACGCGAATATCCAGCTCAGCGCCGTAACGGGACTTTGCCGCCCGTGCGAGGGATTCTTCCATCGCCTGAATCACCAGATCCGGGTCAATCATCTTCTCGCGCGCAACGGCTTCGGCCGTTTGCAACAGTTCAAGCTGGTTTGCAGAGGTAATCGCCATAGTCTCTCTCCCGAAGGTCGGCTGTTGCCGTTAGTGTTTCGTTACAGGGGTGTCTTCGGCCACGTCAGCCTCATCCCCTTCGGATTCTTCGATCTCGTCAAAATCATCCGCATCATAATTGCCGCTCGCCTTTTTCTGGCGCAGCATTTCCGCGATCAGTTCATCGGTCAAAACCAGTTTGGCATCTGAAAGCCAATCAAACTGCAACCCGATGGTCACGGTTTCCTTGCCTTCTTCCATCTCGATCAGCACTTCGTTGCCTTCGATTCCGCGCAAAATGCCTTTGAACCGGCGGCGGCCATCAATCAACTCGGTCGTCTCAATCCGCGCCTCATAATCGGCCCACATGTCGAAATCCTTCAACCGGGTCAGCGGGCGGTCAATACCGGGGCTGGATACCTCAAGCGTATAGTTATCCTCAATCGGGTCTTCCACGTCCAAAATCGCCGACACTGCGGTCGAAATCGTCGCGCAATCCTCAACGATAATCCCGCCATCTGGGCGGTCCGCCATGATCTGCAAAATCTTCAACTTGCCGCTCATCAACCGAATACGCACCAGTTCAAACCCCAAATCCTCAATGGCGGGGGTTACAATCTCGGCAAGGCGACGATCAATCGCGGTTTTGGCAATCAGGTCAGACATCAGGGGGCATCCATTGGCAAAAGGTATCCCAAAACAAAAAACGGGCCGACAGGCCCGCGTCAGGTTCCGGTAGCTTCAGGTTTGGACCCTGAAACAGCTGTTGGTGAGAATATAGGCCACCCCCCCACCAATTGCAAGGAGAGTCTGGGCAACAGCGTAAGGTGGGTGCAACCCCCCAATCCCCCTTGCCAACCACCCAACACCCGCGTCAAATCACTTGCATGGACCTCAACCTCATCCGCACCTTTATGGAAGTCTCGACCACCGGCTCTTTTGCCGCCGCGTCGGAACGACTTTTCGTCACCCAATCCGCCGTATCCTTGCGCATCCAGCGATTAGAGGACCAACTGGGTCGCCCTCTGTTCATCCGCTCCAAGGCGGGTGCGCAACTCACCGGGGCGGGGACTGAATTTGAACCCTTCGCGCAACTCCTTTTGCGCAACTGGGAACAGGCCCGCCAACACGTCGCTATCCCCGAAGGCTTCACCCGCTCGCTGACCATCGGCGCGCAAACGGCCCTCTGGCCCCGGCTTGGCTTTCGCTGGATTGACGCGTTGCGCGCCGAGTTTCCCGACCTGTCGATTCGCGGTGAACTTGGCATGCCTGCCAGCCTGACCCGCTCTATGGTTGAAGGCGTGATGGAAATCGCGCTGACCTATCAACCCACCCTCCGCGCGGGCCTGCGCATTGCAAAGGTGACGGATGAAGAACTGATTCTCGTCGCCTCTTGGCCCAATCCAACCATCGACCAACTCGTCGGCCACTACGCCTATGTAGATTGGAGCCCCGAATTCCTGAATTTCCATCAACTGCACTTTCCCCATCTCACCAATCCCGGCCTAACACTAGATATGGGGGTGCTGTCGGCGCTCTATATCGTCAACCGCCGCTGTGCCGCCTACCTTCCGGCACGCTATGTAAAGAAGCATTTGGATGAAGGCTCACTACATCTTGTGCCGGACGCACCCGTTTTTGCTTACCCAATTTGGTCCGTCTGGCGCGAAGATCTTGAGCAAGACATCGCCGATGTTGCGCTTAAGACACTTCAGTCCCTCGTCCATCACTTCGATGAAACCCTGTCAGATATCACTTAGCCCTTTTAGCACGTCTACTCTGATCATGTATTTCTTATTATTATCAATACTATAGTGAATATTTCAACCGGGAGTGGCGCTAAAAATTTGCATTTCAATGGGTATATCAATGAGAAATACTCATTCTAAACATGAATATTACAAATATTTATCGTATTAAACCCTCAGGCTAAACACCTTTCACAGGCAAATGTCTTACGGGCCTTTCGGCTCGGATCCTTAACCTTGAAAGGGAACTGCCATGAAAAAAGAATTCAAAGCTGGCGCTATCGCGGCTGTTGTAATCGCTCTCTCAACCTCGGGTGCATTCGCCCAAGATTTGACAGGCACAACTGCACTGAATGATTCGCTGAATGATATCGACACCGCCGTTGCCAAAGATATGGCGCGCTCTAAAGATGCATCGCGTTTTGGTAACCCAGAGTTCCGCCCCGGCCTGTCCGGTTCGGCATCGCTGTCCTATGCCGGCAAAACCGGCAACAGCAAGTCGCAAGACCTGACCATCGGCACCCGCCTGCGCTATGCCGTTGGCCAAACCGTGCAAACGATCGGTATAGCGGTCAACCAGCAAGAAGCGTCGGGCAGTGCGACCAAAGAAGACCTGTTTATGGTCTATGACGCAAACTACTACCTGAACGACCAGTTCTACGTGTTCGCTTTGGCCCGCATCCAGAACGACGGCTTGGCTGGCAAAGTGGTCAACGGCACGCTGAACACCAACTACAAAAAAGACGCGTTCTTGGGCTTTGGTCCGGGCTACCGTGTTGTGAACTCCGAAGACGTGACCTGGCGTGTGCAGGCCGGCGTGGGCAAATCCTACATCAAGGATTATCTCAACAATTCAACGTCTGAGGCTGGTGCAATCGTGTCCTCGCGTCTGTTCTACAGCATCAACGAGAACTTCTTTGTGACCAATGACACCGATGTTCTGAAAACGAAAGCGGCGCTGCGGATCAACAACGAAATCGGCCTGAACGTCAAAATGACCGACGCGTTCTCGACTCGTATCAGCTATTTGACCGAGTATAACGACAGCCGCGCAATCAAGACCGACAACAAGTTGGGCGTATCCTTGGTTTACGGCTTCTAAAACTCTAGGCCGCCCCGGAATGGTTGGATTTTTGTGAAGTCGGAAATCTGCAAGACCATCCCGGGCGACCACCCGAATGTGTGTTTGAAAAGATCGGCGCAGGGGCAACCTTGCGTCGATTTTCTGTTTGATCCCCTGTTCAATCCGGCATCACACCCGCGTCACGCGCACATCCACGCTAACAGGCTGCACGGCCTGCACCGCCTCCATAAACGCCACATCCCCCGCATCCCGGCCAGACCCGATAATCACCAACCCGGTCGCACAGCTCATCCGCGTTGCATCAACCAAGTGCCAGCTGCCTGCCAGCCAAACCTGCACCACCGCATGAAAATCCGGCGGGCTAACATCAGCGCCATAGACCGCAACATAGCGCGCAGGAATATTGGCCGCCCGCGCAAGGCTGCACACCAAATGCGCAAAATCGCGGCACACGCCCGCGCCCAGATTGAACGTATCAATCGCCGTCGTGGTGGACGAAGAGCTGCCCGGAACATAGGCAATCGCCGCCCCAACCCAGTCCAGAATCGCGGCCACCTTGGCCCCACCCTCCAACGCGCCAAACTGATCCGCCACAAACGCGGTGAACAAATCAGATTGGCAATAACGTGACGGGCGCAAATAGGTCAAAACCGCGCCGGGCAGCGCCTGCATCGGGTCCGCCGCAAGGCTGGTCAGGTCCACCTGCGCCCGGTCCACCTCTACCATCGCCCGGTAACGCACAATAAACTGCGGGTCGATCGCAAAGGCCCAAACCCGCTCTCCCACGCCGCCTTCGCCCGACATCCGCTGCAACGTCGCATTATCAACGGCAAAGGCACTGTCCACCACCCGCTGCCCGTCAGTCTGCGCCGCCTCAATCGTCAGCAAAACCGCCTGATCGGCGTAAATCTCGTATTCAATATCCACAGAAATAGACATGCGCATGGGGCTGGCCTTACTTTGGGTGCTGGAAAAGACGGCGCAGGTTTAGGCAGGCCATTGGGTCCAGTAGAGGACAAAGGCCGCAGATGTAAGGTGCGATCTTTTGGCGGAGTAGTCGGGTCTGCGTTTTGCGCTTGATTGACAGGGCGAACACGGCCCACCGCCCCCAAACCCGCTGCGATTACGCATTAATATTTGGTAAATGAAAATGGTAATATCATTTATTATCAATAGTTTGAAAAAACGTCCGCGCGCGATTCCTACCGCGCTCGCAGCCGGTCCATCACCTCCACCAAAGCCGCCGATATCCCCGGCTCAGACAAGGCATGCCCCGCCAACGGGATCATATTCAACCGGGCTTTTTCCCAGCCTGCCGTCAATTCAAAGGCAGCCTTTGGGGGGCAAACCATATCAAACCGCCCTTGAATAATATCGGCCCCAATCCCTTCAATCCGGTGCCGGTTTTTCATAATCCAGCGGTCTTCCTCCAGAAAGCCCAGATTGACGAAGTAGTGGTTTTCCAGCCGCGAAAACGCGCGGGCATACTCAGACGGCCCCTCGCCCCCAATCAGGCTGGAATCGATGGTCGCCAGCGCATTTTCCCAGTTCGCCCACAGCCGCGCAAACCGCATTTCTTCGACCAGATTCCCGGAAAACAAGCGGCGATGATAGGCCCCAATCACGTCCCCCTGCTCGGCCTCTGGCAGGGCCGAAACAACCCGCTCCCAAATATCCGGAAAGAACCGCCCCGCCCCGCCTCCGTAAAACCAATCCAGCTCAGCTCGGGTCATCGTAAAGACCCCCCTGAGGACCAGATGGGCGGTATTTTCAGGGTGGGTAATCGCGTAAATCAGGGCCAACGTCGCACCCCAACTCCCACCAAACAAGATGACCTTATCAAGCCCCAACGCGACCCGAATAGTCTCCATATCGGCCACCAAATGCCAGGTCGTGTTTTCCTCAACACTCGCATGGGGCCGCGACCGCCCGCAGCCTCGTTGATCAAACAAAATGATCCGATAAATGGACGGGTCAAAATAGCGTCGCATCGCAGGGCTGCACCCACCCCCCGGCCCGCCATGCACCACCAAAATTGGCACCCCATCAGGGCGGCCACATTGCTCTACATAAATTCTGTGCCCGCCTCCCACGTCCATCATTTTTTGATCGAACGAGTCTAGCGGCGGGTATAAATACTGAGCTGCGCTCTTTTGGCCTGATCTATGGTCCATGATTGCCCTATATAGTCAGCCAAGCCTGCCCGTCTCGGTAAGAAACTGCAAGGAGTGAGAGATGACTTTGAACACGATTGACCCCGCTGAAGTCGCGAAATTTGAAGCAATGGCTGCCGAATGGTGGGACCCGACTGGAAAATTCAAGCCGCTTCACATGCTCAATCCGTGCCGGTTGAACTATATCACGACCCAAATCGCGGCAGAATTTGACCGGGATTTGACCGCGCCCTTGCCGTTCAAAGGGCTGCGGCTGCTGGATATTGGCTGCGGTGGGGGGCTGCTTTCGGAACCGATGGCCCGTTTGGGGGCCGAGGTTGTGGGAGCGGATGCGGCGGCTCGGAATATTCCGGTAGCTAAGCTTCATGCTGAACAGATGGGACTAAAAATTGATTACAGGCATTGCGCGGCCGAAGATTTGGCGCGGGATGGCGAGGTTTTCGATGTGGTTTTGAATATGGAAGTGGTCGAGCATGTGGCCGACCCGCAGGAATTTTTAACCGCCTGTCAGGGGCTTTTGAAACCGGGCGGGCTGATGATTTGCTCTACTTTGAACCGGAATTCCAAAAGCTTTGTTGTGGGGATCATTGGGGCGGAATGGGTGATGCGGTGGCTTCCGAAAGGGACGCATGATTGGGCCAAATTTATCACCCCAGATGAGCTGTATGCGATGATTGAAAAAGCGGGTTTAAGACCGGTTGATAGGAAGGGCATGGTTTTCAATCCGATCCGCTGGGATTGGTCGCTGTCTGATCGGGATCTATCGGTGAATTATGTGACAGCAAGCGTGAAATCTGGCTGAGGAATCGCGCGCGAACTTTTTTCAACATGCTGATAAAAAACGTATTTTTGTTTTTTGTTAAGCTGCTGTTAACCCGCATCCGCGTCTGTAAACGTTAGAGGTCGTGGTGCAGGCAACTGCGCCATGCTTTCACAAAAACACTTGGCCTCGTTGGGGGCTTGCGCCGCGCCTGCCCCTGTCACTGCCTGTCGCGGCGCTTGTCTTGTGACATAATCTGGCTGATCTTTGCATCCGATATCGCATCCGCCGCATAGGTGAAGGTGCCGCTTGATCTGACCTCCTCGGCGGCGCGCATCAATGCGCCGAGGGCTGCGCGCGCAAACGAGCCGCCAACGCTGATACGCCGCACGCCGGCCTCTGACAATTCGGCAACGGAATAGCTTTGCCCCTGAAGTCCCATGACAACGTTGACCGGTTTATCGACCGCGTCACAAACGGCTTTAATCGCCGCAATATTAGGCAAACCAGGCGCATAGAGGACGTCGGCGCCAGCCGCGGAAAAGGCTTGAAGCCGTGTTATGGTATCATCCAAATCGGGTTTGCCCCAAAGGTAATTTTCGGCCCGTGCGGTTAGCATAAATGGCAAACCGCGTGCTGCCTCAACAGCGGCTTGAATTCTGTCAACTGATTGATACATATCATATATCGGAGCATCAGAATTGCCAGTAGCGTCTTCTATTGATCCTCCAACCAACCCAATTTCGCAGGCCAACCGAATGGTTTGGGCGCAGCTTTCGGGCGACGGGCCAAACCCATCTTCTAGGTCGGCGGACACGGGAAGATCGGTTGCATCAACAATCTCGGCCGCGTTGGCAAGAATTTCGGCGCGCCCAAGGCCTGCAAAGGAGTCACGTTTTCCTTTTGAGAAAGCATATCCTGCACTTGTCGTCGCAAGCGCCTCGAACCCCAAAGTTGCGAGCAAGCGTGCCGAACCCGCATCCCACGGATTGGGGATAACAAAAGCACCCTTGCGTTGATGCAAGGCCTTAAGTCGTTCGTATTTCTGTTGCTGATCCAACTTTTTGCCCTCCTAAACGCGACCGCATTCTGGAGCAAAACAAAATAGAACAAAAGCAAAACTAATTTTACGGGGGGCGCACCCTAGCGTGGCAGACACCACTTCAGTTTGCGTCAATTCAGCTTTCTGGGTGGCAAAAACGGCAACGGCATGACGGGGACGCCGTCTTCGACCAGCTTTTTGGCCTCATCCAACCGGGCCTCGCCGTGGATGGCGCGCGGGGGGGCCGTGCCTTCGTGCATTTTGCGGGCCTCAGTGGCAAAGGATTTGCCGACGTAATCGGAATTGGCCTCAACCTCGGCGCGCAAGGCTTGGAGGGCTTTTTCTTGGGGGTTTGACGGGGTTGAAAGCGGGTTGGTGAGGGTGGGTTTAGGGTTGCCCGAAGTATTACCGCTTGGCAGGTTGGCGCCGGCCTCTTGCCCTACTGCACTGGACTTTCGGGCGGGGGTTACTGCAGGGGCCATCAGGGTTTTGACGATTTGAGCCGAGCCACAATTGGGGCAGGTCACATGGCCCGCACTTGCCAGCGCATCAAAGGAGGCCGCCGATTGGAACCAGCTGTCAAAGCTGTGTTCTTGGGCGCATTTGAGCGAATAGCGGATCATACTTGGCCTTATTGCGGGGTACGCGCGCGAAACAGGGGTGATCCCCGATCCTTGGGCTGTTACCTAAGCTAATTGTCGCGCGGCACAAGGGCGCTGTGTCAGGGTTTTTGCGGTTTGGCTGCGCGGGGGTGCGGGCTGGGTTTGCCGTGATCCGCACCTTTTGGAAGGGGCGGGTTGAAGGCGGCAAGCAGCGATTTCAGCCCTGCCTCGGCCACCTTGCGCGCGGCGTCTTGCGGGGCGAACCATTTGCGGCGGCGCTGGCTTTGTTCAGGAAATTCGGGGGCGAGGTTAGTTACTTCCAACGGAAACACATCAACGATGCAGGGTTTCGCAGTTTCCTTTTTAGTGTCGCGCTTTAGGATTTTTTCATAGGTAAAATCGCCCAATTTCGCGGGTGCTATCTGGCCTTTGACCCCGGCTTCTTCCCACGCCTCAATCTCGGCGGCTTCGGCCCCTGTGCGGCCTTTCATCGGCCAGCCTTTGGGGATAACCCAGCGCCCGGTTTCACGGCTGGAAATCAGCAACACTTCGGCACCTGTTTTGCCCGCGCGCCAACACAAGGCACCGAATTGGTTGTGCCGTTTTTGGGAGGGTTGGTCGGGATCGGATTCGGGTGGTTGGGACATAATTAATTTTGCGCTGCCTGCTGTGCCGGGCCTGCCGGAATGGCGACCCAATTATGGCTTATGCTTTAATATATATCCAAAACGCGCAATTTTTCAAGAGGTAAGCGCTGGGTGGGCCTTAACCGCCCATCCCGGTGCGCCCAGCACCTGCACTGCCAAAGCCGCCGCGCGACATGGCGCTTGCGCGTGACATTGGCGGCTTGCCCACGGTTGCCGCAGGGCGGGCGAATTGCGAGGTGCCCAGTTTTGCCGAGCCGGAATTGTTGGAAAATGTGCTGGACCCGGCGGCATTGGTGAATTTGCCATTGGCGGTTTTGTAAAGCGGTTGGCTGGCCGACGCACCCCCCCGCCCGGCCATCATATTGCCGATCAGATAGCCCATCATCAGTGGCATAAAAATACTGCCAGAGCCGCCGTTGGTCGCTGCCGCCTCGGACCCGCAGGCGCCTTGGCCGTGCTGTTCCTCGCACACGGCAATGCTTTCATAGCGAGGGGCTGCCTCCACATGCAAAGCGGCGGCCTCGGCAAAGGCCGCGTCACAGTCTTGCGCGGTAAAGACGCCGCCCTCTTGTGCAGCAGCGGTGCAGCTTTGCAGATCAGGAAAGGCGGCGGCGTCGACCTGTTCTTCTTGGCAACCCGCCAAGGTGAAAGCGGCGGCACCAAGGATCGATATGGCGACAGTTCTGGAGCGTTTGATCATGGTGGGCCTCGTTTTGGTCGATTTTAGGGGGTTTAGCCGGGTTTAAGGCGTAATGAAATGCGGTTTAAAGCGCGAGAGGTCTTGGGTGATGCGCGAGCGGTCTTCACGCACGCCCATGCCAGCACAGGTTTGCCCCACGATCCAAGAGCCGATCACCGGGCGAAAGCCGTCATATTGCGGCAAGGGGGTGTAGGCTTGGATGATGCGGGGGTGTTCGGAATAGGTGGTGTTTTTTGAGGATTCAATCACTTGGCCGTGTTCTTGGATGGTGATCGACGCGCCTTCACGAGAGAGAATCGGTTTTGTGACATGGCCCGCCGCAAGCTGGGCTGCGGCGCGGTCGAAAGCTTTGGCCACAAGCGGGGCGGCAGGGCCGTGGCCCGCGATTGCGTCTTTGATATCGGCTTCAAAGAAGGCGGGCAGCAGGTTTGGGTGGCCCTCGAACATCTGCCAAAGGACAGGCAGCAGCCCTTTGTTGGACAAGACCGCTTTCCACGCGGGTTCAAGAAACAAACAACCTGAGGGGACGATATGGGCGGCGTAATCGTCGCGCAAAAGGTCTTCCCAAGGGTAGAGTTTGAACAGGGTGCCGATGACGCGATCTTGGTCATCAAGGAACTGGCCTTCGTCACTGATCGCCAGCTTTTCCAGATCGCAGTAATGCGCGCCGAGGCCTGCCTCACGCGCGGCCCAGGCCATGGCCTCAACCGTCGCGTAATCTTCGGGGGTGTTGGCGGCGGCGGTGAAGTGGAGGTCAGTCTCGGGGGCAAAGAGGGCGGCAAAGCGGGCGACGAGGGATTCGTGCAGGCCGTTGAACTGATCGCTGTTGGGGGCGATTATGCCTGCCGCCATCTGATCCTCTAGCCATTGCCACTGAAAGGACGCAGTTTCATAGAGGGAGGTGGGCGTATCGGCGTTGTATTCCAGTAGTTTGGCCGGGCCTGTGCCATCATAGGCCAAATCAAAGCGGCCATAGATTTCAGGTTCGTCCTTGCGCCAGCTTTGCGCCACAAGGTCGCGGTGGGTTTGGGGGATGGCGAGGCGGTCCATCAACTCTTCGCTGGCGGTGATATGGGCCACAGCCTCACGGCACATGGAATGCAGTTCGGTTGAGGGGTCTTCGATATCCTGTTCAATTTGCGACAGGGAAAAGGCGTAGGCCGAGGTTTCATCCCAATAGGGTTCGCCGTGCATATCGGCAAAGGTAAAGCCCACCTCCGCTGCGTGGTCGCGCCAATGGGGCCGTTCAGGCAGAGCAATCTTTTTCATACGGCACCTTTGTGGGATCTTTGGCTCTATCTAGGGGCTTGGGGGGCAAGTGACCAGAGTTGGGGATGTGCAAAGCGCCCCATGCTTGTGCTTTTTGCATTTGGGTGGTGTGTTGAGTTTGGGCTTGAGGGGGTTAGGTATGCGGGTATTCGTGGCGTTGGAGGTACCCAGCGAAGTGGAAAGCCAATTGGTGGTGCAGCAATTTTTGATGCCCGTGCCGCGCAAGGTAGACCGAACGCAGTTTCATCTGACCTTGTGCTTCATGGAGGATATGCGTGATGCGGAGTTGGAGGCCCTGCACGAGGCATTGTTAACCCTGCGGATGGCCCCGTTTGACGTGGCGCTGGCGGGGTTTGGCATGTTTGGCAAGGCCAAGCCGCACACGGTTTGGGCCGCTGTAGTACCGTCTGAGCCGCTGGCCCGTTTTCAGACGAAAGTGGAACGGATGGCCCGCGAGGCCGGGGTCGATATACCCGCCCGCCGCTTTGTGCCGCATATTACGCTGGGCCGTTTTCCGGCGATGCAAGGGCTAGATGCCGCGCGGTTGGAATTGGCGGTGATCAATGGGGCCGGGTTTCGCGCGGGGCCGTGGGAAGCGGATGAGATTGTGCTTTATCAATCGACGCTTACGCCCGATGGCCCGCGATATGACGAGCTTATGCGCTATGGGTTGGCGGGTTAGAAGGGCTTGCGCACGCGCCCGTTACGCGGTTTCCTGTAGTCAAGCCAAGGAGGCTGCGGATGAGCGATTGGCAAGTACATGCGATCAAATATGCCGACCGGGACAGCCGGACGCGGCGTGACAGTTTCTTGTTTGACGACAACCACGATGCGCCGCATCCGATGGATTATTTCATGTGGCTGTTGCGGCGCGGGGATCAGGTGATCTTGGTCGATACCGGCTATGATGATGCCGAGGCGGCGGCGCGCGGGCGGCCCATTCGGGTGGATCCGGTAGCGGCGCTGGCACCGTTTGGTCTGCGGCCCGACGATATTACCGATGTGATTGTGACGCATCTGCATTACGACCATGCGGGGGGTTTGCACCTGTTTCCCAATGCGCAGCTTCATATGCAAGCGGCCGAGATGGCCTATGCCACGGGGCCGTGCATGTGCCACGATGTGCTGCGGATGCCCTTTACCGCAGGCCATGTGTGTGAGGCGGTAAAGCGGCTTTATTCTGGGAAATTGCGCTTTTACGAGGGCGATGGTGAGGTGGCGGAAGGCGTCACCGTGCATTGCATTGGCGGGCATAGCCGGGGGTTGCAGGCGGTGCGGGTGCTCACACAAGCGGGCTGGTTGGTGCTGGCATCCGACGCTGCCCATTTTTACGAAAACCTATGGGCGCGCAAGCCGTTCCCGATTGTTGTGGACTTGCAAGATATGCTTGACGGGTTCGCGCGGCTAGAGGCGCTGGCAAGTGCGCCGGGGCTGATTATTCCCGGCCATGACCCGCTGGTGGGGGCGCATTTCCCGCGTGACTTGGCCGATCATATTTGGCGGCTGGATCATGGACCGACGGTGCCGCTGCGGCACGGCTAAGCGCAGCCCGTTAAGCGAAGGCCGTAACGCCGCGTAAGGGTTGGCTGCACCCCTGCCCTTCGTGCATGTTCGGGACAAACCAAAAGGGGATTGCCATGACCGATGCGTTGGCCAGTACATTTTTTGTCACAACCATTGATGCGGGTGTGGCGCATATTGAAATGAACCGCCCCGACAAGGCCAATGCGATGACGCCCGATTTTTGGGCCGATTTGCCGCGCCTAGTGGCGGCTTTGGATGCCGACCCTGCGGTGCGCGCGATTGTGCTGTCAGGGCGCGGCAAGCATTTTTCGGGTGGGATGGATTTATTGGCGTTCCAAGGGATTATGGTACTGGCGCAAGCGGAACCCGCGCGCGGTGCCTATGCTATGCGCGACCTTATCCTAGGTGTCCCATCCCGGACGTTTGCATTGACGAACGCCGTCTGCCACTCTTCATCGCACGGGCTACGCTGCGCGAGCTGATCGCGGGGCTGGAAGCGCGTGCTTTTGGTGGGGCCACGCGATGATGTTATC
>Ga0209390_10000464_pt1 | contig 79923 bp, 64 predicted proteins | sample BON01_FD_187212 | JGI IMG/M metagenome (GOLD analysis project Ga0209390, IMG submission 187212) | Freshwater microbial communities from Lake Bonney liftoff mats and glacier meltwater in Antarctica - BON-01 (SPAdes) (version 2) | ecosystem: Environmental > Aquatic > Freshwater > Ice > Glacier... | reverse complement strand
GCTCAGCGCAGTAGCTGCCTTTCTTGGTGGGTTTACTCCAGGCGCTCAAGCACCAGTTCAGCGGCCAGTCACCATTGTGGATGCAGGCATGCGTAAAGAACTCGACTTGTCGGTGGTGGTGCCAGTAGATGAGCTCAACCCACCAAGTGGTTCGGCCTGGCCGTCCATGGACGTGGAACTACTCAGTTTAATTGAACAGAATCAGTCAACGCTGTTGTTTGTGAATGCGCGAAGGATGTCTGAACGCCTTGCGAGTCGGCTCAATGACCTAGCGCTAGAGCAAGGTAACCAGAACCCCGATGCCGAAGATTTAGTTAAAGCGCACCATGGCTCGCTCTCTCGAGAGCGCCGTCTTATTGTTGAAGACGAGCTCAAACGTGGTCAGCTCAAGGGCCTAGTAGCCACAAGTTCACTTGAGCTTGGAATTGATATGGGCGCAGTCGACCTAGTGATTCAAGTGGCATCACCGGGATCAGTCTCATCTGGGATGCAAAGAATCGGTCGCGCTGGCCATCAGGTTGGTGTTGCGAGTCGCGGGCGAATCTTTCCAAAGCATCGAGCCGACCTGATCGAGGCGGCAGTAGTTGTTCAACGGATGCAAGAAGGTCTGATCGAACACACCAAGGTTCCGGTCAACCCACTAGATGTGCTGGCGCAGCAGATTGTGGCTTGTTGTGCACTTGACGAGTGGAAAGTAACCGAGCTTTTTGACCTCTGCCGCTCGGCGGCGAACTACTCGACGCTGTCTTGGGAGCTGTTTGAAAACACTCTTGACTTATTGGCTGGCCGTTACCCGGCAGAAGAGTTTGCAGAGCTGCGGCCACGGGTGGTCTGGGACCGTATTGAGGGCACTGTTCGTGGCCGCGCTGGAGCGCAACGTTTGGCAGTAATCTCTGGCGGCACTATCCCAGACCGAGGACTCTTTGGGGTGTTCCTTCCCGATGGAACTCGCGTTGGGGAACTAGATGAAGAGATGGTCTATGAGTCACGCGTAGGTGAGACCTTTCTACTCGGGGCATCAACTTGGCGGATTGAAGACATCACCTTTGAGCGCGTGATCGTTACTCCGGCTCCTGGGCAGCCTGGAAAGATGCCGTTCTGGCATGGAGATGGCCCTGGCCGTGAGGCCGAGTTGGGCCGAGCGCTTGGTGAATTCCTTAGAGAGATTGTTGCGCTTCCTCGTGAGCAGGCCGAGGCCCGCTTGCGTACCCGTCATTTCCTTGACGATCAAGCAATAACCACGCTGCTGACTTACTTAGATGAGCAGGCCGAGGCCACTTCGGTGATTCCCTCTGATCGCACACTTGTGATTGAGCGTTTCAGAGATGAGATCGGTGATTGGCGAGTTTGCCTTCACTCGCCGTTCGGGGCGCGGGTTCACGCTCCTTGGGCCACCATCATCCGCAGTCGGCTCGATGCGCATTTCTCTCAGGACCTAGGCGATAGTTTTGGCGCAGAAGTGTTGTGGTCTGATGACGGCATCGTGGTGCGCCTTCCCGAGGCTGCAGAGGACCTACCGCTAGAACTCTTGCTTCCCGACCCAGATGAGGTCGAGTCAGAAGTAGTGGCTGCACTGCCCGGCACGGCTGCGTTTGCAGCAAGGTTTAGAGAGGCGGCGGCGCGAGCGCTGTTACTGCCTCGTCGCCGGCCGGGGCAACGCACTCCCTTGTGGCAACAGCGCCAGCGAGCGGCAGATTTGTTGTCAGTAGCCTCGAAATACCCGAGCTTCCCGATTCTGTTAGAGACCACTCGAGAGTGTTGCAACGATATTTTTGATCTGCCAGCGCTGCGAAGAGTTATGACCGAGGTGCGGTCGCGAAAGATTCGCGTAGTTGAAGTACAAACTGCAGTGGCTTCTCCCTTTGCGCGCTCTCTGCTCTTTGGTTGGATTGCAGTGTTTATGTATGAGGGGGATGCACCTTTAGCCGAGCGGCGAGCGGCTGCGCTCTCGCTTGATAGCGAGTTGCTTCGCGATTTACTCGGAGCCGAGGAGCTTCGTTCACTGCTTGATGGGGAGGTTGTTGACCAAGTAGAGATGGAGCTTCAGCGGCTGACTCCTGACAGGGCCGCTCGTGATGCAGATGAACTACACGATGTGATGAGAGTGCTTGGCCCGCTTTCGAAGCTAGATCTGGCGGCACGTATCGGGCGGGTTTCTACTGTCACCCTGCAGCAGTGGATTGATGACCTTGTGGCATCCAAGCGAGTGATTCAGGTGAATATTGCAGCCGAGGAGCGTTTTGCTGCTGCAGAGGATGCAGCGCGTCTGCGAGACGCGCTTGGGGTTGCCATCCCTATAGGCCTACCGACGGCCTTCACCGACTCGGTCTCTGAAGAGAGCGGTGAGCGCCCACTGCGAGACCTAGTTGAGCGCTTTGCACGCGCACATGGGCCGTTCACCGCTGCGCAGCTAGCAGTGTGGCTAGGGGTTTCTGCAGAGGTCGCTCGGTTGGCTCTTTCCGAACTTATTGCCACGCAGCGCCTTCTTACCGGCGAGTTCTTGCCCGGCGGAGTTGGAGTTGAGTTCTGTGATGCCGAGGTGCTTCGCAGATTGCGTCGTCGCTCGCTAGCTGCTCTACGAAAAGAGGTCGAGCCAGTTGATGCAACAGCTTTGGCTCGTTTCTTACCAAGGTGGCAGGGGGTTGGATCGGGTCGGTCCGGTGTAGATGCTGTGGCCGAAGCCATTGGGTTACTGCAGGGAGCTGCCCTGCCTGGGTCGCTTGTCGAAGCAGACCTTCTGTGTCAACGAGTACAGAACTACTCCCCGTCCGATCTTGATCAACTTTGCGCCACCGGCGAAGTTGTGTGGCTCGGTGCTGGAGCCGTTGGAGCCCATGATGGTCGAGTGCGCCTTATGTTTCGTGATCAGGTGGCTTTGTTACTAGCTGTGCCGCTATCACCGCAGGAGTCGGCAACTAGCGAGCCGCATCACGGGGTTCTGCGAGAGCACTTGAGCGTTAGCGGCGCATCGTTTTGGAAAGACCTCATAACAGCTGTTGCTGCTGCGGAATTGCCCTATGACGAGCAAACAGTTTTGCAGGCGCTCTGGGACTTAGTCTGGGCTGGCGAGGTAACTAGTGATTCACTTGCCCCTCTGAGGGCCAAGGTGCTCGGCAGATCTATTCGAGCCGGTTCTCGTGGCGGTTCTCGTGCAGCCTCGCGTGGCGGCCGATCCGCCGGTTCGCGTGCTGGCTCGCGTCCTAGTTCAGCCGCTGGCTCACTCTCGGGGTCTGCCTTGGGTTCAGCGCGATCTGCTCGGCTACCTCGCAGCGGAGCTCGGCAATCCTCACGGGTCTCTCGGCTTGGTCCGCCGGCAGGAGCCGGGCGTTGGTCACTGACCGCACCACTATTTCTACCAACGCCAACCCCCACCGAGTTTGTAACTACTCGAGCTATACAACTCCTTGAACGCTACGGGGTACTCACCCGAGAGATGGCATTGGCAGAGGGGGTAGAGGGTGGCTTTGCCGGCGTGTACCCCGTGCTCAAGTTGCTTGAGGAGAGAGGCCAAGTGCGGCGTGGATATTTTGTAGATGGCCTTGGTGCTGCTCAGTTCGCTCAGCCCGGAGCTGTTGACTTGCTGCGTTCAATGAGCCTGGCGTCGCATGGCCCTGACTCTGACAATACCTATGAGTCCGATGGGTCACCTGACGCTTGGGTGCTCGCAGCCACTGACCCTGCGCAGCCCTACGGCGCAGCGTTGCCTTGGCCGGCATCTTCGGGGCGTCCGTCCCGAGCGATTGGCGCATATGTGGTGCTCGTGAACGGTCATGCTTGTGCCTATCTTGAGCGTGGCGGTAAGCGCCTGCTGACCTTTGAGTCAGCAGCTCGGTACCCGGCATGGGTGCAGTTGCTTGGTGCATTTGTGAGTACTCAAAGCAGCGGCGGATCTACAAGTAGCAGCGCGCGGGTTCGTAGATTGCGAATCGAGATCATTGATGGTGAGTCGGCTATTACTTCGCCTTGGGCTGATGCACTGCGTAGCGCTGGTTTCACTGAGGGGTACAAGGGTCTGAGCAAAGGGGCATAAACTCAGCTCATACTCAGCTCATACTCAGCTCATACTCAGCTCATACTCAGCTCATACTCAGCTCATACTCAGCGCTTCGAGCGTTACTTAGGGGAGACCGTCATGGCTATACGTCCGCTTAGATTTGAAGGAAAAGTTGTATTTATTACTGGTGTTGCCCGTGGCCAAGGGCGGTCTCATGCAGTGCGGTTTGCTCAAGAGGGTGCAAAGGTCATCGGCGTGGACGTGTGCTCAGATTTGCCGGAGTGCTACTACCCGCTAGCCACCGAGGCCGACCTAGCAGAGACAGTCAAGCTTGTTGAAGCTGCTGGCGGTGCGATGCACGCAGAGGTAGGCGATGTTCGAGACCTTCAGCGCCTGAGAGAAGTAGTCAACGCTGGCTACGAACGCTTTGGTCGCTTAGATGTGATTGTGGCGAATGCCGGAACCTACTCGCCTAACCCCACTCAGTTCCTTACCTCGGAGCAGTGGGATGAAACCATCGGGGTCAACCTGACCGGCGTGTTTAATACTGTGCGTGCCGGCATGAAAAAAATCATTCAGCAAAATGAGGGTGGAGCGATTGTTATGACCTCATCCACTGCTGGGCTCAAAGGGTTTTATGGCTGCCCGGCCTATAACGCGGCCAAACACGGAGTAGTTGGATTTATGAGATCGCTAGCACTGGAGTTGGCTGCAAATCAGATTCGGGTCAACACAATTCATCCTACTTCTGTGGCAACCCCCATGATTCAGAATGATCTATTTCCAAAGCTAGTACGCATGGATTTAGAGAACCCCACCGTTGATGATGCGGCTGAGTTCCTTCGCCCGCAGCAGCCGATGGATATTCCGTGGGTTGAGCCCGGCGACATTTCTGATGCATTACTCTGGCTCTGTTCGGATGAGGCTCGCTACGTCACTGGTGTGACTCTGCCCGTCGATGCTGGGGCACTCCTCAAGTAGTAGTCCTGAACTAGTAGCAGCCAGATTTAGGCCTCTAGCGGCCAGCGCTAGGGTGACAACAGACCGCACAGCCGAGGGATTTAACTGATGACTACCAACCAGATCACCACCGACCAGATGAAAGCAACTGTGGTTGCTTACGCTGCTGCTCATAGCACAGGCAATATTGATGCCATTGCGGCAATCTTTTCTGAAGATGCAGTGGTGGCCGACCCCGTAGATAAACCCGCCTTTGTGGGCCGCGCAGCAGTTCGCGAGTTCTTTGCTGGGACACATGAGTTTGCAGAGTCACTCGAGCTAGTGGTGACTGGCCCAATCCGCGCAGTTGATCACTTTGCCGCAGCGCCACTTCGGGCCATTACCTCAATGGGCGGAACCAAGTTTGCAGTTGACATCATTGATGTCTTTACCTTCAACGACGAGGGGCTAGTGACCGATATGAAGGCCTATTGGACCGCTAGCGACATTGCGGCGATTGACTGAGCTGAATTGTGACCGGGCTAGGGGTGAGTCTGCTGCTCGTTTTAATCGGCTCAGCAGAGCTTTGGTTATGTTGGCTTGGGTCCCAGCGCCGATTACCCCCAAATGCTCTAGTAGGTATTCGACTCAGCGCTACGCGAACATCCGATGAGGCTTGGTATGTAGCTCATGAGTCCGCTGCCGGGCTGTTTGGTCTTGGAGGCGGGGTTGGCGCCACCTGCGGGGTAGCGGTGCTGTTTACCGGCCTTGACCTAGTGGGAATTGCAGTTGCCGCGATTGGTGCTGTGGCATTGCTCGCTGCAACTTCTGTGGCCACGATTGTGGCACTGCGTTCAGTAAAAGACATGCCAGATCAGTCTGCTAGCTAGCAGAGCTGCAGAGGGCTGTTAAGCCCGGCCCAGAATTCGATCCACCGAAATTTCTAGTGCGACGCGGTCTGTGCGCTGGCTGGGTTCTTGGTAGCGATTGCTGTACCCCTCTACTGCGACTGCAACTCGCTCGGGGTCTTGGGTAGCAACGATTGTGCCCTCAAGCGACAGCCAGCGACCTCCATCAACCTGGCTCACTACTGCTCGTCCGCCGCGTTCGGCATTGCGCACTTTGACTGATCCGGGAAAGGTAATGATTCGTACGAGTTGCGCATCGATGTCATATGAGAACCCAACCGGAACCACATGTGGCGATCCATCGGCGCGCAAAGTAGTGAGCGTTGCTAGATGACGCTCTTGAAGAAACTCAAGTGTGCTAGCGGGAAGATGTGCGGGATCAACAGACATTGTGTTGCGAACTCCTTGGAGTTTGGTGACTACACCGATGAAACTGCTTTGAGCACGTCAAGGCGAGAGGCTCGCCATGCCGGCCCAAGTGCGGCGAGTACGCCCGCCAGTGCAGCTACCAAAGTAATGGTTACTAGCTGCCCCACTGGAAGCGTGTATTTAAACAGTCCTGGTGAATCAGCCGAGATGACCACAGACAGCGCAAACGAAAAGATGATGCCGATGATGAGTCCGATGAACGTTCCGAAGACCGCAATGATCATGGATTCACCAATCACCGTTCGGCGCAGTTGTTTGCGAGACATTCCCACGGCGCGCAGTAAGCCCAACTCACGAGTGCGCTCTAGGACTGACAGCGACAATGTGTTGGCTATGCCAATCAAGGCAATAATTACTGCTAGACCCAGCAGGCCATAGACCACCGCCAAGAAGGTATCGAAGGGTGCCGTTTGAGCATCGGCGTACTCACTCAGGTCTTGTACAGAAATTGCTGGCGAATCAGCAACAATGGCATCAAGTTGGGTTCGTATCTGTGCTAGATCTGCTCCCGGTTTGGCTTTGACGTAGACAACAAAGTCGGTGTTGAACAAGGCAAGAACGTTGGCCTCAAAGGTTTCGAGGGGTAACAAGTACTTGCCTCCCCCCGAAGTCCGATCAAAGGTCAAGGCCAACTCAAGGTTCTGCACTCCAGTTTGAGCAAAGTAGACAGGTACCTTGTCCCCAACTTTCCAGCCGCGTTTTTCTGCTTCTTTCGATTCAGCGGCAAAGGTTCCCGGCAACATATCTTTGGGGGAACCCTTCATTTTGCCAACATCGTTGACCTCGAAGTAGCTCTGTGGTTCGATGCCAAGCACAAACGTGTCTTCACCCGGAGGGGCTGAGTCAGAGGCACCGAACGGATTTGTCTGCTGAGCTGCAGGCTCAGCTGCGGCCTTTTTTTGAGAGTACTCATCAGTGAGCCGGAAGAAGGCAAAGCGCACGGGACTAGCGAGTTGCACACCAGGGACCTTCCGCGCCTGGACAACGGCAGTGGTAGGAATGCCAGTGCCGACAGAGAAGTTGCTGCTGTTGATCACAAAGTCTGCAGAGATTGTTGAGTTGACTGTGGATTCAACGCTTGCCTTGATGGAACTGGCCATGACGGCAATCAGGGTCACCAGTGTTACCCCAATCGTGAGCGCCGCAGCAGTGGCAGCGGTTCTGCGAGGGTTGCGCGCTGCGTTCTCTCCGGCTAGCCGAGGGGTGATTGCAGAGCCTCGGGTAAATGGCCACACCAGAAAGCGGCTAAACGGGGCCGCAATCAATGGCCCCAGAACTACTGCCACAGAAACCAAAAACAGCACTGCACCAAAGCCAAAGAGCACTAGAGGGTTAGGTCCTGCATCGGCTAGCCCTAGTGAGAGCAGCGCGGTTCCGCCTATCAAGAACAGTGTTCCCCATATGATCCGAGCTCTAGAGACGCTTGAGCGGTCAACCGAAATGTCTGTCAGCGCCGCAATCGGTGGGACTTTGGTTGACCTCCAAGCGGGAACCAGCCCCGAGAGAACCGTTACTCCAACTCCAACAATAAACGCAGTGGCAATTGCAGAAGTGCTCAGGGTTGGTACTCCCGATTGCACAGTAAAGAGCGTGCCGACAAAGGCTTTCAAGGCCGAGGCCAGCAATACGCCACCGATCAGGCCAAGCACAGAGGCCACAAGCCCAACTAGGACAGCCTCTAGCACGATTGCGAGCAAGACCTGTTTGCGCTTTGCACCAATAGCGCGCAGCAAAGCTGTTTCTCTAGTTCGCTGTGCAACCAGAATCGAGAAGGTGTTGTAGATGATGAAGCAGGCAACAAAGAGCGCCACATAGCCAAACACAGAGACAAATGTGGTGAGAATATCGACAAACTGCGAGACCGACTGCTGGTTCTCTATGGTGAACTTCTGTCCTGTTACGACCTGATCAGCGGGCAGCGCCGCGGCAAGGCCGTTGGCAAGGGTTTCTTGGCTAGTTCCCTTATCAGCGGCAACAGCGATGTAGGTGAATTTCTCTGGCAGCTGGCCAAGGCGTTGAGCAGTAGGCGTAGTAAAAAACATCATCTTGGCGCCGCCGGCTAGATCGCCATTCTCGCCAAGGCCCATCAAGCCAACAAGAGTGAACTTCTCGCTGCCTGTCTGCGTAGAGACTGTTACTTGATCTCCGAGTTTGTATCCGGCGTCTTTGGAGGATGTGAAGTCCAGAACCATCTCGGTAGACGCAGTCGGTTTGCGGCCTTGGGTTAGCCTGCCAACTTGTAACTGCGGGTCATTTAGCCAGTTATAAACAATCGTGGGGGGTCCAAAGTTTGATCCCACAATTTTGCCGTTCGTACCCACGAGTTGGGCAGAGGTAGTTTCAACTACGCCTAAGGCTTTGCGAACTCCGCTGACTTCATCAACTTGGCCAACCAGTGTGTCTGGAACTGGTGAGCGGATCTGTTGACCAAAGCCAAGATCTTGTTCATTAGGTGAGCGAACTACAGCATCAAAGCCCTCGTACGCAGTGCCCACTAGAGATTCAATTGAGTTTTTAAGTACCCCAGACAGCACTTGGGTACCAGTCAAAAAGGCGATGCCCAAGATGATGGCTAAGCCTGTGGTCACCAATCGGCGTTTGCGCGCCATGATGTCTTTGAGTGCAACCTTGAACATAGAAGTTCAGTCTCCGAGTTGCTTCATCAGATCAAGCACTCGATCTGCAGTTGGCTCAATCATCTCGTCGCGAATCTTGCCATCTGCCAGAAAGATCACTCTGTCTGAATGGGCAGCCGCGCTTGGATCATGGGTCACCATGACAATGGTTTGGCCTAAGTCAGAAACTGCGTGACGCATAAACTCCAAAAGGTCTGTGCCGGAGCGTGAATCCAAGTTTCCGGTGGGTTCATCGGCAAACACAATCTGTGGCTGACTTGCTAGTGCTCTAGCCACGGCAACGCGCTGTTGTTGGCCGCCAGAGAGTTCGCTGGGTCGATGATCGAGGCGGGGTCTCAGCCCGACGGTATCAATCACGGTATCCATCCACTCCTTGTTTGGCTTCCGGCCGGCAAGGTCAATTGGAAGGGTGATGTTCTCTAATGCAGACAGTGTGGGAATCAGGTTAAATGCCTGAAACACAAAGCCGATCTTGTCTCGTCGCAGTTCTGTAAGTTGGCTTTCGCTCAACTCGTCAAGATAGGTGTCACCAATAAAGACTCGTCCGACACTGAGTCGGTCAAGGCCGGCAAGGCAATGCATCAGCGTGGACTTTCCTGAACCAGATGGACCCATGATCGCGGTGAAATGGCTCTGCTCAAAGCTCACCGTGACACCATCTAAGGCACGTATCTCGGTATCACCATCGCCGTATACTTTGCTGGCTTCGATTGATCCTGCTGCGGCAGTTTCAGTCACTGTTGAACTCATGCGAGTAGCCCTTCGATTACTTGACGGTTGAACTTGTCTGAGCCGCCGTGCTAGCAGCAGACCTCTGAGAGCCTAGTGGGCAAGAGCCGCAGTGCAGCAGGCAGCAACTGCCCCAACCGGTAAGTGCAGCAGGCGGTATTTACTAGGCAGCGGTCGTCGCCGGAGAGAACACCTCTGGATTGCTCAGCAGAGAGCCTTCTTCTGACAACACTGGAACGCTTGCTTCCGCTGAATGTTCTGGGGTTGGCTGCCAGATTCGGTTTGACACCGGAGTAACCCAAGATGCAGCACAGCGCAACCAATGCTTTGGTACCTCTGGTGAAGCTTGTCTAGCTAGTCTAAACATTGAGCGGGCTTGGTTGTGCTGGCGAAGCCTAGCGGCGGCAATCCCACCGATGGTTGCATAGCGGGCTAGCAGAAGCCCGTCAGGAATAGGCGTTCTGGCCATGGCATCAAGGGCCTGTCTGGCCCAACTCAACCTCAGGGCATCTCCATCTGCGCATGGCTCCTCTGGGGCCTCGTTCCAGCGCACTAACGGCTCAGGGGTATGGCTGATGATCTCGCCGTCAGCAACTACGGATGCGGCCAGCCGTCTACCAATATCTAGCAAGGTCAACGCAGGGATTATTGCACCCCTTGTTTGATTGGCATGGTCGAAGGTATCTGGGTTCATCCATCGCAGTGCCGTTGGTGCCGCGTTGTCGGGGCTCAAATTTCCCACTCCGGCAGAGTGCACAGTGGAGACCAGCAAATGCGATGAGTTTGGCTCAGCGAGCGAACTAAAGGCGCCGATTCGCTCTAGGCGCTCACGACTTGTAGCAAAGCTGCCTGATCGAAAACAGGCCTTATAGCCGTGGTCTACTGGGTGATGCCATCTACTTGATGGGTCAACGGATTGTGGTTCAAGAAGCACTGGCCGGAAAGTGCTCTGCGTGCCATCTCGGTAGAACTGTTCGCCGCCGCAGCTGACGAGCTCGGCCTTGGTTGAGTCGATTAGACGGCCTAAGCGCGCTAGCCAAGCTGGAGCTACCTCATCATCGGCCTCGAGGAAAAGTATCCATGCGCCCGAAGTCTGTTGCATTCCAGCAGAACGGGCTGCTTCAAGTCCACGCTGCTCTTGGCGTAAAATTTTTACTCGTTTGTCAGAGACTGCCCGGGCAGCCGCAACGGTGTCGTCTGTTGACCCGTCATCGATCACAATGAGTTCAAACTCGGCGAATGTTTGCGATACCACGCTTGCGATGGCGCGGCCAACCACATCGGCTCGGTTCTGAACAGGAATCACCACACTAAAGCGGGGATGCACCCTATAAGTGTCGATCAAGTTGGCCCGCAAGTGGCGGATACTTCGGCCCGAGCCCAGCCCGAGTCAGCGGCGGGGTTGCATGCGGTAAACCCTCAGGTTTTCGTGGGTAGATAACTCGGTCAGCTTGAGCCGATTTTGCAGCTGTTTCAGAGTCCACAAGTGGCCATATGCCGGCGGCTCGTCAATCCAGATTAGGCAGGATTCGGTGGTGTCTAGCGTGGCCGTAATCTGTTCTAAATTCGGAATTTCTTCGCTTGACTCCAAGGCACGCCGCTGCGGACTCCACTGCGCCTCATAGGCAGGGTAGAGCCCGTTTGGCAGATTCGAGTAGAGCTTGCAGTTGGCGGGCAGCGCCTCGAGAGCAGGGTTGGAACGAATCTGCTTAAACAGATCTGACTCGTAGTTACCAATGAAATACGGGTGACCAGCAGCAAACGCAACCATGGCAACACACCCCGCTGCAACATTTGCAAAAGCCCAAACATGGGCGCCCGCATATCCCACCTTGAACCACGAGAGCTTGGTCGTGCCTGCAACGTCTGTACTACCTGCAACGTCTGTACTACCTGCAACGTCTGTACTACCTGCGAGCCGAGGTAAGCGATCGATCAGTGCCAACGCCAAAAACATGAGTGGAAAGTACGCCGGGTAGAGCAGGCGAAGATCTAGTTGATTGAGTGCGGTAGTGCTTCGCACGTAGAGCATGTACAGCATGTACAGGATTGGAAAGAACAACAACAATCCGAGTGTGGTTCCTGGAATACCGAGGAGCCGGCGAAGCACCTGCGAAGTTGAGAGCAAGGATTGAGTTGAGTCCTCAGGCTTTGGCACCCGCAGCAGTTTCCAGACCAAGTAAAGGGCAACAGCTAATACGCCCAGTCCGATTGCTGCCCAAATTTTGGTGAGTCCGTTGCCAAGCCCCGGCAACAAGAAGCGGCCCAGTGTCGCTGCAATATCAAAGCCGTTATCTACTAGGCCGCGGGCAGAGGGGTGACGTTCACCAGTAAAGGTTTGGTCAATGGAGTAATTGCGCGCCATCCAAAGCCCCGGAGCAATGCACGAAACCACCCCATAGGCTGCGGCATTACGAACCCGAATAATCTTGCTGCGGTGCTGATCAAGCAGTAACCACAATCCACCGAAAGCAATGAGTACCAAGCCGATATAGCGCAGACCAAATCCCACCCAAACCAAGACGGCCGACAGCAACAGAGTGGGAACTGCTCCAGTGCTGCGGAAGCGCATGAGTGTCAGCATCCAAGCCATGATTAACAAAGCAAACGCCATGTCGGTCATCAACACATGGCCCAGGCCAATGGTGGATGCGCCAAAGGCAAGCACCAAACTGCCAAGCAACACCAAGCGAGAGTTGCTAACAAACTTCCGCAGTAAGCGGTAACCAACAACTACTACTGCTGCTGCAACTGCAGCATTGAGCAGTATGACTGCGCCGATGGTGTTGAGTGGCGTGGCCCATGCTGCCCCGGCCATCAACGTTGACCAGATTGGCGGCCAGATGGTGACTGGGCGCTCAAGGAAGTACCCGTAGCCCTGACCATTGAGTAGCGAGTCTGCAATCGCTCGGTACCCAACCCCATCGTCTCCGGTTGCAATGCCAGAAATGTTTGAGATCAGCACTGCTAGCGCCGAGAGCGCGGCCAACGGCAAAACGTATGGAGCGTTCCGGGCAGCGGATTGTTTAGATACTGACGGATCTTCCGAATCCGCTGCCATGTGAGTACTTGCTGTTGCCCCGTTCACTGGCTACTTGTTTAGTCGGTCGGCGCGGGCACAAGGCGGAGGTACGGCTTGACGGTGTTCCAGCCACTTGGATACTGCAGCTTGGCCTCGGAGTCGCTGACGCCTGGGACGATGATGACGTCCTCACCTTGTTTCCAGTTCACCGGGGTCGCCACTTTGTGCTTGGCAGTGAGTTGAAGTGAGTCGACCACTCGAAGAATCTCATCAAAGTTTCTACCTGTCGAGGCGGGGTAGGTAATGATGAGCTTGACCTTGTTATCTGGTCCGATGATGAACACAGAGCGAACAGTCAGGGTGTCGCTAGCGTTTGGGTGGATCAGGTCGTATAGGTCAGAGACGTTTCTGTCGGTGTCAGCAATGATCGGAAAGTTCACTGCTGCACCCTGAGTCTCTTCAATGTCGGCAGACCATTGGCCATGATTTGAAAGCTCGTCAACAGACAGGCCAATCACTTTGACGTTTCGCTTGTCCCACTCGGGCTTCAGGTGAGCAACGGCACCAAGTTCGGTTGTGCAAACAGGGGTGAAGTCTTTTGGGTGAGAGAACAGAATTGCCCAGCTGTCACCCTTCCAGTCATAGAAGTCAATCTGGTCTTCTGTAGTAGTGGCTGTGAAGTTGGGAGCGGTATCGCCAAGTTGGAGCGTCATGTTGTGCCTTACTTTTCTGTGTAGGTGGAGTTGCAGCAGGGGGTTCTGCCTGGGTCTGGGCCGTGGTTCTGGGCAACGGTTCTGGGCCGGGGGGTTACCCATCGGGATATATACCCGACCAACTTAGTCGGGTATATGGAAAAGTCAATCCCGGCTGGCGATTCTGAGAGTATGCAAACTTTTGTTAGCAACGGCGTTGACATAGTTAGCACCGCTAACTATAGTTAGCAGTGCAGTTAGCAAGACCCCCAGCAACCAAGACCCCCAGCAATAAGGAGCACATATGACTACCGTGATTACACGCATGACAGAAGTACAAGATCAGGTCATCAAGGCCATCAACAGCGTGAATGAACCACTCACCGAAGCAATCAGCACCGCCGTCAACTTTGTGGTCGAGAACCTGCCGCAGATCCCTGCTGTTCCCTTCGCCGAGAAGTTCCCGACACCCAAGGACTTGATCAACAACCAGGCCAAGTTTGCATCCAAACTTGTAACCACGAACAAAGCAGTGGCACTCAGCGCAGCATCAGCAGCGCAGCCGCTGACAGATCAGTTGCTCGACCGCAAGTCGGGCCCAGTTCGCGCCAAGGATGCTGCCTGAGTTTTCTCAGCTGCATGGCCGATTCGTTCGCTGATCACTACATAGGTCCGATCAGTAAACAGATCAGTTAAAAACTTAGTAAACAGCGAGAGGAACGGCGCACTGATTGTGGCCGTTTCTTTCGCGTTTTGGCCGCCTACTACTCAGCCGCCATGAACCCAATTAGGCACCCTGAGTGAGCATCATCCCCATGAGCCGGCTCGAAATGACATGCCCGATAGCCAGTGCTGCAGTGGCAGCGGGTGAAGGAGCATTCAACACGTGCACTGCATGATGAGATGTTGCGAAGGCAAAGTCTTCAAGTAGGCGCCCGCGACTATCAATTGCCTGGGCTCGAATCCCAGAGGCTGCTGGCAAAACGTCCTGCTGCCTTAGCTCGGGAATCAGCCGCTGCGCATCCTGTAAAAAGAGTGCTGGTACTTGTGAACGAATCAGCTCGGTAGCCCCAGTTCGCCAGTATTGGGCAACTAAGCGCCGCAGACCCGGGTGAGCCACCAACTCTTTAGCATCGGCCAGGTCTATGCCTCCTGTGTATGCCTCTCTACCCAGGCTAAGCACGGCATTTGGCCCGACCTGCACGCTACGGTCCAGCGTTGGAGTGAAGTGCACACCAAGAAACGGCCAGCGAGGGTCGGGCACCGGGTAGATCAAGCCGTTTACTAGTTGCTTGGCAGGTTCAGCTAACTGCTTGTAGTCGCCTCTAAAGGGAATGATTGAGATATCTGTTTGACAGCCCGCCAGGCGAGCTATGAGGTCGCTGTGTAGCCCCGCACAGTTCACAAGCCAGCGAGTAGTCAAGCTGCTGGATTCTGGCTCATCCGAATCGCCACTAGCTGCTAGCACTATTCGCAGCCCCTGAGCGTTGGGAAGTTGTTGAATACCTGTGACCTGCGAATGGGTTTGCACGGTGCCGCCGCGGTCAACAATCTGCTGCGCTAGTGACTGAGACACCGCTGCGTAATTAACAATCCCAGCGCTCGGCACATACAGCGCGGCTAGTCCAGCAGCATGAGGCTCGAGCTCATGAAGCCGTTGCGGACCGACTCGCTCAACCTGCAGCCCGTGGGTAACTGCTCGTGCTTGCAAAGCATTGAGTGCAGGTAATTCTTGGCTCCGAGTTGCAATGACAACTTTGCCGCACCATTCAATCGCCAGCCCCACATCTTCACAATGCTGCTGCAACATCGCTCGCCCTTGCGCTACTAGCTGCGCTTTTGCAGAGCCAGGCGCATAGTACAAACCGCTATGGATGACTCCCGAGTTGCGACCCGTTTGGTGCTGAGCTGGAGCGCTCTCTTTATCGAGCACAAGTATTTGCTTATTCGGAAGTCTCTGTTGAATCGCTAGTGCTGCTGCCAGGCCAACAATTCCCGCTCCAACAACGGTGACCTCTGAATCCACATCTACTGCCGCAGAGCAGCGCGGCAAAGCTGCAGTCACTTCGAGATACGCGCAAAGCGTTCTTTGTATTTCAGCGCAGGAGTTTCGATGTAGTTCCAAGACAACACCGCAACTCCAATGGTTGCAGCGAAGGCAATCGGAAAGGTAACCAGCAGAGCAAGCTTGGTTCGCCCCACAAAGACATTTTCAAAGAAGGCAAGAATTGGAAAGTAGATCACCAGATGCCAGATGTAGATGCCGTAGGAGCGCTTTCCAAACCAGCGGCATATGGGTAGGGCTAACACAGTGGCAAACTTTGCTTGTGGTCGGCGGACAAGGTCCAAGATCCAAAAGGCCATGGCAATCACCGTGAGGTTGTAGAACAAACTCGTGAATGGCGCGAAAGGGGTGAATCCTCCAAGGCACAGCGTCATTGCAAACATGAGTAGGGCGATATTGCCGCCTATAGGAAAGAACCGCTGAAGCCTAGGGGAGTTCTTTGCGGGGTCGAGGCGAAACAGCATGGCTACCAAACATCCCAACACGAGTGAATCTGGCCGCAGGATCGAGAAACCAAATATGAAGGACTCAAAGGTTTTCGCTCCGAGTTCAGGGGCGAGCGTCATGCGCAGGGTAGGCATGATGATGACAACTGCGAACATGCCGACGAGTAGTGCATTCATGCGGTGGGCTTTACCCGCTTTCATTGCTGCGATTAGTAGCAGCGGCCATAAAAAGTAGAACTGCTCCTCAATCGAAAGCGTCCACAGCTGAATAAGTACTTGGCCTTCCACCCCCACCCAAGCAATCAAAAAATCGTAGACATAAAATGCTGCGGCAAAGAACTCAATAAGTAACTGACCACGATATTTGCCGCCAAAGACAAGGGCGAAAATTAAGAACACCCCAAGCAGGGTGTACACGGCCGGAAAGAGCCTGAACACTCTTCGCAGGTAGAAGTCTCGCAGAGAGATTGCACCACGAGCTGCTCGCTCTTCGAACATCAAGGTTGTAATCAAGAACCCCGAGAGCATGAAGAACATGTCCACCAAAATCGGCGCGCCGTCTAGGTACTTACTACCCATGAAATGAAAAGACATCACGAGTACCACGCTGACGCCGCGGGCACCATCAAGAGCAGGGTTCCACCCCAGTTTGCGCTCGGTTGGCCCGCTGAGCTTTGCCACCAGGGTTGTGCTGTCGGCGCTCGGTGCTGCTGTCATGTTGCTGCTGTCATGTTGCTGCTGTCATGTTGCTGTTGGGCCTGTTGCTTGGCTGTCTTGGGGCCGCTGGTAGCGAGTGTCTTTGATCCGCAAGAAGGGCTTCTCTATGAAACGATAGGAGCCGATTCCAGCAAGCACACCAAGGCCCGCCCCAATCAATCCCAATACAAGGCGTTTTATGCCGTACACCCCCTGCATCAGGGCTAGAAACGGGTATAGGACTGGTATATGCCATAGATAGATGCCGTAAGAGCGCTGGCCGAGCCATTGCAAATGGCGGTGACTTAAGCCCCGTGAGATCAGGCTCTCCTGGCGCAGGTAGAGATCCAAAATCAGAGGTGCAAGTAGTAGCAGGCAGACCTGATATATCGGCCCGCCAAACAATTCAAAGCCAGGGGCACGGTCGCCGAGTACTAGAAAACTGAAGAACCCGATCCATCCGAGTGCGCCACCGATTGCAATCCATCGCCTCCACTGTGCAGTGATCGGGCGAGGAATCGAGCGAACAAAGAATGCCAATAGGCAGCCGTAAACAATCATGTCTGGCCGTGCCGAGGCGAGCCGGTAAACAATTCCTTGCCAGGTGGGGTTGTTTTCATCTGTGAACGTCACACCGTCTGGGCCCAGAACGACGATCTCTGCTTGAAAGATAACTCTGGTGCTCATCACCACCACGATGAAGAACACCGCACCAATGAGCAGCTTCAGGTCTGAACTACGACGCTTTAGCCGCATTGCCGCAAAAAATACGAGTGGCCAGATGAAGTAGAACTGCTCCTCAACTGTCAGGCTCCAAGTATGACCAAGTACCCCGTCAAGAGTGCCGGGCATAAAGGCTGCAACGATGTAGTAGCAGTAGGTGGCCGCAGCTAGTGGCTCAATCCACCAAGTATGAAGTTGCTCTTGTGCCGCCGGTATGAAGTTGATGGCAAAGAGGATCATGAGCGTCGAGACAAAGATCATTAGGTACATGGCCGGGAACAAGCGAAGTGCCCTGCGCTGGTAAAATCGGCGCAGATCGTTGGTTCCGGTTGATTTTCGTTCGTCCATAAGCAGTGTTGTGATGAGGAACCCGCTTGCCACAAAGAACCAGTCGATGATGATGGGTGATCCGCGCAGAAAGTCGGTGACTAGCGCGTGGTACAGCACGACTTGCAGCACAAACAGGCCTCGAAAACCGTCGAAGGCAGGAATGTGGCCGAGCTTTGGCCCGTCCACATGAATCAGTCGGTTATCAGTTACCCCAACAGACAAGTCATGCCCCTCGGCTGTTCAAAGTCCGTCACCTGTTCGGGACTCTATTCAATATTTAGGATACGAGCGAACTGTGCTTATTGAACAAACTCTGCCTAAACAAACTCTGCCTAAACAAACTCTGCCTAAACAAACTCTGCCTAAACAAACTCAGACATCGAGTATCTCTCGGTCTACGAGTTCTGAGTGATCAAGCAAGAACTGCCTGCGACGCGCAACGTCAGTTCCCATAAGCGTCTCAAACAAGTCACCTGCCTGAACCAGAGCCTCTGCATCTTGCATCGTGATGCGTCGCAGGATGCGAGTCTCTGCATCTAGGCAGCTCACTGCGAGTTCCTCAACGTCCATTTCGCCAAGGCCTTTAAAGCGAACCCACTGCAGGTTTTCGGCCTTTCGGTTGCCGCTACTGAGTTCGGCTGTCAGACGGTCTCTGTCTGCGTCAGAAAACGCGTGCACTACTTTGTCGCCCACCTTGACGGTGTACAGCGGCGGTTGAGCCGCAAAGACCCTGCCATCTTCTAACAAGGGCCGCATGTAGTGATAGATCAGAGTAAGTAACAAGCAGCGGATGTGGCTGCCGTCAACGTCTGCATCGCACAGAATGATGATCCGGCCGTATCTGGCCTGTGCCAAGTTGAAATCGGCTCCTGAGCCTGCACCAATTGCAGTAAAGAGCGCCTGGGCTTCGGTGTTCTCGATCACCTGTTTGAGTGTGGATTTGCCAGCGTTGACTACCTTGCCACGCAGCGGAAGCACTGCCATGTATTCGGCGTTGCGGCCGGCCTTCGCAGGCCCCGCCGCAGAATCACCCTCAACAATAAGAAGCTCTGCATCTAGGCCATGACGGCGACAGTCAGCGAGTTTGTCGGGCATGGCTCCAGAGCTGAGATTGGCGGCCTTGCGGCGTGCGTCAAGTGTTGCTTTGGTGGTCACTCGGTTGATGACTGCTTGAGTGATTTTGTCTCTAAGTGCAGCGATATGGGTTTTCTTTCCGCCACCCTCGATCCAGTTGGTGAAGTTGTCTCGAACTACCTCATACACGATGGTCTGGATTGCTGGTGTGCCGAGTTCTTGTTTGGTCTGCCCCTTGAACTGTGGCTCAGGGAAGGTCACCTTGATGGCGGCAACCATTCCCTCTTGCACGTCGCCCTTCTCTGCGCGGTCTTTGCCAGTCTTTGCAAACCGAGCAAGTTTTTTGGTTCCAGCGAGTAACACATCATTAGAGACCTTTGTCATGGCACGCTCAAACCCAGCCAGATGTGTGCCGCCCTCTGCGGTGGGGATGGTATTAACAAAGCTGCTGATTACCGGTTCGAAGCCCTTGACCCACCGAAGAGCAATATCAACTGTGCAGGTGCGTTCAACCAGAGTCATTCGACCATCTATTGGAACCTTCTCTTCAAAGGTTCCTTGACCATGCAGCGTAATGACCTCGGTAATTGACTCGCCGATAGACAGCGTTTCTACCAAGTCAGCTAGGCCGCCTTTGGCCACAAACTCCTCTGGCTCACGTGGGGAGGAGCCGCGCTTATCTACCAGGCGAACCTTCAGCCCCGGAACCAGAAAGCAGACTTGAGCACAGTGGTCACGGATGACCTCATATTCAAGCGCAAGACCAGGATCGAAAATATCTAGATCTGGCCAGAACCGAACACGAGTGCCAGTCCTACGAGGCGGAATCTTGCGGATTACTTCTAGTGATGAGCCGGGGGTGAATTTGCCAGTGGCCGAGAACTTGCCCGGTAGTTGATGCTCAAAGCAAAGGCGATGAGTTGCGCCTTCAAGATCAACCTCGACGATGAGTTTGGCAGCGAGTGCATTGACCACCGAGGCTCCCACTCCATGTAGACCACCCGAAGAGGAGTAGGCGCCAGTGCCAAACTTGCCGCCCGCATGAAGCTCGGTAAAGACAACTTCAAGCGCAGTCCGCTTACCGTCTTTTTTGCCGATCGGGATGCCGCGACCATTGTCAGAAACCTCGACTGAGCTATCTCTGTGCAAGGTGACTTCGATCAGGTTGGCAAACCCAGCAGCGGCCTCATCAACGGAATTGTCGATGAGTTCCCATACCAAGTGATGCAGACCTTCTGGCCCGGTACCGCCGATGTACATGCCGGGGCGTTTGCGCACGGCCTCAAGACCCTTGAGCAGTTGAATGCTCTTTGCGTCGTATGTGGAGGGGGTTGGGTTACGTGCTGAGGAGGAGGTGGACTGTGCCATGTGTACTTAGTCAATCACGGCTAGCTGACAGTGATGGCTACCAGCGCCCAAAGCCCACGGCCAAGAAGCGCCGGCGAGTGGACTTAGAGACCAAGTCCCTTGCTGTGTGAGCAATGGTGAGCGGCTCTGGAGATGCATCAGGTTTTGATGGGGCCTCTTCGGTTCCCACCACCAGTAGTAAGTCTCGTTCGGATCCAACGTAAGCCCAATCCAGGCGTTTTTCTGAGCGGAACTTGGTAATACGAAGCCCTGAGGTTGCACGGCCTTTGGTGGGTAGCTCTGAAGCATCAGTCACCTTGGCAGTTTGGGCGTCAGTTACCGTCAATAGGATTGATTCATCGTCTACTGCGCCTGCACCAACCACAGAGGAGCCGTCGGCAAGCTTCATGCCAGTCACCCCTGCAGCACCGCGACCCTGTATCGGCACTGCTGCTGCTTCGCATCGCATGGCTTGAGCGTTGGAGGAAATCGCCGCCACATCTTGGCCATCAGGGGCTGAGAAAGCCGCAAGAATTGAATCGCCAGTCTTTAAATTGATCACTGTCTTGCCGGCGGGGGTCCCAACAAGTTCTTGCACGCTGACTCGCTTCATCATTCCCTGAGTTGTTACTAACATCAGAGGGGGCGGCTCTTCCGCTCCGAAATGAGCAGCAGTTATTAGCAGGCGAATACTCTCGCCTTTATCTAATGCAAATAGATCGGTGAGCGAAGTACCTCTACTGCGGCCACTGACTTCTGAGATTGCTTCGACGTTGGTCGGAAACACTCGCCCCCTTGTGGTGAGGCCCCACAGCTGCGAGTGCGTAGTGGTGCCAACGCGTTGAACCAGCACATCGTGGCGGCCAAAGGCAGCAGGCTTTGGACCCTCGACCGGCTCGCGGCCAATCATTCCTGACTGAGATAACGCCACCACACAGGGCTCTTCAACTCGTGCAGCGGCAGCCTCTGCAGCCACCTCTTCAAGGGTGACGTCGTCAAGCTGATCTGGACAAATGATGCGCGAACGCCGTGGTGAGTCAAAGCGCTTGACCATATCTTCGAGTTCTTGCAGCAAAATGGTGCGCTGACGCTGCTCCGAAGACAGGATCTTGGTGTAGTCCTGAATCTGACTACTCAGTTCGGCTGCCTCTGTTTGTAGCTCGAGTCTGGCCAAGGCCGTGAGGCGCCGAAGCTGCATATCTAAGATGTGTACTGCTTGTACATCAGACAACTTGAGTTGCTCGATCAGACGAGAGCGGGCTTGGCCAACATCTTGAGATGAGCGAATAATCGACACCACAAGGTCTATTGCATCGAGTGCAATAAGCAGCCCCTCAAGCAGGTGCAGCCTGCGCTGTGCTTTATCGAGTCTGAACTGCGTACGGCGACGCACAACATCAAGGCGATGCTCAATGTAGTGATGGCACAACTCATACAACCCGACTGTGGTGGGGTTACCGTTTATGAGCACTACGTTATTGACGCCAAAAGTCTCTTCTAGGGGGGTCTGCCGGAACAGGTCAGTGAGTACCCCTTTTGCGTTTGCGCCAGGGCGAAGCTCGATCTCTAGTCGCAGCCCGGTTTTACGATCAGACAAGTCTTTGATGTCGCTCACCATGGGGAGCTTCTCTGCTCGCATGAGTTCTCGGACTCGCGCTACAACGCGCTCCGGGCCAATCTGATAGGGCAGCTCGGTAACAATAAGCCCCTGCCGTGCACGAGTCAGATTGGTGATCTCTACTTTTGCTCGAATGCGGAAGCTGCCTCTGCCGGTCTCTAGAGCGTCTCTGATGCTGTCATCAATGATGATGCCCCCTGACGGAAAATCGGGACCGGGTAGCACCTGCATGAGTTCGTCTACCGTGGGTTTAGGGCGGCGTTTGGCCATCACAAGCTTTATGGCCTCAGCCACCTCACCAAGATTGTGACTGGCCATATTCGTGGCCATTCCAACTGCGATTCCTGTTGTGCCGTTCACTAACAGGTTAGGGAGCCGCGCCGGAAGATACAGAGGCTCTTCATTTTCGCCATCAAAGGTGGCGCGCATATCAACTGTGTCTTCGTCGATCTCGCTCAGCATCTCCATGGCAGCCTGAGTAAGGCGACACTCGGTGTAGCGATGCGCAGCGGGGGGATCGTCCAAGCTTCCGAAGTTTCCGTGTGGGTCGATCAAAGTGATGTTGCGGCTGAAGTCCTGGCCCATCTTGGTCAGAGCGTCGTAAATTGAGCCATCGCCGTGCGGGTGATACTTGCCCATCGTGTCTCCCACGACGCCAGCGCATTTGCGATGAGGCCGGTCTGGGCGAAGGCCGTTGTTTGCCATGGAATGCAGGATTCGCCGTTGCACAGGCTTGAGGCCATCACGCACATCGGGGATGGCTCGCGCCGTGATAACCGACAGCGAGTATGCAAGGTATGAGTTCTCCATCTCGTCAGTGACCGGCACATCAATAACTTCTCGAGCAAAGCTTCCGAACAGTTCTTCCTGGCGTGGCATCTGCCCATTCTTCCAGTGCTAGGAGACACTCGGGTGACAACGACTTCGATCTGGGTTTGACAGCACGCAAGATCAACCAGACTGCGGGCAAATCACAGTTCGGGTGGACCGCGTTTGAGCCGTCGTGCATGATTGCTAGATGACTGATACCCCGTGGTTAGGCGATGCATGCTCACTAGTTGACGCTTTTCGAGCTGGTGATCGGTCGCCAAAAGAGGAATTGCAAGCAACGTTTGACGCAATTGAACGCAGCGACCTGAACTGCTTTTCATTCCTCGACCCCGAGCGGGCCCTGAAGGCTGCCGATTCGGCTGACCTCACTAGGCCTTTCGGCGGCGTGCCCACTGGGATCAAAGAGCTTGATCAGGTTAAGGGCTGGCCCGACACTGGAGCATCGCTGGTATTCAAGGATCGGATTGCCTCACAAGACAGTGCGTTGGTTCAGCGATTTGTCGATCAAGGTGGAGCCGTTCCCGTTGGCTTGACCACTGCTTCAGAGTTTGGAGGTCTTAACGTGAGCGTGACCAAACTCAACGGTGTTGCTCACAACCCGTGGCAGCACGGCAAGACTGCCGGCGGTTCCTCTGGGGGAAGCGCTGCTGCAGTTGCGGGCGGACTAGTAAGCATTGCCTCGGGCGGAGACGGTGGCGGCTCAATCCGAATTCCGGCCGGCTATTGCGGATTGCTCGGCATGAAGGGCACCTACGGCCGTATCTCCCGTGGCCCCCACGCCTACTTCCGGCCTGGAACAGTTGTAGTGGGAACTTTGGCTCGCTCAGTACGTGACGCAGCGCGTTTTTACGATGTCTGTGCGGGCGTAGACCCTCATGATCCATCAAGTCTTCCCAACCCAGGGAACTGGGAAAAGCAGCTCGGTAGCAGCGAACTCGCTGGGCGAAGAGTGGCAGTGTTGCCCTCTATCGCAGGCGTTGCGCTTGAACCAGGAGTAGAGGCTCATTTGCGACAGCAAGCCTCGGAGTTGATTGCCTCTGCGGGTATGGTCGAGGTTGACCTGAGTTTGGATCTGCCCAATCTGGCAGCGCAGTGGGCTATGGGTAATCTTTCGACCTTATTAGCCGAGTTTGGCCCACTTTGGCCTTCCTGCGCACCACTGCTGACTGACGAGATTGCGATGGGAACAATTCTGGCGCAGGCCATGTACAACCTAAATCTGGCCGCAGTTGCCGAACAGCAGCGGGTCGATGCAAATGCAGTAATGGCTACTGCATTCGAAAAGGTTGACTACATCATTTCGTGTACCAACCCCGGCCCGGCTTTTGCTGCCGAAGCCACCACATCGAGCCCGACCGATAATTTCTTGGATCAAGCAAAGTCCTCAACGACAGCACGCATCGCGTTCAGAGGACTGATGGCAAGTCTTCGAGTGCTCAACGCTGGGTTCCCTCGCATGTCGAACTCGCTTATCGAGACAGTTGTAGAAAAAGTACCGGACCTTGTCACCATGGGTGGGCTGACCATTATCTCAAATATTTATGGCAACCCGGCGGTGTCGATTCCTATGGGAACGGTCAACGAACTGCCAGTCGGTATGCAAGTGCTTGCCAGACATCACCGTGATGCAGAACTCTTTGACGTGGCGCTTCATGTGGAGCGTGAGACCCCATGGCCACTCGTTGCGCCAGCAGTGAGCGCTGGCTCTGCTGCTGAAAGAGATGTGCTGCTGTAAGAGATGTGCTGCTGTAAGAGATGTGCTGCTGTAAGAGATGTGCTGCTAGAGGCCCATCATTGCTACAAGGCCATGGTCATGTCCTGCGGTGTAGCCGCCGTCTACTGCCACTGCCTGCCCAGTCATGAATGACGCGTCTGGCGAGAGTAAGAAGGCCGCTACTGCCGCGATCTCTGAAGGGTGCCCGAAGCGCCGCAGCATATGGGCGCTACGGAATGAGTCACGAACTTCTTCCATGCCGGGCATATCGAAAACCTCGGCCATCATCGGAGTCTCTATAAACCCCGGGCAGACAGCGTTGGCCCGGATTCCTTGGCGGCCGTAATCAATTGCAAGGTTCTTGGTTAGCAGTACAACCCCGCCTTTGGATGCGTTATAAGCGCTGCCCCCCGAGGTGCCTTCTAGGCCCTCGATACTAGCCAAAGTGACGATAGAACCGCGAGTTGTGGCGCCTTGTGAACCTGCTTGCGGTTCTTGGGGCAGCCGGGGTTCTTGGGCCAGCATGGCGCGGAGCGCAAACTTGCAGCTTAAGTAAGTGCCGGTGAGGTTGATCGAGATAATGCGGTCCCATTCCTCTTGGGCAAGATCGTGCACCGCTCCGCCGCCGGCAACACCCGCTGCAGTAACTAACCCGTCAATCCGACCAAACTTCGAAACGCCTGCGGTGAATGCAACCTCTGTGGCTTGAGCGTCGCGAACATCAAGGGTAATGAACTCAAAGTTTTGGCTATATGCAGCTAGATCGTTGAGCGGCTCTTGAATATCAAAACCAACTACAAAGGCACCCTCTGCCAGTAACCGCTCCACTGTTGCCAACCCGATTCCAGAGGCGGCACCAGTCACTAAAATGGTTTGGCCTTCAAAACGATTCATGATGCGGTCTCCTATTAGGCGGGAAGAATGAGTTCTGCTGCTTGCCGAAGTTCATCGGTGCTGCCCGCATGAACCAAAATTTCAGTCACAGCCGACTCTTTCCAAGCCGCTACACGATCAGCAATTCGGGCGGGTGTGCCGACAAGTGAAATCTCATCAGCGAATGAGACCGGAACCTCACCGATTGCCTGGTCAGCTTTGCCTTCAAAGAACAGGTCTTGGATCTTCTCGGCCTGCTTGCCAAGGCCCATCCTTGCAGCAAGTTTGGTGTGATAGTTCTGACCTTTGGCGCCCATACCACCAATATAAAAAGCCAACATCGCACGGGTTCCGCCTAGTGCTGCCTCGATTGTTTCGGGGCGATCATCAGGAGTAACAATAAATGCGGAGACAGCCGCAACCTCAAAGTCCTCTGCTGCCGCTGCGAGTTGGTCTGCGTAGACATCTTGGCGATAGGGGGAGTAGTACAGCGGCAACCAACCGTCTGCAATCTCCGCAGTCTGCGTGACGTTCTTGGGGCCTTCAGCACCGAGGTAGATGGGAATTTTGCGTCGCAAGGGATGCACGATTGACTTGAGCGGTTTGCCCAAGCCGAGACTGCCTTCGCCCGTGTATGGGTGTTGATGAAACTCACCTTGATAGTTGAGTGGCTCTTCACGGGCTATCACCTGCCGGATGATCTCTACGTATTCGCGAGTACGCGCCAGTGGCTTATTTGAGGGTCGGCCGTACCAGCCCTCGACTACCTGTGGACCCGATACACCCAAGCCCAACATAAAGCGGCCGTTCGATAAGTAGTCCATGGTGATTGCAGACATTGCTGTAGCAGTGGGCGTGCGGGCGGCGAGCTGCATCACTGAAGTGCCAAGCCTGATTCGCTCGGTTTTGGCAGCAAGATACGCGAGCGGCGTCAGGGCGTCAGAACCCCAAGCCTCTGCAGTCCATACAGAGGTGAACCCCAAGTGCTCTGCCTCAACTGCACGATCTACCCAATCAGGTGAGGGCATTTGTCCCCAGTATCCGAGCTGAAGTCCGAGTTGCATGTGAATTCCCTAGTTCCTCAATAAGTTGCGGTCTGATGGACTGTGCAGGTTATTTGCCCTGAAAGTTTGGCTTGCGCTTCTCTTTAAATGCACGCGGCCCTTCACGCGCATCTTCAGAACCGAACACATCCCACCCGTAGGTGAACTCATGCTCGAGCGCCTCGTCCTGGCGCATTCCATTTGTCTCTCGCAAGGTGCGCAAGATTGCCTTGACTGATAGCGGCCCATTTTCGCAGATTGATTGACCGATCTCAATTGCCTTGGCTAGTGCTTGGCCGTCTTGCACCACGTAGCCAATCAAGCCAATCTGCAACGCCTCATCTGCAGAAATGTGTCGGCCTGTGAGCAACAAGTCACACGCAACCGTGTACGGAATCTGACGAGGGATGCGAACCACCGATCCACCCATGGGATACAGCGACCACTTCACCTCTGAGATACCAAACTTGGCAGACTGACCTGCCACCCGAATCTCGGTAGCCCCGAGCAGTTCAGTTCCACCAGCAATAGCTACGCCCTCTGCTGCCAAGATGATTGGCACATCGGGCTGCCAAGAACGCAATAGCGCCTTCCAAGGCAAGTCGGGGTCGGCAGCTAGGCGAGCTTGAACATCAATTTCGCCGGGTGCAAGATCTCCCTGATGGCCGCCAGCCATTTCTTTGAGGTCAGCCCCCGAACAGAAATCGCCACCGGCGCCTGTTAGGACGATTGCACGAATCTCTGGGTTGGTATCGGCCTCTAGAAAGGCGTCAAGCATACGGACCAGCATTTCTCCGTTGATGGCGTTCTTTCGCTCTGGCCGGTTGAGCGTAACGATCAACAGGTGGCCTTGGCGTTCAGTCAAGACGGCTGCTTGGTTGTCTGTGCTGCTGCTTGGGTTGTTATCAGTGGTCACGGTACTCCCTCGTGATCGATGCTTGATTATTCGAACGCCAAGCACCATAGAGCAGAACAAGAACCTGTTCTCATTTTGGGCTTGTCAGTCTGGGAAGACTGCGCCCGTCTTTAGGCGAAGTTCCTCTGCTGCTTCGGGGAACACATTGCTCAGTAGGAAAGGATCAGTAATCATTGAGTAATCAGGTGCAAGCTCCTTGGTGTAACGCTCAATATAAAGCAGTTGCTTGCCCACCAACATCAGTTCCTGCGGGGGAGTGCCGCCGAACTCCTTCATGAGTCCAACGCTCGAAGTAATGAGATCTCCCAAACTGACCGAGGCCAGCCCAGCGCTCAGGAGAGGCGACAGAATATTGCCGATGCTCTCGCCAATCTCCTCGTCTGTGCCTAGATCAGGAGGAAAGACACCCACTCGTCGGTATGCCTGCGCAATACGAATAAAATCTCTATCGAACACACACGTGAAGTACAGGTCCCGGACAACCTGCCGCCACTGTTCCTGGAGTTCACCCATGATCCCAAAGTCAAGGAAACACGCTCGGCCATCCTCAAGCAGCCAGATGTTGCCGGCATGCATATCACCATGGAATGGGCCGTGAACGAGCATTGCCTCCACCCAAACTTTTGCTCCCCTGCGCAGCAGCAACTCTCCGTCGACTCCTCGTCTAGCAATCTCTTCAAACTGGTCCATGGGGATGCCGTGCACTCGTTCCATGCAAATTATTCGCGGTCCGCAGTAGTCCCAGTACACCTCTGGGGCAGTAATCCAAGTGTTATCTCCGAAGGCCCAGATCTTGTCTCTAAATCGCTGCTGATTCCACGCTTCAAGTACAGGATTGAGTTCTTGCGCAGTCAGCACCGATAGGTCTGCAACCATGCCTAATAAGTTTGCACTTCGCCCCCAAGCGGTTCGGTGCCCAAGCCGCGCAATGCTTTGAAGGACTCGCAAGTCTGTGGTCATCTGTCGGCGAAGGTTTGGACGCTGAACTTTCACCACAGCCTCTCGCCCGTCAAGGAGCGTGCAGGCGTGAACTTGCCCGATAGACGCAGCCGAGAGCGGCTCATCATCAAAGGATCTAAAGAGTTGGTGCAGCGGCCGACCAAGGTCTTCTGAGATAGTCAGGCGAACAATCTGTGAACTAAAGGCGGGTACCTCATCAAGACAACGTCGTGCGGGCGCCGTGAGCCACATAGGGAAGATGCCCGGTGAGGATGCAATGATTTGCCCCAGCTTGACGAAGGTTGGGCCAAGGCGCATAAACGCATCGATGAGTCCGTTGGCCGCTGCATGGCTGAAGCCGGTACTCGCAGGGCTCAAGCGTTTCGGTAGCGCTAGCAGAGTGCAGAAGATGCAGAGAAAGCCAACAGTAATCACCCGTCGTAGTTCAGCGACACCAAACTTGTTCAAATCGATCTGGGTGGTCACAAGGCATTGCGGTTGGGGACCACCCACAAGCGGGCCACCTGCAAATGTGCTCACAAGTCGGGCAGCCCTAACCCTAAGGTCTGTGAGATCATCCCACCGTCAATCTCTAACAGCTTGCCGGTCATATAGGCACCTGCGGGAGAACACAAATACAGCACCCCAGCCGAGATGTCTTCTGGTGTGCCAAGACGCTTGAGAGGAGTGGCCTCTTCCATCAGCCGACGAATGTTGTCGTCGGTCAGGACAGTTTCTAGGGCCGAGGTCTGTACTGAACCCACTGCAATCCCATTGACACGAATCCGCGGAGACAAGTCAGCAGCGAGTTCCTTTGTGAGGTGTGTGAGGGCCGCTTTGGCAGTGCCGTAGGCAGAGAATCCGCGGTCTGGCATGCGGCCAGCCGCCGAAGAGATGTTGACTACCGCTCCGCCGCCTCGAGCCAACATTGCGGGAACCGACTGTTTAGTCATCTCAAATGCTGTGGTGACGTTGAAAGTAAACGCACGCTCGAATGAACGCAAAGAAGTGTCAAGAAATGCTCGTGGTGCCGAGCCTCCGGCATTATTGACAAGTAAGTCCAACCCACCGAGACGGTCCACAGCGCAAGTAACCAGCTCACCGAGGCGATCGAGTTGCATCATGTCGAACACCACTGGTTCGGCCCGTCGACCCATCCCTCGGATCTCTTCTGCGACTTCTTCGACCTGGTCGGCGGTGCGAGCAGCCACCACCACGTCAGCTCCGGCCTGCGCCAAGGCAATTGCAGAAGCTCTACCAATGCCGCGGCCGGCGCCGGTAACGATTGCAACCTTTCCGTCCACTCTGAATTGATCAAGAATGCTCATAATTATGTAGCTCCTAGGGTGTGGACTCGGGATGGACTGGGGCAGCCCCGAGCAAAGTAAGTGAGTAGGTCACCACGGCATGAGCCACGGGTTTATGCAGGTCGTCTGCTTGGCCGGAGTCAGAAAAAACTGAGACTTCAATCACCGCCAAGTTTTTACCAATCTTGAGCGGTCGCGCCTGGGTGACAAGATCTACCAGTCGTGGTCTACGCAGAAAGTTTATGTTGAGGTTGCTCGTGACTGCGAGCGCTGCTGGGCCAATTCGAGAGAGCAGGGCCATGTATGCAACCCCGTCGGCCATGGCCATCAAGGTGGGACCTGAGACGGTGCCGCCGGGCCGTAATTGCCCAGTGTTGGTGGGCTGGCGCACTCGCACGCCATCTAGATCAACTCGCTCAATGTTCCAGTCAAGGGGTTGGCCAAATGCCTGAGTCATGAACTCGTTCAGTGCAGGGGCGTCCATCAGAATTTTGGGGTCAGCGCTTTGGGTCACAATGTGAAGTTTGCTGCAGTTTTGGAGTTTGTCCGAGCTGGGGATTTCGGTTGAGTTGCGGATTTTGGTTTAGCCGGAGAGTCGAGATGGCGCACAACTTTGGCCGGCGAGCCAACTGCTACACAGTGAGAGGGAAGATCGTTGCAGACAACCGAGTTGGCTCCTACGGCGACGTGCTCGCCGATCGTGACCCCTGGCAGTACGACTACTCCGGTGCCAAGCCATGACCCAGCGCCGATCTTGACTGCTTGAGCAGGCTCCATCAGCAAACCGATTGGAGATTCTGGATTGCTTGAATCGTGGCTGGCATCGGTGATGTACACACCCGGACCAAACCAAACATCATCACCAATCACAACACTTTTATGGGCAACGATTGACAGCCCGCGCGCACCCCAAACGCGAGATCCAATTTGCAAAAGCGGCTCGGTGCCAACCACTGCTGTTTCTGGATCTCCCTCTGGCCAAACAGCCAAGGTGGCTCCGGCTGCAATAAGGGTGTCGTTACCAATCGAGATGTGCTGCGGACCAAGCAGGATGGAGTAGGGCTGTTCAATAAGACTGCCGCTCCCAAACGCAGCAAAGCCAAATTTTGACTGGTCCTGTGATCCCACGTACGCCCATCGCAAGGTTGAGCGAGATAACTCAACAGCAGCTGTCGCAGCGCCATGGAGAAGCGGGTGAATAAGCTGAACCTTGAGTGAGTTCAGCCCGGCACGGCCCAGTAATGCTTGGGGGATCTTTGGGAACTGCACGCGGTGACGGTACTCGCACTGACAGTCCTCATGCCCGCTCGTAGAACTATTCACAGAACTATTCAGTTAACGGTGAGTACTGTTCGTGACCTATGAACACTGCTAGATCTGGCTTTAGGCTACCGATGAGTGCCGCTGATCTGACCCCCGAGTGGCTGACTCAGGCATTAGCACCACACACTGCCGGAGCCGAGGTAACAGCAGTGATTGCCGAAGCAATTGGCACTGGTCAAGTAGCCGAGACCCGGCGGCTGAGGCTGAGTTGGGCCACTGCGCAGGCCGGACCCTTGTTGATTATTGCCAAGGTACCAACCACTGATCCGGTCAGTTTGAATGCGGCAAAGGCCATGCGTAACTACTTACTCGAAGTGATGTTCTATTCAGATCTTGCTGGCACCGTTGATGTGAACAGCCCACAGTGTTTTTTTGCTGCCCATGATGCTGAGTCGGATGCCTTTGCGTTGTTGCTTGCAGATTTGGCACCGGCTGTGCAGGGAGACCAACTTGTTGGGTGCAGCGCTGAGCAGGCAGCAGCTGCAGTGAATGAGTTAGTTGGCCTTCATGCTCCTCGTTGGAATGACAGCTCGTTAGAGGCTTGCGATTTGGCTTGGCTCAACCGGGGAGGAGCTGTTGGTGCAGCATTTGCTCAGTTAGTAGCGCCGCTGTTTCCTGCGTTTCTTGAACGCTACGAAGATCGACTCTCACCTGAACTTTCACGGACCGTAAACCACTTGGGTGAGAATCTGACTCCCTACTTGGCGAATCGTTCTGGGCCACGAACATTGACTCATAACGACTTTCGGCTCGACAATTTATTGTTCGGTGCAGAGCGTGTAGCCGTGGTGGACTTTCAGACGGTGAGCTATGGCTACCCGCTAGCTGACCTTGCCTATTTTATTGGTGGGAGCCTGCAGCAAGAGGAACGAGACGAATATGAAGAAGCGCTAGTCCGGCAGTACTTCGATGGGCTAGCTGAGCGCGGAGTTCAACTCTCATGGAACGACTGCTGGGACTGGTATCGACGCTATTGCTTTGAGGGGTTACTGATGGCAGTTATGGCGTCGATGGGAGTAGAGCGCACGGATCGCGGAGATGACATGTTTATGGTGATGGCCGAGCGTAGCGGCCGACATGCACTGGATCTTGAATCTGCAGCGCTTATTTAGCCGACTCAGGCTTAGTCATCGCCAGCCTCGGCAATCTTTCTGGATTCGTGTTCGGCCCAGGTGAACACTCCCTGAGACATCAGTGAGAGTTCAATCCGGGCGCGGGCACCAAACACTTCCGCTCGCACGGCGTGTACGCCCTGATCATGTGGCGATGCCTGAGCAGCAAGTTCTGCAAGGTGGCCAGCCAAACGGTGCTCGCCGGCCGTACTCAGTTCAGTTGCACGCGCCGCAAGCACCGATGCTCCGCCAGCAAGCGCGGCAAGTTCTTGGGCTAGGTCTGCATCTGGTGCGGGCTTGAGCATTGCCGGGTTGCCGTTGTACCAACCGCCATACAAACGCCAGAGGTTATGAACCACAAATTCCGGGTCGTCATAGGTGGGTTGCAACCAGGGGCGGTCCGTGAGATGCGCCGGAGGGGTCACTGTGTGGATGAGTTCATCAAGGCGCGCGCCTGCATTCATAAGTTCCAGAGTCTGGTTGCAGAGCGACTCAAGAAACTCTGCAGTCTCTGTGAGCACCACCCGGATCTGCGCTGTGCCGGCAATTGGTAGGCCATGGCCGGGTAGAAGGAGCTGGGCGTCTAAGGCAGCCATTCTTCGCAAAGCCCGGGCCCATTCCAAGGGGTACCGTTGGACCTTCTGCGGATTACCGCAGTTGGGTGCCACCCAGATAAAAAGATCTCCAGTGCAAAGAACACCACGCTCCGGCGACCATACCCAGGTGGCATCATCGGTCTCGCCTTTATCGTGGAATAACTCAAGGCTTTCATCGCCGAAACCCAGGCTGAAATCCTGAACATAGGTTTGATCAGGGTAGCGAAACTCACTCGGAAACAGAGGGGCACCGAGCTGGAACTGCCGTTGGTTAATAATGCCGTTGTAACCGCTAGTGAGTCGGTAACGGTCAAATCGCCGCGGAAGATTTTCGTGCGCGATCACGTGGATGGGGCTCGCGTCGGCCTCGGCTTCAAACTCACCAACTCCGCCAACATGATCAACGTGGCCGTGCGTGAACACCACAGCCTTGAGGGGTGCTTTGCTCCAATGCCGAACGGCCTTGTGTACTGCTTGAGCATGAAAGGGAGATGCTGTATCTATGAGCACTAGCTCGCTGCTGCGGGCAGTTGCTGTTGAGCCATGGGTTCGAAAAGCCACCACGTTTGCAAAGCTTTCAACAAACCCGATGCCGTCGCCTACCTCGGTCAGATCGGTGCTTCCCATAATCGATACTGGCGGTCGATCTTTAACCGAGAGCTCTCCGCTCAGAAGTCGACTAGATAAACCCAACAGGTCTTCGGCCATGACTTGACTCTAGAGGGCAGCGGGTTGCTCAAGTAGCCCACTCAGGTGAGATCTCAAATCGCCAACAGTTCTTGAACGTACCTGCGCCCGAGTCACAAATCGGTGGGCTGTGTGTTCATAGGTAAACCCAATCCCACCGTGATTCTGAACATTGATTTGTGAGTTCTCGATTGCAGCCCTAGTTGCTACTACACGCGCCGCATGAGCATGAAACGCAGCGTCGGTTTGGCCGTCGAGCACTGCAATTGCGCTGTAGCGAACTAGCGAGTTGGCTGCATCAGCGAGCACAGCCATATCAGCACAGCGATGCTTAACAGCTTGGAATGAGCCAATCGGCGTGCCGAACTGCTCGCGGTCTTTGGCATATTGCGTGGACTGAGCCGCAGTAGCGGTTGCGATTCCAGCAAGTTCGGCCGCTATCAGCACGGTGGCTCGAAGCCGAAGTGCAGCGGCCTCTTCTTGGTAACACAGAGCGGGTACTTCTGAAACGGTGCCAATGGCAGTGGGTACCAATCGGTCAAGTGAAGCCATGGGTTCGGCAACTAGATCTTTCGCTGCCACTATTGCGGCGCTGATTCCCACTAGTACGAGCACCAAGTCTGCACCACCAAAGTCAGTAACCCTGAAGGTGCCAGAAACGGTTGCACCGGCAACGGCGTTGCCATCTCCATGCGGCTCGGCCAGCGCAACGAGCTGCTCCCCGGCCAAAATCTGTGTGGCAAGCTCGGTAGCCCCTACTAAGGATGCAACACGGGCAGCGAGCACGGTTGCCAAGAACGGTCCTGGGGCTGCATGGGAACCAATCTCTGCAAAAAGCAGAGCCTCTTCGGCCAAGGTATACCCCACCCCGCCCAGTGCCTCGGGCAGCCCTAAGCCAAACCAACCGAGTTCGGCACATTGCCTCCAGAGCGAAGAGTCCACCACTGACTCAGCGCCATCTAGGTGGGCTAGCGAATGAAGATCAAAGTTGCGCTCGAGTTGACTGCGAACTGTTGTAATTATTTCTTCTTGTTCTTCCGTTGGTAAAAGATCCATCGGTACTCCTTAAGCCCGCGGCAGGCCGAGCACGCGCTCGCCCACGATGTTGCGTTGAATATCGCTTGTACCGCCACCAATTGTGTAGGCGAATGACTGCAGATACGGACCGGTCCAAACACCGTCACCATCAACCTCGGTCAAACGCAGTGCATCTACTCCGATGATGTCGAGTGCAAGTTGGTAAACCCGCTGATGTAGTTCTCCGTGAAAGAGTCGAACGATTGAACCCTCTGGACCGGGAGTCTCTGAGCGTGCGTTACGAGAGATGCCAGTAATTGTCATGGCGCGAAGTGCAGCCACCTCGGCCCTTGCCAACGACAGTCGGCGGGCAAGTTCATCGTCATTAATTGCCGGACGTTTGCCATCTGGGCCGAGTCTGACTCGAGCCTCTTCGATAAGGCGCTCAACAGTTGCAGCAAGCTCCACCTGATCGGCCATAAATGCTGTGCCGCGCTCAAACCCCAAGGTAGACATAGCTGTTCGCCAGCCGTTATTGAGCCCACCGACGATATTGCTCATCGGGATTCGTACCTCGTCATAAAACACCTCACAAAAATCCGTGACGTGACTCATGGTGCGAATCTCTCGAATCTCAATTCCGGGCGATTTCATATCGCAAACAACCCAGGTGATTCCTTTGTGTTTGGGTGCTGTTGGGTCTGTGCGAACTAGCAGTTCCTGAACATCTGCAACGTGTGCATAACTGGTCCAGGTTTTCTGCCCTGTGACGACTAGATAGTCGCCGTCGATCTCGGCCTTTGTACTCAGGCTGGCTAAGTCTGAACCCGATCCAGGCTCTGAGAACCCTTGGCACCAGACTGCCTCGCCGCGCAGTATCTGCGGAAGGTAGGTGGAGCGCTGCTCCTCATTACCGTTCACGATGATGGTGGGGCCACCATGAAGATTGCCTACAAAGGTGCAGGAGTTATTGAGCGTGAACGGTGGGTTTGCCTTGGCGAACTCCTCGTACCAGATCATCTGCTGAATGTCGGTCAATCCGCGACCGCCGTATTCGGTGGGCCAGTTGATGCCAGCCCAGCCACCATCAAACAGGGTCCGTTGCCAGTCCAAATCGAATGCCCGCATTTCTTGTCCCTCTGGGGGCCGAGTTTCTGTGGGCAGGTTGTCACGCAACCAGGTGCTGGCTTCCTCACGGAATGCCAACTCCTCGGCGGTCAGGTCGAGGTTCATACGATGCAAACTAGTCCGAGTTCTGACGACCCGTCAGATCGCCTAGTCGGCTCAGCTTGTGGCAGTAGTGATCTCGCAGGTGACTTGTTGCACCGAGTCGCCTGCCTTACCGGTGCCCTCCCAGTTGCCATTCCCAGTGCTCCTGATGCCCGTCACCTTGCTAGAAGCAACCAAATCTTTGGAGCCAACCTCAAGAAATTTAACTACCAAATCTGTTGAGTCGGATGCGCCGGTATATGACCCTGCGGCCTTCAGAGAACCATCGGCTGTGATCTGACAAGTGCGCACAGTGAGGGCTAGATCTGAACCCGAATTGAGCACCACTGCGGCACCAGCGAATGCTGCACCAGCTAGCAACGCAGTGACTACAAGTAGGCCAAGGATTAGCCCAGTCTTGGACTTTTTTTGTTCTGCAACAGCTGGTTCTGAGCCAAGCGGCTGCGAGGGTGGCACAGTTGCCGAGCCCAGAGTGGACTCACCCCAAGCAGTTGGCGGCGCTGCTGGGGCAGTTGGCGGCGCGCCTACCGGGGGGTTATATGGAGGAGGAATCTGCGGTGGTGTGAATTGCCCTGTTGGATCATCGCTCATCGGGTCGTCCTTGGTCCGGAACTGCTGCTGAGTCTGCTGCTGATTTTTTCAGTCGCAATTTATTGGGGTCTGAGATGTTTCTATCCTTCTTAGTCTAATGAGCGCTCCGCAGAATTCCGCTTCGTGGTCGTTCATGAGAAGTTCATATATTTGCTTGTCTAAGATGCCACGCTTGCAGTAGTTCTGCGATGTACCGTCGGGTGATCGAAACCCGCACCTATGTCCTCGACACTTCAGTGCTGCTGGCGGACCCTGCTGCATTGGAAAAGTTTGAAGAGCACGAAGTGGTTGTACCGCTCGTGGTCCTCATGGAGCTGGAGGCCAAGCGCCTTCACCCAGAACTGGGTTGGTCCGCCCGGGAAGCGCTCAGGTATTTAGAACGATTACGCATCGAGCATGGAACCCTGACCGAGCCGATTCCGGTAAACGATGTTGGCGGCACGGTTCGGGTGGAGCTCAACCATGTAGATACTTCAAGTTTGCCCGCGGCATTTTCTAGCTCCGAGAATGACCACCGCATTCTGGCGGTGGGCCGAAACTTGGCCGATAAGGGACTCCTAGTAACGCTCGTCAGCAAGGACCTTCCACTACGACTCAAAGCCTCGATTGCAGGCCTTGGCTCAGAGGAGTACCGCAACGAGATTTCTGCCGGTACCCAAGGCTGGTCCGGTTTGGTTGAAGTGCCGACTGACAGCGCCACCATCGACCTGTTGTATCAAGAGCGCAGCCTGATTCTGCCCGAATCAGCTGATCTGCCAACCAATGCCGGACTGGTATTGCGCTCTTCGAGTAGTTCGGCGCTTGCTCGCTTGCGTAGCGATGGCCGAGCCCACCTGCTAGATGGTGACCGACAGTTGTTTGACGTACGGGGAAGGTCTGCCGAACAGCGCATAGCGCTGGACTTATTGAGTGACGACAGCGTGGGGATTGTGTCGCTGGGCGGACCTGCAGGAACTGGTAAGTCTGTGCTGGCGCTAGCTGCCGGTCTAGAGGCCGTGCTGGAACGCCGGACTCAGAAGAAGGTAATTGTATTCAGGCCGCTCTATGCAGTGGGTGGTCAAGACCTTGGGTTTCTTCCCGGCGATGCAGACGAAAAAATGGGTCCCTGGGCGGCTGCAGTGAACGATGCGCTTGAGTCCATTGCCGGACCAGAAGTTATTGAAGAAGTCATTTCTCGAAAACTGCTTGAGGTGTTGCCGCTTACTCACATTCGTGGCCGAACCCTGACCGACACCTTTGTGATTGTTGACGAGGCTCAGAATCTAGAAAAGATGGTGTTGCTCACTGCGCTAACTCGCCTTGGCGTGCGCAGCCGAGTAGTGCTCACCCACGATGTTGCGCAGCGAGACAATCTTCACGTTGGTAGATACGACGGTGTTGCCTCGGTGATATCTACATTGCGAGGCAACGCCCTGTTTGGTCACGTCACGCTGACCCGGTCAGAACGAAGCCCAGTTGCTGCACTTGTGACTGAACTGCTCGGCGCAAGCTGACCTGATTACGTGATACCGAAGGCCACAAGCGCCAAGATCAATGCGAGCACTCCTACAAAGTCAACCGATGCCGTCACCACAGGAATGCCGTATGTGTCTGGATCAACGTTGATTCGCCAGGCGGCGATAGTTCCGTAGTAGGCCAAGGCAATTACGAACAGTACGGCAACGAGTCCGCCGGCTATCGAGGCTGCCACCATCCAACCCAAGCCAGGGCTTGGTTGACCCAAGAGCGTGCCAATGATGTGTGCGCCAACTCCGTTAAACACAAACACCGGAAAGCCAATAAGCAGAACGAGCAAAGCATCGCGGCGGGCTTCTAGACCCGGACGCATCACAGGTTCTACCAACCCAAGATGCAAGTTTGTGGCCATACGGCTTGCCAAAATTCCGCCAAGTGCGCCGGCAGAACTCACAAAAGCCGGCAGCAGCACTAGCAGCGCCGGGTACCCAGTGAACAGTGCCATCTGACTCTCTACAGCAATACCGGCCAAGGTAGACAGAACTAGAGCAAGGCTGAGCACGGGAAGTGATTCTCGAATGATCTGACGAAACGAAGCTAGGCGGGTTCGCAAGCTTGCCAGTAGCACAATCAACGTCAGCAGAATCATGAGCCCGCCGATGGCTGTGGTGAAACTGCCGTGGCCCAAAACTTTGGTAGCCAAGAATAATGAGGGGATGGTGACGACATCGCCCAGGGTGGACACCGATGGGGCAACGAGGTTGTCAAGGTCCCACTCCCTGCGTACTGCACCGATTGCAAGAAGAACTGTTGCTGCAAGCACGATCACGCTTGCGATCACTCCGCCAAGAATAGAGATGAGTGCTAGGTCAAGAACACTGATTGTGTTCTGAATACCAAATGCTACGGAGATGACTTTTGCTAGGACGGCGAGAAGTAACGAGAGCATAAATGTGAGCGACAAAGAGGCCAGAACATTCTGGATGAGAACTGACTCACGCTTTGTAGAAACTCGGAACGTGCCTGTATGGATGGCCGTAGAGATGCGGTTTCCGACCGCACCAAAGATGTTGCCGCGCAGGCCGATTGCGGCAGGAATCATGACAAGCAATCCGGGCAGCATTTCTAGTGTTCCCGTGATTGAAGCGAGTACAGCTCCGGCGGCGAAGCTAGTAGTTGAGTTAACTCCAAGCGCAACCAAACTCTGGCGCGTGGCATCCCCGGTTGGCCCGAGGAGATCTACCAACCGACGGCGAAACTCCAAGGGACGCGGACTCGGAATGCGGAACCGACTGGCCATGGCTGTTCGAGAGAGTGTCGGGGCAACTAGTGAAGATGCCGGGCGAGCTTCTTACCCTACCGTTATTGCGGTCTAGATCGGTGACTGAATACCCGGCCGAGCGGGGTCTGCTCGATGGATTGTTCCAAACCCCGTTGCCCGAGTATTGGCAAGGCGGGGGTCAGAGTGCTCAAGCTTGAGAGTCAGCAGTCGTTGTGCGTAGGTCAGAACTTGGCTCGCTAGAGCCGGGTCTGCTGCTTTGTTGTAGAGCTCCTCGGGGTCGGTTTTTAGGTCATAAAAAAGCGGCGGAAGACCCCCAGCGAAGTGCACGTATTTTGCCTGATGATCGCGAATAACCGAAATGGCGCATTGGTCTTGGCGAATGCCAAAGATAGATTCGATAATGGTGCTGTTTGGCTCGCGAAAGTCGAACTCAAAGTGCACTGCAGATCGCCAGTTCGCTGGCCCCGTGGCAGGCAATGAGGCCTGTTCAAGGAACGGAACCAAGCTGGCACCGTCGCAGAAATCCATTGGAGGTTCGCCAATGAGTTCAAGCAGGGTCGGAAAGATGTCCACGTTCTCGGTGAATGCCTCAACGGGTCGCCCGGGTTTATCAATGCGGCCGGGTGCCCGGATGATGAGTGGAATTCGATAGCTCTGATCAAAAAAACCCAGCTTTTCTAAGAACCAGTGGTCGCCGAGTTGTTCGCCATGGTCAGAAGTAAGAATCACGATTGTATTCTCGCTACACCCAAGTTGGTCGAGACCATCAAGAAGCACACCGACTTGATGGTCTACTTCGGCGATCATGCCGAAATAGGTGGCTTGAAGTTGCCGCTGGTCAAGTTCATCTGCGGGTGAAGGAACGATAGTTAGCGCCGCGGCAATAAAAGGGTGCTGCTCTGCCTCGGTCTGAGCGGTCAAATGTCCGAGCGTCTCGGGCATGTCGGCGGGGTCAAACATGTTGTTATATGGGCTTGGAACGATGTATGGGGGGTGGGGTCGCAGATACGAAAGGTGTGCGCACCAGGCGTCGTCGCCACGCTCCGGAGATGCCAGCCATTCCAGCGCTGATTCAGTAAGAAAGGCCGACTCAGTTTGGTGAGCTGCGTAGGTCGCTGGTGGCCAGGTTGCGCCGCGACCCTCAGGGATCTCTACTGCGTCGGGCTCATAGATCTTTCGATTTTCATCGGGAACCGGAAAGCCTTGCTGAGCTAACCAGTCGATCCAGGGATCGATGTTGTCGTCGAGTAAGACGCCCACTCCGAAGCCATCCATGGGTTGTTCGTAACTGCATCGCCTTGGGTCGTCAGGGCTCAGCTTGGCTGGGTCCAGAGCTGTATCGGTGTAGCCAAATAGGGTGGGGTCATAGCCTGCGCGGCGTAGTTCACGAGACAACATCGGCAGGTTGTCTGCAAGAGGTGCGCCGTTGTTTGTCACCCGATGGTTCATCTGCCACAGCCCCGTCAGCAGTGAGGCGCGACCGGGGGAGCAGGGGGCGCAGTTGCTGTAGTGATTGACGAACCGGACCCCTTGTTGTGCCAAGCGGTCCAGATTGGGAGTTTGCACTACCGGGTGACCCGCGCAAGACAAGCAGTCGGCCCGAAACTGATCCAAAGTGATGAGCAAAATGTTTGGCAACGGCTTGGCATCAGCGCTGGCAGCCGTGCTTTTGCTGAAGGAGGTGCTGGTGTTCACAGAGTCGTTCACTAGCACAGTCTGTCCGAAATGGAGCGGTGTCTGTGATGGCTGGTTGCCGTAATGAGAACGGTATTCTATTTTTCCACTAACTTGGCGAGTATGCCTATGCCTTCTGGAATCGGAATCATCGACACGATGATGGACTTACCCTTTGACGATGTTCGATCAATCTATGAGTTCCTTGCGCCAAACTTAAAGGACACCGCTTCGAAAGAAGAGTTTGAGTTTCCTGCTCAATACATGTTCAAGAAGGTGCCCGGCGCCATGGAGGCCGGTCAAGACCCTGTGGCTCATACGTTGGCGCTGATGGATCATCACGGCATTGAGATGGCGATGATCGGTGCTGGCGGCAAGAACCAACTGCGTGCACTCACCGAACACCCTGACCGGTTCCTGCCCTCTATCGGCGTCGACCCCAACGAGGGCATGAAAGCCGTACAGCAGATTGTTAAAGCCTATGAAACCACTGGGCTGCGAGCGCTGGCTGGGTTTCCGGCCGGGTATAACCCGCAAGTGCCGATTAATGACAAGCGTTGGTATCCCATCTATGCCAAGTGCTGCGAGCTGCAGATTCCTGTGTTCATGTGCACTGGCGTGCCCGGACCGCGAGTTCCGATGGCTTGTCAAAAGACCGAGCTGCTTGATGAGGTCTGTTGGTTCTTTCCAGAGCTGACCATAGTGATGCGTCACGGGGCTGAGCCTTGGGAGGAGCTAGCAGTAAAGCTCATGATCAAGTGGCCAAATTTGTATTACTCCACCTCGGCCTTTGCGCCGAAGTATTACCCCAAAGCAATCATCGATTATGCAAATACACGTGGTAGCGACAAGGTGATGTATGGGGGGTATTTTCCGATGGGCCTGACGCTGGACCGCATCTTTTCTGAGATGGTAGACGTACCGCTCAAGGATGAGGTTTGGCCGAAGTTTCTACGTGAGAATGCTCGACGGGTATTGGGACTGAGCTGAGCTGAGGTAGTCCTGCAGTCCTGCAGTCCTGCAGTTCTGTAGTCCAAGTCTGTAGCGAGTTCAATCACCGTGGTCTGGGTGATGTGTGTGGAGTTTGCGATGGTGTGTGAGGCGTCGTTGGGTTTCTTGGAGTAGCGCTGCTCTAATTGTTGCTGCTGTATCGGCTACGAAATCGCAATCTAGGTGGAGTTCGCCTGACAGCCCGTCTGACACAAAGAGCCGGTTACGGTCAACGCTTGGGATATGTGCCCCACCTGAGCCTGCCGGGATATCTGACGGCTCTGCTTCTGACGGCTCTGCTTCTGACGGCCTTGGTTCTACAGGTTGCAAGGCGTGTTCTTCACAACAAACACCCTGTGAGGCTGAGGCCGGCGCAGCCAACTCTGAGCGGCGAATTGCAGGTCGGTCTAGATCAACTCAACTGCAGTGGCGATTACTTGGCTCTGTCGATAGCGGGCAACATCTCCTGACAGGTCGCAGGTAGTAACAACCTCGGGGTGGCCAGCGCACCCTCCAAGCTCAATTCGAAACGCTCCCGGCTCGCACACAAAGTCCATCTGCTCATCATAAAAAGCAAGACGAGATGGGTGGATAACAAAGCGCAGAGTCTGCGATTCGCCGGCCGCAATCGGCAACCGCGCAAACCCCACAAGCTGCCGCACTGGCCGAGCTACCGAGGCCACCTCATCTCGCATGTAGCACTGCACAACTTCATCGGCATCTACCGAACCGGTGTTTGTTACCGTCACCTGAACCACGGTGGGCTCGGTGGTACTCCCCTCAGAAAAGATCGGGTCTGAGTAACTGAAACTCGTGGTGCTCAGGCCAAAACCAAATGGGTGCAGGGGGGTAGTTGGTGAGTCGGTGTACTCGCCCCAAAAGTTGCTAATCCCTCCACCAGACCGGTGGTTGTAGTGCACGGGCAATTGACCGACAGCTCTTGGCAGGCTCACTGGCAACCTGCCGGACGGCGCAACTTTGCCAAGCAGCAGGTCTGCAATTGCCCCGCCACCTTCGCAACCCGGCAGCCAAGCAAGCAGCGTGGCAGAGCTAGCCGCTTCAACCGAAGCCAAGGTATGCACTCGCCCAGATACAACAACAGCAACTGTGGGGGTGCCGGTGTTAAAAATTGCGGTTAGCAGTTCGACCTGCAAGCCAGTGAGTTCAAGGTCGGTTGCATCTCTTGTTTCACCTACGGTTGAGTCCAGAGTCAACCCAGAGCGGCCGCCTACAAAAACCACCGCAACATCGCATGAGGCTGCAAGTTCTACTGCAGTATCAAAGTCGGAGCGGTCTGTACCAGTAATTTCACATCCCTCAGCGAAGTGCACCTGCACCGGCGTGGCGGCGAGTGCTTCTTGTAGTCCGGTGAGCGCAGTAGTGATCTCTGGCAGATAGGGGCCGGGGCTGAATTCCCCGGCTGCGCTCCCTGCAGCATGGGGGATAAGGGTTGATGCTGCCGTCGGTTGGGTCGCCTCGAAGAGCAGTTCAAGGTGAGCCGGGTAGTGATAGTCCCCTTCAAAGAGTCGCGGGTTATTTGAGGCTGGCCCGATCACGGCGATCCTGTGGAGTGCTGCAGTATCAAGCGGAAGAGTTCCGTCATTTTTGATCAACACGAGTGATTCCTGAGCAGCACGCCGAGCCAACGATCTACCAGCGGCAGTTCCAAACGCTGACGCAGCCGCTGACTCGTCTACGAGCGGCGCTTCAAAAAGACCTAGTGCAAATTTTTGCCGCAGGACTCTGCGCAGCGATAGCTCAAGTACTGCCTCGGGTACGATGCCGGCTCCAAGCAGCACACTGAGCTGTGAGTAGCAATCCAAAGTTGGTAGCTCTTGATCAAGCCCAGCTAGTAGTGCCTTCGCTGCTGCCACACCCTTTGTAGCCGCCACTTTGTGATGCGTGACCAGCATGTCTACTGAGAAGTAGTCGGCAACCACAGTTCCAGAGAAGCCGAGTTCATCTCTGAGTAGGTCTGTCAGCAGTGCTCTTGATCCAGCAGGAGCCAATCCATCTACAGATGCATAGGAGTTCATGATTGAACCAAGGTGGGCGTCTCGAATGACAGCCGCAAATGGTTCGGCAAAAACCTCACGGAGCTCACGTTCGCCGAGTTGAACGGGGCCGTGGTTTAACCCGCCGTCGCTTAGGCCATAGCCAAGAAAGTGCTTAGCCGTTGCAATCACTCCCTGATGAAGATGTGTTCGCGTTGCACCACCCTGAGCGTCATTGGCATCAGCCTGCAGAGCGCGTACATAAGCAACCCCAAGTTCGGCAGTCAGAACTGGGTCCTCGCCGTAGGTCTCTTCTACCCGACCCCAACGAGGGTCTCGCGCGATATCAAGGACAGGGGACAGTGCCTGTCGCGCTCCAACGGCCAACATCTCGCTACGAATCTGCGCTGCGATCTGCCCAATCAGATCTCGGTTCCAGGTTGCTCCCAGGCCAATTGCCTGCGGGAACTGAAGTGCATCTCGAGCACAGAAACCAGCCACGGCCTCTTCATGTACTACCGCGGGAATACCAAGTCGCGTGTGGTTGAGTAGCCAGTCTTGGATCTGGTTGTGAAGCTTTGCGATTCCCTCTGGGCGAAGGCCAGTTGAGGCAGCGATACGCGTGATCTGGCCTGTCCCATTAGGCATCAAATTGGCAGCGTTCACGTCTGAAAAGCCTTGTTCTGAGAGAAGTTCCGTGGACCAGACGCCACCTAGCTGTGCAAGCTTTTCGCCCAGGGTCATGTAACTGATCAGGTCATCTACGCGGTCCTCGATTGCTAAAGATGCGTCGCGGTACAAAGCATCTAAGCCAGGTACCTGAGTTGTTCGGTCGGCTTGATTGTCTGTAGTCATTGTGTTCCCTCGTGTTTGAGCCGTCACTGAGACCCCTGAGTGAGAAATATTTCATGCTGCTGGCTCGGTGGCCTCGGCAGCGGTTTTTGCATCAAGAACGATCACGCCCGACAAAGCAACGAGTACTAACGCAATTCCAAACACTTGAACTCCACTGACTGATTGATCCAAAAATACAGCCGCACTAAGAGTCGAGATTACCGGCATGGCCAGCGTCACTAGCGAGGTCAGCACCAGAGTTGTGTGTGCGTGAGCCCAGTTCATCAGGATATGACCCGAGCCGGGAACAAGAACAATGGCAAGTATTCCAAGTGAATTCCTCAAGTTGAGTTGATTCTCGGTCCGGAATAAATCTTGAGTAATCAGCGTGATGGGAACAACAAAGAGAAAAGCGACCAAGTTCATCACCGTCATGTATTCAAAAGTATCTAGATGACGTCGGGCTTTTTTTGATGCAATGAAATACCAAGCCCACGCGAGCAAAGCAAGAACAGCCATCAGGTCACCAAGGCCGAATCCAGAGCCACTTTGGGCTGCGCCAAAGGCAACCAAGGCCACACCTGCAGTGGCTACTACTGAACAGATGATGTGTCTTGGTAGGATCCGCTCACCAAACATGGCGGCTGCAAAGCCAATAATAACTAGTGGCTGTAGTGCGCTGATGGTTGTTGCATTGGCAACGCTAGTGAGGTGAATAGCCACGAAAAAGGCGGCGATATCGGCACCGAAAGCAATGCCGCCCTCCCAACCAAACCGAAAGCTGCGGCGGGTCAGTCGGCCACCTCTTGCGTACAGCACCGTGGTGTAGAGAATGGCGGCAAGACCTAAGCGGTAAAAGGCAATCGCCATTCCAGTCATAGGCACTGCGGCAATGAGGGTATTTCCCAGGCCCCAGGCGCAGACCGCAACAATTGCGGCGCTCAGTCCAAGCGGCGTTGCCGACGAATCTGTGTGGTGATCAGTCAAGTTGCCGGATTCGCTACCGCCGCCACCTTGGACTGCAGGAGAAGGGGTGTCAGATGACATGAGGCAGAGGGTAGTGGTGCAACTGAGCCGCTCTGATCAGATGTGCTGCAACGGAGAGCCTGTTGCAGCGGATGTGGTATCGATTGTCGTACTGGAAAGAGGCTGATGATGCAGCGTCAGGGTATCTTTGCCGGAATGAGTGAAGTCATTATTTTTCATAACCCTGGATGTAGCAGTTCGAAGTACGCAGTAGAGGTAGCCCAACAGGCTGGGGTTGATTTTCGAGTGGTTAAATACATGCTCAAGGCCGAACGGCCGAGCGCAGAGCAGCTCAACGAGATTCTGGACAAGCTCGAGGATCCAGCGACTGATTTAGTTCGCCGTGATGCCAACTTCACGAAATTGGGACTGACCGAGCAGATGGTGCACAGCAGGGATCAAGTTCTTGCCGTGCTGTTAGAACATCCGGCGCTGCTACAGCGGCCCATATTGATCAAGGGCGATCTGGCCATCATCGGAAGACCAAAGACCCGGGTGTCCAACTTTTTGGGTGTCTGAGCATGGGTTACAAACATTCAGATCGCCCAACCTGGCGAGCTGTGCGTTTGGCCGAACTCGAACGCATGAGATGCGCCGGCATCGACCCTTACCCTGCAAGATTTGATTCCACCACATCGCTGGTGCAACTACGCGCTAGCTCAGCAGACTTTGATGCCCTAGTAGGTACACAGGATTCTATAAAGTTCACTGGCCGGGTTGCATTGCTGCGTGACCACGGTGGAATCTGGTTTGTCACCCTTGAGTCGGGTGGCGCCGCTGTGCAATTGCTCTGCGACTCCGGCAACCTTGCGCCGCCGCGACGAGGCGACATCATTGGCGTGACAGGCAGCGCTACCGTGAGCGGCTCTGGGGAGTCGTCGGTTCGGGTGCATGAGTTTGAGTTGCTTGCAGTTTCACTAGTTGCGCCGGGCGATAAGCGTGGCCGACCAGGGTCCGTAGAGCACAGGTCTCGAAATCGTGAGGCTGACCTGATCAATAATCTGCAGAGTCGCAAAGTTTTTACGGCGCGGTCTCAAGCAATCTCAGCCATACGGACAGCCCTAGATGTTCGAGGCTTTCTTGAAGTGGAAACACCGGTGTTTTCGGCCGAGGCAGGTGGAGCTACTGCTCGGCCCTTTGTGACGCGCCACAATGCGCTAGGCCAAGACTTGAGCATGAGAATTGCACCCGAGTTGTTCTTGAAGCGCCTAGTTATTGGAGGCATGGATCGCATCTTTGAGTTGGGCCGGGTGTTTCGAAACGAGGGCATGAGTGCCAAGCACAACCCTGAGTTCACCATGCTCGAGGTGTATCAGGCTTATGCGGACTACACCGACATGATGGAACTTGTTCAGCACCTGGTACTCGAAGCGGCCTCGGCGGCGCTTGGTTCGACTGTGGTGCAGAATCTCAGCGGAGAGAAAATCGATCTAGCGCTGCCTTGGCGGCGCGCAACTATGGCCGAGTTGGTACTGGAGTTCACTGGTGAACGCATCGAAGCCAGCATGGAAGTCGAAGAGGCCAGAGCTGCCCTTGCCCGGCTAGGGATTGGTTGTAGCGAGTCCTGGGGTGCTGGCAGGTGTCTAGTTGAGGCATTTGAGGGCCGCGTTGAAGCAGAGTTGAGCCTTCCAACAATTGTTACTGGATACCCGGTCGAGACAACTCCGTTGGCTCGTCATTGCAGAACCGATCCCACACTCACCGAACGGTTCGAGGTTTTTGTGTTCGGAATGGAACTTGCGAATGCTTATAGCGAACTAAATGACCCAATTGAGCAGAGGGAGCGCTTTATTGCCGAGCGGTTGGGTGAGGAACACACCGCCGAGGGGCCGCACAACCCAATGGTTGTCGACCAAAGCTATCTTCAGGCCTTAGATCACGGCCTTCCGCCCACTGGCGGTCTTGGAATCGGCATAGATCGCTTAGTCATGCTGCTTACTAATTCGAGCTCGATTCGCGATGTGATTTTGTTTCCTACTATGCGATCTCCACATCGTGCGCAGCCGGAAGCGATTCGCGGATCGGAAATTGTACCGACTACACCGCTGCCAACAGCGAGCCTCTCGGGGGCCCACGTTTCGGCTGTTCGACTGTCTGGATTGGTCCGGGTAGTTGCGCTACTGACCACAATCGTTGGTGTGCTCACCATGCTCAGTGGAGTGCCTGCACTGAGTGCCCGCACCCGCTTGCTCGATGAGTTGGTCACTCCTCTGCCGTTTGTGATTGCCAATGCAGCGCTCTGTGTGGGAATCGGATCCTGCATAGTTTTGTTGTCTGGGCAGCTACTCCGGGGAAAGCGCCGCGCTTGGAGTTTGGCGCTGATGCTGTTTGTGCTGTCCGCCGGGTTCAGCTTGGTGAACGGCGGTGAAGTAATTGCGCTAACAGCCTCGCTCAGCATGATCGTGATTTTGTTACTCACTCGAAGCGAGTTCACGGGACTGGCCGACCCGCCCTCGCTGTTGCGAGTTGCTCGCACAGTGCCAAGGTTTTTTGTAGTGGTGTACCTCTATGGCCTCATGGCATTGTGGGTGCAAAGGGGCACCCTTGCGCCCGGGTTCAATCTTGGAGACTCTTTGTGGGCAGTTACCGCTGGGTTAGTGGGGGCCCGGCATCCGTACCGGTATTCTGGCCGATTCGCATCGCTGTTTCCGGCCTCGCTTGAAGTGCTCGGAGTCATCGGCTTGTTATTGCTGTTGTGGTTGCTTCTTCGACCAGCAGTGCGGGGCCGGGTGGGAGAGGGCCGAGACAGAGCCTCTGCGATGATTGAACAATTCGGCTGGGACACACTCGCGCCCTTTGCATTCCGAAATGACAAGAGCTATTTCTTCTCATCCGATGGTTTGGCAATGGTGGCCTATGGCTACTTAGGTGGTTTTGCATTGGTCTCGGGTGACCCAATCGGAGAGGATTCATCAATCCCACTAGTTGTGGATGAGTTCATTCTTTATTGCCAGCATCATGGTTGGCAGCCAGCGTTTCTGGCGGTCAGAGAAGTTGACATCCCGCTCTATGCCGAGCGTGGATTCCGAAGTTTCTATCTTGGTGATGAGGCTATTCTCGATTGCCGCAGCTTCTCACTTGATGCAGAGGGCATGGCTCCAGTTCGGCAAGCCGTGCGCCGTGCTGAGAAAATCCATCGCTTTGAATTGATGACCGAGGAAGCTGCATCCCCGGACCTAGTTGCAGAACTCAATCAGATCAGCCTGCTCTGGCGTAAGGGCGAGGATGAGCGCGGGTACACAATGAGCATGGGCGCTGATGTTGGCTCTGGTACCTCTCGCCGACTACTCGCAGTGGCTTGGCAGGTTGAAGCAGATGGCACCGAGTTTCCCGCAGGATTTTTGCGCTTGGTTCCGACGAGTGTGATCAGTAAACGATTTGCGCCAGGGCAGACGCTTGACCTGATGCGCCGTCGGCCCGATGCCGCTAATGGGCTAACTGAGTACCTGATTGCACATACGGTTGAAGAACTTAGGGAGCTAGGAGTGGTCAGGCTCTCGCTGAACTTTGCCGCCTTTGGAAGATTGCTGGATAACGATGTGCAGCTAACACGAGGAAACCGTTTTTTGAGAATGCTTGTGGACCTTCTTAACCCCTATTATCAGATTCGTTCGTTGCGAGATTTCAACGAGAAGTTCCAACCCATTTGGCTACCACGGGTGCTGGTCTATGCAGATCCCGCCGACCTTCCCAAGGTTGGACTGAGGTATGCGTGGCTTGAGGGTTTGGTCTCTTTACCGCTTCTGGGTCGCTTACTTTCGGGGCCTACTGAAGTAGCTGAAGGTGAAGCATTATGAAGAAAATGAGTCGTTCGCGACTGTCGACTTGGTGGTGGGAAGTCTCATACCGGGTGGGGCCCAATCTGTGGGTTACGCCGCTACTTATGTCGATTGGTTCGGTGCTGCTGTTTATCTTCTCGATTTATATTGATAAGAACTTTGATCTGCGGGCGAGTTGGATTCCTGATGCAGTCCTAGATCACTCGGCTGCTGATGCTGCGATTTTGGTAACTGCGCTATTGGGGGCAGTGGCAACGGCGTTGGCGTTGGTGTTCTCTACAAGCATTCTGACCCTTTCGTTGGCCACCTCGCAGCTAGGCCCTCGGTTGATTCGGAGGTTCATGAAGGACCCCGTCACGCAGATCACACTTGGAGCCTTTCTGGGAACTGTGATCTTTAGCGTGCTGACTTTGGCTGCAATTCGCAGCTCGGGAAATGCCGTTATTCCCAGTTTTACGGTGTTGCTTGTCGAGGTCCTATCGCTGAGCTGTTTTGGCCTCTTAGTCCTTTATATTCATCGAGTTGCTTCAACTATTCAGTCACCCAATGTGGTCGCTTCGGTGGTTGCTGATTTAGGGAAAGTACTAGAAGAAGTTGCTGTCTTGATGAAGGAAGTCCCGCAAGAAGGCGATCCTTACAAGGTAGAAAAAGCTTGTAACGAAAGCCGCGATTCAGGCATGAAAGTCTCTGCAATTCGAGCTGGCTATGTCGAACTCATTGACTTTGAACGCCTAGTAGATGCAGCGAGTTCAGCGAATGCTGTGATAGTCCTGGCTCGGCGACCTGGGCAGTTCACCCAAACGGGGCAGACGCTTTGCTGGGTGACTCCTAGTAATGCGGCGAGCGGGGTGCAGCGGGTAGTGGCTGAGGCGGTTGAGATCGGCAGGTCCCGTACTCTGCGCCAAGATTTGGAGTTTGCTATTGCTCAGGTGGTTGAGATTGCCCTTCGGGCCTTGTCTCCAGCGATCAATGACACGTATACCGGGCTGACCTGTGTTGATTGGCTTGGGGCTGCGATGGTGCAAGTGGGTATCTACCCTGAACGCACTGGCGGAATTTGTGACAAGGATGGAACCCTGCGTTTGGTGGTTCCCCCGCTCAAGTTTGCGCGCGTCCTGAAGACGGCCTTTGATCTGATCAGGCAATCTGGCGCAAACAATCCCGCCATTCTGATCCGCCTGCTCGATGCCTTTTATGCAATGGCGCCAGTGGTTCGACCCGAGCATCTTGGCCCGTTGCGTCAGCAAGCTGATTTGGTAGTTGAGACTGGTCGGATGGGTAGGTTTGTGAGCGGTGACAAAGAAGATATTGAATCTCGGTATTCGCTCGCAGTAGCTGCACTCGACGCAGCACAGGCTGCAAAATAATCCTTGAGCTGGACTGCAGTTAGTCCAAGCCCAGTTCGGCCAAGCTCACAACGCGGCCTTCGCTAAGCGAGATCTGCGCAGCAGCGCCCATGGCAACAGACCACAGGCCATCTTCAACCGTCACAAGCGCATCTGAACCATTGCGAATTGCCTCACAAAAATCAACGTGCTCAAGGTAACTAGCCCCATGGTGAGCGCCAAGGTAACCAACAGATTCCTCGGCTCCGATCAGCGAGGTAGTTACGGGCCAGTCTGTTGCACGAGATCCCACAACAAGTTCGGCCTGCCTACCGCGAGAGAGTTCCATAAATCCTGGAATCTTGACCTCTACCTTGCCTAGGTCACCTACAGCAACGAGTTCTTGTTCAAACGCCGAACCCTCTGCAAACATCGACAGATCAAGAGAGGCGCGGGCACCATTTGCGAACTCGACAATCACAAAAGCATTGTCCAAAATATCGGGTGTCCCCTGGGAGTACTGCTCATCAAGATGGTTGACGTCTTGTGCGCCAGAAGCCATTACCCGTAGCGGAGGGCTGGGAATTGCTAGGCGCATCAGGTCAAAGAAGTGGCAACATTTCTCTACCAAACTGCCGCCGGTATTTGCGCTGAAACGGTTCCAGTTGCCCACTTTTTCTAAGAACGGAAAGCGATGCTCACGTATTGAGAGCATCCGAACCTGACCGATCGAACTTCCGGCGCTGTTGGCGCTGCTCTTCTTACCGCCTGTACTCAGTTCAGCTAAGAAACGTTGAACGGGGGGCATGTAGCGATACTCAAGTCCAACCCAAACAACGCCTTGGTGCTGTTGCGCTGCGGCTTGGACTTGCAGACAGTCCTGGACGGTGGTGCACATCGGCTTTTCGATGAGAAGATTCAGAGATGTGTCCCAAAGCGGTTCGAGCACCGAGTGATGGGTGAAATTAGGTGAAGAAATGACCACAGCATCAAGCGATTCCTTGGCCAGCATCTGGTCAGTTGACAGATATGAACTGACCTCGCTGCTCACCAAACTTTGCGCAGCAGCAAGCGAAGCCGGTTCTGGGTCTGCAAGCGCAACCACCCGTGCCCCGGGAAGCGCCTGCACATTACGAATGTGTTCTTGGCCCATCATTCCCACTCCGATGAACCCGTATCGAATCTCTTGGGTAGAGGCAATGATTTCGCTCATGTGCACAGTGTCCCCCAACAGATGAGTATGGTGCGAGCCAATGATTTCTGAATCTGGTAGCCACGCAAACGAAGCGTCACTCGCAGCTCAACAAATGGCCACGCCCGTTCCTAACGATCAGAATGCTCGGCGCAGACTCGGTCGCTCTGAACTGCTGGTTGGGCCCATCGCTTACGGCTGCTGGCGAATGGCTGAGGGTGAAAGAACTGCGGCTCGGAGGACAATAGAAACAGCTATTGAGGCAGGATGGACGCTTGTTGATACAGCCGATATTTACGGCTTTGACGGCCAGAGCGGGTTTGGTTCTGCCGAGACTTTGCTGGGAGAGGTACTTGCAGAGGCGCCTGCGCTGCGCGATCAGATGGTGTTGGCAACCAAAGGGGGTATTCGCCCCGGTTTGCCTTATGACAGTTCTGCTCAGTACCTGACCGAGGCATGTGAAGCTTCTCTTCGGCGCCTAGGTGTAGACGTAATTGACCTTTATCAGATTCATCGCCCCGACTGCCTGACGCATCCCGTAGAGATTGCAGCAGCGCTGAGCAATCTGCATGAGCGTGGGCTGGTGAAGGAGTTTGGTCTTTCAAACGTGACCCCTAGTCAACTTCGAGTCTTGCAGAGTTATCTTGATCGCCCACTAGTCAGCACGCAGCCCGAGTTCAGTGTTTGGCATAGCGAGCCTGTGCGCGACGGAACCTTTGATCAGTGTCTTGAACTGGGGCTGAGTCCGTTGGCCTGGAGTCCGCTCGGAGGAGGTCGCTTGAGCGAACCAAGCGCCACTGATCGGCAATCAACTAACGATCCTGCAAGCAACCTTCGACAGGTTCTGGCGCATCTTGCACTTACTCATGGGGTGAAAGAAGCCTCGATTGCCTTGGCCTTTGTATTGGCTCACCCAGCGGCGCCCATCCCCATCATTGGCACTCAGCGTATGGAGCGCATTGCCGAATCGGCCGAGGCACTGACAGTTAAACTGAGCCGGCAAGAGTGGTACTCGTTGTATCAGGCAGGTACCGGAGAGCAGCTTCCGTGAGGGATTCCAGTAGCCAGAAAAGCCCAGAATTCGCCTGGTTTTCTGCGTTATGCGATGACGACTTTGAACAACTTGGGGTGCCGGCCCCGCATTTGCAAAGTTCGTTTGAGCATTGCGCTGAGATTGTCCGAACTGCACGGGACCAGGGGTTCGACAACATTTTGTTGCCCTCGGGTTATCAACTTGGAATTGATGCGTTGGTATTTGCGGGCGGAATTGCCCCCGAAGTGCATGGGCGAATGCGTTTGCTCACGGCTGTTCGCTGCGGTGAGCTGTGGCCACCGCAAATGGCTCGGCAACTTGCCACGCTTGATCAGATGCTCGGCGGCGGATTGACAATCAATATCATCTCGAGTGACCTGCCAGGAGCACCACTTGAATCTGAGCCCAGGTACAGGCGAACAGCCGAGGTGATGTCGATTTTGCGGCAACTGCTTGACGGCCAAGCAGTAGAGCATCATGGTGAGTTCTTTGATCTTGAGTTGCAGCCACCTCGAGTGTCGACTGTGTCTGGTCGCTGCCCCGATCTTTATTTCGGGGGACACTCTGAAGCTGCTCGCCGAGTCGCTGCTGAGCATGCAGATGTGTTTCTAACTTGGCCAGATACCGAGGCGGCCGTTGCCGAACTGATAGCCGATATGCGTGGCCGTGCGAAAGCGGCAAATCGCACCCTCAGGTTTGGGTTTCGTACCCATGTCATCGTTCGTGAAACCGAGTTGCAAGCTAAGGCCGCAGCACGGCAATTACTAGCGGGCCTTGATGACTCAGCAGGTGCAGAGATTCGTCAGCGCTCGCTTGATAGCAACTCAGCCGGTGTTAGTAGGCAGGCAGAACTGCGCGAGGGTTCCGATGAAGAGGGCTACATCGAGCCCGGTCTATGGACAGGGATTGGGCGTGCCAGATCTGGCGCTGGAGCAGCGCTAGTTGGTGACCCCGATCAGATAATCGCCCAACTGCGCCGCTATCAGAACCTGGGTGTGGATTGCTTTATTTTGTCTGGTTACCCACATATTGAAGAGTGCAAGCTATTTGGTGAGTATGTGTTGCCAGCCTTTCGGACTAGCTCGGGCAACTAGCTGAGTTACTCATCAAATACGCGCAGCCCGGCGCAGTCACCGTTTAAGTCGGGTACTTCTTGCATGGGGTCATCCACGTTATCGAACTCAAGCTTGAGTGCCTTTGAGATGATTGCATGCATATCGTAGGTAGTAGTGATATAAGTCAGTTCCCAAATCTCTAGGTCAGAGAGCTCCTGCTGTAACGCAGCAAACACCCCGTCGGGAACGCGCCCGCCTTGCAGAACAAGGCAGTCTGTATAAGCAAGTACTGCCCGCTCAATGGGACTCCAAACGTCGGCTACTTGCCAGTGGGGGATTGCCTCCACTTGTTCTTCGGTAATGCCCACATCGCGTGCAGCTTTGCAGTGTTGGGAATACACAAACAGAGAGGAGCGTGCCCAACCGGTTCGGAGTTGGCCTAGCTCACGCAACACCGGTGAAATTTGCCGGTCAGATGATCGGTAGAACTGTAAGCCAGTAGCAATGTGGTCGAAGGCGTCTGGCGAAAGCGCTGTCACGCTCCACCAGTCCCCGGGCGTGCCCGAAGCTGTGCCTGGTTCTACCGTTGGGTCGCGATCCCCAAAGAGTAAGCCATACATCACCTCGCCAAATGGGTGGACTTCTGAACGTGGAACTTCGCGTAGACGTGGCACAACTGGCCTCCTGTAGAGCTGGGTTGTTCATTGAGCTGGGTTATTAATTGGTCCGGGCATCACCGTAGCGAGGTCACCCGAGTTCATGGGCTGTATCGGCAATTTCCCGATAGCGTGCCCGATCAAGCGCCCAATCGAGTGAGTCCAAATTCGGGGCTACTAGAACGTGTTCCAGTTTTCGATTAACGTGACCGCATGCGTACAGAACTCTGTGATCAGCTCGGTATCGAATTTCCAATCTTTGCCTTTACCCATTGTCGAGATGTTGTTGCTGCAGTAAGCAACGCGGGCGGCATGGGCATGCTCGGGGCAGTTGGTTACACAGTTGAACAACTCGAGACAGAGTTGGATTGGATTGATGCACATACCGATAAGCCCTACGGGGTGGATGTTGTCATCCCAGGAAAGTACGAGGGGATGGGCGAGATGGATCCCATCAAGTTGGAGCAGGACCTGCTGACGATGGTGCCAGATGAGCACCGTAAATTTGTGAAGAAGATTTTAGCCGATCACAACGTGCCCGAACTTCCCCAAGATGAACTCCCGCCGGCACTCATTGGTTGGACCGAAGCAACTGCCTCACCGCTGATTGACGCAGCGCTTCGTCACCCCAAGGTGCGACTTATTGCAAATGCCCTTGGTACTCCACCAGCCGAGGTTATTGATCGAGTACACGAGTCGGGGCGTTTGATTGCTGCACTCTGCGGGTCACCCAAGCAGGCACTGCATCACAAGGACGCAAACGTCGACATCATCATTGCCCAAGGCACCGAAGGCGGTGGCCACACCGGAGATGTTGGTTCAGTAGTTCTGTGGCCTCAGGTAATTGACGCTGTTGCACCAATTCCGGTGCTTGCCGCTGGCGGCATCGGAACGGGTCGGCAAGTTGCTGCGGCCTTGGCTATGGGAGCCGAGGGTGTCTGGACTGGGTCAATCTGGCTAACAGTTGAAGAGGCCGATCAGGCGCCTGCTCAGGTTGAATCGCTTCTTGCCGCGACTAGTCGAGACACCGTGCGTTCGCGTAGCTGGACGGGCAAGCCGTGTCGCATGCTCCGCAACGAGTGGACCGATGCTTGGGAAGATCCAGCAAACCCGGACCCACTCGGCATGCCGTTGCAGTTCATGGTGACTGGCGAGGCTGTAGCCCGCGGGCATCACTACTCGCAGCAGGCCAAGGACGTGAACTTCAATCCCGTTGGTCAGATTGTGGGCACCATGAATAAGGTCCGCAAGACCAAAGACCTAATTGCAGACATGGTTGACGAATATCTTGAATGCTCGAACCGTCTTGAACGGCTCAATGAGCGTGCCGCGGGAGCTGAGGTCAGCTGACCTCAGTGGTCAGCATCATCTGGACGACGCCTTGGTGCTAGCTCTTCATTTTTGAGCGGCTTACTTGACGATGATGTCACGGCAGCCAACTGAGACCGCCTGACCGGTTGGTTCGTCAATCACGTTGACGCAGACGCTGCGCGTGCCCTTGCTACCGTTCCAACTCACAGAAAATCTGCCGTCAGTGGAGCGATAATCACGCACTGCTTGCACAGTTCCCATCGTAGAAACTACGCGAACCAGCGGCGAGCTATTCGGCGAAGAAGAGGTGCCGCTCACAGTAATCCGCTTTCCCTCTGCCATAGCTGTGGTGATAGAGCCGGTGGGTAGCGAGGCTCCTGGGGCGGGCGCAGGTGCTGCAGCAGAACCGTTCACCGTGAACTTGGTTGACTTGAGTTGACGGCTCCATGTGACTTTCGAGTTTACTGTTGACCTAAAAGCCACACCGGACAGGTCTCTACTCACACCACTTGGTCCGCCAGTACCACTCAAGCGAATAGTTGCTTTATCTACTCGCCCAGATACTCCGAGTGGGCCAAGGATTTGTATTGCGGTCACGTAGCCGAGGCCAAACCAAGAACCCAATTCAGCGCTGCTATAGCCTTGGCTCCACGAACTGTTGGGGTTTCCGCCAGAAGCATCAAAGGGGTCAGGGACACCACGTAAGTAGGGAACCTGCGAGACCCAGACATACTCAGAGTTTTCTGTGTATCCACCCGAAGAGGCCGAGTACACCGCGTCGATCAGTTGCGAGTTATAGGTAATGACTTGGTTGGAAGTTTCGTTCACGGCGTTCTGCCAGTTCCCAACCTCATATTTGGTGCCCGTGTAGGACTGATGAAGTACCGAGCCGTACAAGTCGAAATCTGCAGCGCCTCGAACTGCGATGCGCTTTTGGGCAAAGGTTCGACCCGCTGTGGCCTGAGCTTTGAGTGCCTCAGCAGGCCAAGAGGAAGGCATCTCGCCAAGGCCGTACAGATACTGTTGCATAGGAAGACCCCAGACAACTGCTCGAAGGCCGCCCGCTGCATCTACCGAGATGCGCAACATGCCGTAGCGGTAGCTATAGCCGGGAGTGCTTACTTTTAGAGGGCCGCCGGCGCTCCAGAGCTGAATATCTACAACTGGGCCGGTGACTGCGTTAAGACCACCCGACCATATGATGTTGTTACCCGAGCGGGTGGCAGTAATCGTGGCCCCACTAGGCGCCCAACCAATGCCTTCGAACGCAGTAGACCCGCCAGTTGTCAGTGTGAAGGAACTCTGCTTTTCGGCAACCAAGACACGTAAATCGTTGTTGATTGTTGCAGCTGGTGTGACTGCTGCACCTCGGTAATACCATCCGAGAATATCGGTGAAGGAACTGCCGTTGGCCGCCCACCCGCGGGCACCCCACTGGCTCATTCCAACAGCATGCCCCCAGCCGCCGCCAGTGAAAGTAAATGTTGACTCCTGAGCAGAGACTGCAGGAGCGCTAGAGCCAACCCCATAGAAGGCGAGCGAGAGAACGATGACCAACCAAGCAAAGCTCAGATTGATTCGTCGAACGCGAAACGTTTCTTTTGTCTGCTGAGGTTGGGTAGTTACTAGTTGACGCGGAATGCTCACGGAATAAAGCTTCGACCCCTTGCCTGCGCGACTTGAGAAAATGCCTACTAAGGAATTGCCTCTCGAGTAATTGGTAAAAGAACCCAGGCAATGATTAGTGCAATGTTGAGAACTACTCACTACAGACAAAATCCGGCCGATTGTAACCTTCAGCAGTCTTGCTCGGTAGCAGAATTGCTGAGCAACAGAATTACTGAGCAGTAGCCTCTGAACATGCGAGTAGGGAATAACTTCCGATGAATAGCAGCCAAAGCAGTCGATCCGAACCGCTCTTTGGTGCACCGCGCGAGCCGCTTTTTGGATCCTCAACTCCTTCAGGTGATGGGGTAGCTACCGATGAGTCGGCTAGGGCTGACCAAGAGGGATCGCTAATTGGTCGCCTAGTTGTGATCACTGGGGGTGCCGGATTACTTGGAGCTGCTATGGCAGTAGAACTTGCCGCTCGTGGGGCTGATATCTGTTTGATGGGTGATGATCCAGAAGAGCTTCGTAGCACGCTGTTGATGCTGGATCTTGGGACGCGTTCGGCCATGCTTCGTTGCGATCTCTCCTCTGAGTCGGAAGTGCTTTCTGCAGCCGACTTCATTCGGCGCATCGGCCGGCCGGTTGATCTTTTGGTACATGCTGCGGGCTTGCAAGCCCCGGCCACTGTGGCAACTGCAACAGTGACGAGTTTGGATGAGCACTACCTGTGGAACCTTCGCGGCCCTTATCTGCTGACTCAACAACTGCTGCCAGATTTAATTACATCTCAAGGCCAAGTGGTGTTCTTCGTTGCCACAGAGACTGATCTCAGTTCGGGGTCAGGCGGCGATGTACATCACATTATTTCTCAGGCGGCAGTACAAGCCTTTGCTCAGGAATTGCGAACTGAGACTTCCCGCTTAGGGGTGCGAGTATTGATTGTTGATGCCGTGGCTCAGACTTGGTCAGATCTGTCTACCGAACCTGCTCGTCCTAGCGGTAGGACAGTGGTTGAATCGTTGGCATATTCAGTGGTTGACACCCTGAGTAGCTCAGAGATGGATGTAACCGAATTGCGAGTTCAGCGACCTTCTGCCGCACTGCGCAGGGAGCGGCGATAGATTGCAGCAATGGCCCGGCTCTGTGTGCGTACTGGTTGTGATCATGTTGCTGATGCTCAGTTGTCATATGACCCGGTGAATTGTCATGCCTGGCTCGACATGCTGGCGGCCCAACCGGGGCAAGCTCAAGAACTCTGCCAGCGTCACGCCGCAAATTTGACGGTGCCGCAGGGTTGGACTTGTGAGGACCGAAGGAGTTCTTTAGTAGCTGATTTTGCTGCCGAGGTCCCTGCTCCGTTCCCTGCTGAACCTGAGACAGCACCCGAGCCCGAGCCGAGCCAGAGACCAAACTCCAAGACCCAGCCCAGTTCCAAGACCCTGCCGAGTTCCAAGACCCAGCCCAGTTCCAAGCCAGGACGCTCGAATCACGCACGCTCAAAGCCTTCTTTGTTATCTCGGGCGCTGCGCTCAACCGGGTCTCAGCGCTCGGCCCTGAGCGCCGAGCTAGGTGCAACTGCGGCAAAAAAAATAACTACTTCCAAGACTGGCGAAGCAGAAACCCCTGACTGAACCACTAGCTTTAGGGACGGTCTTGCGAGAACTAGGAGTGTCAGATTGAATTCGAACCCCTATTTGAACGGCAACTTTGCGCCAGTAACTGAAGAGATCACGGCATTTGATCTCGATGTCACTGGTCAGATCCCGATGGAACTTAATGGTCGGTATCTTCGCAATGGACCAAATCCGAGATCGGCTGATCCTGCGAGCTATCACTGGTTTATTGGCGACGGGATGGTTCATGGCATACGGCTCAGAGATGGCCGTGCAGAGTGGTACCGCAACCGTTGGGTGACAGAGCAGCAGGGCTTCTCTCCTAATACAAACGTGATTGGCCTTGATGGCCGCACGCTTGCCCTAGTCGAAGCTGGCTCACCGCCCGCTGAGCTGGGGTTTGAGCTCGAGAACCTGGGAGAGTGCCAGTTTTCGGGTGCTCAGCTCAACGGGTATTCAGCGCACCCAAAGGTGGACCCCATCTCTGGCGAGTTGCATGCCGCTAGCTATAACTGGTCGGCGCCGAATGTAATCGAGTACACCGTTTTGGGTACCCAAGGCACCGTGGATCGCCAGGAACTTGTTCCAGTACCGGGCAGTCCAATGGTTCACGACATATCGCTCACTGAGAAGTACGCCGTGTTCTATGACCTGCCGGTTGTCTTCAACCTAGAAGATGCTGCGGCTGGTGCGGGCTTTCCCTATGCCTGGAGTAACGAGTACGGGGCGCGTGTTGGCCTGCTACCTCGGGGTGGTGCGGGCACTGACGAACTTCGCTGGTTTGAGGTTGACCCTTGTTATGTGTTTCATGCGCTGAACTCCTATGACGCAGTCGGATTGGAGGGGCAGCAGCTTGTAGTGCTGGACGTGGTTCGCCACGACCGTGTGTTTGACCGCAGTCGACTTGGGCCAGACGAGAGTGCTCCAACGCTGTGGCGATGGAAGTTGGACTTGCAGTCCGGCAAGGTTACGGAGGAGCAACTATATGACGAGCCTATTGAGTTCCCCAGGGTTGATGAGCGCGTAGTTGCTCGAAAACAACGCTACGGATGGATGGCGAGCACGCCTAGGCACATTGGTTCTGCGTCTGGCGCCGGAGTTGTGTTTGATGGCGCGAGCATTGCTTGTTATGACTTCGAGTTGAACTCGATGACTCGTCATGAAGTGGGTGCAGGTCGAGCCGCTGGCGAAGCAGTATTTGTTCCGATGTTTGCCGAGGCCGGCGAGCTAGAGGGCTATGTCATGAGCCTGGTCTACGACGCTGCGACTGACCGCTCCGACCTAATAATATTGGCCGCTCAGGATTTGACTGCTGAACCACTAGCTACGGTTCACCTTCCGCAGCGTGTTCCCTTTGGTTTTCACGGGAACTTTGTGCCCGCATAGATAAATGAGGCCCTGGTAGGGGGGCTTCTGCCGTCTTCAAGCTGGTGTTTCCAAGCTGGTGTTTCCAAGCTGGCTGCTGCTCTGCAACAGCGGACTAGATGCGGGGAGTTGGCTCGCCTAGCTTGTGCAGATGCCCGAGTTTGTCTACCAGCCAATGTTCCCGCAGCCTCCCTCAGAGACTCCTTTTAGAAAGCTGACTGCAGACCTTGTCTCTGTGGGCGAGTACCAAGGGAGTCGGATTCTAGAAGTTGATCGTCAGGCGCTCACATTGTTGACGGCTGAGTCGGTGCACACCATTTCACATCTATTTAGGCCTAGTCATCTTGCACAATTATCTAAGATCCTTGATGACCCAGAGGCCACTCAGAATGACCGTTTTGTGGCACGAACTATGTTGCAAAACGCGTGTGTTTCAGCTGGCATGATATTGCCGAGCTGCCAAGACACCGGCACTGCAATCATCATGGCAAAGAAGGGTCAACAGGTCTGGACTCATGGTGGACTTAATGCACCTGGTGGAGATGAAGCTGCCATAGCCGAAGGTGTGTATCGCACCTACACCGACACCAATCTTCGGTATTCGCAGCTTGCACCTATCACTACTTTTGAGGAGCGTAATACAGGCACAAACCTGCCTGCGCAGATTGACCTGAGTGCAGTTGACGGAGATGAATACAACTTTTTAGTAATGACAAAGGGTGGGGGGAGCGCAAACAAGACGTTCTTGTATCAAGAGACCAAAGCGCTGCTCAACCCCGAATCGCTGCTCAAGTTTGTTGATGAAAAGATTCGTACGCTCGGCACCTCTGCTTGCCCGCCCTATCACCTAGCGATTGTGATTGGCGGCACCTCAGCCGAGATGAATCTCAAGACAGTCAAGTACGCAAGTGCCCGCTACTTAGATGGTCTGCCAACCGTGGGGAATGAGCTTGGTCATGCTATCCGTGACTTTGAGCTTGAGCAGCAGATCTTTCAGCTTGCCGCCGCCACGGGAATTGGTGCTCAGTTTGGTGGTAAGTATTTTTGTCATGACGTACGGGTGATTCGTCTGCCGCGTCATGGCGCAAGTTGCCCGGTGGGTATTGGTGTGAGTTGTTCTGCAGATCGTCAAGCGCTTGGCAAGATCACAGCTGAGGGGGTTTTTGTTGAACAACTAGAGACAGACCCGGCGCAGTACTTGCCCGAGATTACCGAAGCGGATCTGCGCGCCGAGGTAGTGCACGTAAATCTGAATCAGTCCATGGATGAGATTCGCAGCCAACTCAGTCAGCATCCCGTTCGTACTCGTTTGTCGCTCACTGGCACCGTGGTTGTGGCCAGAGATATTGCTCACGCCAAACTTAAAGAACGCATTGATCGCGGCGAGGGGCTACCTCAGTACATGAAAGATCATCCGGTGTATTACGCCGGTCCGGCAAAAACCCCAGAGGGTATGGCCTCTGGAAGTTTTGGGCCAACTACGGCTGGCCGTATGGATAGCTACGTAGATTTATTTATGCGCCACGGCGGCAGCTTTATAACGCTTGCAAAGGGCAATCGTTCTGCGCAGGTGCGGAATGCCTGTAAGGACCACGGCGGTTTCTATTTGGGTTCTATCGGTGGCCCTGCAGCCATTCTGGCCCAAGATGCCATCAAAAAGGTTGAGGTTTTGGAGTACCCAGAATTAGGTATGGAAGCCGTTTGGAAGATTGAGGTAGAGAACTTTCCAGCCTTCATCATTACTGATGACAAAGGCAACGACTTCTTCTCTGGCCTGCTCTAGTTGGCCTGGTCTTGTTCGGCTGCTCAGCTTGCGACTTGTGTAGCCGCGCTAGCAGTCTCGGATGCTTTCCACGCCCGAGAAAATGATCGCCCCTCTGGTGTGCGCAAAACCTGCGAGCAGTGTTCTCTAGACAGGTCAGCAGCTTGACCGTGGTTCCCTGAGCGCAACAGGTTTAGACCATGTTCGTGTGTTTCGGTCAACGTTGGCCGAAGGACGAGCACGCGTACGCCAGCTTTGTCGGCAGCGCAAAGCTCACGGTCTAGTTGGCGATTGAAGAGTTCCTTGCTCGCTCGAAGATGCAGCGGTGGTTTGTGGTCGGGATCATAGGATTGTGGCGCGGCCACAATGATTAGTTCTGCGCCTGCATCAACTGCAACATCAACATTGGTTGAAGACTTCACTGCGCCGTCAATAAGAAGCCGTCGCCCAAGACGAATTGGTGGGTACAACAACGGCACAGCTGAGGCTGCGCGCATTGCATCGGGAAGCGCTGGTCGAGTGTTGCTTGGTGAGCCAAGAACAACTCGTTGCCCGGTCACGATGTCAAAGCTGCAGAGTGCCAAGTCTTCCTCTGGCCAGTCCTCTCCCGCCCAGTTTGCAAACTCCACGCGTTGCTCTGTGACTGATCCAATTCCCGCACGGTAGAAATGCTGCAGCGAGAGCGGTGGCCGAACAGCTGGCCACCGAATAACTGTTCGGTGCAAGACATAGGCAGAACCTGCCACTCGCCGGGCCAGCCCTAGAGGAGTCCGCCAACCTTGGCTAAAGACCACCTCGGGGCGAAAGAACGGTTGGTTCTCTGCAAACGGGTTCTGGTCTTCATGGGCCATGGCCCACACCAGATCCAGGTCGTTGCCCGTCCTCATGATCGAACCCACAATTGCTCCAGCCGAGGTACCAACAACTAGGTCGGCAGATGCGGGGTCTAATCCGGCATCGACCAGGGCTTTGAGTACTCCTGCGTGAAATGCGATCCCTACAGTGCCGCCGGCACCCAGAACTATTGCAGTGCGCTTTCGAGCCTTGTGCGCTTGAGGGGCCTTGTGTGCTTGAGGGGAGAGAACTGCGTCAGGCTTATTGCCGAGCACATCAAGAACTGATGAGCAACTCTTTATCTGGTCTGAACTGATCCCCATCTTAAACCTGCACCTGTGTTGTGTCGGATGTCTAGGCAGCCAACTAGAGAGTTAGTGTGCTGCCAAAGAGTGATTGTTTTAAATGAGTGGATACCCCAGTCGTCTGATGAGTAACACTTAAGGCGTGGATCCTATGTTGATCACCAACCTTCTTGGTGCGATAGGGCTAGGAGCCTCCTCTGGACTCAACGCGTGGATACCGCTTTTGGGTCTTGGTTTGGCACAGCGGTTTGGTGTTGTTGATCTCTCATCTCGCTATGCTCAGCTTGGTTCAACCTGGGCACTTGCTGTTTTAGGTGTGCTCTTCCTGATCGACCTTATTGGCGACAAAATTGTGATTATCGACCATGTGCTGCATGTATTTGGTCTGGTAGTTGCGCCAGTCTCGGGGGCCATTGTGTTTTCAGCTCAAGCCGAACTGCTGTCAAATTCCCAACCAGTTCTCGCTGCGGCGGCCGGAATTGCGTTGGGTGGAACCATGCATGCTGGGCGAAGCGCACTACGGCCAGTTGTCAGTGCGTCCACCGGCGGAATCGGAAACCCAGTGGTGTCGCTACTAGAAGACATGATGGCTGTTGTGATGGTTTTTCTGGCCATTCTGGTTCCGGTCATTTCGTTTGTAGTTCTCATTGCGCTTGTCTTCTTTTCCGTCAGGTGGATTCGCAAGCGCCGCAACCGCAAAGCCTTACGCTCACAAGAAGGTGGCACGGGGCCTAGCGCTGGCCATGCGCCGCAAAGTCGATCCCTGCAAAACCCAAGTCCACCGGACCCTATAAACTGGGAGTAAGTGATTCCAGTATTCAAGATGGCGGAGAAGGTGACTGTTTGCCGCCCCCGTGGCTCGCTTCCACGAGCCCTAGCGGCATTGGGGCTACTGCTAAGCGTGCTGATCTTTGCAGCAGCCCCCGCGGGAGCGCATGCCATTCTCACCCGGGTTACCCCAGAGCCCGACGCAGTCCTTAAGAACTCCCCTGAGCAGATCAGCCTGATTTTTAGCGAGACAATTTCAATTCCAGCCCAAGGTATTCGGCTATTTGATCCGAGCGGCCAAGAAGTCTCTGGCGTTAATGCCGTGGCCCGCAACAAGACGATGAGCGCGCAACTGCCGCTACTCACAACAGAGGGGTCATACACCGTTGCTTGGAGAGCAGTTTCTGCTGACGGCCATGCTGTGAGCGGTGCATATCTTTTTCACCTTGGCCTGGCTACGTTGACTCAACCGGTAGTGGCTGCTGAGTCAAGTGTTGCGCTTTGGCCGAGTCTGTTAAGGGTTATTGGCACGGTGCTCGCTCTAGGTGCGTTGGCTCTGTTTCTTGGGCGGCCGCGGCGGGCGGGTTTTGGCCTATGGGCGGTTGCTTTAGTTGGTGCCTTGCTTAGTTTGCTCAGCTCAGTAGCAACTGCAGGCTCGATTCGCTCTAGTGGCTGGTCGGTCAGTTTGGCCACGTTGACTGGGCGCCTCAGTCTGCTGGCTCTGATACTTACGCTAACGGGTCTGTTGCTGTGCAAGCTGAGCGCAGGGCGAAGCGCTCAGCGAGTCACGGTTGTGTTGGCTGTGCTTGCTGTGATGACGGTGGCCACAATTGCACTACAAGGACACGCAGTTGCTATAGATCCCTTAGCACTGTCGGTCACGATGACTCTGGGGCATGTGATGGCAGCTTTGTCCTGGGTAGCAGGCCTTGTCTGGATTGAGAGCCGAACACGGTCGGCAGCGCCTAGCGAGTTGCAGTCTGATGTGGTGAGGAGCTCGCCCTGGGCCATTGGATCGGTAGTAGTTCTGGGTATTACTGGACTAGTCCTAGTGCTAAACCGCGTACCGCTGAATGAGTTGCTGAGTTCTTGGTACGGACGCCTAGGGCTAATCAAGTTGTTGTTGTTGGTAGTTGCTGTTGGCCTAGCGCTAAATAATCGCTACAAGATCACCCCTAGGTTGGCTCCCAAGCTTGAGGAAGCTGGTGCTGGTGTGAGTGGTCCGAGTGGCGCGTCTAGGTCGGAGGGTCTGGCCGTTACTCAGCTGCGCAAGTCAGTGCGCCTAGAGATACTGGTGCTGGCAGTAGCTCTTGTGTTGGGCGCAACTCTGGCTCAGGTCGCCCCACCCCAAGCGGGAGTGGGTGGAACCAGCGGAGGCTCTTTTAGTCAGCGAGCAGCCTTCGGCTCGGGTGAGGTTGAACTTCGTTTGGATCCCGGCCATCGTGGGATGAACGAAGTGCATGTCACCGCATTGGGCTCTGACGGCCGCTTGATGCCTGGGATTGAGGATTTCGAGTTGTCGTTGTCGTTAGGAGCAGAGAATATTGGCCCGCTCAAGCCCGAGATGCAGAGAATTACGTCTGGTCACTCAGTGTCCTATGCAAGATTCCCGTTTGCGGGGGAGTGGACGGTGGTGGTCACTGCTCGTATCAGCAAGTTCGAGGTGCTCTCGGCTGTGTTTACTGTTCCGATCGGCACCTGATCAACCCGGACGTTTCTGGTCGATACTCGACCAAAACCATCCGGGTTGGCCCGGGGGAACAAGTGGCTGGGCTTGCGGCTGGGCTTGCGCCAGGGCTGGGCTTGCGACGGGGCTGGGCTTGCGACTGGGCTGAGTGAACTCAGAATATTTCGGCCACTTGGATTTCGCCGGCATCCACAGCCTGTGTAAATCGCTCGAAGTCAGATTCGATTTGCTCGCTGTAACTCACGGCGTAGGACTCCATGGCCTCATCAAATCGCGTCGATTTACCTAAGTATCCAGCAATCGCAATCGGGTCGGCCGATCGAGCATGCGCCCGAGCCATGGTGCGACCGCACAGGCCTGCGTAAGCAATAAGGCCCGCAGCGGGAAGAGAGTCAATGTCTACGCTGCCCTTCATGTCACGCAGTTGGCGAATGTAATAGAACTTGCCTGCCGGACCGCGAGTCCAACCCAAAAACACGTCGCTTGCTGCTTGCATCTTGCGTTGCCCAACTACTGCCCGCTCGCCTTGGTGCGCGTACTCGCTCGGCCCGGCATAAGGCGCAAGCACTGATTCCTCAGCCTCTTTGATCTGCAGAAAAAGCACGTCATCTTCATCTCGTCCGTGCATCATCACGATCATGCAGCGGGTTCCCACGCTACCCACGCCAACGACTTTGACGGCCAACTCAATCTGCTGAAACCGGTGGAGTAGTTGTCGGTGGTCTGCGTCAAGACTCTCGGCATATAAATCAAGAGCGTCTTCAGTTATCTTTTGCCATTCCGGTGCATCGAGCGGTGCGAGCAGTGGCGGCTGATGCAGAATTCGGCGCTCACCGTTGACCATCTCTGTCAGTTTGGTGAGTACTTGCGCAGAAGTTCTGTGCTTTGCCTTCTCAAGGGACTTGGCGAGTTTCTTGGGCGACACGATTCCTGCGAATTCTTGTAACGCCTCGCTCAGCTCGATGCGCTCGTACCAGATGTCTAGAACGTCGGCATCGGCCAGTCGAAGCATGTTTTCACGGTAAGCCCGAGCTGCTGTATTAGCGGCTTCACGACCGGCCTTTTCGCCTTGTCCCGAGGTGCGTGCTGCAATAAGAAAGCTTGTTACTAGACGCTTGACATCCCACTCAAATGGGCCTGGAATCGTCTCGTCAAAGTCGTTGAGGTCAAAGACGATATTTCGTTCTGGTGTGCCGTAGGAGCCAAAGTTGCAGAGATGAGCATCTCCACAGAGCTGTGTGCGGAGGTTGGTGGAAATACCGCTACCAAGGTCTCTTGCCATAACAATTGGCGACCCGCGAAGATAGGTAAATGGCGAGACCGCCATGCGAGCGTTGCGCACGGGAACTAACTCAGGGACGCGAGTTCGGTTCTGCTCAACAAGCTGCGCCACGGGGTCTGGACGATCAGCCGGGGGGGTCCACTCGCCAAGGGATTCACGGGGGATGGACTTGCGAACAATCTCGCCAATTCGTATTCGCTGCGAAGGGGTGGTTGTTGTTGGGTCGGGCTCAATGTAGCTCTTACCATCCCAATCATCGTTTAGTTGATTTGGAGTTCTGAGCGGAGGGTTCCCCGACTGAATGCGCTTGGTCTCTGCTAGGGCTGCAGTCAGCAACTCGCCAGACCTATTTGCATTCGGGAATGCCTTGTCTTTTGCCATGAAGTGCTTCTTCCTGAGTTGATTAGTGCTGAACAATCCAAGCCAGCAAGTAGCCAAGGCTATTGGAAGAACAGTGCATTAGTACCGGGGCCATCAGGCTGCCTGATCGATTGCGCAACCAAGACAGCCCCATCCCGGCAAGTCCGGTCCCTAAAACGCCCGCAGCGACAGCAACTACCTGGCCCACTGGTCCGGGCAGAAGATCACGAAAAACGGGGTTCACCTTGTTGACGTTCCAAGCGGGCAGTACATGCCAAAGTCCAAACAATAATGCTGCCAAAATATCGGCCCGCAAGGCACCGTTTGCATGCCCGAGAAGGCGCTTTCGGAACATTGCTGGAAGTACTCCACGGAAGGCAATCTCTTCCATCAGCACCGTTCCGAGCGGAACCATTATGAGCGTTTCCCAGGCTAGGGCTCCTAAAGAAATATTTGCCCGGCTATCTTGAAAAAGGCCATTGGTGAAAGGAACGGCGAGTCCAACGAGGTAGATACTTAGTAGTAAGGCCGAAGCCGCACCGCCCCATCGCAGACCGCTCTGCACCTTGCGAGGTTCAAGACCAACCTCGTCAAGGCCTTGCCCATCCCAGCGAATAGCAATAAGCAGTAGCAGCACCGCCACGGTTAGGTTCCAGGGCACATAGGCCCAAGATGGGATGACCCTATTGGCCATGATGTTTGAGCTCACAAGCGTGACTAGGACGACAAACAGCGCCCAGGGGTCTGGCGAACTCCTCAGCGTCACGGGTCTGTTGCTGAGACCAGGCTGCGTGCTTGGCGTGCTTGGCGTGCTGGGTGTGCTGGCCTCGCTCGGTTCAGTCACAGCCGTAACAATACTCCCCTACGTATCAGCGAGTTTTGCTGGGCTGCTGGGTTGCTGGGCTGCTGAGTAGTGGAGGGCAGTGCAACAGTGCTGGGCTATGCCGGCTGCCTGCCCGCCAACTGTGTTACGCCGGCGCGGCGTAACACGAGCTGCGCAGCAGAGCGGCCGCACATGCCGTGCACTCCAGCACCCGGTGGGGTAGACGAGGAGCACAGGTACACACCCGGCATTGGGGTTGCCCAAGGCTGCGCAGAGAGCACAGGCCGAGCAATAAATTGCCGAAGGTCCGCAACTCCACCGGTGATATCCCCACCGATGTAGTTGGCATTATGCGCTTGCATCGCCGCTGGGCCCATTGCATGGCGTGCCAAGATTAGGTCTCGAAACCCGGGGGCGAAACGCTCAATCTGTGCTTCGATTCGATTTGTCATGTCTACCTCGCAGCCGGAAGGCACGTGGCAGTAGGCCCAGAAGGTGTGCTTCCCCGCTGGCGCTCTGCTGGGGTCAAACAGGGATTGCTGTGCGGCAAGAAGAAAGGGTCGCTCAGAGATTCGCCCTTGGGTCGCTGCAAGTTCTGATTCACGGACCTCGTCAAGGGTGCCACCAATATGCACTGTGGCGGCTCGCGCAACTTGAGGATCCATCCATGGAACTGGGCCATCTAGTGCCCAGTCCAGTTTGAATACCCCGGGTCCGTGACGGAACCTTGTTAGCGATCGGCGGTAGCGCGCTGGCATCTGGTCACCCGCTAGAGCAATGAGCTGCCGTGGCGTGATATCGCATAGCACTGCTCGTGCGGGGGGTAGTTGACGAAGCGAAGTCACGGGCTGACTGCAGCGGAGCTCACCACCTGCTTGAAGCAGCAGTTTTACTAGCGCATCTGCGATGGCCTGCGAACCGCCCTGAGCTAGTGGCCACCCCACGCTATGGCCAAGGGTTCCAAGCAGCATGCCAACTCCAGCAGTAGCAGCTGCCGACAGCGGAAGTACCGAATGGGCCGAGAGGCCGGCGAGCAGAGCGGGCGCTTCTTCGCTGTGAAATTGTGAGCGGCTGAGCGACTCGGCTGAGCGGACAGCCCTGCGAGCAAACCTTGCTAACGCAATCGGATGCGCTGGCGGCAAGCTGAGCGGGGCCAAGACCGAGTCGGTCAGATCGAATCCGGCATCGACTGACGGCCCAAAGAGTCGACTCCAAGCTTCGCCATCTTGGCCAAGGCCTGCTGCGGTAGCGCTCAGTGAACGTTCCAGCATCACTGCTCGCTCTGGCAGCAGGGTGTGGGCTAGGGGGGCATCGGGTTGGATCCAGGTGAGTCCAGCAGATTCCAAGCCCAGATCTCTGAGTGCCGGAGAGGCCAACCCGAGCGGGTGGATTGCCGAACACACATCATGCGCGAATCCGGGAAGGGTGAGTTCTTCGGTCCGTGTACCGCCGCCCGGAAGCTGGCCTGCCTCATAAACCACTACCCGCCAGCCAGCGCGAGCAAGTGTGAGCGCCGCTACAAGACCATTCGGCCCCGCGCCCACAACTACTGCATCAAAAGATTCTGTATCAAAGGACTCGGGCACGTCCACAGACTAGGTCTGTGGACGTGCCCCTAGTCTGCGCTCAAGCCCCAGCTAGCAACTTCGAGAATGCACCCGCTGCAGCGTCAACACTGTGGCAGTTGTTCTGTGCTCTGGTGTTTGGCCCCTCGGGGCAGGGTTGGTCACGACTTGCAGACCAGATGGCAATTCGAGCAAACCCGAGTGTGGTTGCTTGGCTTCGGACATAAGCGGCGTCTTGTAGCGTAAACACCTCTCCGTAGATGTCGTTCTGACCAATCATCGGAATCACTCCGACCAGTGCATAGCGCTGAGCAGAGGTGAGCGTGGGGTAAAGCGGTGCAATCTGGTTATGAGTTGCAATGGCTGCGTCGACGGCCCAAATGCCCATCTTTCCTTGGGCTGAGCCAAGTCCGTAGTCCATGGTCATGAGGTCGATTGAGGAGAGCACTACCCCTGCCTCAACTGCTGAGCGCACCACGGCGAGCCCAGGTGTTGTTAATCCATAGGGCATGACTGGCAGCGTGAGTGTTACATCTAGCTTGCGGTTTGCCGCTCGTGCACGCTGCTGCAGAATTGCAATGGCAGCCGACCGGCGCTGCACCGAAGCTGCGTCATTGGCAGCTTCACCTTCAATATCGAAATCTAGCGAGGTCAGTTTGTATGCGTCGATGACTGCCTGGTACTCATCGGCGAGTGCTTGAACGGTGGTGCAAGTCAGTGCCAGTTCTTTATTGGCGGCCCCACCGAATGACATAATCACGTCGCCCCCGGCTGCCCGTAGCGCAGCAATCTGACTGGTCATGAACTTCGCATCACGGTCGTAGTACCCGCCCCAGGAGGCGCGGCATGGAGTGGACCCTGAGACGATGAACGCCAAGGTCAGCTGACGGGTGGAACTTGCTGCGGCCGTGGCAACTAAGTCTGGGGTTGGCCAGTTTGTTGCGTCTACATAAGGGGAGTAAGGAACGTCTATAGCGCCATTCGGCAGTGTGGGAAGCGTGGGCGGCGGACTGGGCACGGTGGTTGGTGTGGGTTCAGCTACTGGAGCGCCGGGAGCGGGCACAGTTGCTGTAACGGTGCAAGCTTGGTTGTTCACCTGACAAGAAGTTGGGGTGGCTTGTCGTGAATCTCCCACTGCAGTAATTCCAAAGGTGACTGATGCACCGGCAGTGACTGTACCGTTCCAGTTCTCGTTGCGCACCTGATGCAATGACCCGGTGGACTGAGAAATTCCGTTCCAGATTGATGCCACCGCAAGCGATGAGACGAAGGTGGTGGACCATGAGGACCAGGTGGTTGGCCCGGGATTAGTGATGGTGAGGTCTGCGTTGTAGCCAGTCACCCAGTCAGAGGTGACCGCCATAGTGAGGGTCGCTCTAGTCGAGCTTGCTGGCACCGTTGTGGTGGTGGTGGGAGCAACCGTTGTTGTTGGTGGTGTAGCTGTGGTGGTGGTGGGTGCAACCGTTGTTGTTGGAAGGGTTGTTGTTGTTCCCGCTGCGGGCAGTCCGCAAGCAATCCCGTTGAGTTTGCAGTTAGTGGGAGCAACACCTGGCCCAGCAGCCACATAGCCAATCACGATGGATCCGCCGCTCGGCAGATTCGGAGCCCAACTCGGCGCTTTTACTGTCACTTTCTGAGCGACCTGCGAGGTTAACTTACCTCCCCATAGCGACGAGATTTTGGGTGTCAGATCAAAGGTCAGAACCCAGTTGCGTTGAGTAACTCCAGTTGGATTACGTACCGTCACGCTGGCTTGGTGGCCGGTGACCCAAGAGTTTTCTCGGGTGTAGCTCGCCGTCATCGGTGCAGCACTTGCAACACCTGTGACAGCAACAGCGGTGGCAAGCACCGTGAAAGTAGCTACTACCGACATCCATGTTCTGACCCGAAACCGCCGCATTGAACAATCTCCTCTGTCTATCTCTGCCTCAGGGTTGATCCGGAGATCATTCCTTTGGCCCTAGGGGCGATTCTTCGGCCAGGTCTGGCCGAAGCTTTAGCTAGATAGACAGAAATTCATTTCACAGTTCCGCGGGCCCTTTGAGTAGCGCTGGACCAACGCGCACGAGTCATGCTGCTGCCGAGATGTTCAGGCAAGATCTATAAAATGTAAGTTGCCGACTTAGTCGGTGACAGTGAATTCCGAGGTAAATCCCTCGCCAGATTGACCGGGTTTGCAGCGCAGCGTGTAGACCCCTGCATCTAATTCGGTTGACAAATTGCGGGTTGCGCTGTTAGCAACATTCTCGACCTCACCCACAATGTCACCGTTGGCCTTGAGTACGTAAAGCTCGCTGATCTCTGTGGCCTCATTAGTGAACTTAAACTCAATGTTGCCTGCAGCAGCAGATGTTGACTGAGCAGTGCAGGCATCGCTAGTTCCGGTTACTGCAACCGAACTGTCTGCGGCCTTACTTGAGCATCCCACGAGCAGTCCGGTGCCAAGAGTTACGGCGAGTACTAGAGCTGCTGCTGCACGGGGGCAGTAGTTACCGGAATTCATAGTGTCAATTCTTCTTTCATGGTGAGGACTGATAGGACTTGGAATCGACAGCCGCAGTAGTCGACGATGTAGCTCATGTAGCTCATGTAGTCGACGCTTTACCGGCTGAAGGTGCTGTAGTACTGAACGCTGAAGCTGTCGCAGGCTTGGCTGATTTGGTCGGTTCTGATGTGGTCGACTTTGCCGCAGAATTTGGTAATGGCCGAAGAAATAGGATCATTGTGGGGATCAGGTACCCCAAGTAGGCAGTGAGTTGGAGAATGGTCATCTGCGGGCCGAGATTGAATATCCCCTTTACAATTGCCCCATACCAACTAGTTATTTCATAGCCTTGGATATCCCATACAAGGTTATTGAGTCCTGGCAACACGTTGGCTTCTTGAAGGTCGTGCACACCGTAAGCCAACACGCCAGCGGCAATCACGATCAACGCTGCTCCGGTGAACTTAAAGAACACGCTCAAATTCATCTTGAGCGCGCCCTTGTAGATCAGCACCCCACAACCAACTGCAGTCAGTATCCCGAGCACTGCCCCGAGAGCCGGGCCAAATCCGGCACCCTGAGCCTGAAATGTTGGATAGATGAATAGTGCAGTTTCGAGTCCTTCGCGCCCAACGGCCAGCATGGCTGCAAGCCCCACAGCCCAAGCACCAAGTTGTACAGCCTCTTGCATTTTGCCGTGAAGATGCCCTTTGAGGGTGTGTGAAGCCCGGCGCATCCAAAACACCATCCAGGTCACAAACCCAACTGCCACGATTGACAGCACTCCGCCAAAGATTTCTTGGGCAGTGAAACTCATATTCATTGCGGTGAAGTGAAGTAGTGCTCCGAACCCAAATGACAACACCACTGCAATTCCCACGCCGGCCCATAGTGCGGGGATTCGGTCGCGGTGACCCCCTCGGACCAGAAAGGTCATGAGGATACTCACTACTAAGGCGGCTTCGAGGCCTTCTCGTAATCCTGTAAGAAATGTTTGAAACACTGGGTTACCTCTTAGCTATGGACCCGCATGGATACTGTATGGATCCCACAGAGATCCCACATGGTTGCCACACAGCTGGACTGAGGGACAGTTTCTTCGTAGTGATAGGTAACCCTAACAATGTCACCAAGTCAACCCAGTGTGCCCAAAGTCATAGTGGCTGAGGTCCAGTACGCTGCTAACTCATCGAGTCAGAACTCGTCTACCCACAGATCAGCCGGGCACAGATCAGCCGGCCACAGCTAGAGCCGAAGCCATAATGAATCCTGCCACGGTCACTAACCCGACCTCACGGCCCCCGTTCTTAAAGGCCTGGGGCATCAAAGTATTTGCTAGCAGCACCAAAATTGACCCTGCAGCGAAGGCCTCAATGAGTGCCACCACATCAGCAGATGCCGAGCCCAGCAGGGCGTAGCCAACGGTGGCGGCGGCCACACACATAGACACCACTAGCGCCCAGATAGCCAAAATTCGGCCACGAGAATGACCGCCGTTGCGCAGACCAATAGAGGCTGCAAGCCCTTCGGGCACATTCGATAAGAAGACTGCCACCACCATTGCAGTACTCACCGCGGATCCACCAAGTAGCGATAGCCCAATTGCCACTGATTCGGGAACACCATCGAGCGTTGCCCCCAGCACAAGCGATGGACCCGACACAGTTTCGCCTACGACTGGGTCTTGGCCTTGCGTGAACAATTCGAGTAGCCAATCTCCTGCCCAGAACACCAAGGCCCCAGCAATAAGTCCAAGAACTACGGAGGGGTCCTTGGTCTCTTCATAGGAGCCAAGAACCAAATCGAATGACACCGCACTAATCAGAGTGCCCGCACCAAAACCCATGATGAGTCCAAGTGCTCGTGATGACACGGGAACAAAAAAGGCAACTAGCGCACCCACTACTAACGCTGAAGAACCCACAAAGGCCCAAAAGGCTGCTGCTGCCATTGAGCGACCGTAGCCTTGAGCCGAGCCTGCACCCAACCCGGGGGCTTCCGATTGCGGGCTACTCAAACTCCACATTGGGCCGGGTTTGCGAACTGCCGCACAATGAAACTGGCCCAGCCAAACTGACACGATTGAATTCTGTAATTAGCGTGTAGGCATGGACGCGCTGATACCAAGAATGAGTGGTTTGACCCCGGCCGAAGATATCTCTGCAGCACTGCAAGCAGCGGGGTCGGTGATTATTGAGCGACTTGTTTCTGAAGAGCTGTGTGATCGTTTACAGGCCGAGCTTGAGCCGCATCTAGAGGCAACTCACCCAGGTCGAGATGGGTTCGAAGGCTCACGCACCCGCAGGCCGGGAGCATTGCTGTCGCGGTTGCCAAGTTCGGTAGAGATGATTGCTCATGAGCTAGTTCTTGATGTGGTTGACAAGGTGCTGTGGGCAGATAAGACCACCTTTCAACTGCATCTGACGCAGGCAATAGCCATTGGGCCGGGTGAGACTGCACAGCTGTTGCATCGTGATCAGTGGTCATTCGATTTCTTTGAGTTCCCGCAGAACATGGAGGTCGAGGTTTCAACTATCTGGGCTCTCACAGACTTCACCGAAGATAACGGGGCAACCCGGATCGCTGTTGGTCAAAATGGACTGACCGACGCTCAGGTTGGAGCGCTCACTCACGCAGACACTGTGGCTGCAGAAATGCCACGTGGGTCGGTGGTGATGTACACGGGAAGAACGGTGCATGGTGGGGGAGCCAACACCACAGATGCGGATCGCGTTGGAATAAATGTTGATTACGTGCTGGGCTGGCTTCGTCAGGAAGAGAATCAGTACTTGTCGGTCCCCAAGGAGATTGCTGCCGAGCTGCCCGAGAAAGTGCAGCGCCTGATGGGGTACCAGATGGGGGCATACGCACTGGGTTATATGGACGACCTGAGGGATCCGATCCGATTCTTAAAAGAGGCTGATCCAGAGGAAGATGACCGGCCTACCTTTGATATCAAACGTTCAGCTGGTCCGAAGATTCGGTGACTAGTCACCCGGCTGCCCGATCCGGCTCTGTGGCTGCCCGATCCGGCTCTGTGGCTGCCCGATCCGGCTCTGTGGCTGCCCGATCCAGCTTAGGCGCCGATAATCGACGGAATCCGAGGCTTTTCGGCGCCAAAGATTTGGGGATGAACAGGTTGGGTCTGCGCCGGTTGGCTGAATGTGTTGTGGTCTCTGCGCTGTTTGTCACAGCGGTTTCATGTAGCGGGCTGTTTGGTAGCAGTGATCCGGTTGAGCTGCGAAAATCACTTGAGGGTGTTGATGTAGATGGCAACGGGGTGCGTGACGATGTGGATGCGAAGGTCCCAGAGTTGACTACTGACAAGGCCATTGCAGCTCAGCTTTTGGCATACGCACGCCACGAACAGATGATAATTACTTTTGATACGGAGGCCCCTGATGCTGCAGAAGCTGCGTTCCAACTGGCTTCTGAAACATTTCGCATTCTCTCATGTCAGCAGCCTGCCGGCATCAATTGGGAAGAATGGGCGCGGTTGACCGACGAGGTGCAGCGAGCGGTGTTCGACCCGAGGGGCCGCAAAGCGAAGCTCAACGATTTTCAGGCTCTGATCGATGCCCGGGCCTTTATGAGTCCCGATTGCGACCAACTGTCGCCTACAACATCTAGTTACCCCTCGAAGTAGGCATCGTTGCTAGGAGTTGCGGTTCTCTGAGGATGCGTACATCTGCGGTGACACTCTGGTAGCGGTTGGGGGTCTGGAGGGGTGGCGAAGAGTGCTGGCGAAGGTCGCCGGTGGACTCGCGTTGACCTGCAGCATGCTGGGGCTCTGGCCGACGTATCGTTCTTGGGGCAACTTGAACAGTTCTCGCCCTGACCGATCGGAGCCGATGTGCCGGACTTGCCCGACTTTTTTACCGCCAACCTTGAGATCGCTGCGACTAAGCAACTTGATGTCGACGCGTTGTGGAAGGTGTTCCGGTTGGAGCGCACCGGCCACGAGTTTTACGAGGGGCTCGCTGAGCGCATTGATCATCCAGATGTGCAGGTGCTGTTGCGGCGTAATGGCACTGAGGAGTTGGCGCACGCCCGGCGGATTCTGAAGGCGATTGGGTTGATGGTCGGCAGCGAGGTCCTCCCATCCGATGAGCAGCTTGAACTCCATGCGGTGCCGCTGCCTGACACCATCGACGCGGGAATGCTCGCTTTGATTGTTGCTGGCGAGCAGAACGCCGATGCGGGTTACCAAGCTTGGGCGGACCAGATGGATAACCCCGAGGTAGCCAAGTTGTTGCGTTTGAACGGTCGCGAGGAAACCATCCATAGCGAGCGAGTAAATCAAGCCATCGCGCTGCTAGCCGCTGCCAGCTAACCCCGCGGGGCGCCACAGGCTTGTACTAGCGGACATGTCTGTAGCAACGCTTTCTCTGCTCTCCCTGTCGGTGGTTTTCTGCCAGCTCGTGCCCCAGCCGTTGCGGCGATACCGCAGCGGTCAGGTTTGGGTCCAGGATGCCCAAAGTGGTCACGCTCTTTGAGTTTTCGGTGTGACAGACCGAGGCTTGGAGACACCTCACAGACCAAAACCCCTGCAAGTACCAGTGTTTCACCGGAATCGCAGGGGTTTTTGGTGGTGGTCGGGCGGGGCGTCGATCCCCGGACCTACCGCTTTTCAGGCGGTCGCTCTGCCAACTGAGCTACCCGACCGCACAGCGACGTGGCTTGGAGTTATCCCCTTGACACGCCTCTGATTGGTTGCTACTTCTCACCGGAGTTCACCGGTGAGAAGTAGCTGTTGCGGTCCCGACGGGATTTGAACCCGCGACCTCCGGCTTGACAGGCCGGCGTGCACTCCAGGCTGCACCACGGGACCACGAACTAAACATGGTACTGATTTTCTTGGAACAACTTCTTGTACTTCTTTATTCCTGGACTTCTGTACTGCTCTACTTCTGTACTGCTTTGGTACTGCGTACCCCCAACGGGATTCGAACCCGTGTTACCTGCGTGAAAGGCAGGCGTCCTAGGCCGCTGGACGATGGGGGCTCATCCCATGGGAGGACTTTGCGACAATAGCAGGCAGCACGCAGAGGTCCAAAGACTGAGGTTCACCCAGTTGTTCAACATAAGCGCAAGTTCAAACTGACAAGGACCGAACGATTCGCTCCAGCAGCATGCCGAGGTACTCATAGGTGTCGTATAAACCTTGCGTGGCTTCATCGGAAGCGTCGAATGCCTGGTCCTCCGACAGATTCAGGACGGTGCCTAGCACGAGCCGAATGTCGTTGATGGAACGCATCCAAGACTCAACTTCTTCCTCTGATAAATCCTCGGCCGAGATTGAGTTGGTGACACAGTCCAGCGAAGAGAACTTGCGCTCCACGAGTTCAGACCCCGCGAGTGCGGAGTAGCCCTGATTGCGTTCCTCGTTTTCGCCGTAAGGCGGCGGAAAAAGTCGTTGCAGCATCGGGCTATCAGTAGTAAGCAACTCTCGCAGGTCGAGCACAAGGTTTTGGATCAGTTGGCGCTCGCCCTCAGACAAGTTGACGCTGTAGCGACCGTTGCGGCGTTTTCTAAATGGCTGATCAAACACCGAGTCCAGAATACCCATGTTGGTAACGCCTCAGTCCTGTTGCATGGTTGCCCACAAACCATGCTCGTGGAGTCGAAACACATCTCGCTCGGCTTCGGAGCGCGTGCCATGAGAAACAGCTGCTTTACCCTCGGTGTGCACTTGCATCATGAGCTTGTCTGCCTCTGCTTTTGAGTAACCAAAAAGTCTTTGCAGAACCAAGGTGACGTAGGACATCAGATTGATTGGATCGTTCCACACCAACACAACCCACGGAGCGGCGGTCTCTTCGACAGTCTCTCCGAGAGTTCCCGTATCGGGTTCCATAACTTCGAGCGGCGCAGCTGTACTCATGTTGCCGGTACTCATGTTGCCTGTACTCATGTTGCCGGTACTCATGTTGGCCGTACTCATGTTTGGGCTGGGTCGGTAGTTCGGTCGGGAATTGGGCTGTGAGTTGAGTTGGAGTTTGAGTCTGTCGGGAGAACAGTTGATAGTCCAAGATGAAACCACACCACGGTGCCCACAAGCAGCGTTGCGCCGGCGATGTGGGCAAGAACTAGCCAAGCGGGAATGCCAAGTTCGTACTGCGTATAGCCAATCCCTCCCTGAATCAGAATCACGATGAGTAAGAAGTATCCGCGCCGAAGGATCTCTGCAGGGCTCTTTGATCTGCTGAGCCGCAGAAGCAAAATCACAGTAATCGTCAAAAAGACCCACATGTTGATGCTGTGCACTCTGGCTACATCGGGGATGAGAAGATCAAAACGGGGCGATCTCTCATCACCAGCATGCGGGCCGCTACCAGTAACGATTGGCCCTGTCACCATCAAGGTCGCAGCGGTAGCCACTGCAACTCGAGACAGGTTGAGGTTTACCCGAGACACTTGCGGCCGAGTGGGGCCAGGCTCATGGCTGGCCTTCCAAACAAGAATCGTGGCATCAGTAACCAGAATCATGGACAGTACAAAGTGTGCGCCAACAGCTGCAGGGTGCAGATCAACAAGCACTGTGATTCCGCCCAACACGATCTGACCAATCACGCCTGCAACAAGCCCACAGGACCACCAGACCAAATCTTGTCGGTAGGGTCGCCGGCGCAGCGATCCAAGAACCGCAGCAATGACAGCTACCGAGACCAGCCCGGTGAACAGCCGGTTGACTTGCTCAATGGTTTGGTTGGTGTTGCCAAATTTGACAAGTTCGCCTGAGGCGCAGTTGGGCCAGTCCTCACAACCCAGCCCCGAACCTGTTAGACGAACTGTTGCCCCTGTCACCACGATGGTGCCAATAAGCGCAAGTGCAACAAGTGCAACCTTGCGATATGCACTAGCCGAAAGTGTTAAGCGTCCGGCCGAGCCTGTCGTGCCTGTTGCACCAGCCGTGCCAGCTGTGTTTTTACTACCCAGAGTGCTGTTACTCACTTCGCTACTCGCATACCTTGCAGATTAGGACAGCCTTGCTGCTTTCTCGCCGTCACAGGCCTGCGAATTTGCAAACTCACTACAAACTGACAGCAATCTTATTCCCCGTGTTGGCTCGCGAGTCCCCGGGCGACGTAGCTTGGGGTTGACATGGTTGCTCCGGCAGTTTCTCACCCAATCTCGATAGGCACCCGAGTCTCTGCCTACGTAGCGCTCACCAAACCGCGAATCATTGAGTTACTACTCGTCACGACCATCCCAACCATGGTGGTTGCAGAAGGACGTATGCCGCCTCTCTGGTTGATGCTTGCCACCATGATCGGCGGGTCGTTGGCAGCGGGTGGTGCAAATGCCATCAACATGTACGTCGACCGAGACATTGACGCCGTGATGGACCGAACCAAAGAGCGCCCGCTAGTCACTGGTCTGATCACCCCTAGGGCTGCGCTCACCTTTGCTATCAGTATTGAGGTTCTGGCCTTTGTGTGGCTCTGGGTCATCGTCAATCCACTGTCGGCCCTACTCGGAATGTCGGCCTGCTTGTTCTACGTGTTCGTCTATACCTTGTGGCTTAAGCGCACCTCGAGTCAGAATATTGTGATCGGTGGTGCCGCTGGCTGCATCCCGGTTTTGATCGGATGGGCTGCAGTAACTAACTCGGTGACTGCCACCTTTAGCTTGGCCCCCTTGACGTTGTTTGCCTTGATGTTCTTTTGGACGCCACCACATTTTTGGGCACTGGCCATCAAATACCGCGAGGATTACGCACGCGCAGAAGTACCGATGTTGCCGGTGGTGGCAAGCTTTCGGCAGACCACAAACAAAATGTTGGTCTACACAGTTTTGGTGTTTTTGAGTTCGCTTCTGTTTGGTTGGGCAGCCGGAATGGGTCTGTTGTATTGGGTGTCCGCACTTGTGCTTGGGGCACTGTTTATCTGGTTTTCAGTGGATCTCATGCGTACGGAATCGCCGGCGAAGGCCATTCGAATGTTCACCTTTTCGATCACCTATATCACCTTGTTGTTTGCAGTAATGGCAGTGGATGTTCTGCTTCGAGCCCGGTGATGAGACAGGTA
>Ga0209390_10000462_pt1 | contig 79965 bp, 29 predicted proteins | sample BON01_FD_187212 | JGI IMG/M metagenome (GOLD analysis project Ga0209390, IMG submission 187212) | Freshwater microbial communities from Lake Bonney liftoff mats and glacier meltwater in Antarctica - BON-01 (SPAdes) (version 2) | ecosystem: Environmental > Aquatic > Freshwater > Ice > Glacier... | reverse complement strand
GACGCGCCCTGGGTGCTGTGGCCGCGCTGCTGCTCGGGGAGAGCGCCGACGCGCGCCCGGCGACGGCGACGAGGAGCGCAGGAGGAGGGGGAGGAGGAGCTGGGGCTGCTGGCGGCGGCGGTGGCGGGGCTCCCTCTGGCGCCACCCTCCCGCCCATCAGCCCCGACCCGGCCAGCGCATCCCTGGCCGGCAGCGGCGGTGGCATCGGGGCTGGCACCACCGGCGGCGGCAGCGGCGGCGGCGGCGGCATCGACGGCCCGCTCCGCCGCCGCGAGCCGCTCGCGCCCGCGCAGCTCGACGCGGCCAAGCGCGCGCTGCTGCACGTCGCCGTCCGCTGGTGCTTGACGGCCGTCGACTGCGCCACCACCACGGCCGCCGACGTGACGGGGCCTGCTGGCGGGTTTGGCGTGGGCGGCGGCGGCGGCGGCGGCGCGCCGTGGCCCGCCTCGTCCTCGTACTCGCCGGACCGACTGCTCCGCCTGCAGCGCGTCGCGCTCGCCATCGCCCCGCGCCGCCGCGACGGCGACGGGCCCGGGTCGGCCGGCGCTGCTTGTGCTGCTGCTGCTGCCGCGGCAACGCCATTCGCGTCGTACCCCTCGTACGCGCCCCCCATCTCTCTGGCCGAGACGGACGCCGCGTGGTGGCCGCTGCGCTGCGGGGGCGCCGCCAGCTCGGAGCACGCCCTGTTCACGATCACGGGGCGCGCCGAGGCCGTGCCGCAGAGCGTCGGCGAGTGGGCGGCGTCGGCGCCGGGGTCGGCCGGCGCCGCCGCGCGCGCCGCTGTCGCCGCGGCCGCGGCGGCTGCCGCCGCGCAGCCGAACACGCGCAAGCGCGCGATGCTGGCGCGCCGCTCGCTGTCCCGCGCGGCGCTCGCCTTGCTGCGCCGCCTGGTCAAGGAGGGCGGGCCCGCCGGCGCCGACTGGGCCGCGCCCGCGCTGCCGTTTGCGCGCGCGGCCCTCGACGCGCTGCTGCGGGCGCGGCCGGGCGCGGCGTCGGCCGCCGCCGGAGGCGGCGTCAACCCTCTGCGCGACGCCTACGGCGCGCTCTACGCTGCACTGGTGGCCCGCGGCGCGCTGCCGGCGGCAGCATCAGGAGCCGTAGTTCCTTTGTCGTCGCCGGGCGGCGGCGGCGGCGGCGGCGGCAGCGGCAGGGACGGCGGCGCCGGCGCCGGATGTCCTCCTCTCCTTGCGCTTCCGGCCGCGGACGCGCCGCTGCTGCAAGTGCACGTGCTCGGTGCTCCCGGCGCCGTCATGATGCCGCCGCCCCCTCCGCCCCTGGCCGCCGCCTCCCAGCCCATTGCTCCTCGAGACGACGGCGACCCGCGGCGGCGGCCTGGCGGCAACGGCGGCGGCGTGCCCCGCCCTGCGGCGTCGGCCGTGGCGAGCGTGGCCGGCGGAGGAGGAGGTGGAGCAGGCCTAGGAGGCCCGGTCGACGGCGCCGTCGCCACAGCCGCCGCGCCGCTGGGCCCTCGCATTCGCGGCGTTCCCACGCGCGCGGAGGAGGAGGAGGAGGATGGCGAGGTGAGCTGGCATCCAGAGGAGGAGGAAGCAGGCCGGTGGGGGCAGAGGCGCGGCGGCGAGCGCGGCGCAGGAGCAGCAGCAGCAGGCCCGGCGACGGCGGCTTCGCGCGCGGCTGCCGCGGCCGCGGCGTCGCGCGCCGCCGCGCATGCTCCCCCGGGTTTGCCCAGCTTTGCGTCGGTATCCGAGGCGCTCTCCCGCGCGCGCCAGCCGCGGTGGCACCCGCCGGGCACGCAGCTGCAGCAGAGTCAGACGCAGCAGCGGCCGACGCCGTGCGTCGGCGACGCCGCCTCGGCCGCCAAGCCGCCGCCGCCTGCCGCGTCTGCCGTGCACGGGTGCGTCCTGTCGGCGCTCCCCCGCCTCACCAAAGACTTTGGCAAGCCCGTGCTGATCTTGCTCCTGTCGAACGCGCCCTCCGCGCAGGACCAGGACCACCCTCACCAGCGGCAGCAGCAGCAGCAGCAGCTGCAGCAGCAAGCGCTGCTGCAGCAGGCAACGGCGGCGCCTCGTGGTGCCGCGCTGCAGGCAGCGCCGCCGCCGCCGCCGCCGCCGCCGCCGCCGCCGGTCGCCAAGGTGCTCGTCGCCGACCCGGCCGTGCTCGAGAGCCTCGGGCGGCAGATGGCGGCGACGGGCGAGCCGGCGGCGGCGGCCTCGCAGCAGCAACGGCAACAGCAAAGTCAGGCGCCCCCTGGCCGCGGCAGGGCGCCGTCCCAGGCCTCGCCTCCCGCCGCCGCGCCCGTGCCGCCCCCCGTGGGCGCCACCGTGACGCTCAGCCGCGCGCAGTGGACCGCGCCGGCCTTCCTGGTCAAGGCTGGGTCCGGGTGCACCGTGACTTACGCGCCGCCGACGGCCGCGAGCGCCGCGTTTGCGCGCTCGGTGGCCGCTGCCGTGCTGCGCAGGCCGGCTGCTGCTCCTGCTGCTGCTGCTGCTTGGGGCGGGGCGGCGGCGGCAGGTGCGGCCAGCGAGATGGCGCCGCCGCCGCCGCGCCGTCACAGCACCGCGCCGCCGCCGCCGCCCGAGGCCGCGTTGGCGTCGGAGCTGCTGCCGGAGCGCCGCCGCGATGCGGCCATGGTGGAATGCGAGGACGAGGGCGACCACGGCGGCGGCGGAGGGCGCATGGACAGCCAGCCGCTCGACCAGCAGCAGCAGCAGCAGCGGGAGCAGCAGCAGCGGCCAGAGGCGGCAGCCACGGCGCGGACGCAAACTCTGCTGGAGCAGTCGCAGGCGACGGTGGCTCGGGAGGAGTAGTGACGGCAGATAGAGCTCGCGTGATGCGTCCCGATTTGCCGCGGTCTTGCAGCAGGGCCTGAACGAGTGGTGTGATGCAAAATAAACCGAGACGAATGCCTGACTGTGAGTTTTGATTGATGCCGCGCCGCGCGCCTCATGTCGTGGCGGCGGACGAACGAACGCCCGAGGCGCGAACAGTCTCGGCGGACGGAGGTCGGCGCGGTTCCTCGACTGGATATCGTGCTCGCTCCGACCTCCCATCGACAGCAGTGACGACCCAGACGACTCGAAAGACACCGTCCCTACCAATCAACGCGCTCGCGTACGACCCCACGTTGTGGCGGGGCGCGCGCGACGACGACGAACAACGTTCGCGCGCGACGAATTCGCAACTCTCCACACAAACGTGCGACGCGCAACGCGCAGACCGACCGGGCGATAGTCTCTTTCGGTCTCGTCCGACCAAGAATACCATGACGGCCACCCATCACCAAAACGGCGGCCTCGGCAATGCGGCATCATCCGCGTCGACGCTGAGCGCGCCGCCGTTTGCCGCTCCCGCTCCCGCCTCGGCACCGCCGCCGCCGCCGCCGCTGCCGGCCCCAACCGCCCTGACGGCGCCACAGGTCGATAGCTACATGGGCGAGCTGCTGTCCTACTCGCTCGAGCGCCTGCAGAGCGAGCCGCGCGTCCTGGCCGAGGAGGCCGCGCGCCTCGAGCGCCACGCGCAGCAGGTCGCCGTGCACAACCACCGCGCCTTCATCGACGGCAGCGACGCGCTCGCGGCCGCGCAGGCGTCGCTGCGCCAGTCGATCGCGCAGCTGGACGAGCTGCTGGCCGGGGGCGTGGCGGGTCTGTCCGGCGCGTGCGAGCAGTTCGCGCAGACGGCCGCCCACACCATCGCCGCGGGTGCCGCAAACAAGGCGCTGCTCGCGTCCCAGTCGACGCTGCTCGACCTGCTCGAGGCGCCGTCGCTCGCCGCGTCGTGCGTGCGCGGCGGCGCGTACGACGAGGCGCTCGACCTGCAGGCGTTCGTGGCGCGGCTGGCCATGCTGCACCCGGAGCTGCTCGTGGCGCGCGCGCTCAAGCGCCGCATGGACGACGTCAACGCGCAGATGCTCGCGAGCCTGCTGGGCCGCCTGCGCTCGTCGAGCCTCACGCTGCCCGAGTGCCTGCGGCTCGTGGGCTACCTGCGGCGCGCGCCGCGCGGCACCTTCGGCGGCGAGGCCGAGCTGCGGCTGCGGTTCCTGCGGTGCCGCGACGACTGGCTGGCCGGGCTCGTGCGGGACCTAGAGATGAAGATGGAGACGGCATCGGCGGCGTCGACGGCCGGGGTGGGGGCGGGCGGAGAGGCAGGCGGAGGGGCAGGAGGGGCGGGCGGCGGCGGCGGCGGCGGCGGCGGCGGCGGCAACACCTGCAACCACGAGCCGTTTGGCGGCCGCGCCGCCGAGTACGTCAAGCGCCTCATCGACCTGCACCGCCTGCACCTGTTCGACATCGTCATGCAGTACAGGGCGGTGTTTAGCGACGCGGCGGTCGGGCCGTCGTCGTCGTCGCCTCTGTCCAGGCTCGGCGGGCCGGGAGCAGCAGCAGGCGCAGACGCAGCAACGGCGACAGCAGCAGCAGCAGCCGCGACGCGTGCGGGCGCCGTGCTGCCCAGCTGGCTCGCGTACCGCGTCGGCGAGTTTGTCGACAGCCTCGCGGCCGCCCTGCCGCACGTGTCGGACGGCGCCTCGCTCGCCTCCACCATGGAGCACTGCGCCTACGCGGGCGCCTCGCTCGGGCGCGTCGGCGCCGACTGCACCGCGCAGCTGGCGCCCGTGTTTGAGGCGTGCTCGCTCAGGCTGTTTGGCGCCTACCTGGGCGCGGCGGGCGACGCCTTCCGCGCGCGCCTCGAGTCGCACCGGTGGATCGCGCTGTCGTCATCGTCGGGGTCGGCGTCGGCAAGCGCCGCCGCGGCCGCCCTGGCAAGCAGCCGGCAAAAGGCGGCGGCAATGGCGGCGGCGGCTGGCGGGGTTCGCGCTGAAACCAACGAACCGTCAGACGCGGGCGCAGCAGGCGACGTGCTCGTGCCGCCCGCCGCGCTCATGGAGCACCCGCCCGTGGCCGTCTACGTCAACGGCGTGCTCGCAGCGCTCAACGAGCACAGGCACTGCGCGACGTGGAGCTCGAAAGGGCTCTGCGGCAAGGCGCTGCAGTCGAGCCTGGACGGCGCCGCGCTCGCGATGGTGTCCTTCTCGCACTCGCACCCGCTGCCGCCGGGCGAGCTGCAGCAGTTTCGCGCAGCGGCGCGCATGCTCGGCGACGTGGCCGCGCCCTTTTTGGTGCAGTGCTTCGCGCGGGTTTTTGCGACCAGCGTGGCGAGCAGCTGGGCCGACAAGGTTGAGGTCGGGTCGTTGCGAGCGGTTTTGACAGAGGTGCTGGAGGGATGAGCGCGCAATAGATATTAACAAAACAGACAAAGACGTCGGTGGCCGTCACGCCCGCAAAGGGCGGCGCTAGCGGCGGCGACGGCAGTCGGGCGGTCGTGGCAAAACAAGCTCGACAACAAAGGCGCCGGCCGCTACTCCTGCTCAGACTCGCTGCCCAGCACCTCGGTGGGGAGCAGGTCGCAGTCCTCCCCCTCCTCCTCCACCACCTCCGTCTCCATGCAGGCGTCGCCCCCCGTCGCCGTCGCCGTCGTCGTCGTCGTCGTCGTCGTCGTCGGCGGCGGCTTGAGCGGCGGCGTCTGCGGCCGCCTCTGCGGCGGCGGCATCCTCCTTCTCCATCTGCTGGAACTCCGCCACGGCGAGCTGCCTCTCCGCTTCCTCGGCCAAGCCGACATTCACTTTGTAGTACGGGCGCGGCACCGACATCTTGAAGCCGCTGGAGATGGGCTTGAGCGCGTCGGCCCGGTTGGCCTTGGCGGAGGCCGGGGCGAGCTTGGCGGCCGGCGGCGCGGCCAGCGACGGCGCCGCGCCCACGGCGGCGGCGGCGCCAGCAAACCGGTAGGGCGAGGTCGAGGCGGCAGTGGGAGTGACCACCTCGATGTTGGCGGCGGCCTGCTGCTGCTGCTGCTGCTGCTGCTGCTGCTCCTGCTGGTGCTGCTGGTCGGCGGCTGCGGAGCACGCAGCGGCAGCGGCGCCGCCGCCGTCCCCGTCGTCCGTCGCGGCAGCCGGCGGATGCGGGGCGTTCGCCTCGTCGAGGACCGCCCACGCCGCCCTCTTGCGCGGGCGCTCCAAGTCGGCCGCGGCGTCGTCCGACAGGGGCGGCGTCGGCGGTGCCGGCGCGCCCGCGCCGCCGAGGTTGGAGACGTGGGCGTGATGCAGCTGCAGCTGCTGCTGCTGCTGCTGCTGCTGCTGCTGCTGCTGGTGCTGGTGCTGCTGCTGCAGCTCCTGCTGCTTCTCCAGATGCCGCAGGAGGGCGATGCGCGGGCTGGTGTGGGCTTGCTGCCCGTCCGGGGGAGTGTGCTGCTGCTGGCCGTAGACCGGGGCGAAGGCGGACGCACGGGCGGCTGCGAGCCGGGCCGGGTAGTCATCGGCGGCGGCCTCTAGGACGCGCTTCACGCCGCGTGCGCGGGCCGGCCGGGCGCGGCCAGGACGCGCGCCCTGGCGCGGCCGCCTGTCGGCCTGGCTCGCGTCGTGTGCGGCCGCGGGCTTGGAGGGCGTGAGCGTCGGCGGGCTTGCCGGGATGTGGGCGGCCCCGGGCGGCGGAGCAGGCGTGTGGGGCGGCAGAGCCGAGAGCGGGCGGCTCGCGTTGTTGCCCAAGGCGGGAAGGTTGTAGCTGGGGTGTGCCGCGGCCGACGGCAGGCGAATCGGCGGGGGGGGCAGTTTGGCCAAACTGTTTGGCGCAAGGGCGACGGCGGCGACAGGGGCGGCAGCGGCCTCGACGTCGTCGATGAAGAGCATGTTGCCCCATGTCTGGACCTGCTCCGATGAGTCCCACGGCGTAACCTGCACGGCGTTACGGCACAGCGAGTCGTAGCTCTCCAGGGCCCCATCTTGCGGGTCAAACGCGGCCATGGCGGCCACGTCGCCCTCGTGATCGCCCTCGCCGTCGGCGGCGGGCGCGGCGGCGGCGGCGGCGACGGCGGCGGCGGCGGCGGCGCCGGCCTCGAGCGTTGGCTGGAGGTTGATGCGGTTTTCGCGGCTCAAGGCCGCGTTATAAGGGTCGCAGAGAAAATCGTCCTGTTGGGCGCAGTGAGCGTGGGTTTGGCGGCGGTGGGGGGTGAGCGTGCGGAGGGGAGGCGGGCGGGGGGAGAGAAGGCTGCGCGGGACCCGTTTGAACCCTCCGCGGCAGAGCCTTTTTCGCCCCCCCCCAGCGCGCTGCGCTCTCTCCCGCCCGCCCTCCTTGGAACTCACCATACGAACGTAAGGAGTCATTGATAAGGGCTCGGCACGTCCGGCGCGCTCGCGGGCGGTCGGATGGGCGCGCGCGCGTGCGTTTAACGGGCAGGTCGAGTGATAGAGTCTTTCCGAAGAGGCTTTCGGAAGAGGCTTCTTCTGTCTTCTTTCTTTGCGTGAGCGTGTGTCGCGGATGATGAGGTCGGCTGCTGCGAAGGCGTTGCTGTTTTGTTTGTGAGAGTGTATTGTGGGGAAGGGGGGAGAGGGGAAGCGGCGGGGATAAGTAGGGGGGAGAGGTCGACGCGGCCGCCGCCGCCGAGCCTCCCAGCCTTGCCGCCGCCGCCGCCGCCGCCGCCGCCGCAAAAGCAGATGCGCGGCGTCTCGACCTTTTTTTACTGCCCGCGGCCTTTACAAGGCGTTTATTCGCCCGCGAAGCGGCGGCCCTGATAACGCGTGGAAATATTGACACCCTCGGACCGTTTTCGGGCGAGTCGGTCGCCAAACCAAACAGTTTTGGCGTTTGGGGCAAAAAAGGGGTGCGCGCGCGGCGGCGGACTCGTCGGCGCTGGGAGCTGCCGCGTCGCCGCCGCCGCCGTGCTCGCCGGCAACTCCAACGCGCCCGAGGGGGAGGAAGACAGGCGTGCACGGCGCGCTGCGGGCGGCCGAGCTCGCGTCGGCGTACGCCTTCGCGCATGGCGGGCGGGAGCCGGCGCGCACGTGGTCGACGGGCCTGCTGGCGCCGCTCGCGGATGACGAGTGCATGTGAGGGCGGCGGCAGGGGCGGCAGGGGCGGGACAGCAGCGGCAGCGGCGTCGGCGTCGGTGTCGGCGTCGAAAGGGACGGGCGGGGCGCGCGGGAGGCGGCGGCGGACGAGGACGAGGACAAGGACGAGGCGCCGTCAGGGTGGATGTGGACGTGCACGGATGTGGACATGCGCGTATTTGAGTTGCGCGTTGGAGAGCGGAAAAAAAAAAGGCAAGGGTTGCGACTCGCGACGAAAGAAAAAGAGCGGCGTGGTTCGCCACGCCAGACTTTGCGCCGTTTTCTTGCCGCGGCCGCCCGCCCCCGCCGCTGCCGCGTCGGCCGCGCGCTCCTGATGCTGCACCCAGCTCAGCCTGCCCGTGTGCTGGAAGGCCTTGCGCGGGACGGCCAGGTCGTCGTCGTCGTCGTCGTCTTCCGACTCGGACTCGAAGGACGAGGCGTCCGAGTTGGCGGCGGCCTTCTTCTTGCCGCGGCCGCCCGCCCCCGCCGCCGCCGCCGCCGCGGTGCCCGCCGCGCGTTTTTTTTCTCTCGTTTTTTGTGTTTTTTTCTTGATCTCGCTCCTGATTGGGTAGCGGCGGGCGAGCTGAACTCTTTGATGGCGGACTCGGCGGGCGGGGGATGCGTTTGCAGCAGCATGGGGCGAATCGGGATTTTGGGGAGGCGAAAACAGCGCATGATGCGGCGGCCTGCTCGTCGGAAATCCGCCCACGCTGACAGCCCCTCGGACCACGCGCGTGCGGAGCTGTTGCGGCGACGTTGCTGGCGAGGCCGAGGACGGATTCTTCGACTGAGGATGCACATTCGTGTTTGCGGAGGGGCGGACGATGCGTTTGAAATGGAGAATCGATGATATCGTGGCGGCGCGCGCGCGGGGAGATCGGGTGGATGGTACGAGCAGGCGGGTAGTCTTGGGACTGAGGGGATACTCCCCGCTCGAGCTGCCGCCGCCGCGGCCGCCACCGCCGCCGCCGCTGCCGCCCGCCCCGCACTCCATAAGATCGGCGATGATGCCGCTCGACGATCGATCAATCGGTCCAGACCACATACAACTCGCTCGAGGATCGATCGATCGAATACTTTACAATGAAAAATCGATCGATCGATCGATCGACCTCGTCGATCGGTCGACCACCTCGTCGATCGGGCAACCAACGCCGACTCTCACGCCTTTTGCCGCTCGGCCGCGCGCTTGCTGGCGCGCTTGAGGTTCTTCTTCTGCGCTTTGGTCAGCGCAGCCGCGCGCTCGCCTCCTGCTCCTGCTGTTCCTCCCTCACCCCTTCCAGGTCCTCCTGCCGACATGTCCTTTTTGGCCTTCTTCGGCGGCGGCGCTCCCCGCTGCGACTGCGACTGCGACTGCGGCTTGTTCAAAGACAAGGGCGCGAACGACGCGGCGCGAGCGGCCCCTTTGTCCATGTGCTCTTGGGGCGGCCGTTTCCACTTGTCGTGCCAGGGCTTCGGCTCGAGGGACTCGACTTCGACACGCAGGCCAGCATTGCCGCCCGACGGCCGCCGCCGCTTGCCCCCTGCCATCTGCTCCTCGCGCACCGCCTGCAGCGCCTTGTAGTTTGGCCGCGGCTTGGGGCCGTCGCGGTACGGCGCGAGCAGCTTGAGGCTCGCGATCTGGTTGAGCGACTTGTCGGGGAGTCGCAAAATCTCCTCGATGGTCAGGCCGAGGGTCGACGGTTCGACCTGCCGGTACTTGAAGCGCGTCTTCATCCCGCCCGCCGTGCCTTCGTAGTCCAGGCTGTAGTACTGCTCCATCAGCTGCGAGACCTGCGCGCGGGCCTCGGCGGCGGCCGCCTCGTCGACGGGGGGGGCGGCTTTGGCCGCACCACCCTTTCTGCCAGTCGATCGATCGATCGTCGACTTGGCGCCGATCGGCACCTCGTCCTCCGCCTCGTCGTCCGAGCCGACCGCGCCCGCGTCGCGCAGCAGCCGCGCCGCCTGCGCGTCCTCGACCACGTCGCCGCCCTCCTCTTCCGCCTTGTCGTAGTAGTCCGCCCCGAACGCGGCCGCCATCCGCCGGTCGTACTCGTCCGGGTCAAAGTCGCCCTCGAGCAGCGCGTCGACCAGATTGGCGTCGGGCGCGGCCACGCCGGCGACCTGCTGCACCGCCAGCAGCTTGTCCTGAATCTCGGCCTTTTTCAGGTTCTTCAGGCGCTTGACCTCTTCGCGGCGCGCCGCCTCCTCGGCCGCCTGGCGCTCGGCCTTGTCCTTGCGCTTGCGGGCGCGCTTGTCGTCCTTCTTGCGAACGACGTCCTCAATGATGCGCGGGTGCCCGACGATCTGCGCGGCCCCGGGCGCCTCGTACCGGAAGTTGTAGTTGGCCTCGAACTTGTCGGCCTGCTCCAAAAAGGCCTCGTCGGCCTCGACGTCGGCGTAGGCGTCAGGTTTCTTCTGCTTCTTGTCCTTCTTCTCCGCGCCGGCCTCCTTGTCCGCCGACGCGTCCTCGTCCTCGTCCTCGTCCTCCCCGCCGCCGCTGCTGCTGTCGTCGTCGTCACCGTCCTCCTTGAGCCACTCCTTCTTGGCCAGGTACGACTTGAGGAAGCGCTCGTCGGGGTCGAGATTGTCGTCCGCCCCAAAGTACTCCTCGAGCATCTGTTGTTTGGGTGTGGTGGCAGGAGTACGATGAAGTCGATCGACCGGTGTGAGTAGAGAGAGAAAAAATATGAGGTCGATCTATCGACAGTGGAAGTCGAACGGCGCGGCGGAGCCGTCGCTCGATCGATCGATCGGTCGTGCGGTCAGGCAGATTGTCGACAAATCATCGACCGGTCGATCATGTACTTCATCACCGACCGACCGACAACCCGATCGACCGATCATGCGGCCTCGCGGTCGATCAATCGATCGAGGACTGACTCGAGTGATCGATCAATCGATCGATCGAGCATTTTTTCGCCGGTCAACCGATCGACCGATCGACCGTCTCGCCTCCGGAACGTAGCTATCAGAGGTCCAGACATAAGTAATCGATCGGTTCTCGGGCACCTGCCCCTTCCTCCAAAAGAAGGAAGAAGTGGCATCCCGTCTCTTTGTACGATGTCCTCATCACTTAGCACCGCGGGCGTCGGTCGTCGTCGTCGTCGCAAGAAAGCAAGCACAGCCCCTCTCCGCCTTGCACACACGCGCCCGCACCTAAAAAAGATCTCTCACCTTTTGCACGCGCTTGTCCTTGTCCTTGTCCTGCGCCGCGGACGACGCGGCGCCGCCGTGCTTGCCGGCCCGCACGATGCCAAAACCGCCCTCGTCGCCGCCCCCGGCCGCCGCCGCCGCCTCGTCGGCCGCCCGCAGAAAGTCGCGCTTGAGCTCGGCCTGCTCCTGGTTGTACAGCGGGATGTGCCCGCCGCCGCCGCCCGGGTCTTTGTTCTTCCCGCGGCCGCCCGCGGCCGCCTCCTCGTCGTCGTCGTCGTCGTCCGTGTCGCCACCCACGCCCATCTTGTCCAGCGCCTGCTGCGCGATCACCTGCCGCAGGTAGACGGGCTTGTCCTTTTTCTTCTTTTTCTTCTGGCCGCCGCCGTTGTCGTCGCCACCGGCGGCGCCTCGCTCGTCCTCCGCCTCCTGCTCCTCCTTGTCGCCCTCGCCGTCGTCGTCGTCGTCGTCGAAAAAGCGGACGTCGGGCTGCTTGATGGACGGGTCCTTCTTCTTGAGAGCCGTGAGCACCGCCAATACCCGATCCGTGTCGTCGCGCGCCGCCAACTCTTCGAGGTCGTCGTCGTCGTCGGACGAGGAGGAGCCAGACCCGTCATCGTCGTCGTCGTCGCCCGCCTCTTTGCCGGCGAGCTCGCGCGCCGCATCGCGCTCCAGCTTGGCCGCGAGCCGCGGGTTCTTCTCTTTGAGGCGGTGCAGCTCCTCGCGGCGCTTGTTGTGCTCGAACCGGCGCGCAAACTCGGGGTTGAAGCCGAGGAGGACGGCGCCGCCGCCGCCGCCATCTCCACCTGCATCGTCGGCGTCGAGCAGGCCGCCGCCGCGCTCGGGCACGCTGGCGCTTGCCTTGCCGCTGCCGCCGCCACCGCCGCCGCTGTCGTCGTCGTCCCCGTCGAAAAGGAGCGCGCGCTTCTTGCCGCTCATGGTGCACCTGGACTCTCCTGAAGCCTGTTTATTCGCGCGCGACCGAGTCTGCGAGGGTCGCGGGGGGATGCCCAGATTTTGCGCCGCCCTCCCCTATCAACAACGCCCGAGCCTCCAGCAGCGACGCACGAGGCACCCCAGGCAGCGCTAGCAGCGAAATGTCTCCGATTGATTGCTGGCGCTCGCCTTTGGGGACGCGACGGCGCGTGTGGGGGGCGCAAGTGAGCAAAAGGACGGTCCCGTCGTTCTTCTTCCTCCCGCCGCGTTGTTTCTTGTTCTTCTCGCAGTGTGAGCCGGATTGTATCGAATCGTGGGCGCGGAGATAGTTGTGCTGATTACAAATAAGGTGTGGGGCGCACTTGTTCGATTCGAGCGGGCGGAGCGTGAGCCGCGGCGACGCCAGCCGTCGCCGTCGCCGTCGCCGTGAGGAGAGAAAGAGAGAGGAGCGCCCGGCCCCGCCCGCCGCCTTGCCTCGCTCGCGCCTCCCTCTCTCTTCTTCATCACCTCGCCGCCGACCCCCCCGGCGACGACGCCGTCGGCAGGTCCTCGTCCGGCACCAGGCCCCGCAGCAGCTCCGCCCAGTCCGGGGACGTCTGCCGGCCGCCCGCCAGCCACCGCCGCTTCATCTCGTCGATGTTGGCGCGGTTGACGTACGCGCGCACGCAGTCCTGCGACTCGGCGTAGGCCGCGCGGCACGCCCACAGCATCGATACCGTGCGGCCCTTGGCGCAGGCGTTGTAGGTGTCGATCAGGGAGGCGCAGCGCGTCTCGGCCACGACGCCCAGGCGGTACGCAAGCTCTGTTTTTGGGGTTGGCGGGGGGGGAAAGGGAGGCGATTTTGCGTTGGCGAGGGTGACGACAAAGACGGCGGCGGCGGGCGGAAAAAGAGGCGCGCAAACGCAGAAGCGCGCAGTCGCGCAGGCGTCACACACACAGAGATACACTCACTGTCGGACGCCCTCTCCGATATCTTGATGGGCGCGGCGGCCGCGGCGGCATCGTCGGCCATCGCGGCGAGAGCGCGAGGGCGCGACGAGCGACGAGCGAGGGCGACGACGACGACGACGAGTGGCGACGAGACGACGGACGACGACGACGGCGGTACACGAGGACAAACGACGCACGCGTCGCGTCCTGTGGTTCAGCGCGCGCCCAACAACACGGCTGTCGCACTGTGCGCGGCCACTTTGATTTGTTGCGTGTGAATCAGAGGGAGAGGGAGAGAAATTTTTCACGATTCGACAAAAACCAAAGAACTGATCGAGAGACGGCAATGAGGTCGTCGCAGAGTGGGTGGATTGTATGGAAAGCGCGAACCGTTAGCACTGTCGCAGTGATTGACCGGTCTCTACGTCACTTAAAGGACGCTTGGCGAAAGCGCCGCCGCCCGGCGTCCACGAAAAAAGGCGCCCCGGCGGCGATCGACGCGCGCGCGATCCAAACATGTTATACTTACGCGCACGTCCACTCACACCCTCGTCGATCTCCATCTCCTGCTCCGCCGATCATCACCAGAGACTTCCTCATCGAAGCATGGGCCTGGGAGCCTCCAAGCCAAGAGGAACAAGCAACTCCGAAAGCAGCAGCTCTCTCGGGCTCCTCCGCGGCGGGCCTCATCGCAATGGACATGACGCTGGCGCAGCTCAGGGAGTATGGTGAGCTTCTCCTCTTGGACCGCCGAGCAAAAAGCGCACGCCGTCGGCGTCGGCATCAGCGTCGGCGCCGGCGTTCGGCGTTGGCGTCGGCGTCGGCGTTGGCGCCGGCGTCTCTTCGTTCCGCTCACGCCCGCCCGCCCGCCCGCCCCGCCCAAAAACAGACGGCACCGACGCCGACAAACCCCTGCTTCTGGCTCTGGACGGCGTCATTCACGACGTCGGCGAATCGCGCAACTTTTACGGGCCAGGTACGCGGTTTTTTTCGGAGAGGCGCCCGCCGCTGTCGCAGGGCGTGTTGTGCGCTTGCGGTCCTCCTCCTCCTCCTCCGCCGTTGGACCTGCGCGCCAAACCAACCTCATTCGCCCCCTCCCCTTTGAACACAACCCCAAAAAAGGCGGACCCTACGCCGTGTTCGCCGGGCGCGAGTGCGCGCGCGCCCTGGCGCTCATGAAGATCGACGAGGGCAGCTGCACCGACGACATGGCCGGCGCGACCGAGGCGCAGCTCAAGACGCTCGCCGACTGGAAGAAGAAGTTTGCAAAGTACCGGGTGGTCGGGCGCGTGCTCAAGCAGTGAAGGAGAATGCGGATCGTCGTGGTGCGATGGCATTGGATTTCACAGTCCAGCGCAATTCGTCATGGGGGGGGGGGGGGGGGGTCAAACTATAAAAAGGCAGGCGCGGCGGCCGCTGTGGGCGTCGCCCGTCGCTTTCAAAAGGCAAACTGATAGAAAAAAGCCGTCAAAATGATGATGAGTAATGCGTGCGTCCCATCCGTCCACTCTCTCCTCTCTCTCTCTCCTCTCTCTCCTCCTAATACCAAGGGTGCCACGTCGGGTCCATGCGGCACAAGTTGCGCGGCATCGTGGCCGCCTCGACCAACTCGGCCGCGCCCGCGTGCGCCTGGCGCGCCGTCGGCAGCGGCTGCTCGTCCTCGCCCGGCACGAGCGGCGCGGCCTGGCGCGTGCGCTCAAGCGTGCGGCGCACGTTGCTGGCGACGAGCGCCTTGAGCTGGTCGTTGCGCACCCAAGGCTGCGGCGGCGGGGGAGGCGGAGGGGGCGGGACGGCCGGCGCCGGGGCCGGCGCGGCCTCGCCGCCGCCCGCTGCCGCTGCCGCCGCCGCCGCTGCCGCCGCCGCCGCCGCCTGCGCCTCGGCCTGCGCCACCGCCTTGGCGTGCGCGGCGAGGGCCGCCGCGTGCTGCGCCTGGGCCTGCGCCTGCGCAGCGGCGGTGCGCCGGCCCGTCCACGCGAGCAGGTCCTCGCGGAAGAACATGGCGAGCAGGTGCTGGAACAGCAGCGGCACGTTGGGGCTGCCCGAGCCCGTGACTCCGGCGGCCGCCGACAGCGCCGCGGCCGCCGCCTCGGGCCCGCCCCCGGCGGCGGCCGCGTGCGCGGCGGCCGCGTGGCCCGCCGCCACGCGCCGCACGGCGCAGGGCCCGCCCAGCAGCGCCTCCGCCGCGCTCACCATCGCGCCGATGAAGACGCCCTCGACCCCAAACGCCGTGAAGAATGTGAACAGGTTGCGCGTCAGGCGGAAGGGCACGGCCTCGGCCCGCTCCACGAGCCCGCGGTCGCCGTACAGCGGCAGCAGCTCGAGCTGCTGCACGCGGCCCGTGTCCTTTGCGAGCAGCACCTTGTTGGGCGAGCGGCCGCCCAGGTTGAGCGCGTGGCACAGCAGCGCCGACAGCGCGACCTGCGCGCACAGGTGGCGCTTGAACGCGGCCAGGTGGTTGCAGCTCGGGAGCGTCTTGTACACGTACTGCGAGAAAATGTTCTCCGAGACCATGCGCTCGGTCACGTCGGCGAAGGCGGCCAGCCGCAGCGCGGCGTCCGGGTCGGGCAGGTAGGCGCCGTCGCTCCCGGCCAGCCGGCGCTTGAACGCGACGACGGGCAGGTCGGGCTCGCGCCCGAAGCGCGCGCAGTTTGCCTCGTAGACCTCGCCGTAGGTGCAGTGCGAGGGCTCGTCCTCGACGAGCCGCACGGCGGGCCACACGGGCACGATGACGGGCGCGTGCCACGCCAGCAGCCGGCGCCGCGCCTGCGGGTCGCGCTCAAGCAGCCGGTTCATCTGCCGCAGCAGCTGCGCCGTGCGCTCGTCGGCGCTGGCCTGCGTGGCGTTCTGGCCCGTCTGCACGAGCATGTGGCGCGTGCGGCCGTCCGAGCCGATGAACGCGAGGCGGCGGAAGGACGTCGAGTGCCGCCGCACGATGGCCACGTCGGCGCCGATCGACTCGATGTAGACGGCCGCGTCGCCGCGCGGGCCCGCGCCGTCGTTGCCGCCGCCGCCGCCGGCGCCGCCGCTGGTGCCCGACAGCTGGAACTGGGGCCCGCCGCCGGGCACCTCGATGTCGCCCAGGGCCATGTCGCGCAGGGCGCGGCACTCGTCCTCGAGGCGCAGCGTGGCCGGCATGCGGTCCTCCACGTCGGCCTGCAGGCGGTCGCGCCACGCCTTGAGGCGCTCGGCCAGCTCGCCAAGCGTCGAGGGGAACGAGGCGCCGTCCGGGTCGAGGTCGGCGACGAAGGCCTCGCGGACCTCTGGCGGGGGCGGCGGCGGCGGGGCGGCAGGAGGAGGGGGCGGGGGGGCAGTAGGGGCGGGGGCCTGCTTGGCAGCGGAGGCGTCGCCGCCGCCGCCCGCCTTGCGCTTCTCGTCGGCCTCGGCCTCGGCCTCGGCCGCCGCCGCCGCCGTCGCTTGCGACGCCTGCGCCGCCGCCGCATGCGCCTGCGCCGCCGCCGCCACCGCCTGCGCCGCCTTCGCGCGCGCGACCGCGTCGGGGTTGTAGCACGCGCGACACACGCCCGCCAGCTCGCGCCGCAGCGCGAGCGTCACGGGCGCCACGTTGGACAGCGGCAGCTTGTAGCAGCGGTGCAGCAGCGCCGTCACCACCGCCAGCAGGCGCTCCTCGGGCCGCGGCACGAAGCGCCCGCCGAGCTCGGCGAGCAGGCCCTCGAGCGCCGCGCAGAGCGTCGGGTGCGCCGCGCGCAGCCGCTCCATCACCTCCTTGCCGGCCTCGAACGCGGTCAGCTCGCTGCCCGGGCGCAGGGACTCGAGGTGGGCGCGCGCGGCCGCGACCGCGGCCTCGGCGAGGCCGAGGGCGGCGGCGCCCGGCTTGGCGGCGGCGGCGTCGGCGTCGGCGGCGTCAGCGCCGCCGCCCTCCGCCTCCTCGGCGCCGTATGCCTCGCCGTTGGCCTCGCCCTTGCCGCCGCCGCCGGCCTCGGCGGCCGCCAGCGCCGCCTGCGCCTGCGCGAGCTGCTGCTCGGCGTGCTCGCGCGCGCGCTGAAAGTCGGCCGTGCTGCGCGCCGCCGCCTCGCGCTGCCCGAGCAGGTGCGCGCGCAGCGCGTGGTACACGGCCTGCGGGTGCGCCACGCCCAGGTCGCGCAGGATGGGCTTGGCGCGCCGCGCCTCGTCCGGCCGCGACAGGCCCGTCAGCAGCTGCGGCACCCACGGCAGCCACACCCACAGCGGCACCTCGTTGGCCTGCACGGCCGCGCCCAGCTGGTCGCCCACGACCCCGCCGTTGGGCGCGTCGTCGAACGCGAGCAGGTGCAGCAGGCGCGGCACCAGGTCGCGCGCGCCCTGCGACCCGAGCTTGACCCCCTGCAGGTAGCAGTGCGCCGCGTACTGCAGCCAGCGCGCCGCCTGCGGCGCCCCTGCGGGCGAGCGCTCGTACATGGCGTCGCAGTGCAGCGCCCAAGACAGCCACGCGTCGGGCGACCCGCGCCACAGCATGGCCGCGGTCGAGAAGGCCAGGTTGGACGCGTCCGGGTCGCCCAGCTCGTCCAGGAACAGGCCCTTGAGGCGGAAGATCTCCGACTGGTGCTGCGCGTTGAAGTAGTCGAGGTTGGTCGCGCTCAGCATGTTGAGCCCCGCGGTCAGGTCGGCGCGCGGCAGGTCGAGGTAGGCGCGCGCCTGCTCGCGGATCTTGACAAACGCCTCCTGCACCTCCATGGCGCTGTAGCCGTACATCGAGTTGACCACGGCGATCGCGACGTCCGGGCACCCGTGCGCGTGCGCCACCGCGCCCAGCCGATTGACCGACCACGCCTTGTCGCGGTAGCCCATCTGGTGCAGCGCGGGCGCCACCTCGGCCAGCCGCCCGAACGCCTGGATAACGACGTTGTACACGTTGTTGCGCCACACGAGCACGTCCTGCCAGTGGGACAGCGGGTCCCACGGGTTGGGCGTGCGCAGGCGCCACGTCTCGAGGATGTCCTTGACGTCCGAGTAGGCGTGGTCGAGCGGGTTGCGGCCGCCCGTGGCAGCGGCCTGCGCGGCGGCGGCGGCGGCCGCCGCCGCGCCGCCGCCGCTGCTCACGTCGACCAAGACACGCGCCGACTCGCGCAGCTCGACCAGCCGCTGGAACATCTGCAGCAGGGGCTTGTGGGGGCCGGAGCCGACGTCCGGCAGCTGCCACCAGCGCGCGAGCGCGTGCTGCATGGCCGCGTTGACGTGGCTCTCGCTCGACACCACGTCGCCGTCCTGCAGCGACAGGTAGGCGCGCAGCGCGCAAGAGGGCGCGCTGGCGGGCTCGAGCGCGGCGGCGGCCTGGCCCGCGGCCAGGCCCGCCTGCCGCACGCCCTCCCAGTCGGACAGGCGCCACAGGGCGTCCATCAGCAGGGGGGCGCTGTCGGCGGCGCGCGCGTACTCGGCCACGGCGTCCCACTGCCCGAGCTGCTGCGCGGCGTTGACCCACTGCGACACCCACAGTTGCGCCTCGCCGCGCGCCGGTGGCTGGTGCGGCTGCTGGCCGCCGAGCGAGGCGGCCGCCTGGCGCGCCAGCTCTCCCAGCAGCTCCTCGGCCTTGTCCCACGCGCCGAACTGCACGAACGACAGGGCCGCGCGCGTCGCCTCGACCGCGCACCGCTTGCGCCACAGGCCGCACAGCAGGTCGTCCTCGCCGACCGCCGCGTAGAGCGACGCGAGCGCGTCGAGGCAGCGCGCCTCGTCGGGAAAGATGATCACGTGCGACTCGAGCAGCGGGATCGCCACGTGCCACGCGCCGAAGGCCTTGCCCAGGAAGCGGATGAGCTCGGGCGGCACCTTGGGCTGCGGCTGCGACAGCGATATGCCCTCGAGCAGCGCCTGCACCACGTTGGGCCGCGCGACGGCCTGCCGCGCGTGGTACTCGCGGCCGAGCAGCGCGATGACGGGCTTGGCGAGCGCGACCTGCTGCGACTTCTCGAGCGTGGCCCAGACGATGGGGAAGACCAGGACCCAGAGGTGGTGCGCCACGTGCGCGTCGGCCGCGGCGTACTCGCGCAGGGCCGAGACCAGGTCGCTCACGCGCAGCTCGCCGTTGGCCTCGAGGAAGCGCGCGTGCGCGGCGACGGCCTCGGCCACGGCGGCGGGCACGTCCGCCTCGGCGACCGTGAGCGGCACGATGTCCTCCGGGCCGAGCGGCGGCGGCGGAGGAGGGACGGGGGCGGCGGGAGGGGCGGGGGGAGGAGGGGGAGGAGGAGCGGCGGCGGCGGCGGTGGCGGCGGCGGCGGCGGCAGCCGCCGTCGCCTCGCCGGCCGCGGCCGCGGCCGCGGTCGGCTCGTCCTTGTTGCCGCCTCCTCCTCCGTCCACGTCCATGGCGGCGCCCGCCTCGGCCGGCTTGGCGTCCGCCTGCTCCTGCTTGACAGCCGCGGCCGTGGCGTCGCCGTCTCCAGCGGGCGCCCCGGCGGCCTTGGCGGCCGCCTCGGCGTCCGCCTTGAGCTTGTCCTCGGCCGCGGCCGCCGCCTTGGCGGCGTCTGCCTCGGCCTTGGCTTTGGCCTCGGCCGCGGTCTTGGCCGCCGCCGCCGCCGCCTGTGCCTGCGCCTGCGCCAGCGCCTGCGCATGCTGCTGCTGCTGCTGCTGCTGCTGCGCGGCGGCCGCCGGGTTGAACACGTTGGGCACCACCCCCCGCAGGAGCGGCGGCGCCTGCGCCGAGTTGGGCGCGAGCGTGATGGCGTCGTCGCCGCGCAGGGCCGCCAGCACGAGGTCGAGCGCCTGCTTGAGCCAGAACTGGTGCGCCATGGCGCCCCACTCCTGGCCCACCACGACCAGCTGCAGCCGCTCGAAGAGGGCGGGCGGCGCGAGGCGGTCGTACAGCGCGAAGAAGCGCTGGCGCGTCGCCTGGTCGGGCGCGCGCAGGCCGACGAGGAAGAGGCGCTCGACCTTGTGGAAGACCTCGTCGCGCAGCTGCTCGGCGTGGGTGGGCGGGGCGGACGGCGCGGGCGCGCCGCGAGGAGGGGGGGCGGGCGTCGTGCACAGGCGCAGCAGCAGCCGCACGAAGCGCGCGTGCCAGCGCGCGCGCAGCGCGGGGTCGGCCGACGTCATCACGGCGCGGTCCTGGTCGACGTGCGCGAGGCGCTGGAGCAGCAGCACGGCCTCCTTGATGGTCAGGAGGGGCGGGGGAGGCGGCGGGGGCGGGGCCGCAAGAGGAGGGGCGGGCGCAGAAGAGGAAGCGGTGGCGGCGTCGGCCGCCGCCGCCGCGGCCGCCGCCCCTGTTGCCGCCGCCGCCGCCTCGGTCGCTGGCGCGGGCGCGGCGTGCTGCTGCTGCCTGGCGCCCTCCGCGCCCTCCGCGGCGGCCTTGACCGGCGAGGGCGCGACCGCCGCGGCCGCCGCCGCAGGGGGCGACAGCCACTCGTCCAGCAGCGCCAGGAGCCGCACGAACAGCAGCGGGTCGGTCCAGCGCGCGCCGTTGCCCGTCAGCAGCAGGATGAGCGACTGCAGCGTGACGCGCTTGGCCTCGACGTTGGCCGTGAGCGCGCGGCCGGCGGCCAGCTGGAGCGCGGCGGCGATGGCCCACGCGACCGTGCCGTACTCGGGCTCGAGCTGGGCGTCGGGGTTGGTGTCCTCGGCCTCGTCGTCGTCGCCGTCGCCCTCCTCGTCGCCCTCGTCGCCCTCGTCGTCCGCGTCGTCGGCGTCGTTGTCGGGCTCGAGGAACCTGCCCTCCTCGGGCTTCTCGAGCAGGCGCTTCTCGCGACGCGCCGCGGCCTTGATGGCGCGGCGCGCCTCCTTGGCCTTGGCAACGTTGAGGGCCGACAGGCCCCCGTCGCCACCGACGACGCCGGGTGCGCCCATGGCGGCCGCCGCCTTGCGCGCCGCCATCGCCGTCGCCGCGTGCTGCTGGTGCTGTTGGCCCGACTGCGCGACCTCGCGCGCGCAGCGGTTGAGCACGCGCACGACGGGCAGCGTGAAGGCGGCGACGTAGACGGGCGGGGCGATGCCGTCAATGGCGCGCAGGATCGACAGCGCGCAGCACAGGCCCAGCAGCAGCGGCGTCGCCGCAAACTGCTGGCCGCCGCCCGGGCCCGAGGGCGCCGTCGTCAGCAGCGGCTGCGCCGGGTCGGCCGCGCTCGCGAGCAGCTGCTGCAGCTGGCCGTTGACGTGGCGCTGCACCTCGAGCGCCTCGGGCACGCGGAACGCGCCCTCGCCGAGCGGGTGCGCGGCGTACAGGCTGCGCAGCACGCCGCACATCAGCTCGACGGGCTGCTGGTGCCGCATGTGCAGGCAGGGGCCGAGCAGCTGCACGAACTGCGCGCCGGCCGTGACGGGCGTGCAGCGCGGCTGCGCGCGCACGAGCCGCCCGAGCACGTCCCAGCCCGTGACGAGCGCGGGCGGCGGGTCGCGCGACGCCTGCGCCTCGAGCAGGCGCTGGATGTAGGGCAGGCGCACCGCCGCCGCGCCCGGGCTCAGCGCCAGGGCGCGGTCGAGCAGCTTGAGCGCGTGCCCGTGCAGCGCCTGCATCTCGCCGTCGGCCGACTCGCCGATCAGAAAGGCCATGCGCACGAGGAACGAGACGAGCGACTCCTCCATGGCGCCCGACATCTGAAAGCCGTCGTCGCCGTCGAGGCGGTCGTCGCCGTCGGGGCCGTCGGCGCCGGCGCCGGCGTCCTTACCCTTTTTGAGGGCCGCCGCCGCCGCCGCCGCCGAGGTAGACGGCACGACCGCCGCGCCGCCGCCGGCCTTTTGCAGCTTGGCGGCCGGGGGGGCGGCGGCGTCGCGCTCGGCGGCAGCCGCCGTCGGCGCGGCGGCCGCTGCGCCGTCGTCCACCTCGCGCGGGCGCTTCTGGCCGGGCGTGGGGGCAGCGGCGGCGGCAGGGGCAGCGGCGACGGCGGCGTCGGCGGCGGGAGCAGCGGCGACGGCGGCGTCGGCGGGAGGGGCAGCGACCGCCGCCGCCGCCTTGTCGGTGGCCATGGCGGCCGCGCCGTCGGCGGGCTGGGCCGCAGCGGCAGCAGTTGCGTCAGCCGCGGCAGCCGCCGCGGCCGCCGCAGCCGCCGCAGCCGCCTGCTGCTCCTTGAACGCGGTCTCGGCGGCGTCCAGCGCCTCCGCGGCCGGGTGCGGGCGCGGCGGCTCCTGGCTCCCGGGGCGCGCCGTCGCGCGCCGCCGCGCCTCCCAGCGCAGCAGCAGCGCGGCCAGGTCGAGCGACAGCCGGCGCTGCTCGATGTTGCTGTTCTGCGGCATGCCCAGGCGCGACAGGTTGTTGACCATCTGGGGCACGAACTGGCTGCGCGAGGCGTAGAAGAGGTCCGGGTGGCGCACCATCAGCTGCCAGAGCTGCACGAGGTGCGAGCCGCTGGCGGCGGCCGCGGCCGCCGAGCCGCCGCTCCCGCCGCCGCCCGCCGAACCGTCGCCGCCGCCGCCGCCGTCGTCGCCGGGCAGGGGCGGCGCCGGGTCGTCCAGGAGCGCCTTTTTCGTGAAGCGCACCGCGTGCCCCTGCTGCTGCTGCTTGGCCTGCTGCTGCTGCTTCTTGCCGCCAGCCGCGGCCGCCGCCGGCCCGGGGCGCGCCGCCGCCGCGACCAGCGCGGGGACGAGCGCGTCGAGCGCGTCGCGCGCGAGGCCCTTGCGCGGCTCGGGCTGCGCGTGCCTCAGCAGCGCGACAAAGACGCGGATGGTGTCGGCCTCCGAGACGTCCAGGTGCGCGAGCGCGCGCGCGACGGCCGCGTACGCGTAACCCTTGGAGGGGCTCTCGTCCGGCAGGCGCAGGTGGCGCCAGCACCACCGCGCCAGCGCCGCGCGCTGGGGCCCGGACGCCGTCAGGCGCAGCGGCGCGGCCTGGAACAGCGCGGCGGCCGTCTGCACCAGGCGCACGCGAACGGGCTCGCTGACGCCGGCCACGGGGTCGTCGGCGCCGACGCGGAGCACCTGCGCGGCCATGCGCTCGAGCAGCGCGCCGCCCGCGGCGGCGTCCGCGCCGGCGGCGCCCGAGGGCGGCTTGGCGGCAGCGCCACCGGGCGCGGCCGCCGCCGCCGGGAGCTCGCCAAAGATGGCGCCCGCCTGTCCGCGCTCGAGCGCGTCGGTCAGCAGCGGCAGCACGAGCGACGCAACCTGGGCACACGCGGTGGCCTCCCACACGGCGCGCGCCTGCGCGGCGGCGGCCTCGTCAGCGTCGGCGGCACCAGCGGCCGCGGCCGCGCCGTCGTCCGCCTTGGTGGCCGCGGCAGCGGCGTCGCCGCCCATTTTGCCGCCCGCCGCCGCCGCCGCCGCCGCCGCAGCCGCCGCCGCGACAGTAGCAGCAGCAGCGGCGGGGCCCGTCGCGCCGCCGCCGGCCACAAACGCGTCCACCCACGCCGTCAGCACGACGCGCTTCTGCGCGGGCGAGTAGGACGAGGCCAGGTGGCCCGACACGTACGCCGCGGCCATGCCCAGGTCGACGCTCGGGCGCGCGGCCACTGCCGCGCACATGTCAACCAGCGCCGCCGCCGCCTGCGGGTCGGACGGGCGCGCGGCGCAGTAGGACAGCATCGCGCGCACGAGGTGGCGCGCCTCCATGAGCCGCGCGTGGGAGGGCGGGGCGGGCGGGGGCGGAGGGAGGGGCGCGGGCTGGCCCGCGGCCTCGGCGGCGGCGGCGGCGCGGGCGTGCGCGGCGGCGGCGCGCGCGGCCTCGGCGGCCGCGGCCGCGGCCCAGGGGCCGCCGCTGCCGACGTCGCGCGCGGTGCGCGCAGCGCGGCGCGGGTCGCGCCAGCGGGCGAGCAGGGCGCTGAAGACGCGCGGGTGGGCCGGCAGCCAGTCCGGGCGCAGCCGCACGAGCGTGTCGATGAGGGTCAGCGCCTGGAACGAGGCGTCGAGCGACGTGGGCAGCATCGCCGCCGGGGCGGCCACGGCCGCGGCCGCGGCGGCCGTGGCGGCAGGAGAGGCCGCAGCCCCGGGCGCGCCAGAGGCCGCCCCCTGCTCCTCGCCGTCCGTCTCCATCTTGTCCCCGCCCGCGGCCTCCTTGGCCTCGCGCACAGAGTGCGCGCCGGCGCTGCCCGCCGCGGCGTCGCCGGCCGTGTCGGCGGCGTCGGCCGAAGAGGGCGCGGTGGTGGCAGCGCCGGCAGCCGCAGCGGACGACGCGCGGGCCGCCGCCGGCGCCGGCGCCTCGGCCGGCAGCGCCAGCAGCGCCATCACGCGCCCCTCGTCCGACGCGAGCTCGTCCAGCAGGGGGCGCCCCTCCTCCATCGCCAGGATGTCCAGGAACCGCGACAGGTAGGCGGGCGACGCCAGCCGCTCGGGCCGAAGGAAGTAGGCGACCGACTCTGGCGGGTAGCGCGCCAGGTAGCGCGCCAGCGGCGCGCGGTAGGGGGACGCGGCCGTGCGCGCGCAGGGCATGGGCGTGGCCGTGCGCGGGAGGAGCTCCTCGAGCTCGATGGTGAGCACGACGAGGCCGACCTGGCGCGGCTTGAGCGGGAGGCCGCTGCCGGCGGGGGCGATGGGGGCGGCGGCGGCGTTGGGGGCCGCGCCGCCGGCCGCCGCGGCGCCGCCGCCGCTGCCGCCGTCGGGCGCGCCGCCGCCGGCCGAACCGGCAACGGCAGCGGCAGCGGCAGCGGCAGCCGCAGCAGCGGCAGCCGCCGGCGCGGGCGCGGGCGCCGCCACGCTGCTCTCGAGGAAGCGCACGGCCGTGCGCGGCAGCAGGTGGAACAGGTCGAGGGTCGCCGCGGCCACGCTCACCTCCTCCCCGGGCCGCCACGAGACGGCCGGGCCGCCCGCGCCGCCGACCGCCGCCGCCGCCTGCTGCTGCAGCGCGGCGAGGCGCTCGGGCTCGAGCCAGTGCCGCAGGTGCTCGAGCAGCTTCTCGCCCAGCGTCAGGTTGAACCAGTCCGACAGCAGGCGCAGCAGGCGCGCGAGCCCGCCCAGCAGGGGGAGCGACAGCGACCGGTGCGACCCCAGGTTCTGCAGGATGGGCCGCAGCGACGACTGCAGCAGGTGCTTGGGCAGCTTGGACGCCTGCACTACGCGCTCGAGCGCCTCGCGCGCGGCGCCGTGCACGCGCGCGTCGGGCGACATGAGCGCGCGGAAGAGCGCCGAGATGGCGTCGTCGCGCAGCGCGGCCACCTGCGGGTCCTGCGACTCGCGGAATGCCGGCCAGCCCATGAGCGCCCGCAGCACGCGCATGCAGGCGACGCGCAGCGCCACCACGCGGTCGAGCGTCACGCCGCGCTGGGCGGGGCCCGCGCCCGCGGCCAGGCGCGCGTGCAGCTGCGCCTCGTCCTTGTCGGCGAGCACAAAGGCGTCGCGCGCGAGGGCGTAGGCGTCGGCGTTCCATGGCAGGGGCACGGGGTCGAGCGACAGCACGAGCGCAAAGGCCTGCGCCTGCCCCGTGGCGTGCGCAACGCTCTTGAGCGGGATCATGCGGCGCTGCAGCAGCGAGGGCGACAGCGAATCGAGCAGCGGCTTGAGCCAGCAGAGCACGCCGTCCTCGGCCTTGGCGCGCCCGGCCAGCAGGCCCGCGCCGCGCATGGCGGCCTCGCGTACGCGCTCGCTGCTACCCGGGTGCAGCGCGGCCGTCAGCAGCAGGTCGGCGGCCACGTACACCCCGCGCTCGAGCGGCGACAGGCGCTCCTCCAAGGCGCGGCGCGCGGCGTTGGCGGCGTTGGCGGCGGCCTGCTGCGCCTCGCGCGTGGGGCCCGGGGGGAGCGTCAGCTTGGCGGCGGCGGCGGCGACCACGTCGGCGGCGGCCGCCTGGTCGGCCGCGGCGGCGCCCCCGCCGTCGACCTCCATCGCCGCCTGTTTGCCGTCGCCGTCGCTGTTGGCGGGGGCGGCGGCAGCAGCGGCACCTGCAGCAGCCCCGCCCCCCTTGCTCCCCGCGCCCTTGGGGTTGGCGGCCTCGGCCTCCTTGACGCCCGCCGCCACCGCGGCCTTTTCCTTGCCGCCGCCGCCGCCGCCCGCCGCCGCCGCCTCGGCGCGCTCGCGCTCGCGCCGCGCCTGCGCCACGGCCTCTGCCGGGAACACGCGGTCCAGCAGCGCGGTGAGCGTGGCGTCCACGTCGGCGTGCTCCGCGGCGCTGTGCTCGGGCAGCCACTTCATCACGGTCAGCAGGGCGCGCACCAAATGGGGGGTCCAGCGGGACAGGTAGGATGGCTCGAGCATCGACACGAGCAGCTTGAGCGCCGCGGCGCCGCCGAGCCGCGTCGGCCACGCGTCGGCCCAGCAGCAGTGCAGCAGGCGCGGCACGAGCGCGTCGAGCACGGCCGGGTGCTCGCCGACGGGCGGGGCAGGCGTGACGGGCCCGCCGGCGGCGGCGACGGCCGCCGCGACCTGCTCCTGCAGCTGCTTGCCGCCCTTGGCTGCCGCCGCCGCCGCCGCCCGCCGCGCGTCGGCCCCGCGGCGCGCCGCGTGCAGCGAGAGCGTCGTCTTGACAAAGAGCTCGAGCGCCTCGACGGCGGCGCGCTGGCGGGGGGGCGAGGGGTCGCCGAGGAGCTCGGCGAGCGCGTCCAGAAAGAGGTGCGCGTCTAGCTCGCAGAGCTGCGGGGCGGCCGAGGCCGGCGTCGGCGCCGCGGCAGCGGGGGCGGGCGGCGGGGCGGGCGCTGCTGCTGCTGCCGCCGCCGCTGCTGTTGCTGCTGCTGCACCCTCTGCCGCCTGCCCGTCCCCTCCTGCTGCTCCCTCGGCCGCGGCGGCGGCGGTGGCGGCGGCGGCCGCGGCCGCGGCGGCAGCAGCAGCAGCCGCAGCAGCAGCAGCAGCAGCAGCCGCCTGCCGCTCCTTCTCCTGCCGCTCGCGCTCACGCTGCCGCGCGGCGCCGGCCGCCGACTCGGCCGCGGGCGGCGCCGCGGGGGGCGCCGCCGCGCCCGACGCAAAGAGCATGGCGTAGTGACGGCACAGGCCGTCGCGGAAGGGCGCGGCCTCGGCGGCCAGGCGGTCGTGGCCGCACGCGCCAACCACCGCGGCCATCAGCGTCACGATCACCGAGCGCTCGGCCGCCAGCTGCGTCTTGGTCTTGACGCCGAGCGCCTCGGTGCCGGGCCGCGCCGCCTTGACGCACGGCGCCACCGCCGCGCTGCCGAGCAGCAGGTTGGCCATCTGGCGCTCGGCGGTCCCCTCCTGCCCGCGCCCGCCCGCGGGCAGGCGCAAGTTGAGCACGGACGACAGGCACATGCGCAAAAAGGCCAGGGCCTGCCGCCGGTGGTGCAGGTCCTGCTGCGGGTCGGTCGGGTGCAGCGGCGCGGGCGACGCGAGCCCCTGCCGCGCGAGCTGCACGCAGCGGTCGAGCGGCACGAGGAACGAGGTCGCGGGCTGGAACGTGAGGATTAGGCGCAGGCCGTGCTCGGGGTTGTCGCGGTACTCCAGAGGCGGGGGGCTGAGGAGGAAGCGGCGCGAGCGGCCGCCCAGCTTGCCCAGCAGCGCCATGGCGACGATGGCCGTCTGCTTGAGCGGCGGCGACGGGCCGACGACGCCCGCCGCTGACGCGCCTGAGCCCGGCGGCGCCGTCGGCGCGCCCGCGCCGCCGCCCGACCCGGGCCCCGTGGCGGGCGGGCGCAGCAGCGCCCACAGCGCCGGCATGACCTCGTGCACCACGCCGGACATGGCCGGCTCCAGGAACTCGGGGTTGAGTGAGTCCACCCAGCACTCGAGCGTGCGCAGGCCGAGCATGGCGAGGTCGTCGCTGCCCGAGCGCAGCGCGCACGACAGCGGGCGCATGAGCTGCGGCAGCAGCGGCAGCAGCGACGACAGCTGCGCGGGCAGCGTGAGCGCGAGCTCGAGCAGCACGGGCCGCAGCTCCGCGGCGTTGGGCCCGTCGGCCATCACCAGCAGCATCTGCAGCAGCGGCTGCAGGCGTGGCACGCACTCGGCGTAAAAGGCGCGCAGCGGCTCGCGCGACGCCTGGCACGCGCGGAACAGCGCGCGCACGAGCGTCAGGTAGCCCTGCGGGTCGCACCCGCCCTTTGCGGCCGCCTCGGCGCACGCCGCGAGCGTCTTGGCTAGGGGCGCCACGAGCAAGGCCTCGCCCTCGGGCCCGGCGGTCAGCGCCGAGAACACCAGGCGGTAGAGCCGCTGCACCAGCTGCGCGCCCGCCGACTTTGGGTCGGCCAGCGCGTGCAGCTGCTCGTCGGCCAGGTGGCGCGCCAGCAGCGCCGCGAACAGGCGCCCGACGCCGTGGGGCGCCTGCACGAGCGTGGCGGGGACGGCCAGGGCGTCCGGCTCGGTGCGGAGGCTCGCCATGAGCGCCGGCATGCGGCTGCTGAACACGTCGACAAAGTCGCGCGGGTCGAGCACCGCAAAGATCTCGGCAAAGTGCTCGCAGAAATCCTTTGCGCCCTCGGCGAAGAACGAGGCGACGCGCAGGCACTGGAGGCCGTACTCGAGGACCTCGCCGACGGCGCGGAGGTCCGAGTCGCGCATGCCGACGGCGGGCGGGGCCATGGGCGGCGGGGGCGGCTCCTGGCCCGCGGCGGCGGCGGCGGCCACCGCCGCCGCGTGCGCCTCGAGCGCGGCGAGCATGCGCGTGCAGTAGAGCACGCTGAACAGCAGCGTCTTCATGCCATAGACGACGTTCTGCACGATGAGGCGGCAGTCGTTGATCTCCTTCTCGCGCTCGCCGGGCCCCTGGAGGTACAGGATGACGGGGCGGGACGCGAGGCCGCTGCCCTTGGCGGCGGCGGCGTCGTCGTCGTCGTCGTCGCCGTCGTCGCCGCCGTCGCCGCCGACACCGGCGCCGGCCTGCTTCTTCTGCTGCTGCTGCTTCTCCTTGTCGTCGTCGTCGTCGGCTCGTCCCTCGGCGGCCGCGGCCATGGCCTCCACGGCCGCCTCGCCGGCCAGCGGCGGCCGCCTCTGCTTCTGCCGCTTCTGCTGCTGCTGCCGCCGCGCCGCCTCCTCCTCCCGCCTCTCGCGCCGCTGCCGCGCCAGCTGCCGCGCCGCCGACCGCGCCGCGCTCGCGTTGACGCGCTCGGGCGGGACCGCCGGGTCGCGCATGCACGCCTGGCGCGCCTCGCGCTCGGCGCGGTCGCGGTGCGCCGAGGGGACCAGGCGCCGCACGTCCCCCCGGAGCGCGTCCAGCTTGCCCACGAAGCACGCGAGGATCTGCGACAGCACGTCGCGCGCGCGCCGCTTGGCGGCTACGTCGGCCGACGGCAGCTTGAAGGCCTGGTAGAGGCACTCGACCAGGTTGAGGCACAGGCGCACGCAGGTGGACTGGGACGCGTAGGGCAGCGAGCGGTCGGCGATAAAGCCGGACATGAGGCGCACCACGCGCGCCAGCTGGTCCAGCGTCAGGCCGCGCCGCAGGTTGTGCACCAGCTCGCAAAGCGTCAGCACGGCCAGCGGCCGCAGCGCGTCCATCGACGCCAGGCCCGCGCCGACCAGCGCGCGCTCGTCGAGCACGTCGTCCACCCTGCCCGCGAAGCAGGCGCCCTTGCCCGGGCCCGTGATGACGTAGCGCGTGGCCGCCAGGAGCTCGCGCCGCACGAGGATGGCGTCGGGCGCCGAGCGGTACAGCGCGAACACGGCCGACACCACGCGGTCCTGGTGGCCGGGCGCCATGGCCGGCGCGCCGCCGCCGCCGCCCGAGGCGCCGCCCGCGCCGCCGCCGCCGCTGCCGCCCCCCCACCCGTTGCGCAGCGCGACCGTGAGGTAGTTGAGCGTGCGCACCTGGGCGGCCTTGAGGTCGCCCAGGGCGGCGCGGCCCTCGGCGAGGGCGGCCGGGGTTGGGGGGCCGACGGCCGCGCCGCCGCAGGCCGCGGCGGCGCCGGCGGCGACCTGGGCGGGCGAGGGCCCCTCGAGCGCGGCGGCCGCGACCAGCACGGGCAGCAGCGCGGGCGCCGTCTGCGCCGAGACGGCCGGGTAGAGCTGCGCGAGGTACATGAGCGGCAGGGGCACCTCGGCGAGCACGCGGAAGGAGCGGCGCGCGGGGGAGCGGTCGCTGGGGTAGCGGGGCGCGGGTAAAGGGTCGGGCACCTCGGCCGCGGCCTTGGCGCCGGCCTCTTTGGCGGCGGCGGCGACGGCGGCCGGGTCGGCGCCCGCGGCGCTGGCTGCGGCGGCGGCCGCCGCCGCCGCCGCTGCGGGCGCGGCCGCGGGAAACGCCGCCCGGAACGTGTCGGGGAACCCGGCGTACGCGGACGACACGAACCCCAGGAACCGCGCAAACTGCGGCTCGAACGCGTTGCGGAACACCTTCTGGAGGTCGAGGAAGCAGCGCACGGCCACTAGGCCCGCCGCCTGGCTGTCGCGCTCGAGCGCGTCGAGGCAGGCGTCGCACAGGGCGGCCGCGTGGGGCCGGAAGGGCTCGTTGAAGGGCAGGCGGCTGAGCACGTCGAGCACGGTGAGGCGCAGGCGGTGGCGCGCGGCGGCGGCGGCGTCGTTGTCGTCGGCGTCCGGCTCGGCCTCCTGTCGTTGCTGCGCCGCCGCCGCTGCCTCGTCGGCCGCCGCCCCGGCCGGCGGCGGCGGCGCCGGCGGAGCCGCGCCGGCCAGCACCGCCAGCAGCGGCTGCACGACGCACGACAGAAAGACGGCGTACTCGGCGGTCGGGACCACCTCGACGGCCTCGCGCACGGCCTCGGCCGCGCGGCGGCGCGCCTCGACGTCTGTTTTTGTTTTTAGTTTGTTGATTGATTGTTTTTGCGGGCGAGGGAAAGAGGGGAAAGCAGGGCGCGTGAGGCGGCAAGTGGCGGCGCCGGGGGGCAAACCGAGCAGGCGGCGGCCGGGCCCGGCGGCGGCGGCGCGCGCGCGCTGCGCGCAAAGAGAAGGAACACCGCGCCTACTCACCGGCGTCCGGGTCCGTCAGGCGCGCCGCGAGCTCCGCGTACGCTACGGGTGGTGGCGGGGGCGCCGGAGGAGGCGCCGCGGGCGCAGCCGCGACCGCAGCAGCCTCCATCGCGGGCGGGTGTTTTATTTCCGCTGTCTCTCCCTCTCCCCGCGAGAGGGCTCGCTGCCTCTCTGAGAGAACAAACAACGGAGGGGCGCCCTCAAGGGGTCAAGGGATGCCTCCTGGCTTGCAAGGTCTTAGAATGGCTGGGCGGTCGCCATCAGGGAGCAGTTGGTTGTCAGTCGCGTTTTGAACGTTTTTGATGGGCGCGCGCGGCTTTTTCTCGCGGTGGGACGCGCGCGCAGGCGTGGTGGTCGTGATCGGATTTGTCAAGAAGCGAGACGGGGCTCACACTAGTGTGAATGCGACGATTAGGCCACGCGCGCGACTCTTCTTGACAGAGGCCCCCGCACAATGAATCGGCGCCGGCGCTCGTTTTTTCGGCTCCGTCGGCCACCTGCCGCCGATTGCTCGTCGGCCACCTGCCGCCGTCCGCTGGTCTTCTTTTCCTGCACGCGGGCCTCCCTTTCCATCCGTCGACCGTGGTCCGCTTTTACATTTTACAACGCCAGCGCCAGCGCCCCTTCCAACCCGGCCGCGTTCATCTGCTCCTCGACCCACGCCTCGCCCTCGCCCTTGACCCGGGCGCACTCGGCCGCGTCCGGCCGCGCCGGCCTCGCCCCGGGCACCACCCCGCGCGGCGCCGTGCGCTGCGGCCTCGGCGCCACGACGAATTTTTGGTCCCTGCGCGCACGCTCCGGGTAGCGCGCCCACACCGAGAACTGGTGCAGCACGATCGAGGCGGCGACGGTCACGTTGAGGCTGGCCGTCCCGGGACCGTGCTGCGCGATGTAAACCAGGCCGCCGTCGCACAGCCGCAGCTGCTTGGCCGACAAGCCCTGGCCCTCGTTCCCGAGCATAAACGCGGTGGGCCCCTGAAATGCGGCGTGCGTGTGGACGGGTGTGGCCGAGGGGTCGATCTCGACGCCCACGACGCGCGCGCCGTCGCGGGCGCGCAGGTCGGCCACGCACTCGTCGAGCGTCGCGTAGTGGCGGAGCGGGACGTGCTCAGCGGCGCCGTGGGCGCCAAAGGTGTTGAAGTCGCGAGATCCGACCAAACAGGCGGCCTTGACGCCAAACGCGGTGCAGCAGCGCAGCAGGTTTCCGACGTTGTGGCGCTTGGCGAGGTTGTAGACCACGACGAAGCAGGCGGGGGGGACGCGGGCGTCGTCGTTGTCGTCGTCGTCGTTCTGGTCGGGCGGGGCCGTCGGCGCAGCGGCGGCGGCGGAAGGACCGTCGGCGGCGTCGTCTTTTCGCGCGTCGCCTGTTGCTGCTGCAGTAGATGTAGATGCCGCTGATCCTCCTCCGGCCTGGTCTTCTGAGCGCGCGCTCGCGTCCAATCCACATGGCTGGCGTGCCCCTGCTTCTCCTGCGTCCGCACTCTTCACCATGTTTGTCCTTGCGCGCGTGTCCGTTCGATGAGGGAACTTGCAGAGAGCTTGATGGATGAGGTCTCGGCTGCGATCGATTGGTGCAAGGAGTGGCAGGCGCGGGAGAGCAAGAAGTACGGAGACGCGAGCGAGCGAGCGAGCGAGCGAGCGCCGCTCGTGTTTGGCCGCCCGGGCCTGCCGCCCCAAGGCAAAACGTCGCATCGCCCTGCTTCGCCCCCCTCGTACTACATTAATGAGCGACACACACACAAGTCTCCGCGCTGGCGAAACGAGCGGGGGCAGGCGCGGGTGAATCATTGCAAGAATCGCGTCTTCCGAAAAAGTTTTTCCTGTCCGCGCCACCCCATGTCGCAGGCCAACCTCTGCACGACCTGCTACGGCAACAACCTGGTGCTACAGAGCGGCTTCCTCACGTGCGGTGACTGCGGCACGCAGGCCCAGGTACGACGTCGTTTCTGCTTGCTGGCCATTGCGTCACTTCGACGCGCGCCGCCGCAGCTGCCGCCCGACGCCTCGGTCCGCCGCGCTCTCTCGCTCGCTCGCTCGCCCGCCTTATCTCAAAGCTCGCCGTCGCAAGCCGTCATCCAACAAACAAACACAACAGACCCTCCTCGAGGAGACCGAGTATGCCGACGCCGCCCAGGGCCGCGCCCGCCGCTCCATCCGCACCGCGCGCCCCGCGGCCACGGACGCGCCGGAGGACACGGTCGCCCAGCAGCGGCAGCGCGCGGCGCGCCAGGGGGGCGAGGCCGGCGCGCTGCTGTACGCGCGCGCGCTGCAGGCGCTGGCCCGGCTGCAGGCGCGCGCGCTGCACGAGCGGCTCGGGGCGCACCGGGACGTCGAGGGCTTGGTGCGGCAGCTGTGGCTGCCGGCCGTGGCCGCCAGCGGATTGCTGGAGCCCGAGTTTGTGGAGCGGAGCCGAGGGGCAGCGGCAGCAGCAGCATCGGCAGCAGCAGACGGTGGCGGCGGCGGCGGCGGCGGCGGCGGCGGCGGCGGCGGCGGCGGCGGGAGCGTTGGAGCAGCAGCAGCACCTGCCACGACAACGCCGACACCAGCAGCAGCAGTCGTCGAGGTGCGCCCCGAGGCCCTCCAGCGCCGCCTCGAGGCCGCCCTCCCGGCTCAGACCACGCTCGCCGTCGCCTTTGCGGCCCTGGCCCTCGCGCGCGAGCCCGTCGTCCCCGCCGACGTGCTCGCGTGGGCGCTCGACGGGCGGCTGCCCTTCGCCGGGCTGGCCTCGGTCGCGCGGCCGCTGCTCGCGGAGGCCGCCGCCAGCGGCGGCGAGAGCGGGGCGGACGCTGCGGCGCTGGCGGCGGGCGCGCTGCGGGCGCAGGTGACGCTTTCGCCCGCGCAGCTGGCCAGCCGCGCGGAGCAGGTGCTGGCGCTCGCGCTGGTCGGCGCCGGGGGCGCTCGGGGCGGCAGGGCAGGAGGGCGGGGGGCGCTCGGGGCGGCGGAGCAGGAGCAGGAGGAGGACGACGAGACGGGAGAGGGGGACGAAGAGGGGCGCCGGCGGCTGGGCCGCGGCAGCAGCCTGCCCCCGCCGCGCCCGCTGCCGCCGCTGCTGCCGCCGGCCAACGGCGAGGCGTTGCTGCGGCGCCTGGCGCGAAACCTGGCCGCGGATGGCTCGGGCGCCCCTTGCGACGCGGTCGTCTCGCTGGCCTGCGACCTGCACGACATGTACCTGCTGGGCACGCCCGCGCTGGCCTTTGTGCGCGACGCGGCCGCCGTCCGGGGGGGGGGCCCTTGGGCCCCCGGCGCCGGCCCCCCCCCCCCGCCTGTCATTTCGCAGCAGCAGCAGCAGATTTCCGTCCTCGTGCCTGGCAAGCAATATCACGCCGGGGGAGCGAGCGCGCCGCTGCTCCTGCGCGTGCCCTTGGCGGTCGTGGCGGCAGGAGGAGCAGCGTCGGCCGCGGGAGCTGGCGCCGCCGGCGCAGCAGCAAACGAGGACGCTGTCGGCAGCAGCGGCGCGGGCGGGAGCCTGCCGACCTGGGTCGGCCAGGGCATCGGCAGGCACGCGCATCCATTTGCTGCCGTGGCCGCCGCGCTGATCGTGGCGCTCAAGCTGCTGCACGGGAGCCTTGAAGGGGGGCCGCCGCCGACCGGCCTTGCAGCGAGGGGGGCGGCGGCGGGCGAGGACCCAGCCGGCGGCGACACGGGAGGACCCATCCGGCCAAGGACCCAGCTGACGTCGGCATCAGTGATGCCCGGCCCCGCGGGCGGCTGGCAGTGCTGGGCGTCGCGCGCCGTGCGGCTGGGGCCCCAGCCTCGAGGCGCCGGAGAGGAGGGCGGCGACTCGCTGCCGCGGGGCGCCAAGGCGCTGCGCGCGTTTCTGCTCGCAGCACGCCGGTGCGCCTTTGCTGGCAGCGGGCCTCCCGAGGCGCTCGAAGACGTGCAGAGGGTGCTGCTGATGCTGGCGCGGGTGGACGAGGGGGGAGACGGGCAGGCGGAGGGGCCAAGGGAGGAGGAGGGAGCGGACGGCGAGCAGGAGGAGGAGGACGAGGAGGAGGAGAAACGGCGCCGGCATGCCAAGCGGCGGCGGCCGCGGCGGCGGGGCGGCGGTGGAGATGGCGGCGCCGACAGCGCCACCCAGCCGCCACCGCCGCCCGCTGCTGTCTCGCCCGCCGCTGCCGACGGGTGCTACGCCCTCGCGGGCGACGCGGCCACCGCCCGCGCCCCCCCCGACTACGTCGCCGTGCTCACCGCCGTCGCCGCCCACAGCCACTCCGACCCGTTCACGCTGCACGCGCTCGTGCGGCAGCTGGAGCGGCGCATGCTGGCGGCCGAGTCGTCGCTGGCGGTGCTGGGGGAGCTGGGGGGAGGGGGGCCTGATCAAACTGAGGGGCGGCCGTGAAGCCGTACCGCCGTTTGTCAACAACGACAAGGGGCCAAGCGCCAAACAAAGGACGCCAACTTGCAAAGAGGAACGACAGGGCGACGCTCAACCGTACGACAAAATGTTCAAAAAAAACAAATGCACAACCTCGTCAAAGCGGCAGCGGCGCTGCAAAAAACTCGTAAAACTCGTCTTCGGTCATGACGCGTCCTCGTCCGTCGCTGCGATCGTCTCCGTCCTCGTCCGGTCGCCGCATGTCGAGGAAGAGCGGCAGCGTGTTGCTGTTGTTGTCGCCGCCACCGATCGGCGGCCATGGTGGCGGCGGCGACGCCCACCCGCGCCCGTCCGCCGCGCGCATGTGCGAGCGGTCCGACGAGAAGCGCACGAGCAGGTCGGCCGCGCGCACGACGCGGTACCGCCGCGGCGGCGAGGCGGCGGCGGCAGACGGCCGCAGCGCCTGGCGCCGGTAGTCGTCGAACGCCACGGGAAAGGGCTCGATCGTCGTGTCTAGGTCGTACACGCGGTAGGGCTGCTCGGGGGGGGGGTTGGCGGCCCCCCGCGCGACGGCAAAGACGTGATAGTCCCAGAGGACGGGCGCGCCCCCCGGGTCGCGACGCGCGGCGCGCTGCCGCCAGATCGGGACGACGCGCTCGCGATTGGAGACAAAGACGGCCCAAGCTTCTGCACCCTCCTCCTCCTCCTCGACGAGACGCTTGATCAGCAGGTAGGCGTTCTCCTCGCAGTAGCAAGAAGTGTAGGCGAACGAGGAACGCTCGGCGCCGCCGAGAGGGATGGAGACGGCGGCGTTGGCAGTGGCGGCGTCGGCGGCGGTCGGCGCGTCGGCGACCTCTGCTGCTATTGCTGTCGGCGCCGCCGCCGCCGCCATGCCAATCGCCCGGGTCCTCTTCTCGTCGCTTCACGCGCACGACACCCGTGACGCTGGCGTCGTTCGAGGAGGAGGGGAGCGTGCGAAGAGAGAGGGCAGGGCCTAGTGTTTGCTATCTCTCCGTGGGCTAGCGCGCTAGTACGTTTAATTCCAGCCACTCGTGCTTTATGTGTGTGGAACACGAGTCACGATCACGTTGAAGCCCGCACAGTATCAGCTCGGCGGTCGAGAAAACGCGACCGTCCCCGATTCAAATGTGAGCGTCGCGCGCGCCTGTCGCGGGGCGGTACGCCGACGCCGACGCCGACGCCGACCGCTGGTTCAAGAGCGATCGATCGCGTCAATCCCCTCTCCATTCCCAGACGCGGTCAAACCACAAGCCCCCCCGAAGATGAGACCAACACCACAAGGCATGGACGGCGCCGCCCAGGTGCACGCTGCCTTTGCGCTCGTGCACCGCGCCGACCTGCAGGCGTCCATAGGAGAGGTGGTGCTCTCGGCGTGGTGCCCGACGATGGACCTGTGCGCGGCGGTCACCAGCGACGGGCAGCTGGCCGTGCACCGCATGAACTGGCAGCAGCTGTGGGCGCTCGCGCCCGAGGCGCCCGTGACCGCGCTCGCGTGGCGGCCGGACGGCAAGCTGCTCGCGACCGGGCACGCGGACGGGGGCCTCGCGGTGTGGGACGTCGAGACGGGCGAGGCGGTCGTGCGGCACGCGCGCGCGCACTTTGCGCCCGTGGCGGCGCTGGACTGGTCCCTGACGCCGTTCAGCGCGCGCATCGACCACGACGACGACCGCTGGGGGGCAGCGGGGGCGGCGGTGGCGGCGGCAATGGCGAGCGGCGGCGGCGCTGAGGCCGGCCACGCCGCCGCCGCCGCCGCCGCCCATTGTCGTCTGCGCTTCAGCGCGGCGGCCAGCGCGGCGACAGCGGCCGCGTTTGAGGACAGGCACGCGCGCCTCTTCCCGCCCGACGGCCTGGTCCTGCTGACGGCAGGGGCCAGCGGCGTCGGCGGCAGCCCAAGCTACGGTGGCAGCGGCAACAAAGAAGACCCGTACGCCGAGCTGTTCCGCGGGGCGCCGCCGCTGGCCGCCGGCGCGCGGGGCGACGCTTCCGCCGCCGGCGGCAACAACCACGGCCTAGCCGCCGCCGCCACGTGGGAAGTGCTCCCACCCGCGGACGCGCCCGTGTCGTGCCCCCCGCTCGACCTGCTGTGCGCGGCGGATCGACGCGGATGCCTGAGCGCTTGGATCGGGGCCGGGCGCGTGCAGATCGGCGACGTGGCCGGCCTGGCGCCGCGGGTCGAGGTTGCTGCCGCTGCTGCCGCCGCCGCCGACGACGGCGGCGCTGGCGACGGCGGCGGCGAGCGAGCAGCACCGCCGGCCCCGCCTCCCGCGGCCACGCTCGTGGCCTTGTGCACGGCCGTGGACCAGAGCGCGTGCGTTTCCGTGGCCTGGCACCCGCCCCCACCATCAGCGACTGCAGCGGCAGCAGCAGCAGCAGCGGCAGCAGCAACAGGCGGCGGGTACCGCGACGGCCTCGTGGCGGCGCCGATGGCCACGCGCCCGCTGCGCGCCGCGCGCCGCGAGGTGCGGCAGTGGGCGCGGCTGCACTGGCGGCTGAGGGGCCTGCTCGAGTCGGCGGACCTGGCGCTCAAGGCCGCCGCGCGCGAGTGGGCCTCCGCCGCGTCCACCGTGCGCAAGCGCGTGCTGGACGAGCTCGCCGAGGCGCTCGCTGCGCACGACGACGCGATCGACGACGGCGACGACGACGCGATCGACGGCGACGACGACGACCAAGACGACCAAGACGGCAAAAACGATGCAGACGACGACGCCGCCAAGATCGCCGCCGCCATCAAGCGCCAGGACCCGCGCGGTGACCTGATGCTGCTGCTGGCGACGGGCGCGGCGACCCCCGGCGTGCACGCGTGGCTGACCGCGTCGCTCGGAGAGGCCGGCGTGCAGCGGGCGGCGCGCGCCGTCGACGCCGCGCTCGAGCGCGCGCACGCGCTGCTGCTGCGCTCGTGCCTGCCCGCCCTCGAGCGCGCTGCCTTTTGCCTCGGCGAGCTGCGCGGCCTGGCCGCCGCGAGCTGCTCCGCCGCCGGCCCGGGCGGGCGCGGCGCCCTGCTGGGCCTGAGCGCCCCTGCGCTCGAGCCGCTCGAGGCGGCCGCCGTGCGCGCCGTCGTGCGCGCCGAGCAAGTGCGGGTGGCGGTCGGGGACCTGGCGGCCGGCCACCGCGCGCTGTTTACGTGGCTGCTGCGCACGACGCGCCAGCTCGAGTCGGCCTCGGCCGCCGGGGCGGGCGACAACGCCGCCGACCAGGCCGCCGCCGCTGCCTCGCTCGGTCGCCCGCCGCCCGAGCCGCCGACGGGGCCCGACGCGGCGCTGTCCGACGTGCTGCTTCCCTTTTTGGACGAGGGCGGGCCCGTGGCGTGCGACCCGCTGTCGGTCGAGTTTGGACAGCGTGACGGGCCCCTGGACGCGCCGCAGCGGCGGGCGGCGGCGCGGTGGCTGCACGGAGGAGGCACTTTCAGCGGGGGGGACGCCGAGGGGGCGGCGGCGGCGGCAGAAGACGGCGGGGCCTTGCAGGCTGCCCTGGGGCCCGAGGCGGTCGTGACGCGCGTCTTGCGGATACTTTACCAGTCCGAGCGCTCAAATGCGGTGGCGGCGGCAGCGGTCGCGATGGCGGGAGGTGCAGCGTTCGGCGGCGGCGAGGCCGACGGCGGCGGCGGCGGCGGCCCTGCTTCGTCCCTGTCGCTGGCGGGGCAGGTCGCGGCGCTGGCCGAGGCTTGCGACGAGGCGCTCGCGGGCCCGCAGTCCTCGGTGAGCGCGCGCCTGACGGTCGGCGCGCCCGTCTGCCTGGCGCCCGCGGCCGCGCTCTGCCCTTCGGCAGGGCCCTCTGCCGCGCCGCCGCCCCCGCCGCCGCGCGTGTCGGTCGCGCCCGCGGGGGACGGGCGGCGGCAGGAGGACGACGGCGCCGGGGGCGACAACAACAACGGCGACGGCGATGGCGGCGACGGATGGAGTCCCGACGACGGCGTCGTCATTTGCGTGGTCGTGCCCGCGGCGGGCTTGGCCGCGATCGCGCCGCCGGCGGACGTCGACGACCGAGATGCGGCGACCGCAGCAGACGGCATCCTGGTGGTGAGGGTGCGCGCCGCTGCCGCCGCTCCTGCGGTCGTCGCGGCTGCGCTGGCGCCGCCGCCGCCGACGGCGGCGGGAGGAGGGATGCGAGGACCCGCGCCCGGCCTCGAGCTGCGCCTGAGCGCTGTGCTGGTGTGCGGCGACCCTGGCGCGCGCGTGGTCGACGCCGTGCCGTACAAATGCGGGCAGCTGGCCGTGCTGTCATCTGCGGCGGTCGGGGGGGCGGCGGAGAGGGATGAGGAGGACGAGGAGGAGGAGGAGGGGGCGCGCTCGGCCGCCGCCACCCCTCAACGGCGGCAACACCAGCAGCAGCAGCCGCGTCCGCCGCCCGTCCTGGCGCTGCTCGATTTGTCGTCGGCCCCCTTTGTCGACGTGAGCGTGTCGACCAGCGCGACGAACCCCCCCGCGGCGACGACGACGAGCGCGCTCGAGGCCTGCCTGGCCCGCGGCGCCGTCGTCGGAGCGGCCGACCTGGCCGCTGCCGCCGGGGCGGGCGCCGTGCGCGCGGCGCGGCTCGACGGGTTTGCAGCGGCGGTCGCGCCGCTCGCCGTGAGCCGCGCGCGCGGCCTGGCGCTGGTGCTGTCCGACATGCAGCGGCTCGCCGTGCTGGACGTGGACGCAGACGATGAGGGGGCGGAGGAGGAGGATTAGGATGTTTTGTGGAAATGACGATGGACAGCGCTCGCGACGCGACGACCGGCCGACGACAACGCGCCGATCGCCGCCGCCCTCAAAAAAGAACAAGAGGTCCTCCCCTGTAACTCCCAACCACCGCAATCAGGGTCCGACACGAGCCAACGAACGAAAGCATGCCCGCGCTCCCGGACGCGGCGCTCGCCGCCCGGTTCGCGCGGTTCGCGGCGACCAAGCCCCGGGTGATCCTGGGCTCGTCGTCGTCCTCGCGTCGCGCCATCTTTGACGAGCTCGTCGCGGCCTTCCCGGGCTTGTCGTACCGCGTCGTGACGGCCGACATCGACGAGAAGGCCCTGCGCGACCCCGAACCCGCGCGCCTCGTGACGGCGCTCGCGCACGCAAAGGCCGACGCGATCGTTGCCAAGCTGGCGGCGGCGGGTAGCGACGGCGCTGGCGCCGCCAATGGCGCCGCCGAGCAGCAACAGCCGCGCGCGCCGGCGTCCGCGCCCTCGAAAACATCGTCGTACCTCGTGACGTGCGACCAGGTGGTCGTGCACGAAGGCGTCATCCTCGAGAAGCCCGAGAGCGCCGACGAGGCCCGCGCCATGATCCGCGGCTACACGCGCGACGCCCCGGCCTCGACGGTCGGCGCGGTGGTGGTCACGAGGCTGCCTCCGCCGCAGGAACACAGCGGCGGCGGGGAGGGGGCGCCGCGGCCGTCGAGGCGCGAGGCGCTCGAGGTGTGCGTGGTCCGGATGGACCCGCTGCCGGACGAGGACGTCGAGGCCCTGGTGGCCGAGGGCGACGTCATGTGGTGCGCGGGCGGCCTGATGGTCGAGCACGCGCGCGTGGCGCCGCGCGTCGCCGCGATCGAGGGCGGCGGCGACGACGCGGTGCGCGGGCTCGGGCGGGCGACGGTCGCGCGGCTGCTGTGCGAGGCTGCGGAGGAGGAGGAGGAGGAAGAGCAGGCGGCGGGCGGGGGCAAGAGGTGAGAGGAGAGGTCTTTTTCTTTTTGCTGCTTGTGGGAGTCGCTCCCGACAAACGCCCCAGAAAAATAATCATAATCGATCGTGCGACCAAAAGCAAAAGCATTTACATGAAATCTTTGTCTTCGTCGTCAAAGTCGCCACCCATCAGCATGGAGTCTAGGATGGACACCTTTGGCGGAGGCGCGGCGGCGGGCGGCGGAGGCGCGTGCGGGGCGTTCTGCTGCTGCTGTTGCTGCAGTTGCTGCTGCTGCAGCAGCTGCGGGCCGCCCTCCTCGTCCTCGTCGCGCTGGATCGGTTGCGTCGCGTCCTCCTCCTCGCCGCTGCCGTCGCCGTCGCCCTCGGCACGGTCGTTGGGTCCATCCTTGGCCGGCACCGCGTAGCCGTCGTCGTCGTACTCGTCCTCCTCCTCATCATCATCAACGTCGACAGGAGCCGGCGGCGTCCGCGCCACACCTCGACCCTGCCGCTGCCGCGCGGGCGCTGGCTTGCGCGGCGCAGCGCCGGCGCCGACGCGCGCGCGGGGCCGGGTGGTCGGCTTTTTGTCACCGCCACCCGCAGCGGCAGAAGCGGCATTGCTGCCCAGCAGGGCGAGCCGCCGCTCCTCGGGGTCCTCGTCGTCCTCGCCGAAGAACATGAGCGGCTGCCGCCAGGCCGCGCGCTCGCGCGCCTCGGCCGTCGCCGCTGCGCGCCGCCCCGACTGCGCCTTTTTGGCGGCAGCAGGGGCATCGCCGCCGCCGCCCGCGCCCGCCCCGTCCCGCGCCCGCTTGCCCCTCGCGGGGGGCGGGGGCATCGCCGCCGCCGCAGCGGCGGCGGCAGCAGCGGCAGAAATGTAGGCGGCCGTGGCGGCCGCGGCGGCGGCGGCGGCGGCGGCCGTTTCAACGCCCGTCTCACCGTTGCCGCCGCCGCCGTCGTCGTCATCGCTGCTGCTGCTGCTGCTGCTGCCGCCGCCGCCGCCGCCGCCGCCCGCGCCGCCGCCAAAGTGGCGCTCCTCCTCCACGCCAAAGCGCAGCCACGGCCACCCCTCGGGGCTGAGCGCCCACGTGGGAGCCAAGTCGCGCGCCCTGGGCAGACCTGGCCACGGCGGACGCGCGGCGGCGGTCCCGCGCCCCGAGCCCCCGTCCTCCTCCCCCTCCTCCTCCTCCCGCTCCTGCTCGTCGCCGCCGCCCGCGCCGCCGCCGCCGAGGCCCGCGCCCGCCAGCGCGAGCTCGAGCCACCGGTGCCCGACGACGTGCACGCGCCCGGACAGAAGGCCGCGGCGCGCGCGCCGCAGGATCGAGGACGCCTTAGACGCGGGGGGAGGGGCGGCGCGCCGCAGGGCCTCGAGCAGGCGGCCGCCGTCGAGCTGCTGGTGAGAGGCGGCCGCCGCCGCGCCCCCGTACGCGCCGCCGCCGCCGCCGCCGCCGCCGCCGCCGCCGCCGACGGCGCACCCGGCCGCCGTCCCCGGCCCCTCGAGCAGCACCACGTGCGTCACGCGGTCGTCAAAGCAGGTTGCCACCTCGGCGCCGCACAGGATGGCGCGCGTGCGCAGCATGCGCAGGCGCAGCTCGTTGCCCGCGGCCACCGCGTGCGCGGCGGTGCGCGCGGCCGCCAGCGCATACTCGAGCGGAGGCGGCGCGCCGTCCTGGGGGCTTTGCTGGCGAGGGGTTGAGGAGGAAGAGAGAAACGCGCCGGCCGCAAACGCGGGCGCGCTGTCAAACGCCGCGTAAAACTCGCGCTCCTGGCGCGCGCGCTCCTCCTGGTCCTCGCGCGCGGTCGTGGCGCTGGCCGGGAGCACGACCGTCAGCGCGGGCGAGCGCAGCAGCAGGAGGCGGCAGCCGCGCAGCCGGCGCGAGTCGTCCTCCTCGCGCTCGTCGAGGCGCCAGCGCTCGAGCGCCGCCTGCTCGCCGTCGCCGTCGTCCAGGCCGCCATCGTCGTCCCGGTACGCCGCCAACACCGCCGCCATGAATTCGGCGTCGCCGTCGACGTCTCCAGTCGGCGGGACGTCGCCCTCCCCCAGCAGCGCGCGCACGACCTCGTGCAGCACGGGCAGCGGCAGCGAGGACAGCATGAGGGGCGGCTCCGTCGCGCCGGGGGCGGGTTGCGGGGGCAGCAGCAGCGCGCCGGCCGTCGCCGCCCCCGCCAACGGGTCGCTCGAGCCGTCGGGAGGGACCGCCGCCCAGTCGCGGCGGATGCGCTCGAGGGCCTCTTGCACGGCATCGTCCAGGGACGGGGGGGCGATCACGTCGCGCGACGACACGTAGGGCGCGACGATGGCGCGCGGCAACAAGCCCGCCCCCACAGAGAGCCGCCGGCCCACGCCACCGCCGCCGCCGCCGCCGCCGAGGCCCGCCGCGCCGCCGCCCGCCCGCCTCGACGCGCGGCGCGCTCGTTTTCCCGCCGCGTCCACGCGCGCGCCAAACTCGCGCAGCACTGCCTCGTCCATCAGGCAGGGCGGTCCATCGGCTCCTCCGCCGCCGCCGCCGTCGAGGCCGCGCAGCACCAGGGCGCGCACGTCGTCCGGGTGCAGGCGGCGGCGCTCAGACGGCTCGAGCGGGCAGCCGTGCGCGTCGCACTCGCCCGAGGACGCCAGCCTCTCCCGCGTGGCGCCGGACATGTGCAGGTAGTGGCGGGGCGCGGGCGGGATGCGCTCGCTCTTGGCGGCGCACTCGAGGAGCCAGGCGAGGGTGAGGACGTCGCGCTCGGGCGGGGCGGCCGCCTTGGCCTTTGCGGCCTTGGCGGCGGCGGCCTTGGCGGCGGCGGGGGCAGGGCGTGCGCGCGGCGGGGGAGCGGCGGCGGCGGCGAGGGCGGCGGCGGGCGGGAGAGGCGCTGCCGCGGCGGCGGTCGTCGTAGGCACGCCGTCCGCGGTCAACGCGCCCGTCCACGTGGCCACGCGCGAGTCCCAGTGGTCCGCGACCAGCAGCTTGACGGCGAGCGACGACGCCGACGCGTACACCTCTGCGCCGAGCTCGCGTGCCGCCCGGTGCGCCGCCTCGCGCGCGGCGGCCGCCTCGGCCTCGCTGCCGCCCTCGGGGTAGACGTTGAGCAGGTGCAAGACGACGCCCGCGAGCGCGTCGGATCGCGGCTGCACGCTCCCTGGCCCGATGTCCGGGGGAACAAACACGCCGAGCATCTGGCCGACGGCCTGGCGCCGGCCGCTCTTGCCGCCCCCGGCTGCCGCGCCGCCCGCGCCGCCGCCGCCGCCAGCTGCTCCGGCGGCCGCGGCCGCGCCACCGCCGAGCGCGCCCGCGCCGCCGCCGCCGCCCCGCCGCCCTGCTTTCGCCCCGCCCGCCCCGCCCTTGCGCCTGCCAACGGCCGCCGGCCCTCCCCGGCCCCCCTCCGCCGCCGCCGCGTCCGCTGCCGCCCTCGCCGCCGCCGCCTCGGCCTGCTGCCGCGTCAGGCCGTCGTACACCCACCGCACGAGGTCGTCCTCGGTGTTGGCCTGCGACGGGTCCTTGTCCCAGCGCACGCGGACGACGCGGGGGAAACGGACAGAGTACTGGGCACTGTAGTTGCGGCTGCGGATGGCGCGCACGTCGGCGTTGATCTCGAACACGACCGAGCGGGACGGGTCGCGCACCCAGCGCTGCGGCCGCTCGCGCACGGTCGACGTGGTGGTGTAGCAGCGCGGCGCCTCGTCGCACAGGTTGTCCTGCAGGCGGTCCTGCACGTGGGCGCGCTCGGCCACGGTGAGGCCGGAGCCGACGCGGCAGAAGGAGACGTACTCGACGGCGGCTGCCGAGCCCCCCGCGCCGGCCGCCGCCGCTCCGCCGCCGCCGCCGCCGCCACCGCCGCCGCCGCGCCCGAGCGGGCGCGGCAGGCCCAGCAGGTACTCCGAGATCCGCCCGCCGCGCTGCACGCCCGTGCCGTACAGCACGCCGATGACGACGGCGTCCAGCTCGGCACGCTGCGCGTAGTCCGGCTTTAGCTTGAGCCAGCTGCCCGCCCGCTCGTTGGGCACGTACCGGCTACGCGGGTCCTTGACGACCACCCCTTCCTCGCCGCGCGCGACGGCGCCGGTGAAGAACGCGTGCAGCGCCTCGACGGAGCGGCACGTGCGTGCGGCGAGCCAGGCGGCGTCGAAGTAGGGCAGGGGGAGGGGCTTGTCGGCCTCGAGCACGAGCACGCGCCCGCGCACGGCGCTCTTGTCGGCGCTGCCGCGCGGGCCCAGGCGGCAGCCCTCCTCCGGGGGCTCGCGAATCGCCTCGCGCAGCAGGCGGCGGCGCTCGGTGAGGGGGCGGTCGAGCACGGACCCGTAGCCCTCGAGGTAGAGCAGGTCGAACAGCACGAGGACGATCTCGACCTCGGCGGCCTCCTCCTTGGCGACCAGGTCGATGTCGGCGTCGGCGGCGGCGTCGCCGTTGCCGTCGCCGCCGCCGCCGCCCTCGCCCTGGCCCTCGCCGCGAGCTGCGGCGGCGGCGGCGGCTTGAGCGCCAGCGGCCGCTGCTGCGGCCGCTGCACGAGGGGACTTGCGCCCGCCACCGGCGGCTTCCTCGTCCTCGTCCGCTCCCGCGCGCGTGATCCTCATGCCGCGGTACTTCTGCTGCTGCGGCGTGTTGCCGCCGCCGCGGCCGCCGCCGCCGCCGCCGCCGCCGCCGCCGCCCGCCCACCCGCCCCCGCCCCCGCCCCCACCCGGGCGGTACTTTGGCCTGAACTTCTCCGCCCGCAGCTCGAGCGTCTCGTGCTCCCCCGCGAGCTCGATCGCCGCCCGTACCGTCGTCTTGAGCGACCCGAACGGCTCGAACCGCCGCATGCGCCGGTTAAACACCAGCATCTCGCCATCGAGGATGGCGCGGCGCGCGACGCCGCCGCCATTGCCGCCCTCTGCCGCCGCCGCCGCCGCCATCAGCTGCGCCTTGATGGGCGCGTCCATGACGCCGTACCCCGACTTGTCGCCGTGCTCGATGCTCTTGCGGGAGAAGTAGCGCACGGGCTCGTCCCCGCCCGAGACGTGCACGACCATGCGCTCGCCGTCGAACTTGTGCTCGGCCAGGAAGCAGGGGCCGCCCGCGGCCGCGGCGGCCGCCGCCGTCGCCGCCGCCACCGCGCCTGCGCCGGCCGCGCCCCCGGGCCCTGCCGCCGCCGTGCCCGCGCGCGCCCCGCCGCCGCCGCCGCCGCCGCCGCCGCCGCCGCTGCCGCCGCCGCGCTTTCCCGCGCCGCCGCCGCCTCCCCCCGTCGCCGCCGCCATCCGCCGCCGCTCCATCGCGTCGAACGCCATCTGCACGCTCTGCACGGGCAGCGCCAGCGTCGGCTGCACGTGCGTGCCCACACACAGCTCCCCCTCGGCGCCGCCGCCCTCGGGCGGCGCGGTCGACGGGTTGGCGTAGTCGCGCAAGATGTCGACGAGCGAGCGCTTGTAGGTGTAGGCGCGCCGGGCGCCCGGGTGCAGCTGCCCCAGCACTGCCTCGCACGACAGGCCGATCTTCAGGTCCTTCAGCACGATGCACAGCAGCCACCGCAGCTGCCGCGGCGTCACGCGCGCGAGCAGCTGCCGGAGGTGCGCCGCCTTTTGCTGCCTGCCCCCGCCCGCCGCCGCGAGCGCGTCCAGCCGCGCGTTCACCTCCCCGACCGTCAGCTCGCGCGCCTGGGGGGTCCCGTCCGTCAGCCCGCAGTACACGCGCAGGTTGAGCTCGGCCAGCTCGGGGAACTGGCCCGCGTGCGCGCGCCGCCCTCCCGCCTTGGCGCCCTTCCAGTCGCGCAGCGCGACGGCGGCGGCCGACGCGGCGCCGACGGACGTGGCCTCGATGAGCGCCTCGGCGAGGGCCTGCTCCAGCAGGCCGTAGTTGCCGCGCTGCCGGTCCTCCGCGGGCAGGACCAGGCGGTAGACGGGCCATTGGTCGGCGGCGGGGCGGCCGCCCGACGCGCGCCGCAGCCGGTCGCGCAGGCGCTGCAGCTCGCACTTGCGCCCTCCTGTCTTGTCCTTGGCCCAGCGGAAGCGCTGGAAGAACTCGACGATCTCCTCAAAGGGGATGTCGTTGCAGGTCGACGTCGCCGCTGCTTGGCCGCCGGGGCGGCGGGGCGCTTGCTGCTGCTGCTGCTGCTGTTGTTGGGAGGCTGGGCCTGGGAGGGCGGCGTCGGCCGGCGGCGCGCCCGCTGCCGCCGCTGCAGCGTCGCCGGCGGCAGCGTTGCCGTCGGCGATGGCGCTTGGAGTCGGCGCGCTCGCCCTTTGCTCCTCCTCCATGTTTGATCAAACAAGGAGGTACTGCTGCTCGGGTGTATGCGCTAGCTGCGCATTGCTGTTGCGCGCCGAGGCGCCTCGGCGATTGGGTGTGGCCGGCGCGCGCGTCGAGCGGCGAGGGTTTGGTTTGTGAGCGCGCTAGCGGTGTGCGTTCGTGTCCGAATGAAGGGTATGAGGGGATTATTGTGTGTGTTCTGGAATGCGCGCAGTGTTTCAGCGCGTTTGTGTTTTGACGTGTTGTTGGTTACCCGGCGCATGACGACAAAGCAAAAGGCCAGGAGGAGGGCATCACTCCCGCAACAAGAACCCGGTTTCCCTCTCGAAGGATCTCCCCAGGTCAGACACACACGCACCGCTCGGCATCACGATCACGCACCATCCTCGTTTACCCACGGACGCCCAACTTTTGGCGCCTTCGCGGAAGGGTTCTTCAAAACCTGAACAGAACCGCCTTTCCTTCCGACGCCCCCACAACACACACGCACTCCAGCGCGCGCGCGCGCATAGAGGATAACATAGACGCGCGCGCGCGCCCTGGCGGTGCGGGCCGGCGGCGTCCCCACCAGACGCAAAGAGAAAGAGTTAGCCGCGCCGGCGCCGAATTCGACCGCTCTTGCGCGGCGGCGGCGGCGGCGGCGGCGAGCGGCGGCGGCGGCGGGCGGCGGCGGCGGCCCTGCGGCGGCCCCGCTGGCTCGGCCCCCTCTGTCTAGAGCCAAGTGACGCGGGATGAGCAGCGCTCCCTCGCCGGCTCCGGCGCACCCGCCGGACGCCGCGAGCGTCGCCCGCGCTGTATCCCGGCGGCAGCACCACCGGCCCTACTGGGCGTTCTCGGCGGCCGAGCCGGCGGCGGCCGGGGCTGCTGGGGCCGTGCCGCACCACCGGGTGCTCGCGCAGCGGTCGCGCGGCGGCAGCAGCGGGCAGGCCGGGGGGGCGCCGACGGGCGCGCCTCCTTGCGAGGCTCTGGTGGACCCCTGGCGCGTGCACAAGTTTGTCGCGGCTGGCGGTGAGTTCTTGGCGGTTTGGGAGCGGCGTCGGCGCCGCCCGTCGTCGTCTCGTCTGCGTCGGATCCTCCGTCCATCCCCTGCGCACGCGCTTTTCCCTCTCCCCTTGCTCGCGCGACCACCGACGCTCACTCGTCGCCGCTGCTCCCCCCCCAAAAAACACGACAGGCCTCGCTGGCGTCGTCAGCCGCACCGCCACCGCGCCCATCGACCGCCTCAAGATGCTGCTGCAGGTCGAGGAGTCGGTCCGCCCGCTGACGCTGCGCGAGGCCTGGGGCCGCATGCAGGCCGAGGGCTCGCTGCGCGCCTTCTTCCGCGGCAACGGCACCAACGCGCTCAAGATCGCGCCCGAGACGGCCATCAAGCTGGCGCTCAACGACCACCTGAAGCACGCGCTCGGGTCGTCGCACCGGCGCAGGCGCGAGCGGGCCGAGGACCTGGGGCGGCGCGGGGGGGCGGGCGCCGAGGCGGCGAGCGAGGGGGCCGAGCAGGGGCGGCGCCAGGCGGCAAGAGCGGCGACGGAGGGGGGTGACAGCAACAGTGGTCAAGCAGCAGCAGCAGCAGCAGCAGCAGCAGCAGCAGCGACGACAGCAGCAGCAGAAAGAGGAGGACGAAAAGCGGACCACGCGCCGCCACGAGCGGCAGAAACGGCAGGAGCAGCGGCGGCGGCGGCGGCAGCGGCAGCGCCGGCCCCAGCGGCGGCGCCGGCGCCCCACCCCGCCGCTCCCGGCGGCGCCCCTCCCCCCTGCGGCCCGTGCGACCCCTCGCTGCCGCCCGCCGGCGGCGTCGACCGCGACACGGCCGAGCTCTCCAAGGCCACCCGCGTCGCCATCGGCGGCGTGTCCGGCGCCGTCGGCCAGGGGCTGGTCTACCCGCTCGACACCGTGCGCACGCGCCTCGCCGTGTGCGCGCAGCGCGAGTACGCCGGCATCGCGCGCACGGCGGCGCGCATGTGGCGCGCCGAGGGACCGCGGTCGCTGTACCGCGGCCTGGTGCCCAGCATGTGCGGCATCGTCCCCTACGCGGGCGTCGACATTGTGCTCTTCGAGACGCTGAAGGCAGAGCTGCTCGAGCGGCACGGCGGCGCCATGCCCGACCTGTGCCTGGTGGGCGCCGGCATGGCGTCCTCGGTCGTCGCGCAGTTCGTGTCCTACCCGCTCGCGCTCGTGCGCACGCGCATGCAGGCGCAGGGGTCGGCGGGGCGGCCCGTCAAGTACGGCGGCATGGCCGACGTGTTCTCGCGCACGCTGGCGCACGAGGGGTGGCCCGGCCTGTACAAGGGGCTGTTGCCCAACCTGGTCAAGCTGGCGCCGGCGGCGGGCATCTCGTGGTACGTGTTCGAGTCGACCAAGCGGCTGCTCGGGGTAGACCCGCGGAGCTAGAGAGGATGCGGGAGGGGGGGGGGAAGAGGGAGAAGGCGTCGATTTTGTTTCTTTTGGGGTGGGTTGGAGCCGAGCGCGGCGACTAGACGGCCGGCGCCCTGTGGATCTTGGAAAGGACCCACCTCTGACTTCGTGTTATCGCTCTATTCGTTCTCATTGTCCGCATCGAATCCCCCGCGGCTCACCCCTGGGCGAATGATCCTCTTCGGCCTCTCCCAACTCAAGGGAAACAAAGGGGCGAGGACGGTCGGCCGCCGCCTGCGGCGCTCGCGCTCGGGTTTGATGGCGCGCCGACGAGATTGAAAGAGGGGACGGCCGTCACGCAGGTCTTCAACAGTTCACTTCAGATTCTCCGACCAAAAGCGTGGTGATTGAAACCGACCGCAACCACATGCACGCCCATCGATCAGTTAGGACCCCCCGCCCCTCCTCCGCGCATCCGAATCCCACGCGCGCCGCCCACCCCTTCCTCCCCCTACCTTAGCGGCCTTATCTCTCTCGTTGAGCAAGAGGAAACGTCGCCTTTCCCCCTCGAGCGCGCCGGCCAGGCAATCGCCCAGGCGTGATCAGCAGGAGGAGCGCGCGCCGACCGCCCTTGGGTCCTGGTGCGCGTTAGCCCGTGGCCGGGCCCGAGGAGCAAGTGCAGTGTGGGCGGACGACTCGAGGAAGACTCTCTCTCCGCGCTCTCTCTCTCCCGCCCAAGCTGGCGACAGACATCGACGTGACGCGCGCGATGTCTTCGCCCAAAGACCAGGCCGCGGCCGCGTCGCCCAAGCCGGCGGTGAGTGCCGTTCCGCACGGATTGGATTGTCCCTTGCTCAACTTTTGAGTTTTTGCGGCCGGGCCCGCCCCTCCTGCTCCTGCTCGCGGGATGCTCGCGCCCCCCCCACGCGCGCGCGACCTCCCCCGCTCATCGTGCCTCCAATCCCCCCCTTGTGTTCTTTCCGTCCCACCTCCCGAAACAACCACCCCTCAGGCGCCGCCTCCGACCAAAAAGTCGTGGGCTGCTCTGTTTGCTGGGCAAAGCCAGCAGCAGCAGCCGCAGCAGCAGCAGCAGCAGCAGCAGCAGCAGGGCACCCCTCCCTCTGGCAAGGCTGCTGACGAAGCAAGAGGCGCCTCGTCCGCAGCGCCCGTGGCGGCATCGGGCGCGCGGGAGGCGGCCGGCAGCGCCGTCGGCAAGCCGTCGCCGGCGCCGGCGGCCGACGCGCCGTCCGCGTCGGCGCCCGCCGCCGCGGCGCCCGCCGCGCCCGCCGCGCCTGCGCCCGCCGCCGCTCCCTCGCAGCAGCAGCTCGCGACCGCCGCGGCGCCGGCGCCGCCGGCAGGCGACGGCGACAACCGCCGCGCCGCCGCCAAAGAGGCCGACAACGGCGCGACGGCCGCCCTCAAGCCGACCAAGGGCGATCGCCCGGCGGCGGCGGCGGCGGCGGCGGCAGCAGCCCCCCCCGCGTCGCCGGCTGCCCACGGAGCGGCGGCTGTGGCGGCGGGCGCCGCAGCGGCGCCCGCAACGGCAACTCCGGCGGCTGCGCCGGCAGCAGGCGGGAGCAGCAGCAAGCCGGCCGCTGAGGAGCGGTCCGGATCAGTGGCGGCCGCCGAGGACAAGGCGGGCCCTGCGCCTGCAGCAGCGGCAGCGGCGGCGGCAGGAGCAGCCCCGGCGGCCCCGGCCGCCCCGGCCGCGCCGCGCGCCCCCGCGTGGAAGCGGCCCACGCCGCCCGTGAATGTGGCGGCAGAGGCGGCCGGCATCAGCGCCTGGCCGACGCTCTCGGACGCCAAGGACCCTAGCAAGAAGCCGGCCAAGGGCTCGACCTCGCCCGGCGGCGGCAGCGGCTCGCCGCCGGTGGCGTCAGCGGCGGCCGGCGCGAGCGGTGCGGGCGCCAGCGGCAGCGGCGGCGGCGGCAACGGCGGCAGCAGCACGCCCGGCAAGGGCCCAGGAGGCCGCCCGGCAGCCGGCGGCAAGGGCGGCCAGCAGCGCGCTGCGGCCGCAGGAGGAGGGGCAGAGGACAGCAGCAGCAAGGAGGGCGGCCGGCAGCAGCAGCAAGGCCAGCAGCCGCAGAACAGCACCAAGGAGAAGCGACGCGAGCGGCGGGCCGCGCAGTCGGTCGACAGCGGCGGGCAGGCGCCGCCGCAGCAGCAGCAGCACCAGGCGGCGCCGTCGCCGCAGCAGCAGCAGCCGCAGCAGCACCAGCCGCAGCAGCACCAGCCTCAGCAGCAGCAGCAGCAGCAGCGTGCCCCGGCGGCCGGGGCTGCGGGGGCGGCCGAGGGCGGCGAGCACCCGGAAGCGGCGGCGGCGGCGGCGGCGGCGGCGGCGGCGGCACCAGCGGCGGCGGCTCCAGTGGTGGCGGCTCCAGCTGGACAGCAGGCCCCCGCAGCGGCGCCGGGCCAGCTGCAGCAGCAGCAGCAGAATCAGCAGCAGCAACAGCAGCAGCAGCAGCAGTGGCAGGCCGGGCGCGGTGGGCGCGTGGGCGGGCGGGCGCCGTCGGCCCCCTCGGCACCGGCCGCAAATGCTAGCGCGGCCAACGGCCATGTGCCGCCGCCGCCTGGAGCTCTGGCGCCTCCGGGCGCCGCCGGCGCGGCCGGAGGTCGCGGCCGCGGCCGCGGCCGCGGCGAGGGCGGCGGCGGAGGCGGCAGCGGAGGCGGAGCGCGCGGCGGCGGTGGCGGCGGGCGCGGCGACGGCGCGCGCGGGTATGGGGGCTATGGCGGCGGCGGCGCGCCCCCCTACGGCATGTCGGGCGGGCGCGGCGCGGGCCCCGGCGGGCCCATGGGCGTCCTCGGCGTGGGGGGCGGCTACGGCCGCGGCCCCCACCCGCAGCAGCAGCAGGCCGGCGGCCCCTCGCCGCCGCCGCCGCCGCCGCCGCCCCCCCCGCCGCACGCCCCCCCGCACCTGCAGGCCAGCGTCACCGCCGCCATCGCCGCGGCCGGCGGCTTCTTCGTCGCCCCCACGGGGCAGGCCATCTACTACCCGCCCGCCGCGTACGGCGTCGCACCCGCCGGGCCCGCGGCCACGGCGCGCGCGGCCACGCCCGACGCCGTGCGCGAGGCAGTGCGGCGGCAGGTCAACTTTTACCTTTCGCCGGCCAACCTGTCGCGCGACTTTTTCCTGCGCGGCAAGATGGACGCGGCCGGGTGGATCCCCCTGGCGCTCGTGGCGTCGTTCAACCGCGTGCGCATGCTGACGCCCGACCCCGCGCTCGTGCTCGACGCGCTGAGCGGCAGCGCGGCCGTCGAGACGTCGCCGGCGGGCGACTTTCTGCGGCCGCGCGACGCGCCGGCGCAGTGGCCGCTGCCGGGGGCGCCGGCGACGGTGGTGGGCGCGGCGGCGCCCGTGGTGGCGGCGCCCGCGGCAGCAGCAACGGCGGTGGCGGCGGCAGTAACGCCTGCGGCGGCGCCTGCCGCGGCCGGCGGAGCAGGAGCAGGAACGGGAGCAGCAGCAGGCGGGGGGCCGCCGCCCCAGACCAAGAAGGAGAAGAAGGCGGCGGCCGCGGCGGCGGCGGCGGCGGCAGCGGCAGCAGCAGCGGCAGCGGCAGCGGCGGCGGCGGCGGCGGCAACGGGCACCACCCCAGCCCCTCTTGCCCCGACGCCCCCGCAACAGCAACAACAGACCAAGCAGCCGCCCAAGCAGCAGCAGAAGGAGCAGCAGCAGGAGGAGCAGCCGTGCGGTGGAGGCGAGGCCAAGGCGGCGGCGACCGCCGGGCCCCCGACCGCCGCCGTGACCGCGGCCGCCGGGACCGGCGCCGCGGCTGCGGCGGCCGTCTCGGCTGCTGCCGCGCCCAAGGGCAAGCAGCAGCAGCAGCAGCAGCAGCAGGAGCAGCAGCAGCAGCAGCAGCAGGGCGCACCGCCCCCCCCAGCCGCCGCCCCTGCGGAATCTGCCCGGGCGCCGGCGGCGCCGCAGCAACAGCAGCAGCACCAGCAGCAGCACCAGGACGAAGACGCCGACGACCACGAGGAGGCGGGCGAGCACGACGAGGACGACGACCTCTTCGACATGGACGAGGAGCACGCCAAGGGCAAGAAGGGCAAGGCGGGCGGCGCCTCGGCGGCAGCGGCGGCCGCCGCCCCTTTGGCAGACGCAGCGGCGGCGGCGGCGGCCGCGCGGGCGCCGTCGGCGTGCGGCGGCCACGCCGCCACCGGCATCCTCAGCGACCGCGACCTCGAGAAGCTCATCGTCGTCACGCAGCCGCGCGGCGCCGGCGGCGCGCGCGGCAACGGAGGCGCGCACGGACCCGGCGGCGCGGGCGCCAGGCACGGCGGCGGCGGCGGCGGGGCCGCGGGCGGCGGCGGCGGCGGCGGCCAGGGCCAGCAGCTCGGGCCCGAGGCGCACCGGCTGATCGAGGACGGGCTCGCGCACTACTCGCGCGAGCTGCACGGCGGGCGCGCCGGCACGGGCGTGTCGGGCATGACGGGCGTGACGCCGCCGACGGGGTCGTCCTGGTCGTCTCGGCCGCCCGCCGCCGCGCGGCCGTTTGGCTTTTTCGGCGCCTCGGTGCCGCGCGGCGGCGGCGGCGGCGGCGGCGGCGGCGGCGGGCGCGCCGCGTCCGGCGGCGGCGCCGTCGCCGGCCACCGCGGCGGCGCGCGCCCCCTCGGCGGCGCCACCGGCGAGTCGCCCCCGCACGCCTCGGGCGCCGGCGTCGGATGGGTCATGGCCGCCACGCCGCCCGCCGTGGGCGCCCACGACGGCAACGGCCTGCTGATGGCGTACGGCGCCTCGCCCGCGGGCGGCGGCCTCGGCGGCGGCGGCGGCGGCGGTGGCGGCAGCCTCGGCGGCCTCGCCGCGTCGCTCGGCCGCAGCATCGGCGGCGGCGCCGCCCGCGCCAGGCCCCCGAGCGGCGGCGAGCACCTGCCCCTCGGCACATCGCCGGGCGGGGGCAGCAGGCCCGGCTCGGCCAGCGCCCACGCTGCGCTGGCCGCCGCCGCCGCGGCCGCGGGCGTCGTCGGCGGCTCGTCGCTCGGCGGCTCGTCGCTGCCGAAGTTTCAGCACCCGTCGCACGCGCTGCTCGAGCAAAACTCGTTCCGCCAGTTCCGCTACGCCCGCTTCGCCGAGCGCTGCGTCAAGGACCGCGCCGCCAAGGGCTCCGGGCAGAGTGAGGAGATGAACACGCTCTTCCGCTTCTGGTCCTACTTTTTGCGAGACAACTTCCATGAGCGCATGTATGGCGACTTTCGGCGCTACGCGCTCGAGGACGCGCAGGGGACGACGGGCGGCGGCGGCGGGAGCGGCGGCTACATGTACGGGATGGAGTGCCTTTTCCGCTTCTTCAGCTACGGCCTCGAGCGGCGGTTCCGCGCCGACCTGTACCGCGACTTTGAAGAGGCGACGCTGACGGACTACGAGGCGCTCGGGTCGCTGTACGGGCTCGAGAAGTTCTGGGCGTTCCACCACTACCACGGGCTGCCGCACCAGAGGGGCGGGAAGGCCGGCGGCAAGGGCGGCGGCGCCGCTGGCGCTGCCGGCGGCGCTGAGGCCAACGGGGTCGGGACCGACGAGGAGGGGCACCTGGAGGTGAACCCGCGGCTCAAGGCGCTGCTGGAGGGGCCGTTTGCGACGCTCGGTCACTTCCGCGAGGAGCAGCGGCGGCGCGAGCAGCAGCAGCAGCAGCAAGAGCAGCCGCAGCAGCCGCAGCACCAGGAGCAGCGCGCGGCCGCGCCGGTCGAGGAGACGCCCGCGTCCGCTCCTGCCGTTGCGGCGGCGGCCGGCGACAAGTGATCTCCTCCCGTCGCGCGGCCTGTTTCCTCCTCCGCATCCACTCGTCCTCCGGCCCGCGTTTGGCCTCCGCGCACCCGGTCAGCTCGGCCCCCTCCCTGCGCCTTCTCGGGCGGCCGGCCACCGCGCTCGCCCGCTCTCGCTCGTTTCTTCGCTCGCTTGCTTTGTCTCGCCCGACGCCGCGCTCGCCCGCTCTCGCTCGTTCCTTGGCTCGCTTGCTTGTCTCGCCCGACGCCGCGCTCGCCCGCTCTCGCTCGTTCCTTCGCTCGCTTTTGCTTGTCTCGCCCGACGCCGCGCGCTCGGCGATTCTTTCATTTCTTTCTCACGCGGCCCCTCCTATTTTTGATTCCGCACCCCCCCCCCCCCGGTGTTCCACCCTTTCGTTCCTTGGCCTCCTCCGCCTTTTGGACCCGGTTCGCGACTCGAAACAACGACAACGACAACAACAATCACACCGACCCCCGCCGCAGCGCGCACTCGTCCTCCTCCCGCCCCCCCTCGCGGGCTCGCTTCTCCCCCTGCCCCCCACGAAAATCTCTGCACGCAGAGCGTTCGCGCCCCCTTTTTCCCCCATCGAGCGCTCGAGAGACCACACGCGCTCGCGCACGCCCCAGCCAGCCCGCCCCATTTGCAGTTTTTCCCTGCTCGGCTGAGAAACAAACACATTTTCAAAGAGCGCCTCTTCCCCGGTAGCACAGAAAAAAAAAAACCCAGCAGCCCCCCATTAGAGAAAAGAGAGACGCGTTTTAAAAGAATTCAGTGCCCCTGTTATCTTGTCAGGAATGCATTCCCCGAACGTTCCTCGGTACCCCTCTTCTTGCACTCCCCCTCTTCCCCCCCCGCCGCCGCCCCCAACGCCGCCAGCTCGGCCGCGCGACGACCGACGCCGCCGTCGGCCGACAAAGAAACCGGCCCGCGTCGTCCTTGCTCCTCGTCGCCGCGGGCCGCTCGCACGCTGGCGCTCGCTGCTTCCTCCCACGGCCGCCGCCGTGGCCGTCGGGGTCGACAGCGCCTGCCACCCCATTGCCTTGCGCGCACGTCAAATCGACGCTGTGTGCCATCGCTCGATGCGTTCGAGCCCCGTCCCGCCCGCCCCCTCTCGCCCCCGCGCTCGTCGTCGCCCGCCGGCCGCCGGTTGCTGGCGCTTGAGGGCGGCCAAGGCGTCGCCCGCGCCGGCGAGGCCGAGCCGTCCCGCGCCGCGCGCCGCCTCGAACCCGCGCGCGAACACGCACACGGCCGCCACGTTGACCGCGAACGTGAGCGCCAGGGCGAGCGCGGCCTCGGCGCTCACGATGCGCGCGGCGCAGCGGGCGCCCGTGGCCTCGACCACCGCGCGGTGACCCGCCATCAGCTGGCTGTAAAGAAAGACGTTGTGTGACATCACCAGCGCGCCGAGCGCTCCGACCGCCAAGGGAACCGTCTCGCTCGTGACCGTCGGCACCGCGTGGGGGCTGTGGCGGCGCCGCCCCCCCCGCCGCCGCCGCCGCCGTTGCCGCCGCCGCCGCCGCCGCAACGGCCGCCGCCGCCGCCGCCGCAGCGCGTGCGCTTGCCGCGTTTGCCCCCGCTGCCGCCGCCGCCGCCGCCGCCGCCGCCGATCGCCTTCTTTGTCATGGTGGGTTTGAGACGCCGCGGAAGGGGCGCCCGCTTTTGTCGCTGATTTTGCCCAACTTTGTTGGGTCGGCCGCGACTCGTCCTCGCCGGCGTCGTTGGGAAAAAAAACATGGGGCTACGTTCACTCAATGTACAAGTCGTTCCGAAGGCCGTCGTGGTAGTGGGTTTTTGTCAACAGGCCGCGATGCAAAATGGGGGCGAAGGGCTATGAGGGGGCGAGAACAGATAATTCTCCTGTCGGTTGAGGCGGCGGCCGGCCTACCTATCAGCGCCGACAGCCGCTAACGACCGCGCGCGCTTCCGCGCGAGCGCTTTTTCCGAGCGGCGCCGCGGCCAATGTTTGACCCCCCCGAGCGACCCGTGGTGAGAAAGGCTGCTCAGTCGCCAGCACGCCGACAAGCCACCTCCCTCGGCGTCTTTCGGGGGCGGCCCGAGGCGATTCGGCCCGCTTTGAGCGCGCGGCTTTGCCTGCCCCGGCGGCGTTATTTTCCGAGAGGGGGGCGCGTTTGAAGACGTGTCGTCTAGGGGCCGCTCTCCGGGGCGGCCCTCGCCGCCGCGCGAGACCGCAGCGGTCTCAAACCACCCTTTTCTCTGCCGAACCCGGGCAAAGCGGTCAATTCCCCGCGAGACGAATGAGAGTGGGCGAACGCGGGGGAGAGTTACGCGGACTGATCCTTTTGTTTCGGATAGGGAGGTGGCTTGTCGGCGTAAGGGACTTTTTCTACGCGCGCGCGCTGGGCCTGCTCCTCCTCCTCCTGTCACCCCCTCCTCCCTCGACCATGGCCCTGCCCCTTCCGAGTCTGGCTACTTGAGCCCCCCGCAGCGCCTGCCTGGCTCGTATTCACACACACACACACGCGCAAGCCAAAGAACACACGCCTTCTTTCGCTCCGACATTCGACCCTCGCGAACTCTACGCCCTCTCGCTCGACTCGACTCGCGCAACTTTTGCCCAGTGCTGTTTTTTTCCGGTCCGTTTTTTTTGCGGATCTTTGAGCTACGAACGGCTCGTGCGTCGGTCTTACGCGCTTATTTGGCTACCGGTGTGCGTGGAAGAGGCCGTCTGGACCTGGGCTTATTGTCCCCCCGCGCGCGCATCAAGCTAGTAGGCGACAGCAGACAGTAAGAGCTGCGGAACGGAGAGGTGAGAGAGCTCTTTTTTCAGCTCGAGGCCCCCCATGCCTTTGAGGCCTCTGGCGACGTTTTGCGGCGCGTGGAGGGCCGCAGGACGTCAAGGCTCGGGCGGCGGGCGGCGGGCGCGCGCAGGGGGGCCGCGCGGGCGGGGGCCGTCGGGGGCCAGAGAGGCCCCGTCTCTCGAGCGGAGTGCCGAGAGCCTCGAGACTGAGGTCCTCCAGAGGGCGGCCGCAGGTCATGGTGCACCATTCCACCCCCCCTTTTTGGGCCCCAATCGCCCGCTTCGGCGGTGTAGCTTGGCCCCATTCGAGCTTTCGCGGGGCGCGGCGGCTCGCGCGGGACTTTTGGGGGGGAGCCCACGCGCGCGCCGATACCTTTTTTGGGGCGAAGCAGCCCTTTTCCCCCTTTGCCCGCTGCTGGTGCGACGGCTGCTGCTGCTGCCGCTGCTGCTGCGCCGCGAGCAGGGCCAGGCCCGCGTCCGCGTCGGCCCCCTCGGTCAGCACGCGGTCCAGGCCCGCGTGCGACGCTGCCTTGCGGTCGTTGGTGCGGCCCGCCCACTCGATGCGGTGGCGGCCCTCTGCCTCCCTCGCCGGCCTGCGCGCCCGCGGCCATCCCGTCTTCCTCGGGCGGCCAATTTCGCCTCTGCCTCCCTCGCGCTCGCTTCCCCCCCCGCCCGCTTCGCCGGTAGTCGCACCGCACGCGCGCGCCCGACCCCCGCCCTCCAAGCCTGCCCACTCATGTACGCCCCTCTCGCTCAATCTAACGCAATAAAAATCACCTATACATCCTCCAGGACGGCAACAGAAGACAAATCGAAAAAACAAAAAAACAAAAAGCGAGAAAACTCGCAATTAAAAAAAAAAAAGGGGACGACAAGGACGACGAGAACGAGATGGCGCTGCCTATCTCGCCCAAAGTGCGGCTCGCCTGGACGGCCACCCCAGCAGCGAAGCGCCTCATCGGCCTGCGCGGCGACGGCAACCAGCACCACCCCTTGCTGGACGCCCACGGCACCGTGCGCTCGAGCCGCGTGGCGCCGACGACCGGCGCGCTGTTTGGCGACGTGTCGAGCGGCGGCGGCGCCGTCGGCGCACGCCTTGCCGAGGGCGGCGCGCTGCGCATCCGGACCGTACTGAGCATCGTCGCCTCGCTGGTGCGCATTCTCGAGTTGGGGCGAGAGGCGCGCGTCGCCAACCTTTGCCTCGACCCGCGGTACGTGGTCTATGGCCTCACCACTGACGACGACGGCGGCGACGGCGCCGCCGCCGCCGTCAGGGCCGAGGCGCCCGGCGCCCGGCTGACGGTCGCCTGCGTGGCGACGCGCCTCGCGCACGCGTGCCACCACAGCGCGCGCTACGACGCCGCCGGCCACGACACCCTCCGCGCCGCGAGCTACCTGCCCGAGGCCGCCGCCGCCGCCGCCGCCGCCGGCTTTGGCCCCGCTGGCGGCGACGCGCGCTCGGCGCGCGCGGTCGACCTTGTCACGGCGGCCGCAGCGGCGCTCGCCGTGCAGGACGCCGCCGCGCGCGGCGGGGGCGGCGCGGGCGACGCCCTGTCGCCGGCCGCCCTGGACCGGTTCACGGTCGGGATGCACGCCGTCGCGGCGCTGTTCCCCGACGAGGCGAGCGGGGCGGGCGCGGTCGAGTTTTTGCTCGGCTTTGCGGCGCTGCTGAGGAAGGGCGACGACGGCTGCGACGCCGCGCACGCGCTCCTCGAGAGCCTGTGCGAGCGGCGCGGCGGGGCGGCCGAGGTCGTCGCGGCCGAGCTCCACGCCGACGGCCTGCTGCTGGACCTGGTGGACCTGCTGAGGGAGCTGGTGGCGCCGCGCGGCGGCCTCGAGCCCGCCGCGCTGCTCGACATGCCGGCCTTCGCCAAGGGCCTCGGCCTGTCGGGCCGGGCGCTCCGCCGGGCGGTCGACGCGGCCTCGGCCGCGCTGCAGCGGCGCGCAGTCGCCGAGTGGCAGCAGGTCGTGTGCACGGCCGACGACGACGACAGGGAGGTCCTGACCGACCGCGTCGACTGGGGGCTGCTGCCGAAGCTCCAGGCGCTCGGCGAGGGCACCTACGGCGCCGCCTTCGTGGTGTGCGCGCGGCTCGGCCTCGCGCCCGCGGGCGAGCGGGCGCCGCCGACGGCAGCCGTGACGCGCTTTGCCGTCAAGTCCATCAAGGCCCACGGCCACCCGGCCTGGACCACGGCCGGCTTCGTGCGCGAGGTGTCGCTCCTGCGCCGTGCGGACGCCAGCGCCCCGGGCGCGGCGTCGGCCCTGGTGGCGGCCTCGGCGACGCTCAGCGACGGCTCGGCCGTCCCTTGCGCCGAGCTCGAGCGCGAGATGGCGGCCGCGGCCAGGGCCGCGGGCGCGGGCGCCGGCCCCTTGGTCGCGTGGGCGGGCCTGGCGGCCGTGCCCACCGAGCTGTTTGTGACGCTGCGCCTGTACGAGGGCGGGTCGGCCGAGGGGCAGTCTGACCTGGCGTGGGGCGAGGTGCGCCGGGCGCTGGACCACGCAGCGGCCGCCGGCGAGGAGGAACAGGCGGCGCAGGTCATGATCGAGGCCGCCCGGGCCGCGCGCCTCGCGCGGGCGCGCGAGGCCGCCGACGACGGCCTGCGCGCCGCGAGCGAGGCGGAATTCGAGGCCGCCGAGCGCCGCGCCGCGCGCGCGGGCAGGCGCGCGCGGCGCGCGCGCGCCCTTGTGCGCGCCAAGGGCCGCAAGCTCGTGCGCTGGGGCGCGCGCTGCACGCACGCCGTGCTAGACGCGCTCGAGCGCCTGCACGCCGGGGGGACGGCCACGATGGACCTGAAACCGGCCAACGTGCTCGTGGCGACGCCCTTTTCCGAGGGCGCGGCCGAGGACGAGGACGAGGACGAGGACGGCGACGGCGGCGCCGACGGCCAGCAGCCGCCGCCCGTGGGCCCGCCCGTCTGCGCGCGCGCGCCCCTGCCCGCCGTCGTGTCGGACCTCGGCATGGCCATCTGCCTCGACGGCGACGGCCGCCTCGACCGCCGGTGGGCGCTCGGCGTGCCCATCTGCCAGCTGCTCGGCGGCGGCGGCACGCCCGGCTACGTCAGCGTCGAGGTCGCCGACGCCGCCCCGCGCCTGCTGGTCGCCGCCGGCGACGGCGGCTGCGGGGCGGACGAGCGCCTGTTCCGCGACGTCGGCGCGCCGGCCGACGTGCTCGCGGCCGGCGTCATGCTGTTGCAGCTGGCGTGGCCGTACGACGGCGAAGGGGTCTGGGTCGGCGGCTGGGACGCGATGGTGGCGGAGCGGCCCGACCGCGGCACGCGGCCGCTCGACGCCCGCCGCGCGCTGCGGCGCCGCGCCCTGATCGACCGGGACGGCAGCGTGCTGGCGGGCGGCGCCGGCCCCTTTGCCGACCTGGTCGCGGGGATGCTGGACCCGTCGCCGGCCACGCGCCTCACGGCCGCCCAGGCGCGCGCGCACCCCTTCTTCACGGAGGCGGGCGCGCTCGAGAGGCTCGTGCGCTTCATGGGCCTCTCGGAGGAAGGGGGGGGCGAGGAGGAGGGGGGCGTTGGCGCCGGCGCTGAGGAGGGAGGCAGCAGGCCGACGGCCTTTGACCGGCGGCTCGGGTGGCTGCCCGCCGCGCTGCGGGCGGCGGGCAAGCGCAAGGCCCGGGAGGCCGGGTTGGGGGAGGAGGCCGACTGGGCGCTGGGCGACGGCGAGGAGCCCGAGGGCCAGGGCCCGTGGGCCCTCGAGCGCTGCGCCGCCGCCGCCGCTGCCGCCGCCGCCGCCGCCGCCGCCGCCGCCGCGCGCTCCCCGCTCGAGGCGTGGCGGGCGCAGCAGCAGCAGCAGCAGCAGCCCGGCTGCGGCGCCGAGGCCGGGCCCGCCTTTGCGCCGCCCGCGCACGGGCAGGCGTGGTGGCGGGACTTGGTGCAGCCGTGGCAGCAGCAGCAGGCCGAGCCGCAGACGGCGGCGGGCGGCTGGGTCGCCGACGTCTTTGGCGCCAACGGGGCAGCTGCCGTCTTTGGCGCCGCCCTGCCGCCGCCGCCGCCCTGCGCGCCCGCCGCCCTCTGGGGCGGCTTCGGCGGCGCAACGTGGGCCGCGCCCGCGCCCGAGGCCGCGCCTCTCGTCCCTTGGGGCGGCTTCGGCGCCGCTTTGGCCGCGCCCGCGCCCGAGGCCGCGCCCCTCGCCCTCTGGGGCGGCTTCGGCGCGCCGGTCGACTTTGGCGCCGCGCCGACCGAGCTCGGGCTGGCAGCCGCCGCCTTTGCGGCGGCGCCGCGCGCCGCTCCTGGCCCGGCGGCGGCGGCGTTCGACCCGGCCGCCGCCGCCCTCTCCGCCATCTCCGCCCCGGAGTACTCGGCTGCCTCCGCGGCCCCCGCTGCGCCCGTCATGGAGGCGCGCGGGATCGCGGCGGCGGCCGGGCGCCCGTGGGGCGGCGACGACGGCGGCAGGAGCAGCGGCGGCGACGGCGACGGCGTTGGCGACGGCGTTGGCGACGGCGGCAGCGGCAGCGGCGGCGATGACGACCGCGCCGCCCGGCTGGCGGCGCTCGTGGACGCGTTCGCGGCGGGCCTCAGGTGCGCGGGCCTCTACGCCGCGAGCCAGGAGCAGACGCGCGAGCGCCTGGCGGCGGCCGAGAGGGACGCCGAGCAGCGCACGCGCGAGCGCCTGGCGGCGGCCGAGGTGCACATGCTCGCGCGCGTGGCGGAGGCCGAGGAGCGCATGCGCGGGCGCCTGGCGGCAGAGGAGAGGGACGCCGAGGAGCGCATGATGCGCGGGCGCCTGGCGGCAGAGGAGAGGAACGCCCAGGAGCGCATGATGCGCGGGCGCCTGGCGGAGGCCGAGGAGCGCATGCGCGAGCGCCTGGCAGCGACCGAGGAGGACGCCGGGCGGGAGCGCGCGCGCCGGGCGGCGGCCGAGGCCGAGATCAAGGCCGCGCAGCGGCGCGAAGTTGCCCTCTGGGCGGCGCTCCAGGCTTCGGAGGAGGCCCGGGCGCGGGCCGAGGCGGCGGCGAAAAGCAAGGCCGAGGAGGCGGCCGCGGCGCTCGCCGCCGCCGTCGCCGAGAGCGCGGCCGCCGCCGCTGTGGCGGCCGCCCTCGCCGCCGCCCAGCCGGCCAAGGAGCTGGCGGTCGGGGAGGCCGCGGGGGACCGGGCCCCGCCGCCGACGCCGCCTCTGCTCGACGTGCGCCTCGCGAGCGCCGGGCCCCGCCGCTCTGGACCGAGCTTGGCGCGGCCGCGGCTAGGCGCCGTCTTTGCAGCGACCGCCGCCTCCGCCTCGCGCGGCGGCCCCTCCTCCGCGTCCTCCTCCTCCTCCTCCTCCTCGCGACGCCTGGGCTCGCTGCTCGTGGCCACGCCCCTGCGCGGAGCGGTCCCCGAGTGCCGGCGCAGGTCGCGCCTGCGGGTGTGCACGTCGGGAGGCGCCACGTCGTCCGACGACGGCGGAGCCTCCTTGTCGGGCGGCGGCGGCGGAGGCGAGGGCGCCCTGCTGCTGCTCGCCGCGCCCTCCTCCGCCTCCTCTCTTGCCGCCGCCGCCCCCGCCTGGTCCTCCCCCTACTCCTCTTCCCCCCCCTCCGCCGCCGCCGCCGCCTTCTTGTCGGATCGCGCACCCGACGCCTACGGCGTCGGTCGTCGCGCGGCCGAGCTGGCGGCGGGGGGGGCGGCGGGGGGGGAGGAGGGGGAGGAGGGGGAGGAGCAGGCGCGGGCGGGGACGGAAGGCGCGGAGCAGGCGCGTGGGGCCGCCGCCGGCGCCGGCGCCGCCGCCCCCGCCTGGTCCTCCCCCTACTCCTCTTCCCCCCCCTCCGCCGCCGCCGCCGCCTTCTTGTCGGATCGCGCACCCGACGCCTACGGCGTCGGTCGTCGCGCGGCCGAGCTGGCGGCGGGGGGGGCGGCGGGGGGGGAGGAGGGGGAGGAGGGGGAGGAGCAGGCGCGGGCGGGGACGGAAGGCGCGGAGGAGCAGGCGCGCCGAGCGAGCGGGGCCGCTGCCGATGCCGATGCCGCGCCGCCGCAGCAGCGACCGCCGCTCCTTGTCTCCGCGCTTTGCGGCGCCATCGGAGCCGCCTGGCGCCTCGGGCGCGCCGTGCGCCACGTCGGCCTGGTCCCCGTCGTGGCGATGGGCCTCGGCATCATGCGCCTGGCGCCTTTTTCCCGGGGCGTTTGAAGATATGGTTTACGTTTTTGTGTCGAGGGTGGTGGTTTTGGGGCATGATCACAAGGGCCCCCGCCGACGCCGACGCCCCCGGCTTTCCCCGCCCCCCCTCCTCCCCTCCCCCAACCGCCGCCTGAGCATCCCTTGCTTCCCCTCCTTGTTTTTGGCTCTCCCTCGACCACCGCCAGCGCACGCACGCGCTCGATGCGCGTGTTTGTCCACCGGCGCCTCGCGCTCCTAGTCTCTCTAAAAATACCTAGCCAGGTAAAACCGGCACCAGGCCCTTGCAAGGCCGCCGCCACGCGACGAGGAAACACGCCGCGCCATAGAAGAAAACAAAACACGGCGAAACGACTGTTCAAATTTGATTAAAAACCAGAGAGTAACACCAAAGGTAGTCGAACCAGGGTCGAAGGAGGGTACGATCGAAGAGCATCGGCGTTTGCGCTATCAGACGCCGCTTGCTGCAGTCGCCCCGTCGTCGTCCTCGTCGTCGCCGCCGTCTTCCCCCCCCCCCCCCCCCTTCTGACGAAGATTCATTTCTACTCTACGCCCAGCGCCGCGAGGCCGTTGGCCCGCGCGCGCGCCAGGAACAGCTCCTGCGCCGCGGCCACGTTGTACTCGCTGCCCCCCCATGCCTTGAGCGCGGACGCCTGCAGCGCGCGACCGTAGCTGAACGTCAGCGGCCAGGGCTTGAAGGCGGTGGTGCCGCCGCCGCCGCTGCCGCCGCCGCCCGCTGCTGCTCCCGCTGCTGCTGCTGCTGCTGCTGTTGCCGCCGCCGCGCCTGCGCCCGCTCCCGCCCCCGCCCCCGCCCCCGCCCCCGCCGGCGCCCCGCCCGCCGCCGCGCGCTCCGCTGCGATCTGGTTCATGCGCAGCAGGTGGCGCGTCGCGTCCCCCTCGGTCTGCCCGCCGCTCAGGAAGACGACGCCGGCCAGCGCGGGCGGCGCCGTCTGCCTGAGCACGCGCAGCGTGGCCTCGGCCACGGCGTCGGCGCCCGCGGACGCGCGCTCGGGGCTGCCGGCGCCGGCGATCGCCATCGACGGCTTGAGCAGCAACCCCTCGAGCGCCACGCCCTGGGCGGCGAGCTCGGCGAACAGCGCCGCCAGCGCGCGCCGGAGCGCCTTTTCGGCCTCGGCCATCGACTGCGCGGCGGCCGGCCCGTCGGCCAGCAGCTCCGGCTCGACGATCGGCACGAGCCCCTCGCGCTGCGACACGGCCGCGTACGTCGCCAGCCCGGCGGCCATGTGCCGCAGCGCCGCGTCCGACGGCAGGCCGCGCGCCGCGTCCACGACCAGCACGGACCGCCACTTTGCGAACCGCGCGCCGCGCGCGCGGGCGTCGCGCGCACGGGCGGCCAGGCCGTCCAGCCCGAGCGTGTAGGTCTCGCCCAGCCCGCCGCCGGGCAAGGGGGCCACGCCCACGTCGAGCTTGATGCCGGGCAGGATGCCCGACCGGGACAGCGCGGCGACCAGGCCGTCGTCGCGCAGCGTCTCGTCAAAGAGGATGGCGCCGGCGACGCGCTCGCCGACGCCCGGGCTCGTGAACAGGAGGGAGCGCCAGGCGGCGCGGTTCTCGGGCGTGTTGGGGAGGCCGACGGAGTCGAGGCGCTTGCCGATGGTGCCCGTGGACTCGTCGGAGGCCTGTGGGTGATGTCTTGGTGTGTGTGTGTGTTTTGGTTTTGGTTTTGGAGGGGTGAGCGAGGCGGCCGACGGCGGCGGGCGACGGCGGCAGTGGGGGTGGGCGCGTGCGCGATTGCGATCGCTCGCAAAAGGCAATCGCCCCGCCGTTAAGCGCCCCCCGATGGCCGCCGACTGGCGGTCGAGTAGCCCGGATCGTCGACGCCCGGCAGTCGTTGGCTGGGCGAGGAGGGAGGGAGCAAGGAGTGAGGGAGAGAGCGAGCAGGCGATTGGCGCGGGGGGGGGGAGAAAACGAGGAGCGCACCAGGATGCCTTTGCCGGGCGCGACGAGGGCCTGGGCGGTCGCCACGAGCTCGGCGAGCCGATCCGCCGGGAGGTCGTCCATGTTGCTGCTCACGGTACTCGCCAGCGGTGGGGACGAGCACTGGTCAGAGGAGCAGGAGGAGGTCGCGCGGGCAAAGGAGAAGGAGGACACGAGGACGATGAGGAGGATCGCGGCGATGGTGGTGCGGGCCTTGATGCGCTGGCCGCGAGCGGGCATGAGCCAGAGGCGTGAGGTGCGATCGGACTGTTGGGCGTTTGATAGTGCGGGGCTGTCGTACGAGAGCGAGCGCACGCGTCACGATTGTGCCTCGCAATGCGCGATCTGCGTCCGCTGAACAAGCAGATTCGGCGTCGGCGTCGGCGTCGGCGTTGCTCGCTCGTTCGTCGAATTTTGGCGGCGGTCCTCCCTCTCCCTCTCTCTCTTTCGCAGATGCAGCGCGCCGCGGTGGACGCGCTCGATCACACTGGTCCTATCGATCGCGCGATTCATCGCTCCGATTCATCGCTCCAATCCACAAAGGCCCTCCCTGCCCCTCTTCCCCTTCCTCCCCTTCCGGTAGAGCAAGTAGAGCAAGTAGAGCACGCCGTGCGAGCGCCACGACAAGCGCTCGCCCTCGAGGCAACCTTCTCGCGCATGGCGGCGCCGGCGCCCGCCGCCGAGGCCGCCGGCTCCGCCCCCGCCCCCGCCGCCGCCGCCGCGGGCACCAAGGTCGTCGTGGTCTTTCGCGCGGCGGGCGGCGCGCCCATCCTCGCGCAGCCAAAGGTCAAGGTGTCGCCCGACTCCAAGTTCTCCAAGGTCGTGACGTACCTGCGGCGACAGCTGGACCGCACCGACGGGGTGGTGAGGGCGTCGTTCGGCTTGTGTGTGCGATGAGGGGGTCGCCGCCGCCGCCGCCGCGCCACCTGGGGACGCCGCAAAACGACAGGCCAAACCGCCGCTGCCGCCGCCGCCCTCGGCTCTCAAACCCCCTCCCCCCCCACGACGACAACAACCACAAACAACGAAAACAGTTCGTCTACCTGCGCGAGGCCTTCTGCCCGGCGCTGGACGACGAGGTCGGGGTCCTCGCGCGCACCTACGGCGTCGACACCGGGGGGCCCGGGCGGCCGCGCGAGCTGCACGTGTCGTACGCGCTCGTGCCGGCGTGGGGATAGCGCGCGGCGCAGTCGCGGGCGGGGGGGCGAAGGCAGCGAGCGAGAGCGGGGGAGACACAAGCGCGGCGCCGCAGGTTTCCGCTTTGTGTTGTCTCTTGCTTGATGAAAACACATATTGTTTTAGACAAGGAGGCAGCGATCTACCTCTCGTGTCAGTGTTTTGCAGCAGGCCAGGGTTCCGTGTAAGCGGCGCGGGGGGCCCGCGGCCGAAAGGGGGCTGTGTGGGACGGAGAGAGAGAGAGAGCGGGGGTTGCGTTCTGCGTTCTGGTTTTTCCGTCGGCGGCGCGAGACGCGAGGGCGCGGGCGGCGCCGACGTGTTTCGAAAGGAGAGAGAGCGACCCTCGGAAGAAACGTCGAAGAATGGAATGGGTCGGGGCGTCAGCCGGCGGACCGGTCGGAGGGGGGTGAATCCAGAGTAAAGGAGAAGGAGGAGGAGGAGGAGCGCGAGGAGGAGGAGGAGGAGGAAAAAAAAGAAGGGGGAGGGGGTGAGGGGCGCGCAACGGCGGGGGATTTGTCTTCGTAGCTCGCTCGCTCGCTTGTGTCTTTGCTCTCCTCTCTCGCTCAGTTTTGGCTCCAGCTTCGCCTTCGGACGTCCCGCCCTCGCGCTCCCCGTGTACTCTGGCGCGCGCACAGGGCGGGAGGAGAGGAAAAAAAAAGGGGGGGGCGCGAGGGAAGGGCGGGAACAAAAATAGTCGGGGCGGCGGCGGCGGAGGCGGAGGCCGGGCGAGGGGGGGGCGCCGCCGCCGCCGCCGCCGCCGCCGCCTCGCGCTGCGCGGTTTGTTTGTCAAGGGAGGGAACATGGGCTGCAAGGGGGCAGAACAGATGGAGCGCGCGGAAGGCGGCGCTCTTTGTCGCGCTGCGCGGTATAGGCGCGCGAGAGCCCGCGGGTGAGTGAAGAGTCCCGGTCCCTGGGGGGCGCCGCCGCCGACAGCCGCCCGACGCATGACGCCTGTTGAGAACAAAACAAAATCCGGAGAGGCCGGGCGTGTGCGGGGGGAAACGTGATTCAGCCGGACGACAGCAGGCTGGGGAGCATCATGGGCCCGCCGGCGCCGCCGCCTGCGTGGTGCTGCTGATGCTGGTGCTGGTGGTGCTGCTCGCCAAAGGCGGCGGCGGCGGCGGCGGCGGCGGCGGCGGCGGCGCGCTCGTCCATCATCTGCGGCCCGCCGTACGCCTGCTGGTGCTGCTGGTGCTGCTGGTGCTGCTGCTGCTGCTGGTGCTGCTGCTGCTGCTGCTGCTGCTGCTGGTGCTGTTGCTGCTGCTGCGCGTGGTGGTGGTGGTGCTGCAGCTGGTGGACGTGGGCCTGGGCTTGGTGTTGCTGCAGCTGGTGCTGGTGCTGGTGGTGCTGGCCGTGGTGTGGCGGCGGGCCCAGCGGCGGCGGCGAAAGCGCCATCACGAGGCCCGCCCGCCCGCCGCCGCCGCTTGCGCCGCCGCCGCCCGCCTCGTCCTCGTCGGCGGCCGGCGGCCGCTTGCGGTCCGCGTACCGCACCACCAGCCCGCCGCACCCCGTCTGCTTGACCAGCGACGGCGCGTCGATGCCGTCCAGCCACGCGATCGCGCGCGCCGCCTGCTCCACCGCCGCGAATTCGACGAACGCCTGCTCGCGCGACCGCCGGCTCTTTTTCGAGATGAGCAGCCGGACGCTGCGCAGCGCGCCGTAGGGCCTGAAGGCCTCGACCAGGTCACCCTCGGCGACCCACCAGCCCAGGAACCCGACGTAGACGCAGGCGTTGTGCTGCGCGTCCGACTTGGCGCGCAGGCGGGAGTTCTGCTGCGCGGCGTCGAGCTCGCCGCCCGCGCCGTCGTCGCTGCCGTCGCCGGGGCCGGCGCTGGCGCCGTGGCCGCCGCCGCCGCCGCCGCCGCCGCCGCCCGCAGACAGCATCGACGCGGCGCCGGCCAGCGCCGCGTGCGCGGCGACGTGCGCGGCGGCGTGGGCGGCCGCGGCCGCGGGCGAGCCGTGCGCGGGGGGTCCCGCGCGCACGGGGCCGGCGCCGGGGCCGCGGCGGTCGACCAGCGCGCCGCCGCTGGCGCCGAGGTGCGGGTGCGCCGAGCGCGCGCGCTCGAGCCCGCCGCCGCCGCCGACGCCGCCGCGGAAGGCGCCCTGCTGGTGGTGCTGGTGGTGCTGGTGCTGGTGCGGGTGCTGGTGCGGGTGGTGCTGCATGCTGTGATGCTGCATGCCGTGGCGCGGTGCGGGCACGGCCCCGTTGGCCGTGGCGGCGCGCATCAGGCCAAAGGACGCGGCGGCGGCGGCGGCGGCGGCGGCGGCGGCGGCCGCCGCCGCCGCGGGCGACGGCGCGGGCGACGGCGCGCGGTCGTGGACGCTGCCCCCGTGGACGCTGCCGCCGTCGCTGCCGTCACCCGGGGTCAAGAAGGGCGAGGTGCGCGGGTTCCCGCGGTGCCCGGCGCCGCCGCTGTGCGCGGCAAAGGCCGACACGCCCGGGCGGCCGTGGTCGTGCGGCGGGGGGTGGTGGTGGCCGTTGCCGGCCGCGACGGCTGCGGCGGCTGCGGCGGCCGCGGCTGCTGCCGCTGCCGCCGCTGCCGCCGCGCTCGGCCCCCACGACGGGTCCTGCCACTGCTGCTGGTCGTGGCCGTGGCCGTCGTGCTGCAACGCGGCGGCCGCGATGGCGGCGGCGGCGGTGGCCTCGGCGCGGGCGCGCATCATCGTCCCGCCGCCGCCGAGGCTGCGCGAGCGCGGGGGGCCGAGGGCGTGGTGGTGGTGCTGCTGGTGCTGCTGCTGCTGCTGCTGGTGCTGCTGGTGCTGCTGGTGCTGCTGCATTTGCAGGTGCTGGTGCTGCTGCTGCGCGTAGGACAGCGCCTGCCGGCCAAAGCCGCCGCCGTCGAGGTGCTGCGGGTGGTGCTGGTGGTGCTGGTGCGAGTGCTGGTGCGGCGGCGGCGCGGCCGACGAGAGCGCGTCGTTGCCGTCGGCGAGCCACCCGGACGAGGCGGGGCTGTCGAGGTCGGCCGGCAGGCGCACGTGGCCCTTGGCCGCCTGCGGAGATTGCTGCTGGTGCTGGTGCTGCTGCTGCTGGTGGGGTCCGGCGCACTGCTGCGGGTCGAAGATCGCGTCCGCCCAACCGCCGGTCGGGCCGTTGCCGTTTTGCTGCTGCTGCTGCTCCTGCTGCTGCTGCTGCTGCTGTTGGAGGTGCGGCGGCTGCAGGGGAGGCGCCCAAAACGCCCCCCCCGGTTCACCTCCAAAGCCAGCGCCGCCGCCGCCACCGCCGCCATCGCCCCCAATGGCTGCGGCCGCCGCCGCTGCCGCCGCCGCCGCCGCCGCGACGGCCGCGGCGTTGCCGTCGCCGCCCTGCTGCTGCTGCTGCTGCTGGTCCTGGTGCTGGTGCGCGCCCGCCGGCATCGACAGCGCGCGGTCCAGGGACGACAGTAACAGAGGCGCGCGCCCCTGCATGTCGAGGCTGCTGAGCGCGGCGGCCGCCGCAGCCGCCGCCGCCAGCGCGCCGCGGTCCGACGACGGCGACGGCGACGGCCCCGCGCCCGTGCCGCCGCCCACGCTCATGTGGGCCAGCAGGTCCGCCAGGGACAGGGGGACCGGGGTGGTGGACGCGCCGTCGTCCGAGTGGTGATGCAGCGGCAGGGCCGCCGAGCGCGGCCGCGTGAGCGCGAGGACGCTTCCGCCAACGGCTCCGACGCCCGCGCCCGCGCCCGCGCCCGCGCCCGCGCCCGCGCCGCCAAACGACGGCGGCAGGGCGCCGCCGCTGTTGCTGCCCTGGTCGCCCTGCTGCTGCCGGTGCTGGAACGTCGGCTGCGACATGTGCAGCAGGTGCCGGTCGTGCGCGCCGGCCGCCTCGGCCGCCAGCGGGCCCCCGTCGGCCCCTCCGCTGCTGCCGTCGACGCCGAGCAGCGCGCCGAGGAGAGGCGGCGCGCTGCCCATCCGTGAGAGGGGCGACGGCGGCTGGCCATGCTGCTGCGGCGGCGGCGGCAGCGCGAGCGCCTGGTCGTTGGGCGAGACCAGCGGCGCGTGCGGCGCCTTGGGCCCGCCGCCCATCCCGGCGGGCCCGCGCGGCGGCGTGCGGCACGCGGCGGCGGTGGCGGCGGCGGCGGCGCCGGCGCCGGCGTCCTTGCCGCCACCGGCGTCGTTGTCCTGAGCCGGCGCCGGCGCCGCCGCCGGTGGGGCCAGGTGCGTCGTCGTCGCGTCCGGGACGGACCGCAGGTCGTCGGCCCCGGCCGTTCCTGCTGCTCCTGCCGCGCCGCCTGCTGCTGCTCCGCTGTCGAGGGTCGTCGCCATAGTCATAAAAAGGAGGGTGTCTGCGGCGCCGCCGGATGGTGTCGGGCCCCGCCCTGTCGCGCTGCGGCCGCCGGCAAGAGAGAGGCAGAGGGGGCCAAAAAAATTTCCAAGTCCCCCAGATCAGTTGTGGCGCTGCGACTGAAGCGCGCGCCTCGGGCCTCGCTCGTGGGTGGGTGATGTCCAGGCGTCTTTGATGCCTGCTGCTCGATGCAAGGGCAAGCGGGACGGGCCTGCCTGGTCGCGTGTGGGGAGACCGCCGCCGCTTCGAGAGAGGAGGAGAGCTCGCAACGTTCTTGAAACGCAGAGGCCTAATCCTCTGTCCTCCGCACGCTACGCCGATGTGGAGTACGTGCTGCGTGCCTCGGACGTGGCACACCTTCACTCGGGCGCCATGGCGCGGACGAGAGAGATTGGCAAAAAGGGGCACGTTTGCAAAACAAACGGGGACGGAGGCAAGGGGGGGGGGGGGGCGGCGCGCTGCGTCGTTTCCCGTCGTTTGTTTGTCTGCGATGATGGGTGAGTCGAGGGGTCAAAATGGTGGGCAGAGTGGGGCTCTGCTGTGGGCGAGCTGCTGCGTTGTGTTGTTTCTGGCTTGCCACGCCAACTCGCCGTCGTTCGTTCGCCGTCGGCGGCCGGGTCGGGCGACGCGCGGGAGACGGTGTCCAGGGCGCGGGGGTCGACCAGGTAGGAGGCTCCCGGCGTCTCGGAGACGGCCAGCAGCAGCGGGCGGGTGGTGGTTTCCGTCGCTGTTGCCGCCGCCGCCGCCGCCGCCGCCGCAGGCTCGCTGCCGCCGCCGCCCGCGCCCCCCGTCGCCCGGAACGCCTCGACCTGCGCCTGCGACAGCGCCACGGGGACCAGGTTAACCGACGCGGTGTCCGTAAAGTTGGCCTTGCCCGTCACCAGCTCGGCCAGCTGGGCGAGCACGGCGCGCGCCTCGCCCACAAACCCAGGCGGGTCGGGCGGCGGCGCCGTCACAAACTCGCGGAACGCCAGCCTTCTCGTCTTTTGCTTGAACTCGTACGCCTGAGTGCAGATCATGCGCTGCGCGAACGTGGCCTGCTCGTCACTTCCTCCCTCGTTAATGCCAAGACGTGCCACACTCGCGAGGCCGTCGAAAAGGTGGTCGGTGCCGCCGTAGTCGCCGCCGCCGTTTGCGACGAGCGCGCCGCGGAGCCAGGCGGGGATCGTGCCGGAGACGGCGGCGGCCGGGATCGGGGAGGGGCCGGGCACCTCGCGCGCGTTGCCGACGAGGGTGGCGCGCGCGGCCTCGGTGGGCATGGTGGCGGTGGCGCTCGCCGCGGGGGCAGAGGCGACGGCAGAGGCGGCGGCGGCTGGGGACGTCGCGGCGGCGGGGCCGCGGGCTGCCGTGGGCGGGCGCCACAGCGGCGGCGGGCCCAACATGACAAAGAGGGACGGCCGTTGCAGGCGCACAGGTGCTCCTCGCCCTCACACACGCCAACCCGCTCTCTCGCTGCTTGCCTCACCCCTTCTCGTTCACACATCATCATCACCCCCTCTGCTCTTTCTCGAGACACACACAAAAAGTCAATCGGTGCGTGAAAAGCGCCCTCCCTCGCTCTCGCGTGCGCACGTGCCGTCGTCGCGCCGTGCCAGGTCTGGGAAAGACGCACGCGGTCGGTCATCCGGCGCGCGCGCGCGCTCCGCGCCTGCAGTGCCTCTGCGTGGCGACACACAGCGTTTATTCCCTCTCTCACAACCCCCCTTCTTCCTGCCAACTTCCCCCCCTCTTTTTTCCCTCGATCGCCCACAACAGCAAGCAGCAAGCATGGCCGCGCCCCCTCCCGGGTACCCCATGACCAGCGCCCCCGCGCCCTACTCCTCCGGCGCGGGCCCGAGCTACGCCCGCGGCGGCCCGGCCCACGGCGACGGCGCCGACAAGACCGCCTCTGGCTTCCCCGCGCCGCCCAACGGGGCCCCTCCTCCCTCGTCGCAGCAGACCTACGTCGACCCGTCCACGGGCCAGCAGTACGCCATCGGGCCCGACGGCCAGGCCTTCTGGCTCAGCGCGCCCGCCGCGGCGCAGGTGTACCCGCCCGCGGCCCAGGGCGGAAACCCCTACGGCGGCGGGAACCCTTACGGCGGCGGCCAGGCGGGCGGCGGAAACCTGTATATGCCGCACCAGCAGCACCAGCAGCACCCGCAGCAGCAGCAGTACCAGCAGCAGCAGGGCGGTGGCGGCGGGCCCGGCGGGGGCGCGGCGGGGGCCGGGGCGGGCGTGTGCGCGGGCCTGCTGGGCGCGTGCCTCGCGTGCATGTGCCTGGACGCCATCTTCTAGTGGTGGCCTTTGCCGAGGCGCCCCGGTTTATTGGGCGGCGGGTTCGGGCTCGCTGCCGGCGCCCGCGTCGCCGCCCCCCCCCCCGCACCCCGCCCCGCCAGCTTTCTTCTCAGCGAGTTTTTTTCTCTAGTGCTTCTTTCCCCGTCTTTTTGTCTCATTTCAGTGACCGAGGGGCCTCCAAAGGGTATCCCGCGCGCGCGCCTTTCTGCCTCGGCGCGCAAACACTACTATGAAAGCGACGGCGCCCGTTGCCGCCGCCGTCGTCCACACACACTGTAATTCTTCCTCCTCTCGTTGCGTTCTGTCTTCTCTCTCTCGCCCCTCGTCAACGACAATCGTCCGCCGCGCAACCAACTTGCCCCGAGAGGCTAAGAGACGACAGGTGGCCTACAGCCTACGTTGCAAAAAGCGCGATGATCTAGACCTATGAGGTTGGGGGAAAAGGGCGGGGACAAAACAACCCCGCCTCCGCGCGGAAAAAAACTCTCTTCACTCCGTCCGTTTCGGCCGCCGGGCGTGGAAAAAAACAAACGGGCGACACGACGACGACGACGAAAAACATAACACAAAAAAGCGCGCCTCTCTCGCTCCTGTCCTCTACTACTCGTCCTCCCCGTCCTGCGCCGGCGGCGCGTCCAGCCGGATGAAGTCGTCGATGCGCAGGATCGTGACCGCCGCCTCGGTCGCGAACTGCAGCATCTTGGTCTTGGAGAGCGCCGGCTCGAGCACGCCCGCCGCCACGCTGTCGCGCACGCGCCCCTCCGCCAGATCCAAGCCGCACTGCGCCAGGGCGGTGCGGTCGGCGCGCGTCTGCGACGCGTGGTGGAAGGCGCGCAGCTTGGCCACCAGGTCGGTGGCGTCCTTGGCGGCGTTGACCGCGAGGGTCTTGGGGATGCAGAGGAGGGCCTCGGCGAACTCGGCGACGGCGAGCTGCTCGCGGCCGCCCAGCGTGGTGGCGAAGGCGGACAGGTGCACGCAGAGGGCCGCCTCGACGGCGCCGCCCCCCGGGACGACGCTGCCGCTCTCGAGCACGCGCTTGACCACGCACAGCGCGTCGTGCAGGGAGCGGTCCATCTCGTCGAGCATGTGGTCGTTGGCGCCGCGCAGCAAGAGGGTGGCGGCGCGCGAGGTCGCGGCGCCTTTAATCATCACCACGGGGTCGTCCGCCACGCGCTCCTCCACACACTCTGCCGCGCTGCCCAGGCAAGACGCGTCAAAGCTCTCGTCGCCCTCCATGTCGGCCAGGGTCAGCACCACGGTCGCGCCCGTGGCCTTGGCCACGCGCCGCAGGTCGTCCTTGGGCACCCGCCGCACGGCCAAGACGCCGGCCTCGACCAGATATTTCAGGACCAGGTCGTCGATGCCCTTTGTGGTCAGGATGACGTTGGCGCCGGCGGAGAGGATGCGGCCGACGCGCTCCTTTGCGATGTCGCTCTCGCGGCGGCGGATGGCCTCGAGCTCGGCCGGGTCGGTCACGAGGACCTGCACGCCCATCTGCAAGCGCGCCTTCTGGAGGTTCATGTCGAGGCACGCGACGCGCGCGGGCGACACGCGCCGGGGCATGCCCTGCGCCGCGCGGCCGGCGTTGATGGCATAACCGTCCATAAGGGCAGACTCGCGCGCCGAGCGGCCGTGCGCCTTGAGGACGTTGACGGCCTTGACCGGGTAGCGCACGGCGCCCGTGTCCGGGTCGACGCTCTTGACCGCGGTGATGGCGTCGACCACCATCTCGGCGAAGAAGTCGCCGTCGCCGCCGCCGACGATCTTGCTGCTCATCGAGGTGCGCGCGGCCGACAGCAGCGGGGCGCGGCCGAGGTCGCCGACAGGGCGCGCCAGCGCCTCGTCGACAAACTTGACCGCCTCGCGCATGGCCAGGCGGTAGCCCGCGATCACCGACGTGGGGTGGATCTTGGCGCGCACCAGGTCGTTGGCGCGCCGCAGCAGCTCGGCCGCCAGCAGGACGACGCTGGTCGTGCCGTCGCCCACCTGTTGTTGCGTTTGTTGTTGTGTTTTGTTGTTGTTGTGTTTTGTTGTTGTTGTGTTTGTTGTTGTTAAGAGTTCGGGTTGCGGTCGTTCGTTGATTGCCCTTTTTGTGTGAGCGAGGCGTTGCGCGCCCACGGTCGGCGGAGTTGAGCGAGAGCGCGCGCAAAAAAAAAGAAACACAGGCCAAGCAATCGCTCCCTCTTGCGCGCCCGGCAGCAGCACCCCGCCAAGTCGCCGCCCCACCTCTTGGTCCTGCAGGTCGGCGAGCTCGACCAGCACTTTGGCGGCGGGGTGCTCGATCTCGAGCAGCTTGAGGATGGTGGCGCCGTCGTTGGTGACGGTGACGTCGCCGACGTCGTCGACGAGCATCTGTTGTAGGGGTGGTGGTTTTTTTGTTTTTTTGGGGGGGGAGGGCGGGCGGGTGCTGTGAAAAAGGGAGCGGGGTGCGGGTCGGCCGCAGACTGCGGGCGGCGGCGGGGCGTCGGCTGCGGCGCCGCGCCGCGCGCCCGCGTCTCCTCGCGCCTCCCTCTTTCGGCTCTTGTGCGCGCCGCGCCCCCTTTGGGTCGACGCGCGCCTCGGCGCGCGGGACCATCCGGCGCACCTTGTCCAGGCCCACGGGCCCGAGCGACGTCTTGACGATGTTGGCGATCGCCTGCACGGCGGTCGCGTTGGCGGTGCGGACGTCCTGCCCCGAGGAGCGCTCGCCCGCGATTTGCAGGCGCTGGCCCGCGCCCGGCGGCGGCGCAAACATGGCTGCTGCGAAGGGGTCTTCCCGCTTCCTCCCGGGTGGGGCGCGCGCGGGCTAGTACGGGTAGGGGAGAGGGGGAGGGGGCGTTTTGAAGAACGAGGCAAAACTGCCGATTTCCGCGCTTTTTTGCGTTTGCTCGCGGACGCGCGGAAGGAGGCTGCGGGGGGGAGGCTGGGCGTTGATTGCGTTAAGGAGAAAGTACACGAGTGGTGCGGCGTGCGGGCGTGGGGCCGTGGGGACGGCGCGACAAGACGGCAAGTGTTGCGAGGAGGATCGCGGCGGAAGGCACTGCGCTTCGGGCGGCGGCGGCGGCGACGAGAGAGAGGCGAGCGGATCGAGGCAGAGAGAACGGGAGAGAGAAAACTCTAGTGCTGCAAGGCCCCTTTGTTTGGCGTTGTCGCGATCAATGGCACGCGTAAGCTGTGCGCCCTTTGCGCGCTCGACGACGCAGCATGCGATGCCGCTGGCGGGTGGACGTCCAAGGGTGGAAATCGGTTTTTAAAAACACTGTTTTGGCTTCCCTACGCGGCAACCTCTCCTCGATGCAAAGGAAAAGAGAAAAGAGGCCACGCGCCTCTACATTCGCCCCCCGTCGCGCGCCCGCGCACGACACGACATAAAAACACGGCGCAGCACGGACGGCGACGAAACAATAAGAAAAAAAAAGGTTCCTTCCTTTTCCTTCTACTTCCTTCTAGGCCGTCGCCGCGTAGCGCTTGGCCTGCTCCTGCAGGATGGTCAGGCGCACGCCCTTGCCCTTGGGCAGAGAGATCAGCGGCTTGTTCCCCTTGCCGATCACAAACACGTTTGACACGCGCGTGGCAAAGCGCGTGCCCGCCGCGTCCTCCAGGTGCACGATGTCGTGCCCGCCGCGGTGCTTCTCGCGCTGGACGACCGTGCCGACGCGGCCGTTGTTGTGCCCGCCCGTGACCATGGCCAGGTTGCCCACGTCGAACTTGACGAAGTCGCGGATCTTGCCGGTGGCCAGGTCGAGCATCACCGTGTCGTTGACTTTCACGTCGGGGTCGGGGTAGCGAAGCGTGCGGCCGTCGTGCGTCGCCACGTAAGGCACGGCGCCCTTGCCGTGCTGCAGCCGGCGCACCTTGCACAGCTTGTACCCGGCCTCCTCCTTGCTGATGCGGTGCACCACGAAGCGCCCCTTGGTGTCGTAGACCAGCCGAAAGTGCTCGTCCGTCTTGTCGATGTCGAGCACGTCCATGAAGCCCGCGGGGTAGGTGGCGTCGGTGCGCACTTTTCCGTCGACGGCCACCAGGCGCTGCATCAGGATCTGCTTGACCTCCTTCCCCGTGAGGGCGTACTTGAGGCGGTTGCGCAGCACCAGCAGTAAGGGCAGGCACTCGCGCTGCTTGTGGGGGCCCGGCGAGGGCTTGGGCGCGAAGATGCCGCCGAGCTTGTCGAGCATCCAGTGCGACGGCGCCGCCAGGCGCTTGAGGTGCTGTTTTTTTTTGGTGGGTTTTGTGGGTTTTGTGTTTTTGGTGGGTTTGGTTTTTGGGGGGTTGTTGGTTTTGGTGCGTGCGTTTTTGGGTCGCAGGGGGATGTTGGAGGGGGTGGGGTCGCGAGCGTCTTGCGGTCGTAGGACGGGAGGCCGCGACGGGTCGGGCGAGAGGGCGCCGGCGGCTGCTGCTGCTGCTGCGCCGGGCGAGACGGCGGCGTCGCGCGGCCGTGCGCCGCCGGCGAGAGAGCGGGGAAGGAGGGGAGAGCAGCCCAAAAAAAAGCGGCTTGTCTCTTTCCGTGGCGTCCGCTCGCCAAGCCTCTCCGCCGTCAGACCGCGGAAATTGGACCGTTCGCGCGTGATCGGCCAGAGTGCAGCGGCACGCAGGTCCTTGGGGCGCGCGGCGGGTGGAGAGAGAGAGAGAGGGCAGTGGCGCCGCACACAGAAACAGATTGCTGCACCCTCTCTCCTCCTCCTCCTCCCACTGGATCCGCAGGCGGCCGATCCGTGCCGCCGCCCGCCCGGGATCGGGCGCCAAGAGAGCTCCTGCGCGCGCCTGCCTGCAACCGGCGGCGCGCGCTGTCTCGACGCGCGAGTGAGAGCAGGCGGGGTCGGTGCCGCCGATGCTGCTGCTGCTCCTCTCTCTTCCGTCCGCGCCCGCTGCATCCAGACTGCGATCGTTTCCGAGCTCGACAGACCTTCTTGGGACCGCGCACCATCCTGACAGGTTGTGGCGCAAACGGAGGCGGAAAAGAATAGAGGGGAGGGAAAAGGGACGGCGAATGGATGGCGAAGGGCTGGAGCTTTGAGTGCTTGCCCTTGCTCTCCGCCGCCGCCGGTGGGCCGGCGGCGGCCGCTGCTCCTCGCGCCCCCGCCTCGAATTTTCGACGACCGCCAAACAAAAACCAGAGGCTCGAGAGAGACAGAGAGCGTAACACCATGGATGGAGCGCCTGCTTGGGCGCACACACAGCAACGGGTCGTTCTGACGGATTAGGGGGAGAAACGCGCGCGCGCGCGCGCACCTCCGGGATCGTTTTTGGCGCAAGCTTTGCCGCGCGCGCGACGCCGAGCAAAAAAAAGCGAGTAGGTTTTATGTTTCTGGCGAGGGGGGGGGGGGGGGGGGGGGCGGGGGGGGGAAAGGGGGGGGGGGGGGGGGGGGGGGGGGGGGGGGGGGGGGGGGGGGGTCAAATGAAAGGGGTGGTAGGTCATAGGAGGGGGAAAGGTCAGGGTGGGGGAAGAAGCGAAAGAGACAAAAGCGGGAAAACGGACGAGACGCCCGACACTGCTCTCTCACTCGCTGTCGGACGCCGCCGCCTTTTTCTTCTTCTTGTCCTTGCTCTTCTTGGCGCTCTTCTTCTCCGCCGCCGGCTCCTCGTCGCTGCTGTCCGCCGCCTTGCGCTTCTTCGCCTCCTTCTTCTCCTCCTTAGCCGCCTTGCCCTCCTTCTCCTCCTTTTTCTTCCCCTCCTTGTCCTTCTTCTCCTTCTTCTCCTTCTTCTTCTCGGCCGACGGCGGCGGCGCCGGCGCCGGCGATGGCGCGACCGCCACGGCGTCGGCGTCGGCGTTGTACGCCCGCGCGGGCGCCGCCAGCCCGCCCGCCGCCGCCCCGTTGCCCGCCCGCCCGCCATCGTACCGCCCCGCCCCCCCGCCCCCCACGCGCGCCGCCCCCGCGTCCGCCCCCAGCGCCCGCCCCTCGAGCTGCCGCAGCCGCGCCTCCACCTTGGCGCGGCTGTCGATCCCAAGCCCCGCGTCGGTGCCCTCCCCCAGCGCGTCCACGCGGACGGCCAGCGCGCACTTGGCGGCCAGCACGCGGCTGATCTTGCCCTTGTTGCGCGGCGCCGCCTGGCCCACCAGGCTCGCGTGGTAGATCAGGCCGTACTTGGGCGTTTCGTGCTTGGTCTTGAGCGCGCGGAACAGCGCCTTCTCCGCCCCCAGGATCTGGACGGTCGAGGCGGGCACCTTTGCGAGCGACATGAGCGAGCCCGCGTGCGCGATCAGCCGCGCGCCGACCAGCTCGCCGACCAGCACCGTCAGGTTGGGCGCGATGGCCGCCATGCGCGCGCGCAGGTAGTCGGCCAGCTGCGCGCGGTACTCGGCGAGGTCGACCACCTGCGCGCAGAGGGCCGTCACGGAGGCGAGGTCGTCGCCGCTCACCTCTGTGCCCATCGAAACCAGCGCGGCCGCCTTGAGCGCCGCCTCGGCCTCGTCGTCCAGCCCCGCCGCGGAAAAGTCGGTCTCGCCCGCGCGGTCGCGCGTGCCCATGAGCCGCACGCACCGCGCGTACGCGAGGTTGTCGCCCACGACCTTGGCCATCTCGGGGAAGTGCCAGCCGTACCACTCGCGCGCGCGCATGGCGTAGGTGTTCAGCTCCTTGTCGAGATCGTCCAGTAGGGCAATCGCCTGGACGACCATGGTGTCCACCTTGTCGGGGGAGAAGCGGAGCTTGTAGCGGGAGAGCGAGTGGGACAGGCCGAGGGACATGGGCGTGAGGTCGGCGCCGGCCAGGCCGGCCACGAGGCCCTGGAGCTGCGCGCGGACGCCGCGGGCGAGCTCGTTGATGGCGGCGCTGCGTCGTTTTTTTTGTTTTTTTTTGTGGGGGTGGTTGTTTGCGTT
>Ga0209390_10000458_pt1 | contig 80145 bp, 64 predicted proteins | sample BON01_FD_187212 | JGI IMG/M metagenome (GOLD analysis project Ga0209390, IMG submission 187212) | Freshwater microbial communities from Lake Bonney liftoff mats and glacier meltwater in Antarctica - BON-01 (SPAdes) (version 2) | ecosystem: Environmental > Aquatic > Freshwater > Ice > Glacier... | reverse complement strand
ACGAGAATGATCGGCCAGTGCCTGAAGGGGTCCCTGGCGGCGATCGCGTATCCGATGCCGTAAACCCCGACGATCATGCCGACACACTGCCAGATCGCTGGGTAGTTCACTCGAGGCAGGTTTAGGAGATCAAAGAACTGGTTGGGGAATAGAACCACCCAGGTGCCCCATGCCAAGTTGTAAATTGCTGCTGCCAATAAGCACAACGACATCCAGGGCCGAAAGGATTCGGCGGGAATTCGATTGCGCGCCGAAGTCAAGTTGAAGTCTTTTTTTTCCATTGCTCAAGGGCGACCCTAAACGCGAATACAACCAATAAAGCGACGAATTTACTCTTAAAAGTAGCCGCAGGCAAACGTTTGGCATAACTGAATGCGTTTGAATTTCATGGGTAGAATCAGTTTTCCCGATGCACAGTCGTCCGGGTTTCCAATCGTCAACAAGACTAAAGATCGTAATATCACGGTGTGTGGGTCACAAATTCACACATTTTAATCTAGCGACTGGTTTGATCAAGATAAGTACCCCGAGCCTCCAAAATACTGCCTGATTTAAGACTTTGGGTGGGTTGAAGATCTTAATCCAGATCGCCTTGGTTTTGAGTCTTCTCGATGGCTTTGGCTTTTTTCTCGGCAGCCAACTGGGTTCGCCTGGGCGTATCCGACAGAAGTGTGGCACATTGGGGATGGATTCCACCCTTGGAATACGCCGGTTTTCCGCAAACGGGGCACTCTTTTCGAGCGGTGGGTGTTTCGATGGGTAGCGGTTTCTTTTCACTCATAAGTTCTAAGTCCGTAAAGCTGGGTGTGTGTTTCAAGTTTCGATGTTGCTGGTTTTCGGCGCCGACAATCAAGCGGATTTTTCGCAGAAGAAAATAGCCACCAGGACCAGTTCCCGTAGCTGCAGGGTTTTCTGCTGCACGGTTTTCTATGGCTAGTTTCTGGTTGCGACGCGGCCGGCGTCGCCCGCAATTAAAACGATGATGCAGCCAATTGGCAAAGACAAGTGCCCGAATAACGGCTGGCAGATGGACGTGCGAATGGTCGAGAGAGTGAGCCAGTTAGCGAGTAAGAGTTAGTTGCACGGAAAAGGTAGTTATAAGGTTAAGGGTGTGTGCAAGCGTTTGGCTGTGCACGCAAGTTATGCTTGTTGCTGAAGCAGTTGGCCGAGATTAAAACTTGCACGATGGGGAAGCAGAGCAAACATCGCGTGAAATGAAATACATTTTCAGTAACGATGGCACCCGCTGGTCAACCGATTACAAGACTTCGACACGGTCAGCTGATGGGTCGGCGTCAAAAATAAGTTGGTCAGTGGGATTCAGGTAGGCGGTTTGGCCTGGCAAAGTGCCTTCCTCATGCGATGCCGGAACCACATCCAAGGCCGCGCCCATTACCATCTCTTGCTCGAAGCAGGTGGCGTCGATCGTGATCAAGTTCAAACCGATTCCTTACCCTGGAGCAGGAACCTGGCCGATTTTTCTTTTCAAAAATCCCTGGACTAGCGGGTAAGGAGTCAATGGCTGATCGCTGCTTCTCTGAAGAAGAGCGCACGGTGTTTTGTCAGCAAAACCGTAAACCACGTTGCAGTCGGTTTCGGTATCCACCGGCAAGGCAATCGGACAAATCCGCTGTCCAGCGTTGAGCAGGACGAAAAACGGAGTTGGAATTGTGGAGGCAATGGCGGTCATTGAGCTTCCTGGAACATCCAAAGCGACCCCCATTCTTGGTAACCTATGGGTTTACGTTGCGTAAAACATGCACCGCCATTGTTGCGTAAAACACGCACCGCAATTGATGTCCAGGCATTAAGTTCAACCGGTAGGCAAAAGGTCGAGTGCTAGGAAGAAGTCCATCAGTAGGAGACTAATTCCCAAATCGCCGGACGTCAATCGACCAGCGCCGCTGTGGCTAATGTCAACGCCGTGGCTAATGTCAACGCCGTGGCTAATGTCAACGCCGTGGCTAATGTCAACGTTGGGGCTAAGGTTTACCAGCGTTATTGGTAACGTTATTGGTTGAATCTTGAGATCCCCATTTGTATTTCGATTTGACTCGTCCTTCGGACAAGGCCTTAATCATACCGCCGGGAATCTTGGCTTCGGCATCCAGCACCAAGGATCGATTCTTGAACAATTCAGCCGTCATCTCTTGTTGGAAGGCCAACGCTTCGGCGCGACGAATTTCTGCGTGGGCTCGTGCGGTGCGAGTATCTGCCTCGGCTTGATCGGTTTGCAATCGAGCCCCAATATTTTTGCCAACGGTAATGTTTGCGATGTCGATCGACACGATGGCAAAAGCGGTGTTTGTGTCCAGGCCTCGTGCCAGTACGCCCTTGGAAATTCGGTCGGGCAATTCCAACACATCCATATGGGAATCCGCAGACCCAATCGCAGTGATAATGCCTTGGCCAACGCGAGCGATGATGGTGTCTTCGGTTGCACCGCCAATCAGTTGGTCCAGATTGGTCCGAACTGTCACTCGGACGTTGATCAACAGTTCGACACCGTTGCGGGCCACCGCGCTAAGTGAGGTTCGCTTTCCGGCGGCGCGGGAATCGGGGCAATCGATCACTTTGGGTGATACACTGGTTCGCACGGCATCTAAGACGTCGCGACCGGCAAGGTCAATCGCGGCGGCCCGATCAAAATCCAGATCAATACCGGCTCGGTTGGCCGCAATAATCGCTCGGACCACATTCATCACATCGCCGCCCGCCAAAAAGTGGGCTTCCAGGTGATTGGTGTTGATTCCGCCTAGGCGTTTTACGTTAATTCCCGCTTGAGTCGCCATGATTTTAGCGTTCACAATCAGGCTTGGGCTGACTTGCCGAAAACTCATCCCGATCATACTTGCCAGGCTAACGTCGGCGCTGGACATCTTTGCGGCTAGCCACAAAGATCCAAAGCTAAAGAAAGCGAAGAAGAAAATGAGGGCGATTAGGCCACCCAAGACGATGCCGCCGATGGCCAATCCATCCAACAGGTTATTATCAAAGAACACTGCGAATCCTGAAAACATATCTGACTCCTGACTCAAACATTAAATCGTCCGAGGAACAGCCGATAGTTCAGGCGGCGGAAAAACCTGCAGCGTACTGCGGTGGTCGGTCATTGGAACGACCATCGAACTGGGAAGCGCAACGCAATAGCGAATTCGTCAAGCAACGATGGCTTGAACACCTAAAGCTATGGCTGGAAAAAGTAGCGAGATTACCAGTGGCTTCCGAGCGAAATTGTGGTGTATCAAACAAACCTTAACCCATACAGCCTAGCACAAATGCCCATGCAGGGCAGCGGCGTGAGCAAATTATTCCGTCAGGGTTAGCCAACGGGTCATCGGGTAAGAGTACTATTTGGCCTTTGAGCTATTGGCGGGAGCAAATCAACGGTTTGGTGCGAGCATTCGCGTGGGATGGCCAAGGTTAGCGACGTTCGCTTGGTCCGCTTGGTGGTTCAAAGGGCAGTGCAAGAAAAGGAAAAAGCCACCCCAGTCACAGACTGGGGCGGCTTTTCAATATATTCTCAGTTCGAGACCAGATTCAGTTCTGGGCCAAGACCGACTTAGTTGCAGCCACAGCTAGGAGCGGCAACAGCTGCACTGCAGCCACTGTCACATCCGCTGTCACAACCATTGCCAGCACCGGCTCCGCAACCGTTTCCGCATCCACTGAACAAGCCGCGAAGTTTAGAACCTAGACCTGCTCCGAAGCATCGACCCATTGCAGGGCGGCAGCTAACGGTGACAGGAACTTGCTCGCATACAACTCGTGGTTTTCGAACGGTACGAGTGTAAGGAACTTGTTCACATACGCGACGAGCAACACATACTTCTTTTTGCTCGCACACTTGACGGCAGCTTACATGTGGAACTTGACGAGTGCGAGTTTCGCAAACCCAGTTGATTTTGCAAACTGGAACTTGCTTGGTCATTTGTTCGCAAACGATCCGTACTCTCTTAACTTCTCGTTGACGAGTTTCGCAAACAAACTTGCAAGTTCTGTAGCAAACCATCTTGGTCTGAGGTTCGCATACCCAGCTGGAAGTGCAGTAATTAACAGTCTTAGGCTGTTGTTCGCAAACCATCTTGGTAACGGTGGTCGGAACTTGTTCGCAAACAGTCTTCTTGACGCAGTTGAATCCGCTTACAGTTCTGGTTTCGCATGTTGGAACCCAAACCTTCTTGCATACAGTGCGATCTGGAGTTGAACAGCATACAGTTGTTGGGCAACCGCGAACCGACTTGCAACATCCTGTGCAAGGATCAAATTCGTATGAACGCTCGCCACGAACTCGTTTGCTGTACGATCGACCTGGGATAATTTCCTGACGGGTTTCCCAGTGACCACCACGAACAGTAACTTCCTTAGTGAAAGGAACTCGTTCGGTAACAACCTTCGAAACGTTCTTCATGACCGTTTCGGTAACTGGTTTACGAACCGTTACCATGATTGTCTTGGTGTGATTTTCTGTAACCTTACGACGAACGTTCGTGGTTACTTCCTTTTGGTGCGTTTCCCATACAGGGCGACGTACCGTGTAGTTAACCATTTCGGTTTCGCAAACTGGTTTGCGAACTGTGTAGTTAACTGTCTTGCAGCTAGTTTCGCGTACTGGACGACGAACGGTGTACTCTTGCGTCGTGTAGCTAACTTCACGAACAGTGCGATTAACGTTTACCATCTTCTTATCGTAAACCGTTCGCATAACATTTCGCATGCATTCGACTTGTTCGGTTTCCCAAACAACTTTGCGTCGAGTTCGCATGACTGTGTAGCTACCGCAACCGCAATCGCTACCTGCGTCTGAAGCCATAGCTCCGCAACTGTTGTAGTTAACAGCACCGCAGCAGTCGGCCCATGCCGAGTTAACTGACAATGTAGCTGCAACAGCTACGACAGCCAGTAAACAACGTACCATCTTCATTTTCGTTTCTCCTACTGACAAACTAATACCGTGGATGCGGCAATCTGGCACGACGAACCGTTCGTCCTACCGATTACTTGTTTCACAACACCCGCCGTCAAGGTTTTCTTATTGGGATACCTTTCCAACAGCGTAAAGACTTGCCAAAACTATCCTGACTTTGTAAGTCTCAATGTCATGTCCTCAAAAGTACCATTCGGCAGTTTGGGTTGGTAGATTTAAATGAGAAGTCAAGGAAGTTAACAAAGCTTGAGTAGTCAAGTCGTAATGGAACGTGTGTAACGACTGCACTGCCTGGGCTGTGTGGGTAGTTTGTGAAAAAGAAAGTTAGGGTCTCATTAAATATAAACGGTAACTTAGGTTATGTGAGAAGACTTTGTTGATAAGCAAACAGATTCGAATCCAGTCCACTGGAACAACTACAGTGACCCTAACGATTGGAAAAGTGAATGAAGTTTTCGGTTTTACTTTTGACGTGCAACTAAGGCAAAGCTATCTGTACTTACGTTTAGCATCAGTCATGGACTGGTTTGATATCCCGTGAGCATCAACCGAGTGATACGTAGATAAATGGGTAAATGAAAAAATGAATGTTAACAAGAAGAGCGGTTTTACATTAATTGAGATTTTGATCGTTGTTGTTATCATGGCGGTTTTGGCATCTGTGGTTATTCCGCAATTCTCCAATTCCACAAAGCAGGCTCAGACTTCGACAACCGAATTCAACTTGCAGATAATTCGAAGTCAGATAGAACTTTATCGTAACCAACACGGTGGACGCTTGCCTGCGGCTAATCTTAGCGAACTATCGACCACCACCGACGCATTGGGTGGAAAAGGATCTGGCGCTCAGTTCCCCTACGGTCCTTACCTAAGAAGCATCCCGGCCAATGCGTTGACAGAACAGGCTGCAATCAAGACCACCACAAACGATCCTGCCGGCAAAGCAGATGTCACAGCAAATAGTAAAGGCGGTTGGCTTTACAATGCAACCACCGGTGGATTCTGGGTCGATCATGAGGAATTGGTGGTCAAGTAATTGCGACCAAGAACACAGTCCTAAATGAAAAAGTCCGTGCAAGCTTAAATGAAAAAGCCCGTGCAAGATTGCACGGGCTTTTTTTGTTCCCAAAGCGAAGCAATCTCCCAGTCAAGGCGATTTACGTTTCTGGCCTTGCAGCATAACAAGCAAGCCATTGACCGAGCGGCACGAGTGATCGAGCGGCTTGATTTCATCGCCTGCATCACGTTGCTTGAACTACTTGGTTCCCATGGTCTGCAGCCATTGGATGGATCCGGGGATTCCTTCAGCATGGACCGATTGGAAGTGATCTCCCAATGGAATAAAGTTAGTCGTTACGTCAACGCCACGATCTTCTAGCGTTTTCGCGGCGGAACGACTATCTTCGATCGCCGCCTGAATGTCATCCTCGGCATGGAAAAAGTAAACCGGGCAATTGATCATATCCAAGTATTCACTGGGCGATGAGGTTTTCGCGAAGTCGGCAAACCCTTCCAACTTGTCGGTTATTTTGCTGTTCTTCAGGACTTTCGAGAAATGCTTGGTCACATCGATCACCGGTGCCAAGGCGACACAGCCTTTGATTCGTTGGTCATTTGCCGCAAGCACCAACGCTCGACTACCCGAGGTTCCATTTCCTACGGCGTAAATCTTACTCTTGTCTACGATCGTCAAATTGGATGACGCAAAGTCTACAGCCTTGGTCGCATTGGCTAACGATGCTTTTGAATCGCGAAACGCATTGTAGGCAGCGACGCCTGCAATCATCACCTTGGAATCATTTTCACGCTCCTGTCCGATGGGGTCGACCAGCGGTCCGTCCTGCGAATACATGATGACGATCATCCCTGCTTGAACATAAGGACTGGCTTCGCCATGATCGTAGTCCAAAAATTCAGATCCATGCCAGTATTCAACTGTCATTGGCGGCAGGACCACGCAAGGCAGCGAACCGTCGGCATGATTTCCAGTGGGAATATAAATGCGTAACTTGGTTCGTTCGGCGGGCCCATTGCCTTGCACGTCTATTCCCAAATCAACCGAAATTACATTACAACCTTTTAACTCGGGTATGTTCGCTTCGATCGGCTGACCGTTGGGAATCATCGCAACATAAGGATTGGTCGCTGTCCGCGGTTGCATGAGCAAAACGACAGCCGCCGCAATCAACCCAACAGCAAGTACTGATAATAAAGCAACGAGCGAACCGACGTTCACGCCTCCTTTTCGGTTGACATGAACATGAGTGACGGGTGAATGTTTCATTGCGGAAATTGACCTTATTATATGATGGTTAAACCTAAGCAGGCAGAGTCGATATGCGGCTATCGATACGCAACCAATGACAGGTGCCCCGGCAACCTTACTGAACTGCTTCATCGATACTTCGAACGGTCTGCGACCTAACGTCCCAAGCCAGTGCGGCATTATAGTCGAATGATGCAATGAACGAGAGACGGCAACCTTGTCCGGTACTGGAAGCGTTGTCGCCCGGTTGAGAGGGCTGATCGGCACGGTTTATGCCTAGCAATGGCTGATTTTAAAGCGAACGATCGTGCTGTCGGCAAAGCGTGGCGAGTTAAGCCGCGAGGAGCTAACTGTAATTCGCGGGGGTTGCACGTGTGAAACACTGCCAAGCGTGACGAACAAAAGCTTGGCGACAGACCCTTCTTGTATCGGCTTGGAACTGACGCCCAACGGTTCTGACGCGACGGCTTTGACATGGATTCGCGGACTGCACTTGGGGACCGAGCGTCAATCCCCAAACCCATGTTTCCAGTCCGCAAGACGAAGTCTTGGTGTCGCCCAAGTTTGCTGCCACCGTATCTCTATCTAAGCGTGCCGCATTCCTCGCCAGTGGACTGGGTTGCTGAAGTCCAGTTGAACGTTACGCGACTTTTGACAACAGACCTTGTTCCTGGCACATCTGTTCGAAGATACGCTGGAATTCTTTTTCATTCTTGAAGTGGACGATCATCTTGCCCGCGCCTTTGGACGCAAGCTTAATTTCCACTTTCGTGCCTAGCGACATGCGGGCTCGATTTTCTAGCGACTCAATTTGAGGGTTCGTTGACTTGCGTTTGGGTTTCACCGCCACACCGTCTTGTTCGGCGATAAACTGCGATACACGACTTTCGGTTTCACGAACGTTCCAGCCTTCTTTGATGATCCGATTGCAAAATAGAATCTGTTCCCGAGCTTCGCCCAAAGGCAAAAGAGCGCGTGCGTGTCCTGCTGTAACCGAACCGCTACTGACGTTGTCTTGGATCAATTGCGGCAGTTCCAACAGACGCATCAAATTGGCGATGGTGGAACGATCGATCTTCAATCGAGCGGCAAGCACCTCTTGAGTCGAATGATGTTCATTCAAATAACGACGAAACGAAAGCGCTTTCTCCAAAGCGTTTAAATCTTTCCGCTGCAAGTTTTCAACGATTGCCAGTTCAGCAACCAAGCGGTCGTCGGCAATTCGGACTCTGGCTGGGATCGTTTTCCAGCCCGCCTGAATCGCTGCCCGCAGTCGTCTTTCGCCGCTGATCAACTGGAATCGTTGCCCGACTCGGCGAACTAAAACCGGTTGCAGCATATCGTGTTCTTTCAAGCTTTCGGAAAGCGATGCAATTTCCGATTCGCTGAAGACTCGACGCGGCTGGAACGGATTGTCTTCGATGTCAAAAACATCCAACCGTTGGATGTCACTGATGCCTTCGCCCTCTTCATCCAAGGGAATACCTGAGTCATCCACCTGCAAGACTTTATCACCGGTCACAGGCTTTGACACGGATTTGGTGCGATCGATTGCGACTATGGAGTTCGTTACGCCTGTGAAACGAGTGGCCGAATCCAATGTCGACATTGTGCTGGGTGGCGAATGCAGTCCGCCCGCGTGCTGTCTTTGCAGGTTGTCGTTATGGGATGCGACGGCATCGGAGTGGGTAAGACCTGCAGGCGAAAGATTCGCAGCTGACCCGTGGGCGGCCGGGCGTGGAATCGATCCGATGCTAGCACTGCCCGGGGCCATCGCTTTGGCGGCAAGTAAATCTGCCATCGACTGGGCTGGAGCAGGCGTTCGCAGGGTTGGCGTGGCTGGATCGGTCGTAGCTGGATTGGTTGTAGCTGGATTGGTTGTGGGTGGATTGGTTGTGGGTGGATTGGTTGTGGGTGGATTGGTTGTGGGTGGATTGGTTGTGGGTGGTGCGGTGTGATCGGGGGCCTCGGTCTTGGCCTCTGGACGCTCCAACGACTGCGAAGTACTTGCCAGGGTGGACGCTGAATTGTGACTGTAGGAACCGGCAGCACCATCGGGGCCAGGCGGTTTCAGATTGTCTTCTAAGCTGCCTGTCGGCTTGGTAGAGACTTCGGTGGCAGCGGGCGACGTCGCGCTAAGCAGAGCTTCTAAGCCGCGACCCAAACGTTTTTTCTTGATGTTACTCACGATCCAAAACCTCCATGCACAATTCTATAAACGCTCGAGTGGCTCGTGACCGAGGGGCGTAGTCCAACACACTTTTTCCGTGGCTGACCGATTCGGGCACTGACACATCGCGGGGGATTACGGTTTCGAAAACGATGTCGCCAAAGAATTCTCGCACATCGTCATCGACTTCCAAAGTTAGTTCCAAATTGGGATCGTACATCGTCAGAACGATCCCACCAAATTCCAGGTTTCGGCCTGGTTGATTCATCACGTCACGAATCACTTCAATCATTTGGGTTAGACCTTCCATGGCGAAATATTCGCATTGGATGGGCATGATCACTTCGTGACTGGCGGCTAAGGCGGCCCGGGTTAGGTGTCCCAAACTAGGCGGACAATCCAACAAGACATAATCGAATCGTTCGCCACTCTTGGTTAGGTGATCCACCAATTGTTGCGAAGCCATCGTTCCCGGACTGGCTAATTGATCGACGTCGTGAAAAGATCGGCTGCCTGGTAACAGGCGAAGAAGTGGGTTGGTCGTTTCCAGCATTCCCTCTTCAACGGGAATGTCGCCCACCAAGGGATGGCGGGGTTGAGGCTTGTGCCCAAGTCCGCCGGTGGCGTTACATTGAGGGTCAAGGTCCACAAGCAGCACGCTCTGACCAGCCTTGGCCAATGAATCGGCAAGGTTCAATGCGACGGTGGTCTTACCCACGCCGCCTTTCTGGTTCGCGACACATAAAACGCGACCCACGGTATCGCCTCCATGCGATTGCAGTTTGATTATCGTTGTGGGAATTCAATCGTTGGGTGATTGAACTGATCCCGCCAAGGCATCCATGCTTTGGTCAATTGATTCTGGCAGCAGACTGGTGTTTGGTGTAACTAGGATCTGCTGTAAATGCTAGGCAGTCAATTCCGCTATTTTCAGCCGGAGCCACCTGCATTTCTGGCTTTTCGCAGCGGGATTGGGCTGACCCATTTCTCACGTGCTTCCTGCCACGGCAGATTGGCAAATTCTATCGTGCATCGAAAAAGTGAGTAAGGTGAATGTGCCGCCAAAGTGCTGTCACTTTGGACAGCGGTTCCTGGCAGTGAACCTCAGCCAGAATCCGGGCCCTCGAGTCAGACGCGGCGTCTGGGCAAAAGATCGCCGGGAGTCGACTTTCGACAGGGGGTCCGACCAAGGATATGGTCTTGAACTGGACAGTAGCCCGGAGGGAAATTGTTTCGGGAAAGTCCGCTGAACAACAATCCGGTGTTGCTAGTTCGCGCTTGAAACGCGGGGCACCAACCGCACGGGTCGGGTAGTGCCCAGCGATTGCGGTTGGGATCGCTTGACCACCGCCCCACCGACCAAGTGGCCTAGTGGCCTAGTGGTGGCGAATCTTGGTTAACGGCTTTGCAATCGATTGTTTCCCGTGAAACCGCACATTCGGTCGAGGCGTTTCATGTGAAACATCTTACCCAAGCGGGTTAATCACCAGCCCACTTAGCAGCTTGGGATAAAAGTAAGTACTCTTGGCGGGCATGCGTTCGAACGCTTGACTGACGTTTCGAATATGGTCCAAACTGGCCGGCATCACCATCGCGCAAAGCTGGAATGGTTGGCCTTCGCCTACTTGTCCGGTGGCATCGCGCCCCACATCATCACCCGTTTGGATGCCTTGAATCACTTCTTCCACGCGGTGAACGTACTTGGGGGTCGGCAGGTCGGACAATCCCAAGCAGTCCTGAACCAGCAGGTGGTGTAAGATCGAAACCCCAAGCCCTCGCCAATCGTCACAATGATCAGCGGCGATTTCAGCCAGGCGATCCATGCCTTCAGGTGACAATTCTACTCGGTTCCAACAATCATCTTTCGCCGTATACAAACCCAAGACCTCTTGGCTGCCTTCCAACTCAATTTCTTCCCACAGTTGTTCGGCCACGGCCGCCCCGGTTCCAATCTTGGTCACGACGAAGCGGTCCGCCAATTTGGATTTCAATTCCTGGTGATCCATCGGCGGGATCCCTCGGAACATCCTATGAGTTGGAAGAACGACCATGCCTGGGTCGTCCATACTGACCAGCATCATTAGAACGTAATCGCAAACGGCGGTATGAGTGCCTTCGGCGATTCTTGCGTCCCGATAGTTGCAAGCGGTTTCGTATCGATGGTGTCCGTCGGCAATATAGACTGGTAAATCGCCGATCAATTGGCTAACTTTCGAATTGACGTCCGTGTTGGTAATCGGCCACATTCGATGAGTGACCCCCAATTCGTCAACCGCTTCCAATGGCGTAATCGAAGGCACCAAAACTTCCAATGATTCCTGCACCACGTTGTCGGGATCGGGATACAAGCCAAACACTTGAGACAGATTGGCTTTACACGCAGTGATCAAATTCAGACGATCTTGTTTGGCTTTGCTGTGAGTCTCTTCGTGGGGGAAGATGTTGCCGGTGCCAAACGGTTCCAACAAAACGCGGGCCATGAAGCCGCGCCGAGTGTAAGTTTGGCCTTCATGAGTGAAGGTCTGATGATAGACGTAAAGGGCCGGTTGATTTTCCAGAGTCATCACGCCCTCTCGCTGCCAATTGCGTAACTCTGCAGCCGCCCGAAGATATTTCGACTGAGGTCCGTCGTCCGGTTGGTCGCGATTCAAAATCAACCTTATCACATTTTCCGGGTGTCGCTGGTACAGACGATCCTGCATCTTGGAATCGATCACATCATAAGGAGGAGCAACCACATCACTTAGGGCTCCAACATTTCCAAGGTCATAACGCAAACCACGAAAGGGCTGAATATTTGGCACGATCAACTGCATTCAATAGAGTTCAAAATAGGAAAACCAAGTCCCAGCGGACAGGCTCTATTGTGATGCATAGCCCTGTCTTTCGGTAGGTGACCAAACGACCATCTTATCCGCCAAACGAGTCATTGATCGCGGAATCGACCCAATGGGCAACCCATTCGTATCTGAATGGCCGACCCGTCGATCCCTGGCACGAACGACCATAGAGTCGGACAGTGAATCAACCAATACATCGATCGGGCAGAAGACTTGCCAGAACGTCAATCCGCTGGTTAGCTTTGCCCCTGGGTCCAGGGGTAGTGGTTGCCGATCGCCCGCAGGCCGAACGCGAAAACTGGGCCCCGGGGCAAAGGTCAGCTTGGGTGGGTCGTGTGAGGGAAGGCCCCGCGTTGAGGGAGCCGCGTTGAAGGCCCCGCGTTGAGGGAGCCGTGTTCAGGGAGTCGTGTTCAGGGAGTCGTGTTGAGCGTGACATCACGAATGACACATGGAGGCCGCGGCATGGCAGCCGGGGAATGGCAGGCCGCAGCTTGACGGGCAGGAGGATTGATCCCGGGCGGGAACCGCTAGCACTTGCGACTAACGTTCGGACGTCCACACCAATTTGCCGGCGACGAAGGTTTGCTGGACCATCGACTGGGATTGATCGAACAGGTAGCGATCCAGAATTCGATCGCCTTGAAGTGCTGCTGTTCTGCCAGGGGCTGGGGCTTCAGGCTGGTGCAAGTCATCAGCCCGCAAGATCACCAAGTCCGCGGACTGGCCCACCTGAATTCCACCTGCTTGCGGGCCCGCTGCTGCCCGGCCCATCGCCGCCTGCCCGCCGGCAACGGCTTGCTGATACAAATTCCGACCGACGGAAAACTGCTGCGTCCCCAAGATCGCGCGTTTGCGTTGCAGAAGTCGCTGAGTGTATTCCAGCAATCGCAATTCTGCTGCTGCCTGAGTGCAGACATTCGAATCGCTGCCAATGGCAAATCGACCACCCTCGGCCATGAACGAAGCGATCCCAAAGACTCCATCCCCTAAGTTGGCTTCGGTGGTCGGGCACAGACCCACGGTGGCTGTACTTTTGATGATCCCGGACCGCTCTTGATCGTTGCATTGGGTCGCGTGGATTAGGCACCAACGCCGGTCGACATTTGCCTGCCCCAATAAGAATGCAATTGGTCGCTGGCCTGTTGCAGCCAAACAATCGTCGACCTCTTTCTGTTGTTCGGCGACGTGGATGTGAATCACACCCGCTGAGTGAAGCTGATGATATTGGGATGCAATTCGTTGAATCGTTTGGATCGACACCGCGCGAAGCGAATGAAAAGCCATTCCAACTTGAACGTTCGGGTCCGATGCGTATTGGTTATGAAGAAGCGATAGGATATCCAAGAATCCGTCATTGGAACACGCAAACCTTCGCTGAGCTGGATCCAGTTCTGTTTCCAAAAATCCTGATCGCTGGTACAGCACTGGCAAAATGCAAATGCCGATTCCAACCTCTTTGGCCGCTTGGATCAAGGCATGAGACATGCAGGCGGGATCCGCATAGGCGTTGCCATTTTCAGAATGATGCAGGTATTGGAATTCGGTGACCCAAGTGTAACCGCCAGCCAAAAGTTGCCGGTAAAGTCGCTTGGCAATGCTGTGGACATCTTCGGGTGTGAGTGTCTGAACGAACTGGTACATCAATTTTCGCCACGTCCAAAAGCTATCGTGGGTGGCGGTTCGATATTCACTCAAGCCCACAAACGCCCGTTGAAACGCGTGACTGTGGCAATTGACCATTCCAGGAATCGCAGCACCTGAAATTCTTTGGATCTGATGTTTTGGACTGGCGGCTTCTTGGGACCAGGGGTCGATATCGGAATCGGTTCGCACAGCCCCGATCCGTCCAAGATCGTCGATGGAAATTATGGGGTTATCTAGCCATTGGCCCTGAACCAAAGCCTGGTCGAATTGAAGGTGCTTCCTGTGTTCTTCCGACATGCCAATCCTATCCTGTCAAGTTGAGGGTTAATGGTTGTGGGTGGACATCATTGGGAGAATACGGCACCGATCTTCAAGAACCGGCTGGCCCGCTTTGTAAACTTGGACGCACGGATTGATACCAATGCCGTAGGCCAATTCCGCAGGAGATTGAATATCCCAAATGGCAAAGTCCGCCAATTTTCCAGCTTCGATCGTTCCAAGGGTTGCCGACCGACCCACCGCACGGGCCGCATTCTTGGTCAAGCCACAAATGGCTTCCTGCGGCGTCAAGTCCAATAGAGTGCACGCCATGTTGGCCATCAACAGAATCGAACCCGCCGGCGAACTGCCCGGGTTGTAGTCGGAGGCAATCGCCATCGGGACACCGCATGACCTTAGAGCATGGACGGGTGGCTTGCGCGTTTCGCGCAAATTGTAAAATGCACCTGGCAACAGCGTCGCCACGGTTTGGGACTGGGCCAAGACTTTGCAATCTTCAGGTGTCAAGCACTCGAGGTGATCAACTGAAACCGCGCCCATCGCTGCCGCCATCGCTGCTGAACCTGTGTAGGTCAGTTGCTCGGCGTGCACCTTGATCGCCAAGTCGTTAGCAATCGCGGCGGCAAGAATTCGTTCGGTCTGCCGCAAGTCGAAAGCAATGGATTCGCAGAACACATCAACCGCATCGCAAAGATCTTTGGCGGCCGGAATAATTTCTTGGCATACATAGTCGACGTAGTCTTCGGACCGACCTTGATATTCAGGGGGCACCGTATGAGCGGCCAGCAAAGTGGCAGTCACACCAATGGGCAGTTGCTGCTGGATCTGCCCAGCGACTCGCAACATTTTCAGTTCAGTCTCCAAGTCCAAGCCATAGCCGGATTTAATTTCAACAGTCGTCACCCCTTGCGGGATCAATCGCTGGATGCGTTTGATCGCACTGTCCAAAAGTTGCTGCTGGGTCGCATTCCTGGTGGCTTGCACGGTGGACAGAATGCCACCTCCCTGTTGGGCGATGGTTTCATAGGCAACACCGTTGAGTCGCTGCTGCCACTCTTGGGCTCGATCGCCGCCATAGATCAAATGAGTATGACAATCGATCAAACCGGGCGAAAGAAAACGTCCGCCACCTTCAATGATCTGCACATCGGGTTCGTCAAAGTTCTGCACCACCGATTCTGGACCCGGCAAGGATTGGGCCGTCGCTTGCAGTGATTGGCTTGGCCATTCGCCTTGCCCGATCCAGCGAATCACGCCGTCTTGAACCAGAATCGAATGACCTGAAAGCACCCCATAGGACGGCAAATCGCCGCACATCGTCAGCAGTTGGAAGTTTTGAAAGAGGGAGCAGTTGTTTGTCATGAATGTAGCCACCGCAGGATCGTTTGAAGCAATGGGTCCAACACGGGTCGAATATGGTTGGCTTTGGTTTCACACCATTGTCCGGTGTTTTCGTCCAGGTACGTCGCCTGGGACAATTCCAATTGAATTGCGTGAATACCCGAATCGGGTCGGCCAAAGTGTCGAGTGATAAAGCCGCCGACAAAGCGACCGTTGAAGACGTGACTGTAAGTCGCCCCGGAATTTGTTCCTAGTTCGCGGTCAGTGGGACGGTTGGCCGGTGAAAGGGTCCTGGCAAATTGCGTCAGGGATTGTTCCAATGTCCAGCAACACGACCGGCCTTGGTTGGTGCCAAAGTTGAGGTCGGGAAGTTGACCGTCGAATAATCGAGGGACTTGGGAGGCGATCGAATGAGCGTCGAACAAGACCACCTTGGGGAATTGCTGCTTCAAGCGATCCAATTCGGTTTGAATTTGTTTGTGGTAGGGCACCCAAATCTCTTTCAGCCACCGGGCTTTCTCTTCAGCGGTCCTGGGGGCGGTGAACAACGGCAAGCCGGCGAAACTTCCGGTGGGAAACAGGCCGGTGGTGGTTTGGCCAGGATACAACGATTCATCCGTAGCGGCTCGGTTGAGATCGATTGCATAACGAGAATAGTTCGCCACAATCCGCCCCGCACCTTGCAAGCTGGGAAAGTTATACAGCCGATCCAAAAACCAATCGGTATCGATTGAATGCTTGCCCGTTGCCGTCATCTGCTGTGAGAGGTCGCCGGGAACCAGATTTCCGTTATGCGGCATGCTAATGAGCAAGGGAATCGATGCGGCCTGGAATTCAAAAGGTCCAGGGTCAAGGGGTATCGACCCAGTGGTTGTTTCCATTGCTTCTTCGTTCCACTTCTATTGGTGATGACTTCGCACGATCAAGTGCGTTGGGGGGCACTCATATCACGGACAGAGAATCAATGGGCCCCAACTTCACCGCCGTCGGTTTGAACTCGACTGGACTGGTAAGTGACTGGACTGGTAAGCGACTGGACAGGAAAGTGACTGGACAGGAAAGTGAAATTGGCCGTTTGAGTGGAAGATCCATTTGGATCGCCTATCCATTTGGCAAGTTCGCAAAGCAGACTACAGATTGCCCGTTGCCAACCCTTACTAACTTAGCCGACTTGACTGTACTTGTATAGACAACTAGATTTGAGCGAATGAAATCAGCAATGCCTCAATATCAGGTTGTTAAGTCGCACATCATCAACGGCATCCGCCAGGGCCGTTGGACGGTTGGGCAACAAATTCCCTCGGAAATTGAATTGGCGAAGAAGTTTCGGCTCAGTCGAATGACGGCCAACCGAGCGATCCGGGAATTGACCGCCGATGGTTTACTGCAGCGGATCCAAGGCAAGGGAACGTTTGTCAACGACACGCCAGCCCTGGCTTCGGTGTTACGCATCCAATGCATTGGGGACGAAATCAAAGTCCGTGGCAATGAATACAGTTGTCGAGTGGTTTCGCTGCGGAAGACGATACTAACGGCGGTCCAGCAAGCGAATTTGCCGTTACCCGTGGGGGTCCAAGTAGCAGCATCAACGATCATACATTTCGAGAACTTGATTCCGTTGCAGGTCGAGGATCGGTTGGTGAACTTGGCGCTCGCTCCCGAGTATTTGGAACAGGATTTCACTCAGTTTACGCCCCACTATTATTTGACTCAAATCGCTCCATGCACTCGAGGTGAACATCGAATCCAAGCATGCATCCCTGACCCGCGTATGCAACGTTGGTTGGCGATGGAATTGGGTGAGCCCTGTTTGCGGATTCATCGTACAACATGGACGGGGCCCACGGTTGCCTGTAGCGCTGTGTTGACCCACCCAGGCAATCGGTACCAATTGCAAACGGTGGTGCAAAGCAGCTGAGATTTCAGCTTAGTTTGCGGCAGCGGCGTTTGCGGCTGTGAAGTTTGCGGCTGTGAAGTGAAGTTTGTAGTTCACGGCACGGCTTTGGATTAGGCCAACACAACGGAAAGTATCCACCCGAACCTAAGGCAAAGATGATGAAATCCGGTCCTAGACCTGTTAAAGCGGCGACGGGGAATCAATTGACTTGCAAGAGTTGGTTGACCGAGGCGGCGTTGCGGATGCTGATGAATAATTTGGATCCAGCGGTCGCCGAACGACCGGACGATTTGGTGGTTTACGGCGGCATTGGCAAGGCTGCACGGAATTGGGAATGCTTCGATGCGATCGTTGCAACATTGCAACAATTGGAAGACGATCAAACCTTATTGGTGCAATCAGGCAAGCCCGTGGGTGTTTTTCCAACGCATCCAGACGCTCCGCGGGTTCTGATCGCCAACAGCAACTTGGTTCCGCATTGGGCGACTTGGGATCACTTTCATAAATTGGATCAGGCTGGACTGATGATGTATGGCCAGATGACGGCTGGATCTTGGATCTACATTGGCAGCCAGGGCATCGTTCAAGGGACCTACGAAACGTTTGTCGCGGTTGGTAAGCAGCATTTTGGCGGGTCGTTGGCAGGCAAGTGGATCCTGACTTCGGGGTTGGGCGGCATGGGGGGAGCCCAGCCGCTGGCGTGCACCATGGCGGGCGCGTCCATGTTGGCGATTGAATGCGATCCAAGTCGAATTCAAAAGCGTCTGGACACCGGCTACCTTGACTTTCAAGCCACGTCACTGGAAGACGCCATCGACCGAATTCAAACCGCCTGTGATGCTGGAAAAGCGATCTCTGTCGGTCTGTTGGGCAACGCAGCGCAATTGTTGCCGCAAATGTACCAACAGGGAATTCGTCCCGACGCGGTTACGGATCAAACATCGGCGCATGACCCGCTGAACGGTTATCTGCCGATCGGCTGGACGTTAGACGAGGCCAGAGAAAAGCGAATGTCGGACCCGGCGTCCGTGATTGCGGCGGCCAAGCAGTCGATGGCGATTCACGTTCGTGCGATGCTAGATTTTCATCGAAGCGGAATTGCGACCTTTGACTATGGCAACAACATTCGGCAAGTCGCGTTGGACAACGGAGTGCCAGATGCGTTCGATTTTCCTGGCTTCGTTCCGGCATATATTCGTCCGCTGTTCTGTCAAGGCATCGGCCCATTTCGCTGGGTGGCATTGTCGGGTGACCCTGAAGACATTTATGCCACCGATCGAAAAGTGAAATCGTTGATGCCCCAGGATGGTCATTTGCATCGCTGGTTAGATATGGCAAAACAGCGAATTCAATTTCAGGGCTTACCGGCTAGGATTTGCTGGGTAGGCTTGCCTGATCGCTGTCGTTTGGGGTTGGCTTTTAATGAAATGGTTCGCACGGGTGAAGTGTCGGCGCCGATTGTGATTGGCCGAGACCATTTGGATTCGGGCTCGGTCGCTAGCCCCAACCGCGAGACCGAGGGCATGATCGATGGATCGGATGCGGTATCGGACTGGCCGTTATTGAATGCTCTACTCAATACCGCCAGCGGCGCCACTTGGGTCAGTTTGCACCATGGCGGCGGGGTGGGGATGGGTTTTTCGCAACATGCGGGTGTGGTCATCGTCTGCGATGGCACCCAAGAGGCGGACCGCAGGATTATGCGAGTCCTGTCCAACGACCCGGCCACTGGCGTGATGCGGCACGCTGATGCGGGCTATGACATTGCAAAAGAGTGCGCTGCCAAAAACCACCTTAACTTGCCCATGCTGAAGTCGAATCAATAAAAGGAAGCCCGCCATGCTGACGATTTCGCCGGGGCAATTGACGTTAGACCAATTGCGTTCCAGTTTCCATCATTGGACGCCGATCCAGTTGGATCCAACTTGTTGGTCGGCGGTAGAATCATCCTACCAAGTGGTTCAACGTTTGCTAAAAACGGGCAAGTCGATCTACGGTTTGAATACCGGTTTTGGCTTGCTGGCTAGTAAGCGAATCAGCGATGAATCTTTGGCTCAGTTGCAATTGAACTTGGTGCGTTCACATTGTGCTGGCGTGGGCGAATTGCTGACGGCCGATGTGGTCCGCATGATGCTGCTGTTGAAACTTAGCAGCTTGGCACGCGGCTATTCGGGGGTGCGTGCGGAGGTGATTCGATGCTTGGTGGACGTGCACAACGCAGGCATTGTTCCCTGTATTCCATCGCAGGGTTCGGTGGGTGCCAGTGGCGATCTGGCGCCGTTGGCTCATATGAGTCGCGCGTTGATTGGTGAAGGTGATGTTATTCTTGCCGATGGTCGTAAAATGCCGGCGATGGACGCATTGGTTGATCAGGGAATTACGCCGCTGGTCCTGGGGCCCAAGGAAGGTTTGGCTCTGCTTAATGGAACCCAGGTCAGTACCGCTTTGGCATTGGTGGGACTATTTCAAACCGAACGAATTTTCTCTGCAGCCATTGTTGCTGGTGCGATGTCAGTCGAGGCCGACATGGGTTCGCACGCTCCTTTTGACGCTCGCATTCATCAAGTCCGCAACCATCCGTCGCAGATTCAGTGCGCCGCGATGTTTCGTGATTTGTTGGCTGGTAGTCGGTTGCAACAGTCGCACATCGATTGCGACCGAGTGCAAGATCCTTACTCGCTGCGATGTCAACCACAAGTGATGGGGGCCTGTTTGCAGTCGATTCAGCACGCCCGCGACGTCCTGCAACGCGAAGCCAATGCGGTGTCGGACAACCCGCTAGTGTTTGCGGATACGCAAGAGATTTTGTCGGGAGGCAACTTTCATGCCGAACCCGTTGCCATGGTGGCGGACCAACTAGCGGTAGCAATCGCAGAAATCGGCGCGCTGTCTGAACGACGAATCGCACTGCTTATCGATCAACACCTTAGCAATCTTCCACCGTTTTTAGTCGCCGATGGAGGGCTGAATTCCGGGTTCATGATCCCGCAAGTCACTGCTGCGGCTTTGGTCAGTGAAAACCAACACTTGGCGGGGCCGGTAAGTGTGACTAGTCTGCCAACATCGGCAAACCAAGAGGATCATGTCAGCATGGCAACTTACGCCGCCCGCCGACTTGGACCCATGACTCACAATACCGCATACATCGTTGCGATAGAATTATTGGCAGCAGCTCAAGGTCTAGATTTTCGCTTGCCGCTGCAAACTTCAGAAAAACTATCTCAAGTACACCAACGGATTCGAACCATTGCCAAAAACTATCAAACCGATCGCGCGTTCGATCAAGAGATCCAAGCAGTGAAAGACCTAGTCTTACAATCGCATTGGCTTGAACTAGCTTGAACTTGCTTGAACTAGAATGGCCAAACCAAGTACCAATCGTTCGCAAATAAGTTACGTCCTGGGGCTACCTTTGAATTCGGGAAGTCACTTCCCGACCATTTTTAACGAAGTCCATTCGGCTGGACGGTCTGTGTCAGTAGCGCGATCACACCCAACCAAACGACTAGAATGTCATTAAAGCGATCACACCCACCGAAACTACCAGAATAAGAAGTCCAAGAAAAATCCAAACTATGATCGAAGTTTGATATTTGATATGCGGAGTCGCCGCTATCACTCGCGAATATTCGGGCGAAAAGACATATTGACCTTTGGCTGAAAGCAGTAAGTAAAGGAAGTAACCCCCAATTAACGTTCCGGCGGGAAATCCAAGTAGGCTTAAACATCCCATTACAATGCCGGCGATCCGAGCCCAAGGTAACAATTTGCGAAGCCCCAGTCCCACCGCAAACTGAAACGCACCTAGTCCGAAAAAAACAATCGTAAAAATAACCATGAACAGGGTGGCAAGCTGGTTTGGCGCGGGATTATTCCCGCCTGCCCCTGCCATAATGACCACCGAACCAGTGAGTACGACAAGTCCATACAAGAATCCGATGACACCGCCTATAATGTATAAAGTGCCAAACGACCGAATGGACGCTTCGTGCGAAAGATGGAAAGTGCGTATTTGTTCGGCTTGAGTTTGGTTTCCCGATTGTTGAGTCTGCCCGCTGTAGCTTGCGGGTGCCGAATACGGATTCGTATTTTGATAAGAATTTCCAGCAGCCTGGTATGGATTCCCCGGGGGTTGGTACGGCTGCTGGGGTTGGTATGGTTGCTGGGGTTGGTATGGATTTGACATTGTTGACATCGCCCTTTAAAAATTCAAAGTGAACCTGGCAACCACCGCCGAGTTTAAGGCCGATTCTAATTCGTCAAAACTTGAATTTCTACAGGCCCACTAAAATTTTGGCCGCCCAAAAGATTCACTGCCCAGAAGATTCACTGCCCAGAAGATTCACTGCCCAGAAGATTCACTGCCCAAAAGATTCACTGCCCAAAAGATTCACTGCCCAGAAGATTCACTGCCCAAAAGATTCACTGCCCAAAAGATTCACTGCCCAAAAGATTCACTGCCCAAAACTTGTCCGAAGCGCCACCTGCCAAGCCATTTGAACAGCAGGCAAAAACAGACCCATCAAAATGGCAATGACGCCGATAACGACTAGCAGTTGGACGAGGGTAAACGCGGATCGCACATGAATGTCTGATTTGTTAGCTCGGTCGGTCATGACGAGACTCTCCGATTGACATCTCTCTAACTGGCCAAAATTGGATCGCTACGGCGTCGAGACATGAGGATAGCCAATAGAATCAACAAGACACCCGCCACAATGAATCCCCAAAACCACCAGCCTGACAATCCCGCACTGGTGCGTGGTAGTCCCGGTTCTGGAAGACCATAGTACTTCAGATAGCATGTCGACGTATCAAAACGGGTATTGATACTTATATCCGACGGTGATTTAACGCGAAACTCGTAATACGGCTTTGCCGCGTTCTCGAGATAGTACTTTGCAACTAAGGGGATACGAACCTCGCCTAGATCACACCAATCCTCAAATCTTGCCGTTGATGTTTTGGAAGAGATTTTTTGAGAGGTCACTTGCTGGGTAGCCACTTGAACTTCGGTGATCTCGCCGCCGGAAGATATCGCTACGATTCCGGATATCCATCCAGTTTTCTCAACCTCACCTGGGGAGGCCTCCTCTTTCTGCACCCATTCGTTTCTAGTATCGTCACTTGTAATCTGCTTTAGCCCATTTATTTCGTTAGCTCGCATCATGAAGAACATTGTCGTCGCCACAAAATAGGGATCGATGTCGCGGCCTGCAAACCACGGTGCTTCGCCGCGCGAAAACGAATGGTCTCGCAATTCTTCAAGGTTATACTGCTTGTCTTGTACGCGAATACGTGCAATATAGTTTGGGTTCGCCATAAGAACACTTTTCGTATTGCCATTCTGATCGTACTCAACGACCACTGTGTGATCGCGTTGATCCCCCGACGCTTCAAGAAAACGAACCACCTCGTTACCCGATTCATCGGCTTGGTGTATCTCGAAGCGATAGCGGTAGCTGTCCACGTTTGAAAGCCACTCGGACTTGAGGGTCGCGAACGGGTTATCCGATTGCAATTCAACCGTTCGCCCAAAAGAGTTGCTCGTTGCGCAGATCCCAGCGATCAATAGGAGGATCGTAGTGCCCGTACTGCCGAAAATAATTTTCCACACCTTTTTCACCGTACTTTCTTAGAATCGCACAATTAAAAATTGGCGCATCCTGAGCGTTAACCCAAAATGCACCAACAAATATCAGTCTTCGTACTTAATCACGTATTGGCTATATGGACTTGCATTCGCAGTGCCAAAACTATACTACTTGGCGGCACGCACAACCCGGATCCGTACATGGGTCGGGAAGTGTCGCACACGCGGCGGGAAGTCTCGTGACCGGATTGCTACGTTGGGTACAAGCCAGGTCATTGAAACAAATGCCCTGTGGAGGTCCGGGATCTCGGGCATTAACCAGTTGCACCGAACTGGAGACCACCATTGATAAAAAAACAAGCCCAAGGATCAACGAAAAACTTCTAAAAAAAACTTTTCATTCCATAACTCCTAAAAAATGGATACTTTCCGCCGATTCGCAAAGTCACTGGGTAACTATAAAACCACGAATCGTTCCCCGCACCACAAACTGCTCGCCACCCTCGAGGTAGTAGACCAGGCTGCTTGTGAATTCCTTCTGCCCACGCAGATGCTCGCCGACTTTGAAGCCAACTGCCAATTCGCGACGACTGTTGGCGGGTATCTCCAACGGAATGTTCTCTAAAGTCACGCACGTACAACTTGTCCCGCCTCCGATAACGCGGATCGGTTTGGGCAGTCAGTTGTGCAACGTGACAGTGGTTTGGTAACTTTGGCCTGGCACCAATTCCGGGACTTCTGCAACCTGCAACACGACTTCATTGGCTGCTGAACCGGCCAGATAGAATTGCTGACCTTGCGCGGTTGACAACATGAAGAGGCCAAGCAACAAGCCCAACGCGACGCCGAATTGAGTACCGATATCCGGCAGTCGCACCCAAGGTCGGTGGCGGGTGATTGGCGAACACGTTTTTGCGACAAATAAAAACAGCAGCACGGCAAACAAGTTGTACGCCGGCAATGACCAGGTCGGAATTTTGAAGCTCGCTAATTGCCAATCGCCAAAACACTGGCAACTTTGACCCGTAAGCAGAAAACCAGTACTGGCGACAAGCAGGATGACATAAAACGCCAGCCCGATGTAGGCCGCATGGCGTCTGTTGGAAATTAGCAGCAAACAGGCAGCCGCCCACGCTTCAAAGACAATCGCCGCCAAGGTGACCCAAACGCCGCCGATCGCAATGTCTTCCCACAACGGGTTATTCAAAATCCATTGGAGCTTGGCAAAAGCGGCTAACAGCAAAACTCCGGCGGCAATAATGAACCACGCTGGAACACCAATTCGCTCAATTCGAGCTGTAGGGCTTTGAGAATCGCCCGAAGAAAGATGCCTGTCAGCACCTACGCCCAAAGGATGCCTATCACTTAACAGCACAAAATCACCCGTGCTGGAGTCCCCGTGCTGGAGTCCCCGTGCTGGAGTCCCCGTGCTGGAGTCCCCGTGCTGGAGTCCCCGATTTCGAATTATGGTCTGCGGATGACATTACATCCCCCCCAAAAAATGCCGGCCTCGAGTTCTTGCCTTGAAAAGTTTCTGATCCTGTACAAAAAGTTAACGAGTCAGAAGTCAGAATGCAAACCAAAAAAAGAAAAAGCATAAATTTGTTGAAAATTGTTGCCATCGACAGAAAGGATCAAATAGGCAAGCGAAGATGGTGCTATGACAGAGCTGAGCAGTTAGCAAGCTAGGCCATTTCCCCTTGAATTCCACTCAATTGGGAAAACGTTGTGTTCCCGATTCTGATTATTTCTCGAAGGGGAAAAAATTTGCAGCAATTGACTGATGAAGCCTTGGTGCCTGACTTCAAAACAACCTTGAAAGAACGCACATCAGGAACTCTTAAAACACGCTTCAGAAATATTGGTTACAATAAGGGACGAAGTATCGTCACGGGAATCGCGACCAAACATTCGGAGAGCTTGAAAATGAAATCGCTGACTCGAATTATTGTGTTCGTTCTGGCTTTGGTCGTTTGGTGCCGGTCGCAATCGATGGTGGCTGGCCAGGTGGTTGTTTTTCTTCCTGAGTACTCGCAATTCCGGGTGAACTCCAGTTTCTTCGTGCCCGACGGCGGAAGCCTGTATCAAGGTGGCGTTTCACGATTTTCCCAAGGTGCGACCAATCGCGGCGTGCCGGGTTTAAGTAATATCCCCGGTGCAGGTCGTTTGTTCGGCAATCGATCGATCGGTGGTTCGACCTCTTCGTTTGGCGTCGTGACGACCGCTCGGTTGCACAGTATGCGAGACATTGGCGAGGGCATCTTGGCGGGGACTCATGACCAATACGGGAATCTGATCCCAGCGCCCAGGATCAATCAATCTTTTTCTCGCGATATCGGTTCAAGTAATAGCGTTGGCCAAAGTAATGCAGTTCCTACCAATTCTAGTTTCGAGGGTGCAGGGCAGGGCGGACGTTCGTCGAACCGGCGGGTAACGGTTGGGCAATCCTCGGCAGACGACCTTCAACGGCGAGCTCAATTTTTGAAGAAGAATCTTGGCCGAAATAATTGATGGGTGATGCGTTTTGGTAAGTCTTCATTTCTCGTCCTGTAACGCTTGCTCAGTAACGTGGTACTACGTGGCCGTTTTTGGTTTGAGCAGTCAGGTTCCCGGAAAACAAGTGGAGAACGATGACAAGTAACTGGTGATGGAGCATTTCTTCGCAGTGTTTGAGTGTTTGAGTGTTTGAGTGTTTGAGTGTTTGAGTGTTTGAGTGTTTGGTTTTAGATCACTAGAGCAAGGGCTTGTTGGCTGCGGAACAAGATTTAGACTTGTTTTCTAGGTGAAATACGTGATTTCTGTGCAGCTTGTGTGGTTTGTGGAACAGATTTGGACTTAGAGGACTTAGAGACTGCCTTTACTTAAAATGTTTAAGTTTGCCAAGTTCCGCTAATTATTCAATTCGTTTAAAATGCCTAGATTAACGAATCTCCTGCCTATCTTTCGCCGATACCTTTTCTTAACGAAGGTTAACCACAATCAAACATGCGGATCAGTGCATCTGAGTTTGGTTGGATGGGAAACCTTAGGGGACTAAATTGGCGGTCACAAACGGAGCCATTTTTCGCAATGACACAGCAAAACGTTAGGTTGAACAACTCTCAGTTGAGCAACTTACAATTGAGTAGCGTCAACCAATTGCGACAGTTCGTGCTTCAGACATTGTGCCAACAAAATGATTTGGAAATGGACGTCTTTCCGGCCAGTGAAAGACTTTTAATAACGCGTGATCGAGCGATTGGCATCCAATTTTGTTTGCACGGTCCCAGAAACGTACGATTCATGGCCATTTGGGAAACCGAAAAACATTCCATTTTATTTTATGGCTCGTCCGGGCAGCGAACGGGAAGAGTGCAATTGGGTAAGTGTACACAATTGGCAGAACAACTGAGAAGCGTTGCCCTTGCAGGGTAGCGAATTTATATCAGGGAGGGATTAAACATGTTGGTACTTTCCAGGAAGGAAAGTCAGAGAGTGAGGCTCGGTGACGACATCGTCTTGACGATCGTCCGAGTTTCCGGTGACAAAGTGCGACTGGGTATTGAAGCTCCAGGAGATCTCTTGATTCTTCGCGAAGAATTGGAGCAAAACCAGGTGGCAATTAAAAAAGCGGCCGCCTAAGCCAATCGCACTGCGATATCGCCACCACCTTGGAAAAATATTCCATCATTAGGATTTCCCGGGAAGAGGTCGTGGCGACAAAGCGGGTCCCATGCGCAACTGTTTAGACAATTTGACTTTATCGCATTCGTCGCGATCTACTGGCTCGCCGCATCCGTTGCGATCCGCAAGACACCAAGGAACTTATCCACCCTTACCGTCCGCTGCGAGACCCATACGAAACCTGAGCGTCGTGAAGTACGATTCAGAGACCAGAGACTTGACGAAGGCAAACAAGATCCGGAGACGCCCCAAAGGCCATCCACGATCTAAGACCCACAATTTGAAATTCGCCAACACCGCAGGTCCTAAGCCTTCGGTGTTACTTTTTGTAATCTCGGTAGCGTTTCCAGCGATGCTGCAATTTGGGAAGAATGTGCAATTTTTGCCGATTTTGATGGTCTTGCGGTCTTGGTAATATTTTCTAAGCAGGGACTTTGGAGATGCCGAAGGTTATGAGAAGTCCAGAAATTTGTTCACAACTTATCGTTAGCGATCTAGTCTTCGCAAGCAATTTCCCGACGGGGAAAATTGCAGGCGACCCGATCCAGCGAAAGTTCCGTGGGCGGCAAGTCTTTCAACAAGCCAGACGCCGCCCAGTGCTAAGTATGGCAAAGTGCTAAGTAAGGCAACGCAATGAGTGGAATTCAATCGTCGATCGGACTTATCTCCGGTATCGATACGGATAAAATAGTTCGACAATTATTGCAAATCGCGGCCCGACCTCGTGACGCTTTGGTGTCCCGTGTGCAACGAGTTGCGCAGCAACAGGGCGCCATCACCGACTTAACGACTCTGGTTATCGGTCTAGAATTGGCCGCGAAACGACTGGGCGGTGAAAATTCTGTATTCAGTTCGGTTCGAGTCAAATCGTCCAATGCAGAAGCGGTTTCGGCCTCCAGTTCGGGTAAGCCGCAAATTGGCAGCTATTCATTGACTCCTGTCCGCAAGGCTCAAACCAATCAATTGCTTAGCAGCCGCTTTGCTACGGCGGACACGCCCTTAGGTGCCGGTTCGATTTCATTTCAGAAGGGTGGCTTCGTCACGCAGGCGGTTGAACTGGATTCGCTCAATGGTGGGCAGGGCGTGGATCGTGGCAAGATTCGGATCACCGATCGAGGTGGCAATAGCGGAGTGGTCGACTTACGGTATGCCAAGACCACCGAAGATGTGATCGATGCAATCAATCAACAAACCGAAGTGAATGTAACGGCCGAATTGGATGGTGACCGTATCAAGTTGGTAGACAATACCGGTCAAACCGCCGCCAATTTAAAGGTGCAAAATGTTGGAACCGATTCTACGGCAACCGATTTGGGACTGGCTGGTATCGACGTTGCTGCAAACACGGCAACCGGTTCGGATATCTTTTCGCTTTCGCGCAACACTTTGTTATCCGCTCTAAACAATGGGAACGGAATTGACTTCACTGCGGGCGCTGAAGCGTTATCGATTGCGCTGGCCGATGAGGGGGCTGCGGTTTCCATTGACTTGGCGGGATCCAAGAGTGTGGGTGACGTGTTGGATAGAATCAACGCCGCTGATCCCACTCGAGTCCAAGCCCAGGTCAGTGCATCGGGCGACAGTATAGAAATCATCGATTTAACCACCGGTGCCGGTACGCTTGAGGTATCCAGTGGGACAGGCACATCCGCAGCCGAAGATCTGGGAATCGCAGGTACTTCCGCAGGTAGCACATTGACGGGTACTCGCATCGCAGCCGGCTTAGATACGGTATTGTTGTCCCGTTTGAATGGGGGCCAAGGTCTGGGCGAACTTGGAAACTTGTCGATCACCGATCGTGCTGGAAATTCGGCGACGATCGATCTCTCCTCGGCCCAAACGTTAGACGAAGTATTGGCGTCGATCAACGCTGCTAGTGGCATTTCTGTCACCGCGTCTGTGAATAAAACGGGCAACGGTTTTACCATCACAGATAGTTCGGGTGGCTTCGGCGATCTTGTGATTGCGGACGACGCGGATGGATTGACCACGGCAACGAAATTACAAATCGAAGGATCCTTTAGTGCCAATATTGCAAACTCCGAACCGTTGAATTTGCAGTCGGTCAGCCGAAACACAAAACTTTCGGACTTTCGTGGCGGCGTTCCCAAGGGGTCGTTTCTGATTTCAGATACCAATGGAGCAACTTCAGCAATCAACCTGACGGTGCTTGGAGCTGAGACCATCGGTGATGTCTTGGATGCGATCAATAGTCTGGCGATCGGTGTTTCGGCCGAAATTAACGACGAAGGTAATGGAATTAAGTTGGTCGATACTGCAGGTGGTTCGGGTGCGATCACGGTTGCCGAAGCAGGTAATGGTTTGGCCGCAAAGGGATTGGGATTAGTGGGGACCAGCACCGAAGTCAACGGCGTCCAAACGCTGAGCGGTTCCCAAAGAACCACGATTGAAATTGCTGAAGACGATACCTTGGATTCTTTAATCGAGAAGATCAATGATTCTGATGCAGGCGTTCGGGCGGCAAAGTTCTTTGACGGTGTTGGCTATCGCTTGAATCTAATCAGCGAAACTCCGGGTGGTGCGGGTCAGATTTGGATTGATTCAACGCTTGAAAATTCATTCGAAGTGGTCGCCAAAGGACAGGATTCGCTGCTGCAGTACGGTCCACCCAGCAGCCAAGCTTCGCTACTATTGTCGTCCAACACCGATACCTTCTCGGAAATTATTCCCGACGTCGAATTTACGATCAATCAAGCTGGCCAAGAAGAAGTTCTAATCAAGGTCGAACGAAATGATACGGCTGTCTCCGAAGCGGTCAAGCTGTTTGTAGATCAATTCAATAAGATCACGGCTAAGGTCAACGAAATGACCAAATTTAGCAGCACAACCACAGCCACGGGAACCAACATCACCACCGGTCTATTGTTTGGTTCAAGTGAAGCACTACAAATTGAACAAGAACTTACGCGATTGGCGACGGGCACCATCAGCAAGGCGGGCGAGTTTACAAACCTTCGCCAAATCGGCATTACTTACAGTTTTGAATCCGAAACCTTAGAGTTCGACGAAACCAAATTTAAAGAAGCGTTTGCTGAAGATCCAACGGCTGTCGCTGCGTTTTTTGAGACCGAAGACAACGGTGTTTCGGATCGCTTTCAAGCGGTCGCCGACCGTTTGGCAGGGGTCGACAATTCGATTCTGCTAAATAGAAACAACGCCCTGCAACGTAAGATCGAAACCTTCAACGAACGCATCGACCTGAAGACCGAACGCCTGAGTACCTACGAAGCAAGACTGCGAAATCAATTCTTCAAAATGGAAGAAACGTTGTCACGCATTCAACAAAATCAGACCTCACTGGGTTCGATCCAGTACATCCCCCCAGTCGGTTCCCGGTAACAGCAAGTTAAACGATTAAGCCGCCACGAACCCTCTGCCTTACCGTCACCCCCGTAGAAAAAATCATTAGGGACAGCAATGTTTACTAACGCCCGAGAACGATACCTGGAAAACGAAGTCCTAGGCGCTTCACCGCAAAAAATGCGAAAATTAATGATCGACGGTGCCATTCGATTCTCGCATCAAACGATCCAGTGCTGGGCCGCGAATGATTTCGAAGGCGGATTGGAATCCACGAATCGTGCTCGCGATATCATCATGGAACTTTACGCAACCTTGCGACAAGGTCCTGAAATGATGCCGATTCGCCAGATCTATCATTTCCTTAACACTGAAGTGACTATCGCTTCGTTCGAACGGTCGCCCGAACGAATCAAGAAAATTATCAAGGTGTTGGAAGTAGAACAAGAGACATGGCGTCAGGTATGCGACAATCTAGCCAACCCGCAAGCAGAAGCCGGCCCAGGTAATTTTTCGGGCAGTCCCCAGCATTTTACGGCCATCCCCGAAGCGAATCCGATCCATATGGGCGGATCATTTAGCTTTGAAGCTTGATCTAGGAAGCTAAGTTTGCTGGCAAACCCACCGCCTGGCCTCGATTGGTTGGTTGCCGAAGCGTTTGCCCGTCGCTGGTCGACGATCAAAAGCCATTACACCAGAAGTAGTGGCTTTTTTTGTAGCTCGATCGCAATCTCGTAGGCCAAACCGTGCATTGCCATTTGGTCCTCATTCTTTGTGTTGGTCACCACCAGATCGACATTATGTTCTTCGATCAATCGGCGAATATCGGATAAGCGATTTCCGATCGTGATTAGCGGATGGATATTGCAAAGGAAACCTGCTTCCTTTACCGCCGTGATGCAGGTTTGTATATAATCTTCGGGGTCTTTTAACAGCTGGCGCAACAACAGTTCGCGGGCCATCTGAGTGTCAATTTCAGGAATCTTGCCGATCGTCGAAATGTACCGTTGAAAAGTTTGTTCGTCTTCGATGTGCGTCAGATATAAATCGCCATTTTCGACGGTCATCGTTGCCGACCAGGACACCAAGCGGTCGTCGCCATCCAGGTGGTCGGTCAACGCAAGGACTCGTTTCGGTCCCGCCGGTAAGCTTAGTTCAGAATCGCTTGTCAACCGTTGGGGCCGAGGCAAAAGCAAGATCGGAATCGAGGTCGCTTGAGTCAAGACGTCGACATAAGAACCTAACGAATGCGGGAATTCATCCAAAGGTGTGTGTAAATTTCGATGAGTGCAGATTAAGTCGGGGGTCATTCCCGAAAGTTTTTCCACCAACACACTGACCCGATCAAATTCCCCGCCTGCCATTGTCAAGTATTCAACTTGATGGCCTGGTCCCACAAACAGCGGTGTCAAAAATGTTTCCACTTGCTGGGTATACTTGGCGGCCACTTCTGCATTGGCATCGCAGATGACCAAGACCGAACGAATTGGATTGGCTTTGAAATGGAAAACGTTCCGAGTCGCCGCACGGAAAATACTCTCGAATCGATCGATGTTGGTCATCGTCTGCCTCTTTCAAAAGTGTGGCGTTGCTCGTTGATTTCAGCCCAATGGGTTGGTTTTCACCACCGCCCGTTAAAGATTGCCCGTTAAAGATTGCCAGCTGCGGTTGCATCGCGAAGTTGAGTCGATGCGGTGATCGCGGCACTACGTACCGCATCGGTCCAGTTGGCTGAAGCGTCAGACGGGTCAAATGCGAAAATGATGCCTCGCGAACTGTTGACAATGGCACCCAGTCCGCTGGGCAAAAAAGCAGCGGCGGTATCGCTTGCGGTACCTCCCTGCGCTCCAAAGCCAGGAATCAGAATCCACGCTTTAGGCATCGCCTTGCGAAGTTCGGCTAATTGTTTCGGGTAGGTCGCACCCACCACCGCACCAATTTCTGTCAGTCCGTCCGGACCGGTACGTGCATCATCTTGTAAGCATAGGCCGTGGACCAGTTTCGCGACGTGTTGATAAATTTTGCCATGTTCGCAGTTTTGGTCCTGCAAGTCGCCGCTACCCGGGTTGGATGTCTTGACCAGAAAGAACAGGCCGGCGTGGCGTTTGCGAGCGATATCGACCATCGGCTGCAAACTGTCGCTGCCCAAGTAAGGATTCACGGTTAGCGAGTCCATCCCCCAGGGACTGTCTTGGCCCAAATAAGCCGAAGCATAGGCGATGGCCGTCGATCCAATGTCCCCTCGTTTGCCGTCCCCAATGACCAGCAGTCCTTGCGAGACTGCATAATCGGTGGCCGACTTTAGTGCCGCCATGCCGTGTGGGCCCAATTCTTCAAAGAACGCGAACTGAGGCTTCACCGCTGGAACAATGTCAGCAACCGCATCGATAACGCCGCGGCAGAATTGTAAGTAAGCTTCGGCCTGTTGCTGGAGATCTCCACCGGCCAAAGGCGAAAGGTTTTTGGGCAGGCTTTCCAACCGAGGGTCAAGCCCGACGACCAGAGGACTTCGTTTAGCTTTGATGGCCTGCGCCATTCGCTCCGAGTAGCCAGTCATATCAAATTTTATCCAATAAAAGCAAGCGACCGTGGACCCAGACTGTTCTTAATGCCCGCACTTAGTGCTTGAAACTAGCCTGCTTAAGGCACCCACTGGTTCTTCAATACGGATCACGTTTTTCCAGGTAAGGTGAACCCGAGCGCTTCTGCACTCGGGCCACTTTTGAATCGGGAAAGTGAGTTCCGGACTATTCCTGGGGAGCCGGACCATCTCTGGAGACCCGGACCATCTCTGGAGACCCGGACCATCTCTGGAGACCCGGACCATCTCTGGAGACCCGGACCATCTCTGGAGACCCGGACCATCTCTGGAGACCATGCCTTACCCGTTGGGAAAGCGATCTTGCAGAGCCATGACTTCCAGCGTCTTTTCGGGAGCGCACTCCATCGCCAAGACCACGGCTTCTGCTGCTTGAATCGTCGTAATGCATGGGACACCCAGTTGGACGGCCGCAGCGCGAATCTTACCTTCGTCCGTTCGAGCACCCTTGCCATTAGGCGTATTCAAAATCAAATCGACCGATTGGTTCTTTAAGTGGTCGATCAAATTTGGGTGACCTTCGGACAGTTTCTTCACTCGGACCACCGGAATCTGTTGTGCTTCTAGGGCGGCAGCGGTTCCCGCGGTGGCCAACAATTCAAAACCCATTTCGTGCAGTTTCCTGGCCAACGGCACAATCTGTTCTTTGTGCCGAGCGGATACGGAGAGAAAAATTCGACCGCAGGTCGGCAGAATCACGCCTGCTGCCAGTTGACTCTTGGCAAACGCAATCGAGAATCGGTCGCTGGTCCCCATCACTTCGCCGGTCGACTTCATTTCGGGGCCAAGCACGATATCCACTCCGGCAAACTTGCGGAACGGGAACACGCTTTCTTTGACCGAAACATATTTTGGGATCGGGATCGTGGTAATGCCTTGCTCTGCCAAGCTTAATCCTGCCATCACCTTGCTGGCGATCTTCGCAACCGGCACGCCTGTAGCCTTGGCAACGAAGGGAACCGTACGACTGGCCCTAGGATTTACTTCCAAAACGTAAACGACCGGTTTTCCTTCGACCATCTTCACCGCATATTGAACGTTCATCAGGCCGCAAACTTTCAGCGATTTGGCCATCAAAATGGTTGAACGGCTGATTTCATCGATCACCATCGCCGGCAAACTGAAGGGCGGAATCGAGCACGCTGAATCGCCCGAATGCACGCCGGCCTCTTCGATGTGTTCCATCACCCCAGCGATCACTACATCGGTACCGTCAGCGATACAATCAACGTCGACTTCGATTGCGTCTTCCAGGAATTGATCAATCAAGACCGGTTGGCCTTGCGACACCACAAATGCGGCGGCAATATACTGTTGAAATTGCTTATCGTCGTAACAGATCTCCATCGCTCGGCCACCCAAGACGAAACTGGGACGAACCAAGACCGGATACCCAATCTTCTTAACGATCCCCTCGGCTTCGTCCATCGTGTTGGCGATACCGTTGGGCGGTTGCTTCAGTCCCAACTTGTGCAACAGTTTTTGGAACTTTTCACGGTCTTCGGTCGCTTCGATCGTGTCCACAGAAGTTCCGATAATCGGAGCTCCCGCTTCCAGCAACGCTCGAGCCAAATTCAGCGGCGTCTGTCCGCCCAACTGCACGATCACTCCGTCGGGTTGAACCGCATCGCAAATGTTCAACACATCTTCGGTAGTCAACGGTTCGAAGAACAGCAAGTCGCTGGTATCGTAATCCGTGGAAACGGTTTCTGGATTACTGTTAACCATAATGCTTTGGATACCCATTTCGCGGAGCGCGAAACTGGCATGACAGCAACAGTAATCAAATTCAATGCCTTGACCAATGCGATTCGGGCCTCCGCCTAAGATGATCACTCGACGATCGCCGTCCTTTTTCGCTGGCGTTTCGTCTTCGTCTTCGTAGCAGCTGTAGAAGTACGGCGTGTAGGCTTCGAATTCACCCGAACACGTGTCCACCGACTTGTAAGTAGCGATCACGCCAAGATCTTTGCGGTACTTTCGCACATCCATTTCGAAGCAACCGAAGATCTCGGCCAATTGTCGATCTGAAAACCCTTGACGCTTGACCGAACGCATCAAATCGTAGTCCACCGCACTTAAGGACCCCAACGCACGTAATTGTTCTTCGACCTGCAGCAGGTCCCATAGTTGGCGCAAGAACCACGGGTCAATGTTGGTGATTTCGTGAATTTCATCCAACGGCATGCCCGCTTTCATCGCGTACCGAAGGTACCAAACGCGTTGATCATTGGGTACCGACAATTTGCTGCGGATTTCATCGTCTGTTGGGCGAGTCCCGTGGTACCACAAGTCTTGTTTGTCACAACCAAAACCGAACGAGCCCACTTCCAAGCCTCGCAATGCTTTTTGGAACGACTCTTTGAACGTACGACCAATCGCCATGGTCTCGCCGACGCTTTTCATTTGAGTCATCAACGTGGCATCGGCTTCCGGGAATTTTTCGAAAGCAAACCGCGGAATCTTCGTGACCACGTAATCAATCGACGGTTCAAAGCAGGCCATCGTCTTCTGAGTAATATCGTTGGGCAATTCCCACAAGCGATAGCCGACCGCCAACTTTGCCGCAATCTTCGCAATCGGGAAACCCGTCGCCTTGGAAGCCAACGCACTTGAGCGACTAACCCGCGGGTTCATCTCGATCACAATCATCCGACCAGTTTGGGGATGAGTGGCGAATTGAATGTTTGACCCACCGGTCTCGACACCGATTTCGCGGATCACCGCTAACGAAGCATCTCGCATCCGTTGGTACTCTTTGTCCGTCAACGTCTGAGCCGGTGCGACCGTGATTGAATCGCCGGTGTGAACACCCATTGGGTCAAAGTTTTCGATGCTGCAAATGATCACGACGTTGTCGTCAAGATCTCGCATCACCTCCATTTCGTATTCTTTCCAGCCGATGATAGATTCTTCGATCAGAACCTCGGTCACCGGTGATTGGTCCAAACCACGCTGGACCAACACATCGAATTCGTCACGGTTGTAAGCAATCGAAGAACCGCTGCCGCCCATCGTAAAACTGGGGCGAACTACACAAGGCAAGCCAATCTCTGCCTGAATTTCTCGGGCGCGATTGATATCCTTGACCGTGTACCCTTTGCAAACTTCCAGGCCGATTTTTTCCATGGCCTGCTTGAACAATTCACGTTCTTCAGCCTTCCGGATCACGTCCGCCTTGGCGCCGATCATTTCGACGCCGTATTTCTCCAAGATCCCGTTGTGAAACAAATCCATTGCCAAATTCAGGCCGGTTTGTCCACCCAAAGTGGGCAGCAGCGCGCAGGGGCGCTCTTTCTCAATGATTTTTTCAACGACTTGCCAGGTCAACGGTTCAATATACGTTCGTTCGGCTGTCCCTGGATCGGTCATGATGGTCGCGGGGTTGGAATTAACCAACACCACTTCGTACCCTTCTTCCCGAAGAGCCTTACAAGCCTGAGTTCCCGAATAATCGAATTCGCAAGCTTGGCCAATGACAATCGGGCCGGAACCGATCAACAAAATCTTCTTGATATCGTCGCGCCGTGGCACCGTGATTCCTTACAAACGGGAGGAGGATGGATAACGGGAAAAGGTTGCTAGGACTTGCGATCCCGTGCTGGCGGGAAGTCGGCAAACCTGTGTTCATCTGTTCTGGGATCGAGCGTACTCTTGCGTTGGGCTGGAATCGCATGCATGGAAAGGTTTTCGCCTGCAGCGAATTCGCGCTCGGCTCAGTTTGGATCGGCTTAGTTTGGATCCCAGTTCTGGGCCACTAGCCATTTGCAGCAGTCGCCCTGAGATCGGCCCAGCACCAAACCGATTGCTTACCCAGCACCAAACCGCTTGCTTAACCAGCACCAAACCGATTGCTTACCCAGCACCAAACCGATTGCTTACCCAGCACCAAACCGCTTGCTTAACCAGCACCAAACCGATTGCTTACCCAGCACCAAACCGATTGCACCCAAAAAATGATTCGTTCGCCCAAGAAATGGGCCAACTTTCACATGGAAATTCAGCCGGGATTCCAAAAATTTCACAGGCGTCCAATTCCCTTGGCTGACCTGAGTAAAATTTCCCGAGCGTACCATATTCAGGTCTTTCAGTTCAATGGGGCGGTCTGGATTTTGCTTGACTCAAGGACGTCGGGATTGGACGCAGACGACCTTGCGGTTCTTTGCGGTTTTACGTGTGGGAGAGGTTGAGGAAGTTGCATGTCTAGCGCTACAATGTGCACTCTGGTGACTAAGGTCGAATATGGCGGATCGATCAAGGAATTGATTCGCCTTTGTGAAGGATAAATTTGTGAAAACGCTGCTTTCTGCAGAACAATTGGCCAACGGCGTGCGGCGTTTGGCGGACGATGTGCAGCGAACTTATGGCGATAGGCCGCTGACCATCATCGGGGTGATGACCGGCAGCGTGATGTTGTTGGCGGATTTGGTTCGTTTGTTGGATCAACCACTTCGGGTCGGTGTCGTTCAGGCCAGCAGCTACCGTGGCGGCTTGAAGTCAGGCGAATTGCAAATCGATTCTAGTTTGATGCCAGATATCCGGGATCACGATGTGCTGATCATTGACGATATTTTCGACACCGGCAACACCATGGTTCGCCTGTTCGATTTGCTGGGCGATCTGAATCCCAAGACGCTGCGAAGCGCCGTTTTGCTGATGAAGGATGGCTGCCAAAAAGTAGAAATGCGGCCCGATTTTGTGGTGTTCAACATTCCAGACGAATTTGTGGTCGGGTACGGACTCGATTATCAAGACGAATATCGAAATCTACCCTTTGTGGCCGCGTTGGAAGATGGAGATCTGCAAAGGCACCGTGGGGAAACCGCACGGTAAAGGTTATCTTTCAAGTCTTCCGCTGGCAGTCCCCAAGTCTCGACAGATTTGGACGGCTATTACGCCTTCCGCTTCCCTGTGAACGCATTTGTACGTTCTAGCCGGGGCCAAATCAATTCGGTTGCCGGCGGGTTGCCAGATTTAATGCGGCGGCTTGGGCGTTTGATCCGTTGCCCGGATCTGGTAGGCTACGCAGGCGCCCAGTTTTGGCATACTTGCCAAGGCAGGATGATTGAATTGGCTGTGAAATTGCATCCCAATCCTTTTCATGACTTGAATCGAAGCCACATTGCTACTTAGCGCGATCGCGTAAACTTGGGTAAGGCCCAGTGCATCGAACGCTTGCTGCAAACATCGCGTCGCCCCTTCGGTCGCCAGTCCCATCCGCCAAACTTCGGGACGCAATCGCCAGCCAATATCCACGCAAGGCGAAAAGTCCACCGGGAATTCTTGGTAGCACAGGCCCACAAATCCTAGGAAAGATCCCGCTGCCCAGGGTGTGGGTTGACTGTCGTGCCCAATTGGCAAGGTCGCCAAGGATTCGACGGCGTAGTAGGTCTAGCCGTGGCGCTGATAATGATCATCCAAGCCGTGGATCATCGCCGCGGTTTGGTCGCGATCGAGTGTTTGGGGGAAGTGACGCATGACTTCCGGGTCCCCATTGACCTGCTGGCAGTCATCCAAGTCACTCGCACGCCAATTACGAAAGCCCAACCGTGTCGAGGTAAACAGGTAGTCGTGGTCGAGTGTATTGGACACGGATCGAAGGCCAATTGCGGCTGGAAGAATTTTCGTCAAACGTATGGCCGCTTCAATCTAGTCAAACGCAACGATTTACCACAGTCCCAATCCAAACGACGTTGTCCGCCGTTGGGTAACTAGCGGTTTCCCAGTCAGGTTCCCAATGTTCGGGTCTGTCGGTGCCGGTCTGCATGTTCGGGTCTGTCTGCCCTCGGGCGAATCAGCGAATCGGCGACGGTGGGCCAATGGGTACTTTTTTCGTTGTCACGGTGTGATAGCCTGTCACCAGTTAGGGAAGTCTGGTCGATTCTTGGTTTTAAGAAGGAAATACGCTCGTGAGTCCATTGCTAGTTCGCCCGGCAACGATCCAAGATGCCACCGTAATCGCTGAATTTCAAGTCGCAATGGCTTTGGAAACCGAGAACAAAATCTTGGACCCGGCTATTGTTCACCGAGCGGTGGAGAAGGTGTTCGCCGATTCCAGCAAGGGTTTCTATCTTGTGGTCCAGAGCGTTGCCGATGATTTATCGAATGACGCGGCGTTAGTTCCGACGCCCGCGATAGACTCTGATCAAGCCACTGATCAAGCCACCGGTGTGGTGGCCAGTTTGCTGGTCACTTACGAATGGTCGGATTGGCGTGATTCGAACATGTGGTATATCCAATCGGTTTTCGTGCGACAGGCATTTCGCCGCCAAGGTTGCTTTCGCAAAATGTACGCGCAAGTCATTGAAATGGCCCAGCAGCAAGCGGTCATGTTTGTTCGACTGTACGTAGAAACCGACAATGTCGCGGCCCAAGGTGTCTATCAATCCATCGGTATGAAGCGTTTACCGTACTTTATGTATCAAGCCGATTTGTAACCGGCCGACAGTTTGCTTTGCTTTGCTGATTGCTTTGCTGATTGGTGCGATTGCTGGTTAATTGGCCGGGCAAATCATGAAGGGTAGCGGATTTGGAACGGTTGGGAATAGCGTTGTCGACCTTTTAGGCGCATTGGTATTTAGCTTTCTGCTGGGTAGTCTCAACTTGCTGAAATCGCCGATTTTCAATCAAATTGCCGGCTCAACCATCAACGCAGTGATTCTTCTGTTTGTCATCGGGCTGATCACGAAAGTGGATTAGTGTGATTGGCAGTTGCAGTCCATCAGGTCCGCTAGAAGTATGTTTACCAGCGGGCCTATCTGCGTATTCCAGAATCACGTATTCCAGGCCTGTGTATTCCAGGCCTGTGTATTCCAGGTCTGTGTATTCCAGGTCTGTGTATTCCAGGTCTGTGTATTCCAGAATCGAAGACGAACATGGTACCGTTGGTCGGGAACGTTTGGCTGGACGACCGAGGGGCTTAATTGGACTTGGTACTAGTGGCATCTTTCCAGGTTTGTAGGGAGGATTGAACCGTTGCGATCACGCTTTCGATCTCTTTGATAATGGACTTGCTTGCGGCGGTCGAGTCCCCTTTGCTGCTGGCTTTGGTATCTTTGCTGCCATATTTTAACCAATAGAACTGAGTAGCGAATGCTTTCAACTGTTGCGGCAATTGCTCTTGTCCGTCTTGGTGGGTTCGTTTGGCGATGATGTCCACGTATTCTTGTGGAGTTTGACTTGGCTTTCGCTTTTCAAAGCCGAATTTCGTGACCACGCTCTCCAATCGATCCATCAACGAGTCCGCCCAATGTTGCACGTCCCATGTGCCGCCGCCGCTGCCGCCGCCGACCAGGTCTAACCAACGTCGCCAGCCCTTTTGTTTGGCTCGGGGCCCCGAGTATTTCCGTCGCTTGCTGCGTGATCTTCGCGTCAGCCATTGCCACCATGCGACGGCTAGAAAAATCAAGACCCCAATGATCGCCCTTTGAATTGCCGTCAGACGGACTAGAAAATCTTGGATCAAACCGCTTAAACGGCTAAGATCAAACAGCGACTGCCACTTGGAAAACCGATCCCACATCGTCGAAGTGGCTTCCTGTTCGGTGGGCTTTAAGCCCAAAATGTAGTCGTCCCACAGGGATTGAGCGTAGCCCAATGCGTCGTTGGCTTGTCCGATCAATGAATTGTCCCGGGTTTCCAGGCTGGTTGAACTGGGCGTAGGATCCAGTCGCAACCACGCACCGCCCTCGCTGGCTTCGCCTCGTTGCAACATTTCACGACTGCAATGGTTGGGTGCCAGGTAGGCTTCCACCCAACTGTGAGCGTGTAGTTCTTCCACCTCGTAGTACGAGGCTACTTCGTTGAAACGGCCCGTGCGATAGCCGACGACGACTCGAGCGGGAATGTCCAAACTACGCAACATGATCGCCAACGCCGAAGCATACAATTCGCAGTGCCCGGTTTTGTAATTGGCAACAAAATCTTCCACAGGGTCTAATGACTTATCTCGTTTAATCGTCGTAAAATCGGTCGTGTAGGTGAATTCGCCCGACAGCGCCAGGTAGTTAGCAACCGCCTGGGCCACTTGGCGGCGGTTTCGGTAAGGGTTACCCACCTCTGATTCAATGGCTTTCGCTTTGGAAATCAACGTCGGGAATTTTCGTCGATCGATTTTCACCAACTGTTCGTAACGTCCTTCCAGGTCCTCGTTCAAGGGACGGTCAAACGACCTCGCTTGAAAGTTGAGAAAGGGCGACGAGGTGGCAATCCGCTGGTTGGTCACCCCGTACAGACCTAGTTCGTATCGAAAAGGTGTGCGAGAAATTAGCCCCGTGTCACTGCGCCGAAACAAGGTCTCGCTGTAGATGTCAAACGCGACATCCTTGGCAGGACTGGCACTCGGGGCGACGGGCATTGCCGCGAACAGCATCGGGTCCTCTGTGGACGTGATCACAATCTCTTGCGTGTAGACTCGACCTGGCGGCGACGCCATTGTCACCGTCGTAATCGATCGAGAGTTGAACCGAATTGGCTGCCAATTGGTTTCATCCTGCCCTAAAACTTCTAGACAAGTGCCTCGTAGATAGATGTCATCCATTAACTGGATCGGCTTTTCGGTTACCGGATCAATGATCTTCAGACGCAGCGCTTCGGTGTCGCTCTGTTCCAGAATTCCGCTGGGTTCTAGGGTTTTGATTTGCCAGGTGATGCCCGTTCGCTTCAATCGCAACGTGCCCAGTCCCGCCATTTTTGCTTCGTTGGGCATGGAAACGTAGATCGCCATCCCCGAACAGACGCTTAGCACAGCCACCATGCCAATGGATAGCATCAAGTAGCGAAACGCAAACGGGTTCAACGTTTGCACCGCAGGAATCGTTCGCATCGCTCCGTCGGATCTGGAAAATTGGATCGAGCGCAAATCGCGGATCAAGTTCTGAAGTTCGTCCAATCGGCCCGCTGCCATCAATTGATCACGATTAAGCACAATCGACGAAAGGCAAGCCAGAACGACAAAGATGTAAAATAGAAAGATCGTTCCCTGTTGTAAGTTCAAACTGAAAACCGACGCAACCACCGCCTGCAATACGCTAAGAATTGCAATCTGCCAATACAAACGAGGTGATTTGACCTGCATCAACAACGTCAGAATTAGGTACGTTACCAGGTCAGAGATGATCGCCAAATGTTTTTCGGCGGTATTATTCAAGAAGTAAAAAATCGCATAGGCACCAATTCCAAAACCAATGACGTTGGCCGCCCAGGCCGGCAATTCGTACCAGCGTTTACGATCAACCACCATGCATTGAATTACCGGCAAGATGATCAACAGAATGCTTGGCCAGTATTCAACACGGGTCATCACCAGAAGCACGCCATTGAGCATGATCATCAAACAGACCAAAATTTGAACCAGCGCCGCGACTTGTTTCATGCTTCCATTCCTTTGCTGCCAACCGATGGGCCATGTCTGAATTCTATTCCGCTGTCGACCCTGCCACCAAACGACCCTGCCACCAAAACTTCAGCTATGCTTGACCTGCGACCGTCGCCGGGGAATTTTGTTTGTCCGGTGGTTGATCGCCATTGGGCGCGGCCTTCTCCACCAAGTTCGCAGTGTTAGCATACTGGGTTGTTTCTAGCCGATCGGAATCTTGCCACTTTGGGGCGTCCAAGTACCAGCAGGTCAAACGACTATCCCCTGGCGTCAACCAAGTACGAATCTGTCGTTGGATCTGCCAAAAGTCCTGAGCTGAATATTCGAACGGTGATTGATCGTCGGGTGAATTTTCGCTGGCAGACGATCCCGTTAAGCCACTCTGTGGGTTGGGGTTCGCAGGCTCTTCGCCGGGCGAATTCCCGTCGGGTGTTCGGGCTAAGTTCGCTTGCTGAGTCTGCCCAGTTTGAGCGAATTGAACTTCGCTGGCAAATTCATCTAACGTCCGCGGCGACAAAACAACGACAGGTGAAGCGTTGCCCATACCAGAAAGACCAATGCGATCACCTTGCGATTTCAGGAAGCGGAAAAAGGCCAGCGGATCGGTCGTTGCCGAAACCGTCGATAAACTTTGATGCCACGCGTTCCATTGCGTTTGGGTGCACGGAAAAGCGATCTCGTATACCTGATCACTTACCAAGTACAAACTGGCCGTGTCCGCCTGTCCCGCGTAGACCGAATCCGAGATCGTTGCCAGGATTCGCAAAATGTCCTCAGTTGTTTGGTCGCTTAGTACCGAATGACCACCCGCTGGACTATTTGCCGCCTGGCCGTCTGCCCAGCGTTGGCTGCGGTCTGCGTCTAACGCTTGGGAATGGGTGGGGGTGAGATTTTCTGCAACTGGGTTTGGCCGATCCCAACTTCCCTGCGTTTGCTTGGGTTGATGGTCTTGCAACGCGAACAGGTCGACCACCATCGAGAACGCTTTGGATTGACTTCTTTGAAACTGGCGAACCAGCATCGATCCATGCCTAGCACTGGCTCGCCAGTGAATCCAACGCCTAGAATCACCCGACACGAATGGCCGCAAGCTAAAGAATTCGTCACCGCTTCTGGCAGTTGTACCACCGGACGCATCCTGCCAACCCAGCCCCAACATTCGATCCACCCAGCCGTAGCTAAGTTTCCCCAACGCTGGGCCTACGAACAATGGCAGTCGTTGCGAATCGGTTAATTCGCGTCGCACCAGGCCCAATGGAAAGTGAGTCGAAATGATCAGCGGCCCCATTTCATACTCGCCGCGATCGCGAAATTCTAACGTTTGCTGGGCGATGCGACATTCTTCGACATGAACCGAATCCAACAAAACATAATTCTTGATTGACGAACCCTGAAACCAGCGAACGATCCGTTCAAAAAAATTAAAATCGCGTCGCTGCTGACTTAGCAATCGTTTGGGTCGGAAGTCCTGACTAACCATCACAGAAAAAGAACTTAATTGCCTGCGACCGTTTTCAACTTCGACTTCGAAAACCGTTGGCTGATTGCACCAAACCGCTTCCTTTTCGCGCCGTTGGAACCAAACTTGTCGCAACGATGCTTTGGTCATCCGCCAATTCAACAGCATCGCCACCGCCAAGATGGCGCTTAGCCCCACCAACAAATCGATATGCCGTAACAGGGATCCAAAGACAACAAATGCCAGTATGAATAGATAGTACCAGCCTTCGCGAGTGACGACTGAACGACGACTTAGTCTCATGGATTTGTTACCAATCTGTAAACTTGACCCTTCGCAATCTGATCCGCTGCCATAAATTACTCGAGTTCAACCTTCCGACGGACGATTTTCTCCGCCCCAACCGTCCGCCCGGTTCTCTCATCCGGATCAGGTGCATTCTAACGGTGACGGCACGTGAGTGGCGGACGAAGCTACGGGATCGGGACCTCGTCGACGATGCCCGCCAAAATTTCTTCCCCCAACTTCCGATTGTTGCCCGCACTGCCGCCCGAAGCCATTAAAACCCGGTGAGACAATGTTGGAACCGCCAATGACTTGATGTCGTCGGGAGTCACAAAATCGCGACCGTTGATCATCGCCCTAGCCTGAGACGCATGGTACAGTTGAATTGCCCCTCGAGTGCTGACGCCGACTCGTAGGTGCCGCGAATCGCGCGTCCGATGTACCAATTCTAACAGATATTGTTTCAGCGAATTTTCGACGCGAATTTCACGCGCCGCACGCTGGATCTCGATCACCTGTTGCGTGGTCAATACACTCTGCAGGTCATTCACCGGTGATGCATTGCGATGCGACTCCAAAATTTGCATCTCCGCATCACGATCGGGATAGCCGACACTGATCCGCAACAAAAACCGATCCAATTGACTTTCGGGTAGCGAATAAGTGCCCTCGAATTCGAAAGGGTTCTGCGTCGCGATGACCATGAACGGCGCTTCAAGATCACGAGTCTCACCGTCGATCGATACTTGGCGATCACTCATCGCTTCGAGCAACGCTGCCTGAGTCCGCGGTGGAGCGCGATTGATTTCGTCACCCAACACAAAATTGTTGAAGATGGGACCGGGATGAAAATCAAAACGATTTTCGCCGCTGTTGAAGGTGGAACTGCCAACAATGTCAGCAGGCAATAGATCGGGTGTAAATTGAATGCGTGCGAACGATCCCGAAACACTCTTTGATAACGCTCGTCCCAAAGAAGTCTTACCCACGCCAGGCACGTCTTCCAAAAGAATGTGTTCACCCGCGACCAATGCCACCATGCATAACTCTACTACATCGCGTTTGCCTAAGACCACTTGACCTACGTTATCGATCAATTGGGTAATCAACTGACTGTCCGCCGTCGTTGTCATTCAAATTTCCTGATAAATTTCCACCTTAATGCCAAGCGTTTTGGCACCGTGTCCTGAACACATGGTAACGGGTTCACTATCCAGAAAAAAGCTACCTGTTATGTATCAACTAACCCTCAATGTTTAACTTTACCAATTTCAGTGAAAACCGAGCCTGCCATACGATCCTACCGCGATTAACCACTTTAGATCACGGCCTGGAATCTTTTTGATCTTTGCCGATTGCGATTGGGTTTAGATCGCACCCTTGATGCCGCTAACCGCAACTGACACCGCCAAACGCAACCAAGTCGGGGCGGGGTTGAGAATTATGGTCCGCGGGACTTGGAATTTTTGACGAATGGGAAGCCTATTTCAAAAGCCAATTAGCGGTTAGAATGATCACGGCTCAAGTGAGCCGGCCGCACTGGAAATCCGCTCAAAACCAGCTTGAATACCGCTTTGGGCTCTGGTAAGAGCGGTCGCTGGGGTGAAAGTAGTGACAGTCGTGAACTTGGTCGCAATCGTGAAGGACTAGGCACGGTTCCACCGTGTTGGGCTTTCCACAGTGTTGGGCTTTCCACAGTGTTGGGCTTTCCACAGTGTTTACCTTCTGTGGGCAGGTGGCGAGAGAGGTTCTGTTAGCTTTTGGTGGTCGGCAGGTCGGCAGGTCGGTAGTCGGAGATTCGTCACCAATCGAACGTGATTCGGATCCAAGTTGAAATTGTTGATGGGAATGGAAATGTTTGCCGAGCGAAAGACGATTGAACAGGTTGAAGAGGGGCACGAACTAGCACCTAAGTTCGATGACAACGGCCTGATTCCAGTGATCACCACCGACTTCCATAGCGGCGAACTGTTGATGCACGGCTACATGAATCGCCAGGCTTTGGAACAGACGATCCAATTGGGTGAAGCGGTTTACTTCAGTCGATCTCGCCAACGGATTTGGCACAAAGGTGCCACTAGCGGCATGGTGCAGAAGGTTGTCGAATTTCGCATCGATGACGATCAAGACGCGATTTGGCTTCGAGTGGCAGTGGGTGGGCGAGCGGCCAGTTGTCACGTCGGTTATCGTTCGTGTTTCTATCGCAGCGTTCCCACCGGCGACTCGGTCCAAGACCCATCCCAACCATTGCCCTTAACCTTCACCGAATCCGAGAAAGTCTTCCAACCCGAAGATGTCTACGGCGACGCTCCCAACCCAACGAAACTGTAAGCCAGTTGGGACCAATGGATTAGCTTGGTAGAAATTAGCCTGGTGCGAAGCTGAAAATTGGCCACGAATCGGCCATTTGAGTGACGCGTTATCGGTAGCCGCGGGACCGCTAGAGTCCAAGGACAATCTCTTGCCCCAGCAACCGCAACCTAGAAGCCTAGAATTCGAGTCTAGGTCGCGAGTCAACCGAAGGTGGCGGTTAGTCCACCTCCGTTGGCCTTGAAACTGCAACATTCGTGAAGCTGCGAAATCGCTGTCCTTGTCGCTGCGAAATCGCTGGCTTTGCAACTCCGCCGCAGTCTGCGGGATCACTCTACTTTGCGGATACAGTAAAGTTTCTTAGAACCGCGAATTAACAGGGAATCACCAGCGATCGAAGGGGTCGACCAGAATACGTCGCCTTCGATTTGGTTGGTGGCCACAACTTTGTATTCTGGACCGGTTTCCATAACGATCGTCTTACCACTTTCGTCCATCATGAAGACTCGTTCACCTGCCGCCCACATCGACGCGGCGGCCGATCCCATTGGAAGTCGTTCCTTGAAAGCGATTGAACCGTCCTGGGTGGAATAACAAGTCAATTTCCCGCGACCGGGAACGTACAAGTGGCCCTTCGTGGAAACCGGTGATGACATGCCTGGCCCCGAATTCATTAACGACCAGCTTAGGTTTTCGATTTCGGCTTTTGGATTAAACTCTTGCGTTCCGGACATGCTCGCACTGACAGCCAAAAGTGGACCGCTACTCATTGGCCCACTGTTGCCAAAGTAAATTCGATCGGCATCGGCGGCGGGTGACGCACTGAACGCGGAGCTAATCCCGGTCATGGTCCAAAATTCTTCGCCTGACGTTGGGTCATAAGAAGTGACATAGCCCGAACCACAAGCGATCAACTGGGTCTTGTCTTTGCTTTTCCAAATCAGAGGGGTCGACCAAGAGGTCTTCCCCTGGCGTTGCTTCCGCCAAGCTTCTTTTCCTGACTGGGCATCCAACGCGACCACAAACGAATCTTGGTCATTGTCGCATTGAACAAAAATCTTGCCCTGATCCAAGGTTAATGAACTTCCCGGCCCAAACCCATTTCCTGTTGGATAAGAACCAATGTTCTGTCGCCAAAGTTCCTTGCCATCAAAGTCAAAAGCGGCAATCGTTCCGGTGGCCGCGAAGTAGGCGAAGACGTGCTTTCCGTCGGTTGCCGGAGATTCCGTTGCAAAGGAATTGGAAACGTGAATCGGGTGTTTCGGACGTTCTTTGGAAACCGTTTTCTCCCAGACCTTTGATCCATCCTTCAAATTCAGACAAATCAGTTGGAATTCAACATCGCCTTCAGGCAGTTTAGGCCGCATGTCGCGAACACCTTCTGCGAAATTGGCAGGTTCTTTCCAGCCAATTGCCGTGGTCACAAAGATTTTGTCACCTGCCACAATTGGCGACGAAAGTCCACCGCCAGGCAAGTCGACAGTCCAGGCAATGTTCTGATCGGAGCCCCACGTTTCTGGGTGTTCCAGTTTCGCGATCACTCCATTGCCGTCTGGCCCACGAAATTGAGGCCAATCCTGAGCGTTGGCAAGGTTTGCACTGTTGCCAAGCAGCAACGCACAAGCCAACGCAAGCGGCGTTCTGGCAAGGTTTAAAAGCATTCTATCTCTCTTACAAACAGGTTAGGGTGAACTGCAACAGTCAACTAGCGCAGTACATTCTCCATTTTTAATCGATTGGGTGCAAAAAAGGTAAGTCGTTTCTCGTTTGCGTAATCTTGGCCGCTGCGATCAACTTTGGGTTGCTGGGTACCCGAGTGTTGGATAACGGCATATCAGAAATTGCGAAGTCACCCACCGAGACCTTCACCGCAGTCCGCTCAGATTGCCAATTAATGGTGTCGTTTTACTTGGCTTCTGACTTGACCCTGCTTATCAAATGCGGTGTCGTAATGCTTGCACGTGTATCCGCCCCACTTCGCTTGTTGCAAATCTGTCGGGAATCGAAAACCGGCAGGGGTTTTTTCGCAATTGGGACATCGAGGCACGATCGAGGTAATTGCCCACTTCCCGGACTTGGTCCAACGGCGAAACACCACGTCGGTCGCGACTTTGGTCAAACAGAACCCGAATACGGTCGCACAGATTTTGAAGAGGAGCAACACAGGTTCCTGCGCCACACGGGGCCTTGGCTTTAAAGCGAAGCAAAAAAACGTTGTACCTTGCCGTTAGAACTTCCGAAGCTGACAATCTTGACAGACAGTTCGCTTGCGGCGAAAAGTTTTAGTGCGCGGGCAATCGCGGAAAAGATCCATTGGGGCTGATTACCGAACACACCACCTCCGACCAACGTTAAGTAGAGCTTATTACACCCTGTGCGATGAAGGTTCTGCAACGCCACAAGAAAGGTCGCTTCGTAGGTCGCGTCCAGAATCAGACGCGGGAAAAGGTCCCATTGATTCGCTGGAATATCTGAATACGCGACCGGAAGAGCCGAACAAAACACCTGAGTAACTAGGTGGTTGGATTGACCAAGCGTGATTTCTGTGTCTTGCTGAACACCCACCCTTAACTTTTTACGTATTTGGTCCAATTGCGTTTCACTGCACGCAGAGAGTTGGCTTTCAATTTTGGCCAAACCTTCCTGGTACGGGAAGCAGTAGCCATTTTGCATTCGCCAAAGTCCGTTGACGCTATTGTCAAAGTAGATCCCAATCTCTGCCAATCCGTCGATCTGATTCTTCTTAGACTGTCCAATGTGCCCGTTGACGTCGGCAAAGTAGTTCCGAAAAATCGTGCCCGCACCAGCGGAAATCGAACAGGCGGGACCTTGGGTTGGATCGTTTTGATAAATTCCCACGCCGGCCTCGGGCGTGATTCCTGGTGACGCCATTTCCAGGCAATTGAATTGCGAGGCGACCTGGAACACTGCATTTTCGTTGGTTGGATCTTGATGAAGTGCTTTCACATCGGCAACCATTTCGTCAACGTCAATACATCCCAGGCCGAGCCTTGAGTGGTCAAAAGCACTTCGCAATTTTGCCAGCGATGGGGTCAGGAATTGCCCCGCCTGCATCGTGCGATTGTTGGGCAAGGATAACAACGTTGGCCCTGAATGCTGGATGTTCAAGTGCACGTTTTGGGCACTGCTTGCTTTGAATCCCGTCAGTGTTTCAAACCATGTCATGTTCGATTTCTGCCCAACCTAATCGATTTTTTATCGTTCTCGTTTAGCTGTTTTCAGCCTAAAACAAACAGCCACCACGAACAGCCAATTTGTAGGCTATGCTACTGTAATCTTCCAGGTTAGGCCCAAGCGGTCGATAACAATGCCGTAATCGGATGTGAATTTGGACTTCGAAAATGGAATTTGAACTTGTCCTTGGACTGACAAGGCGGTGAACCGTTTCTGGGCGTGGGCGTGGGCGTGGGCGTGGGCCTGGGAATCCACTTTGATCGCCAAGGCGAAACCTGAAAATGACTCGGGTTCCACAGCAATGCAGCCAACATCACTTGCCGCTAGCCCAGTTTGGCCGATTCGGAACGAGGCGTGAAAAAATTGTCCTCGAAATCGGGCGCGGTAAACGCAGTGTCGGGGCTGTCGCCAAAACGCACGAGGGAAGTGATTTCCGCACCCAAGGCTTCTTGGTAGAAGTTCAACGCTTCCTCGGTCCGACCACCCAAGTTCAAACGGGTAATCACCGTCATCGATTGATTCCCAAATTCGTTCACCGCCAGGGATTGATGTGCAATGTCAAAACACTACATCGTAAGCACTTCTCAGGCGATCGGCAGCCATGAAAATACCGACACCCGGCGCAAGTAATTCAATATTGCCTTCCTTCGCTTGCGCTGAAGGCCCGTCAATCAACCGCCTGCACGCCTTGAAGAGGCGACTGATGGGCCACCCGCCGCGTTAGCCACGGTTAGTCGTTCCATTTTGGCAATGACCGACCTGGTGTCCATGGTGCGTCGGCTTTTTCCAAGCGTTTGTTCAAGGCGGGGATTTGCTTTTCCACGATGGGACGCAACTGCTTGAGAATCTGAGTCAATTGCTCTGAGGCAACTTCGAATTGTTGCCGATGCGTACCCGTTGGGCCGTGACTGGCGTTCCAGTGACCGCGGACAATTGATTGCAATCGACCGCTCAAGCCAGGCAACTCAGGTTCTTGATACGATGGTTTCAAAGAATCACCATTAAGCAAATCGCTGATCGCCTGCAGTTTGAGTTCCAGATCACGAGCGTCCTGACGCAACTTTAGGTCCATTTCCGGTAGCAATTGGGCGACACTTTTGATCGTTTCCACCCTTTGGCTGGCTTCGTCTAGCACTGCGGACGCGGCCTGGACTGCGTTCATCATTTTCAAGGTCTGACGTTGGAACGCCAGGACTTCCGCTTTGTCTACGTCGGGCAACGTATTCCAACCGATCGGAGTGATCTGGAAGGCTTCGCCTTCGGTCAACGATTCCAGTTTCCCGGCGATCAATGTTTCGACCCAGACCTGATAGGTGCCAGGCAAGGCCGCGGGTGCCATGCCGCGGCCACTGCCCGACCCTTGATATCGATAGTTCCAAGTCGTGCGATGCAAACCGGCCGAAGTGCTTCCTGGCAAACGATTCACCAATTGGCCATCGGCGTCGCGAATCGTTAAGAAAACTTGCGGGCTTTCTTCTTGGCCTTCGGTACGCAATTCTTCCCAGGTCGGGTAAGGTACGTCCTTTTGGGCGGAAGCCAGTTGGCGTTCGCGTTGGGTTCGGGTCGACTTCTGAGTGGTCAGTGAATCTTTCAGGAAATACGTAAACGTAACGCCGAATTCTGGATTGGGAGCGGTGTAAAAGTCGGCACCTTGAAACGCTTTGCCGCCCACGCCCAGGGGTGAAACTTCGACGTACATCAGGCCCGGTTTCACCGGAAGAACCTTCGCCTTCTCTTTTAACAGTTCGGGATTCAAGTGACGCATCGGCGAATAGTCATCCACAATAAACATGCCGCGTCCAAAAGTACCGATCGCCAAATCGTTTTCGCGTCGTTGCACCTCTAAGTCTCGGACCGCAACCGTCGGCAAACCGCTCTTCATCGGAATCCACTTCTGGCCGCCATCCAAAGTGACGAACAATCCGAACTCGGTGCCACAAAACATCAAGTTGGCGTTCTCGTGATCCTGAGCGATCGTGTAGGTCGAACCCTTTTTAGGCAACGATTGGGACAGTATTTCCCACGTTTGGCCGCGGTCGGCACTCTTGAGGAGATACGGCTTGAAGTCGCCCCGTTTGAAGTTTTGCACCACAACATAGACCGTATTTTCGTCGTGCAAGTCGGCCTCGATATCGCTGACATAAGCAAATTCAGGCACCTCCAATGAACCGAATTTTTCAATCTTCCGCCAGTTTTCGCCGCCGTCTTCGGTCACTTGGATTAAACCATCGTCGGTGCCCACGTAAATCAGGCCTTCGACCAAAGGAGATTCGGTCACCGCGACGATCGAACCGTAGAACGATGTGGAAGAATTCTTGGCAACTGAATCGATTCCCCAAACGCGGTCCATCACTTTCAAGGTGTTGCGATCAATTTGCCGAGTCAAATCCGGAGAGATCGCCTTCCAAGTGTCGCCTTGGTCGTCTGATTGGAACAACATCTGAGCGGCATAGTAAATTCGGTTCGACGCATGCGGACTAATGGCAATGCCGGAATCCCAATTGAAACGCAGTGCCGGCCCATCAGCCTGAGGTTGAGGTTTGATATCAATTTGTTCGCCAGATTTTCGGTCGTAGCGAACCAACCCGCCGTACTGCCATTGCGAATAGATGATGTCTGGGTTGTCCGGATCGACCACGGGATCGAAGCCGTCGCCAAACACCGTGATAAACCAGTCGCTGTTGCGGATGCCGTGAACGTTGTTGGTCCGAGTCGGCGCGCCTTGGGTTGCGTTATCCTGAGTGCCACCGTAAATGTAGTAGAACGGTTCGTCGTTGGAGACCGCAATTTTATAGAACTGCGTCAAAGGTAAATTGGTAAAGTAGCGATAGGTTTTTCCTTGGTCCCAGCTTTCGTACAAACCGCCATCGCAACCGACCAACAAGTGATTGGAATCCTTAGGGTCAATGACCAACGCATGATTGTCTACGTGTTTATCAGCTTCCCCTACCGCCGCGAAATTCTTACCGCCGTCGTTGGATACCATCATCATGGTGTCCATGCTGTAGATGCGGTCCATGATATTTGGATCGCAGAAGATCTCTTGATAGTATTGCGGGCTGCCAGAAACATAGCTGCCTTGCTTTTGCCAGCTTTCGCCTCGATCTTCCGAACGATAGAACCCGCCGCTGTTCCCGGTTGCTTCTACGATCGCATAGACGACGTCAGGTTGAATCGGTGAAATCGCCAGTCCAATTCGCCCTAGGTCACCGCCGGGCAAGCCGCGATTAATTTTTTTCCAGGAACGTCCACCATCGGTCGTCTTGTAGATCGTGGATTCTGGACCGCCGTCAATCAAGGTCCACACGTGGCGACGGCGTTGATACGATGCGGCATACAGCGTGTTGCTATCCCGAGGATCCATCAGCAGATCCGTCACGCCAGTGTTTTCGCTAATCGTTAGCACATTTTCCCAAGTTTTGCCGCCGTCGGTCGTCTTGTAGACTCCTCGGTCGCCGCCTTCTTTCCACAGTGGTCCCTGAGATGCCACGAACACGGTTTCACTATCGTGGGGGTCAACGATCACTTTGGCAATGTGTTCTGAATTCTCCAAGCCAACCCGTTGAAAGGTTTTTCCAGCGTCCACTGACTTGTACAATCCGTCGCCGTACCCAACACTTCGCTGACTGTTGTTTTCGCCAGTTCCCACCCACACATTGAAGCGGTTCTTGGGATCAACCGTGACGCAACCGATGGAATAGACCGATTGATTATCGAAGATTGGATTCCAGGTCACACCCGAATTTTCGGTCTTCCAAACGCCACCCGCGGCAGCGGCGATGTACCAGGTGCTGCTGCTAACGGGATCGATGGCAATGTCCACAATCCGGCCACTCATTAACGCCGGACCAATGCCTCGGGCTTTGAACGCAGACAGTAAGCCTGAATTCAATTCGGGCGTTTCATCTTTTACTTCGTCACTGTCCTGAGCCATCGCGACCGAAGGGTTCCACGCCAAGCCAACATTTATCCAGCTAGAGAACACCCAGCAAGTCTGGTGTGTGCCAGGCCGACTTGATTGCGACTGCGAAACTGGGGTCAACCCAAAATCTGCCGCGGTTGGTGGTGTGACCAAACCCGAAGTGGCTGTCAGAACTGTCGTAATCGTTAGAACACTTAACTTTGACCACTTAACAAACGGTAGGCGGTAGCTTTTCATTACTGATCCATTGTCTATATTGAAAACTGTCTAAGCGACATGTCGGTATGCTGAATTGAACGTGCGAGGTGACCTAGGCCACCAGAACAGCGTTGTATAGTCTAATCAGATTGGGCGGACTTGTTCCGGAATTTGGCCGTTATCGTGGACATTTCTGCCCCGGCGCCTGAGCCGTGTCAAATACTGAGCCGTGTCAAATACTGAGCCGTGTCAAATACTGAGCCGTGTCAAATACTGAGCCGTGTCAAATACTGAGCCGTGTCAAATACTGTGCCGTGTCAAATACTGAGCCGTGTCAAATACTGTGCCGTGTCAAATACTGTGCCGTGTCAAATACAGTGCCGTGTCAAATACAGTGTCGTGTCAAAGCACCAGATTTCCCGGTGAACGACCAGCTGTGCTGCCTGTTTCCGCTGGCATACCGCAAGTGGCCGAAGCCAGTGGCGCAGATGCAGGGGTGGCAGGCTTGATTTTAGCCGGCGATAGTTTAGCAAACGTAAGTTCGACACTGCGAATAAGTGTAAATTTGGGTTTGATGCTCGACGCCAGTGCTCAACCTCTGTTCAGGCGACTTCAGGTTCGATCGATTAAAGTTAGTTGTATTCATGTTGCGGTTCCCATGTGCCTGGTACTCTTTTGGCCAGTCCGATTCCAATTCAAGTTATAAAGAGATTTCGATGCATTCATATGCCTGGTCGTTGATCGTTCTAATGTGGGTCGTTGGGTTACCAGTTTTCGCCGGATGCGGTGGGCAAGTTTCCTCCAGAAAGTCACTGGAACTCATCGTTCGAGACAACCAACTAAGCGAAGAAGAGAAGTTGGAACTGGTTGCCAAAAAGATCTTCAGCTTGGAAGGCGTGATAATTTCGCCAATTGCCGATCAAGGCAACCGAGTCAGCTTGTTGGTTCAAGGTAATGATGACTCGATTGTCCAACAGACCCTTAAAGGCAAAGAAGCAGCCAAGTTCAAAGCGGCGATCAAGGAATTTCATTTGAAGACAATGATCAAGCAATTGGGCAACTATGTTCACTACATGCGCGGCCATCACCTGCAGGAGTTAGACGTAACGCTGCGAACCTCAACATTTACTGACGGGGAGACCGACGGAAATTGGAAAGAAGCCTATCGGTTGGTCATCAAAGCTGACAAGTTTGATGCCTTTGAAGCGGCCGCAAATCTCCGCCCGACCGAGTCGATTCCCAAATGCGAGAAACTGTGGCAAACCATTGTCGATAGTTTCTAATCCCTGTCAGCGGGATCCATTTCTAGACATGCCCAAGAGCGTAGGAATCGTCAGCCACTAAGTTTCGGGTTCAGAGGTCGGGCAAAAACGGTGGTTTGACAGATGCTTCCGCGGTGTCACTTGCTTGGGCTGCGTGATGGTATTGGGACCGCAGCCTTTTACGGTTGACCGCCGTCGGTCAGCAACGAGTCGAAAATTCGGACACTGGCCCAACGGTGCTTGTTGGCGGTTACGAATTGTAAGTGCCTTGGGGCGACCTGATAAAGATCCTGAGCGGCCTTGTCTTCAAAAACAACGTGTAAGGCCACGTCATATTCGCGGTCGTTCACGTCGCGATCATTTTCACTTTGCACGCCAACCGAAAAGTATTCTGTCCCCGGATGACCGGACAAGTATTGGTGGCATTGCTGTGCGAACGCTTGACGCTCTTGCGGCGAATGATCATGCAGGGTGAAGAAAACAATATGAGCAAAAGCTGGGGACACGACAGCGGTTCCTGTTTACGATGAATTGAAATGATTGACTTGCGTCACAGCCAGTCGCTTCTGGGAAATAGTTTGTTCGCTGGCCGATCGCTTGCCTAGCCCTGTCCGACGTTCTTACCTTTTGAGTCGAGACCAAGTCCGGTACCCATTCCAATTCCGGGCCTTGGGATTTGTCTCCGAATGGCTTCCTGCTCCAAGTGTTATCCCGCCCGCGGGGCAGCATACAAGCCCGCGGCGCCAGCAAGGAAATCGGCTTTGTCACTCGCGTGCACGTCGTGCTTGGATTAGGCAAGCGATTTAATTAGCGAACGATCGACGGCAATAAATTCTTGCTGACTGGACTTGGGATAAGGCATGGGTTGCGATTAGAATCACGCCCGCCGCACACTCTAGTTCTACTTCCTTCTGGTATTGTACTTGACCCGGGGTAGAGCAGTCTTTTGACGCCACGATCGATCTATGTCCCAGTTTGATACGACTTCTTCTGCCCGCAGGTTTGGCACCCTTGGTGGCGTGTTCACGCCGTGCGTGCTGACCATTATCGGGGTTATCTTGTTCCTTCGCTTCGGCCAAGTGGTCGGAACGATTGGCATTGTCGGCACCATTGCTATTGTGATAATCAGCAAGTTGTTGACCGGCATCACGTCGCTTTCTCTGTCAGCCATCGCTACGAACACTCGGGTGGAAGGCGGCGGTGCTTATTATATGGTCAGCCGTTCGCTGGGTGTCGAATCCGGCGGCGCGATTGGAGTGGTGTTCTTTTTAGCTCAAGCGATTTCGGTTTCGATGTACGTGATCGGTTTTACCGAAGCGTTGGTCATCTTGTTGCCGGAACTGGGAATCTACTTTCGAGTCACGGCAACGGTTGTCAACTTGATTGTCTTTGCTTCGGTTTGGATCGGCGCCGGTTGGACGATTAAGCTTCAGTATTTCATTTTGGCGATTTTGGTGTTTAGTGTGATCGCGTTTTCCATTGGCGCGGTCCAGCAGTTCGACTTTCAGATCATGCAAGCCAACCTGTTTGCGGCATCTCCGATCAGCGAATCCGTCAGCATAGCGGGTGCGAAGTTGTCTTTGTTGACCGATTCGAACTCCGCAACCGGCGGATGGTTCTCGAGTGAACATTTTTCGCAATTCATGAAGATGTTTGCATTGTTCTTTCCGGCAGTGACGGGCATCATGGCCGGTGCCAATATGTCCGGCGAATTGAAAGATCCAGCTAAATCCATTCCGCTGGGAACGATTTCTGCGATCTTTGTGACGGCGGGAATCTACATCAGCATGGCGGTACTTTTAGGCTGTTGCCGAGATCGTGAAGTGTTGCTTGCCGACCCATTGATTATGCGTCAAATTTCGATTTGGGGTCCGGCGGTGATGATGGGCGTGTTTGCAGCCACACTGTCCAGTGCGCTGGGTTCAATGATGGGTGCTCCCAGAATCTTGCAGGCGTTGGCTCAGGACAATGTATTCAAACGGCTAAGTGGGTTCGGGGTCAACAGTCGGTATAACGGAGAACCGCGCCGAGCCTTGTTGGCGGTGTTGGTGATTTCGCAAGTTGGCATCTTTGTGGGCGATCTGAACGCGATCGCGCCTGTGATCACCATGGCATTTTTGGCAACCTACGGACTGTTGAACCTGTCTGCATTTTACGAAGCACTGACGAAGAATCCCAGCTATCGCCCTACGTTTCGCTTCACCCATTGGTCCGTTTCACTGGTTGGCGCTCTTGGCTGTTTAGTGACCATGGTGTTGATCGATTACGTCGCGGCCCTGGTGGTGATCGTTGGCATGCTGCTGCTGTTTCGAATGATCAATTTGAACGAAGTAGAAGCTAGGTGGGGCGACGTGCAAAGTGGACTGCTGTTCGAACGCGCCCGGACTAATTTATGGCGCCTGGAACAGCAATTGGAACATCCTAAGAATTGGCGTCCCATCATTTTGACCTTGTGTGGTGGTGCTGGTGTACGTCCTCACTTGCCGGTGTTTGGGCATTGGTTGGCCGCCGGACATGGGATCCAATCGTTGGGGCAAGTGATTCACGGTGATGTTGAAAATCAATTGCAGCGCCGAATCGAACAGCTTGGAATCCTTCGCCATTACATCGAAGAACAACAAATCAAAGCTTTCCCCACGGTGATCGTGACTCCGTATTTGTCCGATGGCGTTGAATCGTTGGTGCAGTGCCACGGGTTAGGCGCCTTACGTCCGAACACGGTTTTGATGGGCTGGCCGCAAGATGAAAGTCGTGCCCAGCTGTTTGGATCAATCATGCGGTCGGTGGCCGGTTTGGGCTGCAGTGTGGTGGCTATCCGCCTACGCGGCGAAGGTTTGACTCAAGAAGACGATCCGTGGCAAGTTCCGCAGGGCCCGATCGATGTTTGGTGGCGGGGCATGAAGAATGGCGAATTGATGCTGCTGCTGGCTCACATGTTGCACCAGGGCCATGATTGGCGTCAGCGAGAAATTCGTCTGCTACGGGCGATTGAATCCGAGGGAGCTCATTCTGAAATTTCTCGGCATTTGGAGAAGTTGATCCAAACCGCCCGGATTCCTGCCAGTCCAAAAACGGTGGTGGCAGGCGAAGTTGCCAAGACCATTCAGAATACGTCCAAAGAATCCGCGGTAGCGATCTTGGGCTTCGAGCCCCCGGTCGAAGGCCAGGAACGTCAGTTCTTCGAGAATCTAGAAAAGTTGACTCAGGATCTACCACGAGTCATCTTTGTTAACAGCGCCGGTGGCATGCAATTGGATAGCTAATCGCGACCGTTGGCACGATTGGAACGTAGTAGATCGGCTTCGGTCTAGCAATCCTACAAATCCTACCAACAGACACCTTCCAGTACCCAGCACAGCCGAAAGCCTAATCAATTCTAGTGCCCAGCAAAGTCGGAGGTTCGCAAATGTGTTGTTGGAACGCTAGAATCTCAGTGCTTTGTGGCCAATAATTCGAGATGGCCTTAAATGGAACCAATGTTTGTCTGTTGGTCAATTCATTTTTTTTTCGCTTTCTTAAAGGCTTGCTTATGACCATGCGTTTGATTGCCAGTGTGTTATTGTCCGTGTTCACGTTTGGCACTTTGGCCAATGTTTGGGTGCTTCAGTGTTCCCCGTGGCAATCTGACTGTGCCTTCGCATTTCAAGTAGATGCACCCGATCAGGAACCATCGTTTTACTCGCCGATTGTGAAAGTCGTGGAAGGTTGGACGGTTGAATTTGATCCCCAACTGTTGGAAGATCACAATGCTCAGTTCACTGAAGATGCGACTAAGGCGTTGGCGAATCACTTGCAACGAATCAAGTACATTGTCGCTAAGGAGAAAGTCCAACAACTGCAAACCATCAGCATCCGGATCGAACTGAAGAATACTAAGTTGTCTTCGATGCAATATCATCCAAGTGCCGGTTGGTTGCGTGCCAACGGACATGATCCCAAATTGGCAAAGCGAGTGCACATCCCTGACGCCTCGGCTCTGCTAAGCAGGCAAATGTGGGCAAAGCATCCTTATGTGGTTCTGCATGAATTGGCTCATGCGTATCATGATCAAATCTTGGGGTTTGAAAATGAAGAGATTCAAGCAGTATTCGCTCGCGCCGCGGCCTCAGGATCCTATCAAAAAGTCCGAGCCCACAATGGCCAACAAGTTCTTCATTACGGAATGAATAACGCAAAGGAGTATTTTGCAGAATCAACCGAAGCTTACTTTGGAGTGAATGATTTTTATCCATTTGTTCGTGCGGAATTGAGAGAACACGATCCAGCGATGTTGACATTGTTGGAAAAGATTTGGGGCAGAATTGAAGAGTAAGCAATTGTAATGAACTGATTTCTTGAATGCAAAAGTAATAAGCCAGCGTAAAATTCCCTTGCTTGCTTGCTTGCTTGCGCTGCGGGCCTGTATTGTGTTGACTGGTAACGGATGTCAAAACGAGTCGACCGAGTTTCAAACTTTCAGAGCGGATAATATGGAATTCAAAACGCTAGAAAATCAACGACTTCGTTTGCAGCCGATTGCCTGTTTGCAGGACGCGGAACCGCTACGTTCATTAGGCTTAACTGAGCCCGAATTAGCGAATTACAGCCCTAGTTACTGGCGAGACGATACCAGTTTTGATGTCTACTTTGAGACAGGGATCGAGAGTCGAATTCCGTTTTCCATTTTTGACAAGGCTTGCGATACGTTTGCAGGAAGTACCAGTTTTGGCAATGTCGATGCGACTAGCCAGCGTTTGGAAATTGGTTGGACTTGGATAGGCAAAACGTTCCAAAGAACCGGTTTGAATCGGCAGATGAAGTTCTTGATGCTTCAGTATGCCTTTGATATTCTGCGAATCAAACGGGTTGAATTTAAGGCAGATGCCAGGAATCAACAAAGCCGCCAGGCACTCCAAGGCATTGGAGCGGTGTATGAAGGTTGTTTGCGAAGTCATACTGTGATGCAGGATGGCTTCCGACGTGATACCGTCTACTATAGTGTGTTGGCAAGCGAATGGCCCGAAGTGGCAAAGCGACTTTCCGTTTAGTGGATCATCCACAGCATTGCGAAATGAATCGTCGCTGGAATGCATTTGCTTGCTGGATATGCGTTGATGAGCATGATAATCGCTGGGAATGTCAGAATCGTGACAATCCTCAACTCAGGTTCATTCTGACCGGTTGAACCAACCAGTTAATTCTCCTTGGCTGACCAGGCTTTTCTAGCCTTTCTAGTTCGCCAGAAACTATTTGTGGTTTACGTTTGATCGGCTGATGTTGATGTCGCGTTTTGTCAACAAACTAGGCGTATTGTTTCGGTTCAGTATTTCCGCTCACCATCTATCGGTTCGTTACCATGGACCCTTTGCATAAACCCACTGCTTGGCTAATCGCTTTTGCTCTGACTGTCGTTGGCGTTTTTGTGGTTGCATGGCTGATGGTACCTAACCTGCGTGAAAGTTTGGGGGCGTTGACATCCGGTCCCACCTATCAGACGAATGCGATCGGTTTGGGTGCGGTTGTAGTCGCTGCTACCTTGGTCTGGTCCTTACACCTTTATCGCCGGGAACAGCAGAATCTACGTGCCTGTGTTGAATTGATTGCCGATTTGCGCTCAACCCAGGACATTAGTCGAACAGTTGAAGAACTGTTCCCAAACAACGAACAGGCGACTCTTTGGAATAAGGCATTGTCAAAGATCCGCGAAGCATTGAAGACGTCACAGGATGCGGTTTTAGAGGCAAATCATAGCCGAAATGGCGCCGAAGTCCGTCTGAAAAAGATCACGGATTACTGCAAACAGTTAGAGCAAATCTTTGGCATGATCGAAGAACCCGTTCTTGCCGTGAACGGTTTTCGCGAACTGTTTTTTGCCAACCAGCCAGCCAAGGATTTCTTGGAGAAGGTTCAGGCCCCAGATCCAGAATCCACTTCGATGTAAGTCTTGCGGGACTGCAATTCCCTAGTGACAACATTGCAGGAAACGTGTCGCCGAGCGTCAACGTCCAACCGCTACTTGGAAGTGGATTTACCCACGGCGCAGGGGAATAACGTTTCCTACAGGGCGTCTATAAAGACACTGACGAATGTAGATTCGGGTGAAATCAGCGGTGCAATGGCATGTCTGACTGACATCTCAACCCAGCGTGAATTGCAACGTAAGCATGCCCAGTTTGTTTCCAATGTCAGTCACGAAATGAAGACGCCGCTTTCGGGGATTCGAGGCTATATCGAACTGTTGCTGGACGACGACATTGAGGATCCGGAAACACGAAACGAATTCCTTGGCATTATTGACAGTCAGGCACAGCGATTACAACGATTGATTGATAACCTGCTAAATATCGCCAGAATTGAAGCCGGTGTGGTCAACGTTAGCAAAAACGCCGAATCCTTGAATTCCTTGGTTGAAGAAGCTATGGAAATCATCAAGGTTCAGGCCGAACAGAAGTCGATCACCCTGGTCAGCGAATTGAGTTCGATGTACCTAGGTGTCTTTGTCGATCGTGACATGATGATGCAAACGGCCATCAACTTATTGTCCAATGCAATTAAATACACCAACAGTGGTGGCAAGGTAACGGTTCGAAGTTTCATGGATGATCCCTTCATTTCGTTTAGTGTCACGGACACCGGTGTAGGGCTGACAACTGAAGATCAGGACAAGGTTTTCGAGAAGTTTTATCGCGTCAAGAAAAACGAAAAGATGGCGGGCGGCACGGGACTGGGCTTACCTTTGGCCAAACACATTGTCGAAGATGTTCACAACGGCAAGTTGAACGTCAAGAGTGTGTTAGGGGAGGGCAGCACCTTCTCAGTTTCGCTTCCTAAAACAACCATGAGTTAGCATCGGGTGGAGGTTTAGTGAATGACAACCAAGCCGAAAATAGATGAGGGGCCCAGAGATGAACGCTAAAATTTTATTGTGCGATGATGAACCACATATCATGAGAATTTGCCAGTGCAAGCTGCAAAAAGCTGGGATGGCGGTTGCGTTGACCAACGATGGCGAAGAAGCCTGGGACGCCCTGCAACAAGAACTTCCAGACCTCCTGATTTCCGATTTTCAGATGGCTCGCCTAGATGGAATTAGTTTAGCAAGACGCATTTACCAAGAGCCGACCATGAGACACTTGCCTATTATTCTCTTGACCGGCAAGGGACTGGAACTGAAGTACGACCAGTGTGTCCAGGAGACAGGGATTCGAAAAGTACTGTCCAAGCCGTTCAGTCCTAAGAACCTATTGTCAGTTGTCGAAGAAATACTGAGCAGCTTGATCGTAGAAAGCAACGGCGAATCAGTGGTTTAACAATATTGAGTCCAAGTTCATTGTCGGATTAGAGCTTTTGATTACCAAGAAGAGTGTATTGTGAGTTTCATTTCGGAAGTCTTTGGAAACGTTGTCGTCGTGCACACACCCGAGTATTTGGGTGATGAACAGTCGCGTCAATTGCAAGAGTACATCACTTCACGCCCGCAAAAGAATGTCGTCCTGGATATTGATGCAACCGAGGTCATCGACAGCAAGGGACTGTCCATGCTATTGGATTTGCACGATGGACTACGAGACCGAGCGGGCGACCTGAAAATTTCAACCAGTAACCACTCCAACCGAAAGATTCTGGAAATCACTCGAGTTGACAAGCACTTGGATGTTTTCCCGACCGTTTTGACTGCCGTCAAGAGTTATCAGTAATTCCCGCATTGCGCTGAAAGAACCATTCGATGTTGATGCCAACGATCAGTGTTCCTAAGCGTTTGGGAGACCTGCTGGTAGAACGCCAAGTTATCACGGGATCGCAACTGCATGCCGCTTTGAAGCTGCAGAATTCGAGTGATAAAGGCAAGTTGATCGGCGAAGTGTTAATCGAGAACGGCTTCTGTACGGAAGTTCAAGTTTTCGAATCACTGGCGGTTGACTTTGGCATTCCTTTCGCTCGCCTAGATCAGAAAATGTATGATCCAGCGATCGTAGATATTTTGCCTCGGGAATATCTGAAAAAGAACCTGGTGTTCCCTCTGTTCCTAATCCGAGACGTGCTAACGATCGCCGTTTCCGAACCGTCCAATCTTTTTCTATTGGATGATCTTCGAGCGAAAACGAACCGTCGGATCCAAATTGTTGCCGCGATCAACAAGGATATTATGCGACTGATTACGTCGCTGCCCGATTCCAAGGTGTTCGTCATCGACGGCATCATCGATGAAAATCATACCGATTCTGATGTAACCTTGATCGAAGAAGCGATCGATGATCTTAGCGAATTGCTGGAAATCGCTGATCAGTCGCCGATCATTCGGTTGGTCAATTTTTTCATCTATTCCGCGGTTCGCGAAGGTGCCAGCGATATTCATATCGAACCCAGTGACCGAGCGGTGCGGATTCGAAATCGCGTCGATGGTGTTATGTTCAAAGCCAACGAAGCACCGCAACACTTGCACAGTGCGCTGACCAGTCGAATCAAAGTGATGGCCGGTTTGGACATTAGCGAACGACGATTGCCACAGGATGGTCGAGTCAATGTGATGGTAGACAATCGTCGCATCGATCTGCGGGTAAGTACATTTCCGTCGATCCACGGCGAGAAGACCGTGATTCGAATTTTTGACAATAAGGGAGTCTCGACCAACCTAGGCAGCTTGGGATTTGCGGAAGATCTTCTAGAAAAGTTCCGAGAACAGATCAAACGACCCAACGGCATTATTCTGGTGACCGGGCCTACCGGAAGTGGAAAATCGACAACACTTTATGCCGCATTGAATGCGATCTCGTCGGTTAGCGTCAACATTTGTACGATCGAAGATCCTGTTGAATTGCAACTGCCAAATCTAAATCAATTTCAAACCAACGACAAAGTCGGACTGACGTTTTCGGTCGCCTTAAGGACCTTAATGCGGCAAGACCCTGATGTGATCATGTTGGGTGAAATTCGTGATGCTGAAACGGCTAAAACAGCCGTGCAAGCAGCGTTGACCGGCCACTTGGTACTGAGCACCTTGCATACCAACGACGCTCCAAGTGCGGTTTCTCGTCTCCTCAATACAGGCGTAGAACCTTACTTGATCAGTGCCGCCTTGAATTCGATTTTGGCGCAACGGTTGGTAAGGAAAATTTGTGCCGATTGTCGGCAGATCTATGAACCAACTCGACCGATTAAAAAAATCTTAGCCAAATACGACATCCACACGCAAACCTTTTACAAAGGGCTGGGATGTCGTTCCTGTCGAAACACGGGCTACTCGGGACGCCTAAGTATTCACGAACTGTTTATCCTAAACGAAGAATCTCGGGAAATGATCAGTAACGGGAGTTCGCTGCAAGACCTCCGTCGCCAGGCAGAAGCGTCGGGCATGACCCCTTTGTTTATTGATGGACTGCGAAAAGCACAAGAAGGCATGACCACCTTGGACGAAATTTTCCAGGCGACCGGTATTGGGATGTCAAGTTAAATTTCTAGATGCAGTGGGACCTGGATCATTTGATCACCAGACCATCGGGCTAAACACCTGGGGTTGTACAGACGTTACCGAAAACCGTTTTTGGTTTGCAGTTCATTTCAGACGGACACATTAGGCAAGTTAAGGGAATCCTGGACTCATGGTAACGGCATCAGCAACTAGACTACCCGTGAATCGACAGATCGATGCCGATCTGTGGGGTGCTGATGAATATTCCGATAACGGTAAGGCGAACAAAAGTAAATCTGCGCTGGAAGTCAATCTTTTCGGTGGCTACGTCAGGCGTTCCGAAATCGTGGGCATGACCAATCAACTGGCTGTGATGATGACCACAGGAATTTCGCTGACAAATGCGTTAGATGCGATTGTGTCGCAGGGTTCCAATAAAACACTGAGTGATGCTTTGGTGAAGATCAAGACAGGAATCCAATCAGGCGACGACTTATCCACGTGCCTGGCCCAGTTTCCGCGGTACTTTGACAATACTTACATTTCGATGATCGAAGCCGCCGAAAAGACGGGGCGACTAGCAGAGACACTGGACCAAATTGCTGGCTACATGGAAAAGAAACTGGGCTATGCGTCAAAGATCAAGAGTGCGATGGCGTATCCTGCGGTGATCTTGCTGTTGACCGTTGGAGTGACCTTGTTCTTGTTGACCAATATCATGCCAAAATTTCAACCCCTGTTCGAACGGCAGGGCGCATCGCTTCCGCTGATCACGAAAATACTTATCGCATCTTCAGACATTCTGCTGGGCTACTGGTGGGCTTGGATCCTGGGTTTGATTGGCGCAGTGGTGGGTTTTTGGTTTTGGAAAGCATCCGAATCAGGTATCCAGATCTGCGACTGGGTCCTAATCAAGGCACCCATCATTGGGCCGCTGGTTCGCAAGATGACACTGTCGCGTTCGGTGATGACGTTGGGCGTGATGTTAGATTGCGGTGTGTCAGTGCTTGAAGCCATTCGGTTGACGAGTAAAGTGTCAGGCAATGTTCATTACCAGCGCCTGTGGTTGAAGGTATTGGATAGGGTTTCCAACGGAGATAGAATCGTGGCCTCACTGCGTGGCGAGAAACTGTTCCCACCGACCCTGGTGCAAATGATCAACGCCGGGGAAGAATCCGGCAAACTGGATCAAGTCTTAGCCAAGGTCAGTTCGTACTATGAACGCGAAGTCGATTTGCAAATTAAGACGATGACCACGATCGTTGAACCGCTGCTAATCGTGCTGATGGGAACGGTCGTGGGTACGATCGGTATGGCCATTATGCTGCCAATTTTCTCTCTAAGCCAGCACGTTTAGACCAGCATGTTTAAGCCGATAGCAGGCGGTTGGCTGGAATGTCATGCGGTCTTCAAACGCTCCTGCATGAACTCTCGAACCCGCCTAGACTCGAACCCGCCTAGACTCGAACCCGCCTGGACTTGAATGTGCCTGGACTCAACGGCTACCGCAGTGCTATTTGTCGGAACTGCTCACTCAATTGGTAGTCGCCTTTGGTGCTGTTGATTTCAAATGCAACCAGACTTGGGGCGGGTGGTTGATTCGGATTAATCACCACTGGGACTTGAAATCGTAGCATTCCGCACGCTTTGGCATCAGATACCGGCGCGAATAAGTCGGGGCGATCCGCGACGGGTAGAAATTGAAAATGTTGACTCAATAGCCTTTGGATTGCTTGTGTGTTGGCGGTTGTTCCCTGAAACTGAATTCGCTGTACGGTATTCTTAAAATCGAAAAAGTAAGTCAACGCGCCGGTGATGTCTACAGTTCCAGTGCCAGCCACCAACGCGACTCGCAGACCCTGAAACCCTTCGGGGGTCTGAATCGCCGCCGAAGTCCTGACCCAACGCTGTTGCACCCATTGTGGGCTGACGTCAAAGCGAATTATCTCGCGAAGATCAAATACGGGAATCGTATTATTCGGTGTCACTGGCTGACCTGTGAGTGGATCGACTTGCCCGAACGGGATGTTGCTTTGGTTGACAACCGCAGCATTCCACGGTTGGTTGGTCACCAAGTTACCTTGATTTCCCGGCTGATTTCCGGTGGGATTGGTTGGCAAGTTAGAGTTGCCAAAACTGTCGGTGCCCTGCGTTGACAGGCCCTGCGTTGACAGGCCTTGTGTCGACAGGCCCTGCGTTGACAGGCCTTGTGTCGACAGGCCGGGCGGAAGTAAGTTTGAATTTGAGGGGCTTAACGGCGATGGAAAACCGGCAAATTGACTTGGGATGCCGTTGGACGGTGTACCATTTGCAGGTGACGTGCCAGGGATCGCAATCACGTTGCCGTTGGCGTCAATGGACTGAGTTTGGAAAATGGATTGAATGAATTTCGACAGCGACGTTCCTTCGGTAGAGGCACTGGCGGCGGAGTTTCCGCCTGGGAAACTTTGGTCGTTGGGATAGAAGCCGCCAAACTGTGAACTTCGATTTGCCGATGGCGATCCGTAATCATTGGCTTGCTGGGATGTGGAACCCATTGCCCACTCGGCAAGTTTGCCAACCGAAAGCTCGCCGCTCTTGAACATCGGTACAACAAACGCTGCCATCAAGCCGACAAAAAGCAGCAAGTGTTTTTTTGGTAGTAGCCAAAGTGCCATGACGATTCTTCCGGTTGTGCAAGTCGAACTGCTGACCAAGTGGCGACAGAGTTGCGGTAGCGAAGCAAGAACCTTCTTCGCTTGATGTTTAACGCCTGTGTCGCCAATTCTTTACGCATGCAAGCAGTGATAAGGTTCGTTATTTATCGACAAAATCACTAGGCAATCGACGCTTTTGATCGCCAGCAACCGATGATCCGGTCGGTCCATCAACTTCGCCCATTCGCTACAACCAGCGGCTAAACGCTGGCAACCCTGTGACCCAAGTCGCATCGACGCCCACGATTCTTGCGGACTGTGGGGTGCATCGTGTTTCGCCAAACTGAAGCCAGCTACAAGCACGAAACTTAAGCGAGTGGCACAACCGATTTCTTGATTTGCGTTCTGGGTTGGTAACGCATCCAGTCGCTTTTGCCCGTGGACTAAATCTGTACGCCCCCCAGTCGCCGAGAGGTGCTGACCGTTTGTCTGCCGTGCTGGATGGGTGGCGCTTCTGACTGAATCGATAATTGCTCAACAGACGATTACAATTCGGTGCACATTATTCAGTTTGTTTTTCTAGGCCCGCATGAATAGGAAAAATTGGTTAAGAAATGATTTGGAAAGGTTAACATTTCACTTGGTTAAACTTAAGTTAATACGCTCAAAATAGATCGTGCGATGCTTTACCGGTTGGTGGTAAGTTGTAATCCTAATGAAACCAAACGTGAATCTTTGACGCGGAGCATCTTTGAATGCCGGATATGTTTGTGGGCAAAGTCCGAGTGTTTTAGGGCAAGAGGATTGAAGCAGAAGTTCAAAGAACGCACTTCCAGTGAAATACAATTAGGAATCGTGGCGATCGCCACCCGACGGAGGAATCTATGAAAGTTAAGGCTCGATCCGGTTTTACGCTCATTGAACTACTGGTGGTCATCGCAATCATCGGTATTTTGATGGGCCTGTTGTTGCCTGCAGTACAGATGGCTCGCGAAGCCGCCCGCCGCTCTTCTTGCGCAAACAATTTGCGGCAAATTGGTTTGTCGGCTCATAACTATGAATCGGCTCGTGGATATTTTCCGCCACTGTTCAATAACAACGGCATCATGTGGTCCGGGTTCTTATTACCGTACATGGAACAAGGCAACGTCTATGATCTGTTGACTTTGAACGATATGGCCGAAGTGACCGCGATTGATCAAGGCAGTATTGTCTACAATACCGCCTATTTGACCGGACGCATGGACACTCGGATCTCTGGTTTCCAGTGCCCGTCGTCTGACGATCAACAAGTGATTGGCGATTGTAGCCAAGCAGGCCAAACCTGTATCACTCGTTCGATCGCTAACTACATCGCCGTAGGTGCGGTTGATCTAAATCCGGATGTCACCGACCGTGTAAACGACCCACATGTTTCTGACGCATCACCAGCCTTGGCTTACAACAGCAATTCTAACTTCGCTTTTGACTTGGGCGCTGCCTGGCAACGTAACGCCAATGGCAATAAAGGAAGTCGGATTGCGGATTTCGTCGATGGAACCTCGAACACTGTTTTGGTCGGTGAATCGATGCCAGACGATTTGAATGGTGGAAGTTCGGCTGAAGGTCCTGCCGGTTCGGTTCGCCAAAAAGACCACTGGGTCATTGGTTCAGATGATGCCGACGTATTTGTTGACTTTTCTGAATTCATGGGTTCAATGGCTGTACCATTGGTTTTGGATCAGCAGTTAAATACGCTGTCCGGCTTCGACAACACTCACGTTGATTACGATCGTTACGAATTGTTGTTCCGCAGTAACCACCCTCAATTGGTGCAATTCGTTTATGGTGATGGTTCGGTTTCGACCATGGCTACCGATGTGGCACCACTGATTCAGAATGCAGTCGGTTCACGTAAGGGTAAAGAAGTGGTTAGCCTAGACTAATCCAAAAGTTCCTGGCCCCAACGTGGCTTATCGCGCGCGGCGGAAATAGAAGCGACTGTCCTAAAGGGGCGGGCGCTTTTTTCTTGCTAGCAACCTTAATCGAATGAACCAGATTCATAAATGACGGGCCTCTTGATCGACGTGGCTTAAATGAATGAGGGTCAACCGATCCTTCGACTGCAGATCTTAACTTTTGAGGCGAAACCAACACTGTGAAACTTTGGCGGCCAGCTTGCCGGTAGCTGGATGATACGATTGTGCAGCAGATCGAAGTATCGCGGCCTGGGGCTCCGACCGCTGGCAGTCTTTTCTGTAGGGAAAATTGATATTTACGGCAAAAAAAGGCCTTGCTACTATCCGCTGGTTTGATTGACCAATTTTGCAGGATTTTCGCACACTTTTGGAAGTGTAGCCTTTATCGACCACGAGCAAGACGTTGAATTTATCGTTCCCCAACCCGCGAACCTGGCATACCCATCTTGCTGACTGCAATTTTGGGTGTTGGAGTCAATGCGCGTGGTGGGTTTTACAATTCATAGTTATCGCGACACTACTGATCGTGTCCGGCTGTCGTCCGTTGCCTGGCACCACATCATCTGGGTTTGGTTCGCGGCTGGGTATGGGGCCGCAGAACCGCGCGATCGGAAACACGGCCTTCAACCCGGTGGGGTACGGCGAATCCGCGTATGGGCGAGTTGCCTATGGTCCGGGCGTCGATGGAATTCTTGGCACAGGGACTCCGGCGGTCGCCCAAGGCAACAGTATGAATGCTGGAGCCGGAAGTTTCGGGCCTCCAACGGCTCAAGCGGCCAATCCTACCGCTAATCCTTTCACCAGCGGACTGAATCCTGCTCAGGATGCCGACAATCAGCAACAAGTTCAGAATCTTACCCAGCAATTGAACCGATTCAATACCGACAATACCGACCTGTATCGCCAGTTGGCCACGATGCAGCAGCAGTTGCAATTGACCAATGACACCAACACGCAACTACGCCAGCAGTTGGTCGGTGTTCAAGGTCAGGCCGCACAGTTCGAACGAGTCAATCAAGACGCCCAGCAGCGTTTACAAGTCTTACAAACGTCCGTCGCAAGCGGGCAAAACGGCTTCCAAGGCGCGACCCTCCGCGCGAACAATAGCTTGATGCAAAATATCGATCGGCTGCGGATTCCTGGCACCACAGTTGAACAAGATAAAGATGTAATCCGAGTTCTAATCCCAAGCGACTATTTATTCCAAGCCGGGTCCTACGATTTGCAACCTGGTTCGACCGCAGTTTTAAATCAAGTAGCGGCAGCAATCCGGCAGTATTATCCTTCGCAAATCGTCGGCGTCGAAGCCCATTGGGACAGTAATTCGCTGGGGAATTCGCCCGTCAGCCAGCATCAGGTCACAACCGGGCAAGCCTTGACCGTGCTAAATCAATTGACGGGCGCGGCGGGAATGCCCGTGCGACAGCTATTTGTAATGGGCTATGGCAGCAACCGGCCAAAATATTCTAACGCCACCGCCCAAGGGCAGTCTGCCAACCGGCGGATCGAACTTGTTGTTTATCCCGAGCAATTCTAAGTAGCGTCGGCGTCCTTTTCGCGAAAAATGCTACGATGGCTTTGGCTGAACTTCTTGGTTTACCAATCCATGACTTCCACAGGGTAGCAGGCCTTTTACAAGATAAAAAATCAGCCAAATTCCAATGGCACGAAATACGACTGCGGCGCAAGAGACTACTGAGCGGGTCGCGGGCAAGTGACCGCTTGACTAAGGTCAAAGCTTTCAGGTAATTGGTTTCAACCAGCGAACGCAACAACTGGAATTCCTCAACCAACAACGCGATCGAAGCCAAGTCAGATGAAATTACAGTGTTGATTTCATTCTTTATTCGTTCCTAACCTATTGACCATGAACATGCCATTGTCGTTCATCACGGTTGCGAAGTTGCGTATCAGTGTGGAACTTGGCAAAATTGAATGGGAGAGGAGTTCTTCGTAAATTCGTAACGATTCATCAATGCATTTTGAGAAGGTCTGCCAACCACCATAATTCCCAAGCCCAATTTGGCCAGTTGCGAGAAACCGAGTGCCTTGCTGCCGCGATTGTGCTCAATTCATCGGGCTCACAATCTTAAGTCGATTACTCGTTCGAGCGAATCGATTCTTACTTCCAAAAATTTGAAGCCAGAGTTCAGCCTTACGATAAAATTTGGTACACGCTTTGGCGTCAGTCGAAATTAGAAAGCGACTAGGCAATTGAAAGTCGCGTTCAGCCATGAAGTTCACACCAGCATGTGAATCCGGTTCAACGATCGCAGTGATGGGCCGAAGGCTTGAAATCAAAAGGACGCAGGGCGGGGGAAATGTCTGCCCTACACGGTCCTGACATGAAAAAAGCCTGTCTCAGTGGACAGGCTTTGGGTTTGCTTAACATGATTTACGGTGATTTTTTCATTTTAAATTAGATCCCGTAATTTCTAGCCTTAGGTGCCTGGACCTGTGTTGGCCCGCCATGGAGTTTCTCCGGCCGATGGGTTTGGGCCGCTATTTCGTGCGTACTAACTTCATGATTCTGCCGCTGACGTTCCAGTCCTGGACGTACAGATTGCCGTCGGCATCCCAGTAGGAACCGTGCGTGCCACTGAAAACGCCTTCGACCCACTGGGCTTGTGGAATGTTATAGTTTCCACCTTTGGCAGGGTCGGGGTTGTGACCCAAAACGGACATGATCGTGTTGGTTTTGTCCAAAATCACGACGCGACCGTGCAGGTCAGCGACTGAAACGTAGTCGCCTTGGATCGAAACCGATGTTGGCATGCCCAGTCCCGTGATCACTTCTTCAATAAAATCGCCCTCCAAGGTGTAATGAACCAATCGCCCCTTGGGTTGATGGTTTCGGTCGCAGATCAGCAAGCGGTTGGGTTGGTACCGAGTGTCCAAAGTCATGCCGTGCGCGGTATTGAACTGCTTCATCCCATTGCCTTGCTGGCCAAAGTGCATCACATATTTCCCACTTTTGTCAAACTTGAAAATGTGATTACTGGCGTAACCGTTGGACAGATAAATGTCACCGTTTTGAGCAACAGTGATGGCTGTGGGGTTGAATGCCTTTAGGCCCAACTCTGATTCTTCTGGAAACGGCAACTTCAAGACGATTTCACCAGTCTTGGCGTGAAACTTGATTCCTTCGGCGTTCGCATTTCTGGCACCGTAAATATACTCGGTATCGCCTTCTTTGCGAATTTCCATGTCGTGAATGTTCGAATACTTGTCGCCCAAGTGAGAATGGATCACCGCACCTTCGCGTGAGAAAACGAACACGCCTTGCTGAGCACTGGTGTAGATGTTCCCGTCTTCATCAATGACGACCGAACCATGGGTTGGACCGATGGCAGAACTTCCGTCAGGGCGAAGTCCCCATCCCGGCACGGTGTCAAAGGTCATCATTCCGCAGCCCATTCGGACAGGTTGAACCTTTTCCTGAGCCGCACAAGGCTGCAAAACAGTCACTGACATTAGTAGCGCGACGCAAATCGAAACAATTTTCATGGTAATCCTCAAGGTAGGAAACGGCCCAGGGTAAGGGCTTGTCGTTTGGCAGGTGATCTGATGCGCGATTGCATCAGAGGTCGTGCGACTGAGTTTGAATGACGAACCGGACGTGTTGGGGCAAGTTGATTTAAGCCAAAGCAATTCTCTTGTTCGGTCTTTTTTCTGGTCGCCCAAGTCTGTGCGGGCTAGAACACTCAGGCAGGCTTGTGGCCTGAAAAAGTGCCTGGCACTGAATTGGCTCAAGCCAAGGCAACTTTAAGATCACGCCAAGGCAAAGCACAAGCCAAGGCAACGCCAAGGCAACGCCAAGCTCAAGCCAAGCTCAAGCCAAGCTCAAGCCAAGCTCAAGCCAAGCTCAAGCCAAGCTCAAGCCAAGCTCAAGCCAAGGTAACTTGCGCCATAACTGGTCCTAAGACAGCAGGCACCAAGGCGTCTGCCGCCCAATCGTCTAGGTCTGTCAAATAACCGATCCGGCAAAGGCTAGTTCATCTCCGTAAGCGATCGATTAAGGATTATCGAATGCCCAAGCGTTGAAAGCAAGAACGCTGCTGACAATAAACGAGCAATTTAGTTGCCTAGAATTTCCTGTCAGCGCAGGTGTTTGACCCGCTTGGGTCTCTAGCGTTAGCCAATAATATCGTGAAGTACGTTTCCGTACACGTCAGTCAAGCGAAAGTCGCGTCCTGCGTGGCGATACGTCAATTTCTGGTGGTTCACGCCCAGTTGATGCAAGACCGTCGCCCATAGGTCGTAAACTTGACACGGTTTGTCGATCGCATAATATCCCAGGTCATCGGTCGCACCATATACCGTTCCGCCTTTGATACCGCCGCCCGCCATCCACACACTGAAACCGTAGGGATTGTGGTCCCGACCGTTGCCTTGCGAAAACGGCGTCCGTCCGAATTCCCCCGCCCAAACGATCAGCGTTTCGTCCAATAGTCCGCGTTGCTTCAGATCGTTGATCAGAGCGGCGATCGGTTGGTCCACTTGATTGGCCATCGAACGGTGCCCTTTTTCCAGGTCCCCATGCTGGTCCCAAGGATTGGCCGCACCGCCGGCGCCAATCCCCTTGGTCAGGCAACTGAGTTCAATAAATCGGACGCCTTGTTCCACTAACCGTCGCGCCAGCAGACACTGCCGACCGTAGGATGCCTTGGCCGAATCCGAATCGTTCAAACCATACGCTTCGTATGTCTGTTTAGATTCACCGCTAATGTCGCACAGTTCGGGCACTGCGGCTTGCATCCGAAACGCCGTTTCATAATTTTCAATCGCGGCCTCGACTTGAGCATCGCCGGTCTCCCGCACAAACGCGGCATCAAAGTGGCCGGAAAACGCCATGCGACGTTGCTGATCGCTGGCGGTTCCCATGGGTTGTATGTTGCGAATGGCCGCAGGTCGATCCGCTTTCAAAATCGATCCTTGATGCTGGGCGGGCAAGAATCCGCTGCTGAAAAGACTGACACCGCCATGAGGCGCCACCGCATCTCCGCTTTGCAGAACCACATAGCCGGGAAGGTTTTGGTTCTCAGTTCCCAACCCATAGCTGCACCACGCACCAGCAGTGGGGTGTCCCATGAACGGGAAACCGCTGTGCATGAAGAAGTTGCCTTGAGCGTGTTCATTTACTGGGGTCGTCATCGAACGAACCACTGCCAAGTCATCGGCTAAGGATCCGATGTGTGGGAAAATGTCGCTCACTTCAATTCCGCTTTCGCCCCACTTTTGAAACGAAAACGGGCTGCGCATGATGTTCCCATTTTGATTGAACTGGGTCCTCTGGATCTTGCCTGGCATGGGTTGACCATGCAACTGGGTCAGCGCTGGTTTGGGATCGAAACTGTCAACATGCGACACACCGCCGGACATAAAGCAAAAGATGACGTGCTTTGCCTTAGCCGGGTGATCAAGTTCTTTCAGTGCGGCCGTCGAAGGCAGTCGGTCATCGTTCCCGCGGGTTGGCAAAGTCATGCCTTTACCCAGACCAGGAGCGGACATCAAACCCGCCAACGCGACCGATCCAAAGCCGGTCGAGCAGGTTTGCAAAAAACGACGGCGTGAAAATTCAGGGAACATATTTTGCCTATTTCACAAAGATGAATTCTTTAAGTGTAAACATCGCATGAGCCAATTCGCCCCACACATCTTCAGGAACCAACCGGTCGGGGATCTCTTGCAGGTCCGCTAGTCCTATCTGGTTCTGCGCGATCAAGGCTTGCAAGTTCGCGCTCTCTGTGGCTTGCTGCTGGGACAGTGCCGCGAACACCTGTTGGTCGGTAACGCCGATGCCCGCAGCAAAGCTATTGGCCACTTCTTCTGGTCCCAGGGCACGATCGTACAATTGAGCCCGAATCAGTTTACCGTTAAACATTCGATTCTCACCTGCGGGCAAATGCCTGATACCAAAGCCTATTCGGAACTGGCCCTTATTAAAGGCGACCGGACCCTCGGATTGGTAACTAGTGCCATAGGCTTGACCGTCACGGTAGGCAAGAATCATGCCATCATCGCGATAGACCAACACCATGTGAATCGTGCGATTGACCTGTGATTCCAAAGCCCCCTGCAGGCTCTTGGTTCGCCGGAACAAATTACTTCCCGCCATCCACTGCTGAGGGTCCCGCTCACCGTAAACGATCGAATCAAATTGGTCGCCCTCTGCTTGTAGAACCGAAATGACACCGCCGCCCGACTGTTGCAAGTCGGCAAGTTGCACCCACGCCTCCAATGTCTTTGCTTTCAGGTCAAAGTCCATCTCCGAGGTCAGGGCATAACCGCCAGCATGTACGTGCAAACCGGACGATTCTTGGGTCGCGCCGCCCAGTAACTGCACTTCAGTTACTTGATCAGAAATTTCTTCCGACTGGTTTGGTGAACCTGGCTGAAGCGATTTGCTGGTAAAGTTCCATCGTCGTATTGGTTTAGGTGCATTGTTTTGTAAACTCTTGTCCAGTTTAAGATTTGCTTGCAACTTGTTGCGCACCAACGCCATGATCGAATTCAATTCCTGTTGCTGGTTGGCAAGTGCCATTTGCATACCCGCTTTTTGATCCACCTGTCGCTGGGCGGTGGTTTCGATCTGGCGGAGATAATCGATCGCAAACTCCAATTCGGTTGCCTCTGGCATGCGACCCACTGCCTGAACAAACATCTGCTGAACCTTTTGGCGATCAGATTTGGGAGGATCTTGCCCAAGAATTTGCCCTGCCCAGGCTCGGGAAAAGCGTTTGATCATCGGGTCGTTCATCATCGTTAAGGACTGGGCGGGCACATTGGTCACGTCGCGGCGTCCAACACTACTAAACGGTTCCGGGAAATCGAAGGTGCGCAAAAATGGATTCAAATCATTCCGAATCACTCGAAGGTAGATGCTGCGTGAAGGATCGTCGTCACCCACCGGCGGGCCGCCGCTGCGCGGACGCAACTGGCCCGAAACGGCCAGCATCGAATCGCGAATCGCTTCCGCTTCCAGTCGTCGCACGTGCGATCTTGCCAACCAAAAGTTCTGCGGATCCACGTCCTGATGGGCTGGGTCGGCGATCGAAGACTGTTGCCAAGTCTTGGTCAACACAATCGTACGAATCATCTTCTTGATGGACCAACCCTTGCCAGAAAAATCGTTTGCTAACCAGTCCAGCAATTCGGGATGGGTCGGCGGTTGCCCCAGTTTCCCTAAGTTGTCCGGCGTACTAACAATACCTTGGCCAAACAAATGATGCCAAATTCGATTCACAATCACTCGGCGCGTCAGCGGGTTATCGTCCCGCAATAGATCTTCTGCTAATTGCAAACGACCACTAAGTTGACTCACGTAAGGCGAATCGTCGATTGCTTCCAAGAATCGTCGTGGTACCTGCTGGCTTAACTGCTTATGATCGCCGCGAATCATCAACGCCTGGTCCTCGCCCGCGGTTTCATCCACGCCGGGCACTCGAGTGGGTATGGTGATTTCTTCTTCCAATGCCTGGTACTGTTTGACGAGGCGGCCCGAGCGACTAAGTTGCTTGATCGAGTTGGGGAGAACGCCATTGCGCAAGCACAGGTCGATCAACAAGGCCTGTTCGTCACTGATGTCGTCAGCTTTCCAGTCCTTGATTGCCTGTACGATCGCGGTTTGCACAACACCGGTTAAGTCAGCCAAGGATTGCGTTGACCTTGTGGTCGCTAAATCCACGATCGGCCCAAAGTGCTCTTGTTGATCCGTTGGAGATGGGTGTCCGGCGTCAACCAGCATCGCTTTGCGAATTCCAAACCACGAACGCGGTCGGTCGCGAACCAGTAGCGGTGCATCTTTTGCAGTCGCCAGTTCAATATGCAATGGGTCGCCCTGCCAATAGCCAACATCAAAGCGTTGCCAACGCCATTGGTTGGATAGGCGAGTCACAGGATACACCGTGCCGTCACGCGGGTAGTTCTGGACCGCATACCGTACACTGGCCTCGGAATCACCAATCACTTGGATCCACAATTGAGCCGACGGGTTATCAATCAGAAACGAAGGCGAAGTGAATCGAGCCGCGTGCTTTTGAGACAATCCGTGCGAATACACTCCTGCCGGGTAAACACCAACGACCGCCGCATCGCCACCGGCCGAGATCGAAAATTCACCAGCGCGACTGGGACGATCGCCAAGTGCGTTTCCGTAAGCAAACCATTGCCCAAAATTATCATCTTTTGCCAAATTCCACTGTTGCAGTTTCTGAGTCTCCTGTTGGGTCTTTTGTTGCGCCAGTCTTGTTTGATGACTTTCTAACGGTGTCGCCCAAGCTTGTTCAAACGATTGGCCCTCGGCCATCCCCAATTGAATTTGCTGTAGAAAGTGAAGCAGATGATCTGGTTGATCCATTTTCGATAAGTCGACATCGAAGGTTTCACCGGCAGTTACGTTCGTCCCGACCCGTTCTTGATCCGCATTGATCTTCGTGCTGGACACAACGTCGACAACAGGATCCGTGCCAGGCTTCAAAGGAACACGGTATCGTCCCAGTTCGGTCGAAATCGCACGGTCAGTTTTAATGGGTATACCCAATTTTGACTTAATCTTGGTTCCCAAATCTGTCAGAGAATCTAGCCAGTCGTCGGCCAAAGATTCTCGCAATTGGGTTTTCAGTTCTTGTAATTGCTCGCGATTTTGATTCAACACCTGATCGGTATCAATCAATTTTCTGCCGGGCCTGGGCGAACCCAAGATCCCGAACATTGCGTAATAATCTTTTTGACTAATCGCATCAAACTTATGATCGTGACATCGTGCGCAAGACACCGTCAGGCCCAAGAAGGCTTTGGAGAACGTATTGATTTGGTCGTCAGTGAAGCGGACTTTTTCGTCCAACGCGTCTGTCGGTGCGAACCCGTGAAAGACCATCCTCCAGTGACTGGTTCCAATGACCGATTCGTTAATCTTCAACTGCGAATTGATTCGCGGATTAGGCAGTAGGTCACCCGCAATGTGCTCGCGGACCAATTGATCGTAGGGGACATCGGCATTCAACGCTCGGATTAGGTAATCACGATAGTGCCAGGCGTTGTCATTGACCGGATCACCCTCGCTGCCATGCGATTCGGCGTACCGAATCCAGTCCATCCAATGCCGAGCCCAACGCTGGCCAAAGCCAGGGTGTTCCAACAACTGGTCAACCAGCAATGCAATCACTTGATCACGATGTTCTGGCAAAGCACTGTTAATCTTGTCGGTCCACAGTAGCGATTGTTCGGCCGACGGCGGCAGTCCAATCAAGTTAACATACAGCCGCCGCACCAACGTTGCCCCACCCGCTGCTGGACTGGGGTTCAAGCCCGCCGCGTTAATCCTTGCTTCGATCCATCGGTCAATGGCGTGATTGCTGGCAGAGAGCGAATTGCGTGGGGTTATCGGTGGAGGCTGATGGGTTTGGATCGGCTGAAAACTCCACCATTGCTTCCGCAGTTCCAAAGTAACAGGCCATGCGGTCGCGGCAGCCAATTCTTCCGCTGTCGGAGCAACATCGCGAGGGTCCGGCGCTCCCATCTGGATCCAGCGTTGGAAATCGGCGATCACCGAATCCTCTAATTTTGGACCGTCTTCCGGCATTTCCAAGCCGTCAATCTGATGTCGTAAGATCGCCAGCAACCGGCTGGCGTTGACATCGCCTGGTACTAGAATAGGTCCGCCGTCCCCGCCGCTTAAGGTGGCCGATCTGTGATCCAACGCCAATCCACCCATCGGGTCGTCAACCGAATTGTGACAAGCATAACAATGCTGGACCAAAACGGGCCGAATCTTACTCTCGAAAAATTCACTTTGCTGCTGCGAAATATCTTGCCCGATCGTGAACCCCGAACCCACAAAAGGTAGACTGCAAATCCATAGCCAGCAACCCAACAAACAATACACACTCGGGTGTCCGTTCCAGCCACTTCTGTTAGGACCGTCAGTATTGGATCGAGCCGATGTGAATAGGCAACGGATCGTTTGATACACCAAGCGTTGAATAAGGTTCATATCATTTTTCTGCACGTAAAGCCAGCTTGCAATGCCGTAAGTTGCCAGAACCCCGTTTTGCCGGTCGAAACCTGTGTTGCCAGAAACTTGTTTTTTAACGAGCCAGGTTTTTCAACGAGCGGGTTTTGCAAGCCGTCCATTGGATGGCACCAAAGTTGACCTTGGATCTGAATGCCGGTTGGATTGAAAGTGGCTATTCAAGATCCGGTCAGTCAGGACCCATATTCGGGAACTTGCGATTCCGGACACTGCTTGGCTTAGGCGGGGACGTCCAAGGGTAGGTGGGGAAATTCGTAACGATTTCCAATAAGTCAAGGGAAACCGTACGGCACTTAGTATAGCAGGGGAACCGCAGCAAAGCACGCGGTTGCCAAGTTCATCGCAATCAACGCACGATTTGCACATGAGATCAGGACTACCATTCGCTTTGGGAGTCTATTGGCTGTCGCGGAGCGTTTTGGGTTGCTGGAAGTAAGATTGGCGGAATTTTGGGTGCGGGACTTGGGTGCCTCGGGCGGGCGTTTGGGGAGTCGATGATGGCGCGGGACCGGCAACGGGAAAGTCAGACGGGTGGAAGTCAGTTGTCTGAAAATTGGTTGTCTGAAAGTCTGTGCCGGGCAGGTGCGAATCGAAAGTGGCGTGTTGGTCTTCACTGGGTCGCTCAGAAAATGGTTCTCCCAGTGGAGAGTCGCCCGAGTGTGAACCTCCCGAGTGTGAACCTCCCGAGTGTGGGGCATGGTGGCGGGAACTACCGGGGTTGGATTGGAGACCAGCGTGGGTATTGCGAAGGGGGATGATGGATTCGATAGCCCCCAAGTAGTTCTTGCGAACTTCCGGATGATTGGCAACTTCTTCGGCGGTTCCGCTGCACAAAACTTTACCTTCGTGGATAACGTAGGTTCGGCCTGTGATCTGCAAGATTTCTCGGGCGGCGTGATCGGTGATCAAAATCCCGATTCCTGATTGGGCCAGGCGTTGTATAATGGCCTGAATGCTTTGAACGGTGACCGGGTCAATGCCGGCGAAGGGTTCGTCCAGCATGATGACTTTGGGTTTGGAAATTAAGCAGCGGGCGATCTCCAAACGACGGCGTTCTCCACCGGAGACCTGTGCCGAATTGGTATTGCGAAATTTCTGCAAGCCAAATTCTTCAATCAGACGCTCGGTCTCTTCTTTTCTCTGACGCGCCGAAAATCCTAGCAACTGCATGGTCGCCGTCAAATTCTGTTCCACGGTCAGTCTGGCAAAAACGCTAGATTGTTGGGGTAGATAACCCAGTCCTCCGTCTTTAGCTCGCAGGTGCATTGGCCAGTCGGTCACGTCTTTGGAATCCAAAATCACTTGACCGCTGTCAGGTGTAATCATGCCGCACGTCATGCGAAACGACGTCGTCTTGCCGGCTCCGTTCGGACCCAACAGTCCGACGATTTCACCGCTGTCCACTTCGAACGAAACGTTATTGACCACTTGGCGACGGCCGTACTTTTTGGCCAGCCCGTTGACTTGCAATAGACTCATCGGTTCCATCCTGGAAAATAGTTTCTATCAAATCGTAGGGTCGTTTGCCTTGGCTAAAAGACAAGTCCCGAACCAAATAGCGAGACGAAAACTGAGCGTAAAAA